>Ga0315902_10009269_pt1 | contig 13198 bp, 11 predicted proteins | sample LakEriMetagenome_9_FD_203523 | JGI IMG/M metagenome (GOLD analysis project Ga0315902, IMG submission 203523) | Freshwater fungal communities from buoy surface, Lake Erie, Ohio, United States - Buoy 12 MA117 | ecosystem: Environmental > Aquatic > Freshwater > Lake > Lake biofilm | place: USA... | reverse complement strand
TCGTGGCGGGGCTCGGCAACATCTATGTCTGCGAGGTGCTGCACCGCACCGGGATCAGCCCCTTGCGCAAGGCGGGGCGCATCTCGGCCGCGCGGGCCGCGCGGCTTGTCCCCGCGATCCGCGCCGTCCTGTCCGAGGCGATCGCGGCGGGCGGCTCGACCTTGCGCGACTATGTCCAGGCGGACGGAGAGCTTGGCTATTTCCAGCACGCCTTCCGCGTCTATGGCCGCGAGGGCGAGCCCTGCCTCACCCCCGGTTGCGGCGGCACCATCCGCCGCGTCGTGCAATCGGGCCGGTCGAGCTTCTACTGCCCCGTCTGCCAGCGCTGAGCGCCGCGCAAGACGGTTTGCGCCGCCGCCCGGGCAGGGCTATGTGAACCCCGCACCGACCGGAGGAACAAGGCATGGCCGACAAGACCGTCATCGTGGAAATCGCCGAAGGCGTCGCGGTGCTCACCCTCAACCGGCCCGAGGCGCTGAACGCGCTCAACGCCCAGGTCTGGCGCGCGTTGGTCGCCGCGCTCGAAGCCGCCGATGCCGACCCCGCCGTACGCGCGATCATCGTCACCGGGTCGGACAAGGCCTTTGCCGCCGGGGCCGATGTGGCCGAGATGGCGCAGAAGACCTTCGCCGATGTCGTCCGCGCCGACTTCCTCGCTGCCGAATCCGCCCGGATCGAACGTATCCGCAAGCCGGTGATCGCCGCCGTGGCCGGCTATGCCCTGGGCGGGGGCTGCGAACTTGCCATGATGTGCGATTTCATCATCGCCGCCGACACCGCCCGCTTCGGCCTGCCCGAGGTCAATCTCGGGATCATCCCCGGCATCGGCGGCACACAGCGGCTGACGCGCGCGGTGGGCAAGGCCAAGGCGATGGAAATGCAGCTGACCGGCCGCTTCATGGACGCGGCCGAGGCCGAGCGCGCGGGCCTTGTCGCCCGCATCGTGCCCGCCCGCGACCTGATGGCCGAGGCGCGCGCCACCGCCGCCCGGATCGCCGAAAAGTCGCAGCTTGCCGTGATCGCCGCCAAGGATGCCGTCAACCGCGCCTTCGAGACCACGCTGGCCGAAGGCATCCGCTACGAACGCCGCGCCTTCCAGTCGCTTTTTGCCACCGCCGACCAGAAGGAAGGGATGGCCGCCTTCCTGGAAAAGCGCGAGGCCCAGTTCCGCGACAAATAGGCCCGCCGCGCCGGTTGACTTGCCCCCGACTCGGGACTAAGGACGCGGCTTCAGACGAGATAAACCCCCGACCGGGACGCAATCCACACATGGCCAATACCGCTCAATCCGAAAAGCGCGCCCGCCAGAGCGAAAAGCGCGCCGCGATCAACAAGATGCGCAAGTCCCGCATCCGCACTTACCTGCGCAAGGTCGAGGAGGCGATCGCCTCGGGCGACAAGGCTGCCGCCGAGGCCGCGCTGCGCGCCGCCCAGCCCGAACTGATGCGCGGCACCTCCAAGGGCATCCTGCACAAGCACACCGTCGCGCGAAAGATGTCGCGCCTGTCGTCACGGGTAAAGGCTGTCGGCGCCACCGCCTGACGGCCGGCGCCGGCCGGCAAGGACCGGGACCGGATCAGATCGTGGGGGGCGGGCTTCGTGCCGCGCCCCTTTTCGTTTGCCGCGCGCCCGGCACTGCGACTCGCGGCGCAAAGCTTCCCCCGGCCTGTCAAGATGGTGTGACGCGCTGTCCTGCGCAAAGCTTTCAGGCTTGGCCGGCATGCCACAGCGACCGCGCTAAGTGGGCCGGATTCCGCCCCCTCTGTGCCGCAGGGTCCGGCAATCCCGGACCGGCCGCTCTGTCGGGATTGAAGCCTGCGACCGCCGCTTGCTAGCGTGACCGGGCGATTCATGTCGTTCCTGGGGGAGCATCGCAAAGACACAGCACCAAGGGCAGGGCCGGTATCGCGGCACCCGCGTCTGGGTGGTATGTCTGTGTGACAAGGACAGTTGCGCGGCCCCTGGGGACCGTGCGGCACGTCCGGGACGGGCGCCTTGCGCGTCAGGCCGAGTGTGCGCCGTCCCTGCCGTTTCCGGTCTGCCGGGGCAGACCGCAGAAAGGGCTCCCAAGTGGTCCGTCCGGCCATGTCCGGTCAGGGCCCGCCCGGGGATTGTCCTGGGTCGCACCGGCCAGAGCGCCGCGGCACCGCCGCGGGCCCGGCCAGGACAGGGTGGCAAAGGGCCGGCGGACAACATGAATGAACACGACTGGGGACGGATCAGGGACGGGCTGAAGGGAGCGGTCGGAGCAAACAACTACACCAACTGGATCGAACCGCTGGGCTTTGCCGGAATCGAGGATGGCGTGGCGGTCTTCAACGTGACGACCGGCTTTGTCGGCAATTACGTGTCCCAGAACTTCGGAGAGGCCATCCTCTTCCACCTCGCCCGATCGGGCGAACGGGTCCAGAGGCTCCGCTTTGCCGTCACGGCCGGCAGTCCCGCCCGCAAGCCGCGCCCCGCCGCCGAACCCGACCCGGCCGAAACCGAAGCCGAGGATGCGGGGCTCGCGCTTGACGCGCGCTTTACCTTCGACCGCTTCGTCGTGGGCAAGCCGAACGAATTGGCCCATGCCGCTGCCCGGCGCGTGGCCGAAGGCGGCCCCGTCACCTTCAACCCGCTGTTCCTCTACGGCGGGGTGGGCCTCGGAAAGACACATCTCATGCATGCCATCGCGCATGAATTGCGCGCCCGCCAGCCGCAGATCGCCGTGCTCTATCTCTCGGCCGAACAGTTCATGTACCGCTTCATCACCGCCTTGCGCGAAAAGCGGATGATCGATTTCAAGCAGCTGTTCCGCTCGGTCGACGTGCTCATGGTCGACGATGTCCAGTTCATTGCCGGCAAGGATTCGACCCAAGACGAATTCTTCCATACTTTCAACGCGCTGGTGGACCAGCACAAACAGATCATCATCTCGGCCGACCGCGCACCCGGAGAGATCAAGGACCTCGAGGAACGCATCAAGTCGCGCCTGCAATGCGGCCTTGTGGTGGACCTTCACCCGACCGATTACGAGCTTCGCCTCGGCATCCTGCAATCCAAGGTGCAGTTCTACCGCAGCCAGTATGGCGACCTTGCGGTGCGCGACGGCGTGCTCGAATTCCTCGCCCACCGCATCTCGACCAATGTCCGCGTGCTCGAAGGCGCGCTGACGCGGCTTTTCGCCTTCGCCTCGCTTGTCGGGCGGGACATCACGCTCGAACTCACGCAGGACTGCCTCGCCGATATCCTGCGCGCCTCGGACCGCAAGATCACGGTCGAGGAGATCCAGCGCAAGGTCAGCGACCACTACAACATCCGCCTCTCCGACATGATCGGGCCAAAGCGCCTGCGCAGCTATGCCCGGCCCCGGCAGGTCGCGATGTACCTGGCCAAGACGCTCACCAACCGCAGCCTGCCCGAAATCGGGCGCCGCTTCGGCGGGCGCGACCATACGACCGTCATGCACGGCGTGCGCCGGATCGAAGAACTCAAGGCCACCGACAGCCAGATCGCCGACGATATCGAACTGCTGCGCCGCGCGCTCGAAGCGTGATCGGGCTTGAGAAAGACGGGAAATCGGCTAGGTTTCCCGTCCCGAACACCGGCCTGCGACAGCGGAGACTGCCATGAAATTCAGCATCGAACGCGGCGCGCTGCTCAAGGCCGTGGCCCAGGCCCAGTCGGTCGTGGAACGGCGCAACACCATCCCGATCCTTGCCAACGTCCTGATCGAGGCCGAGGGCGACCAGGTCCTGTTCCGCGCCACCGACCTTGATATCGAGGTCGTGGACCGCGCCCCCGCCCGGGTCGACCGCGCCGGCGCGACCACCGTGCCCGCGCTCCTGCTTAACGAAATCGTGCGCAAGCTGCCCGACGGCGCGCTCGTCACCCTCTCCGACCAGACCCAGCCCGGCCGCCTCTCGATCGAGGCGGGACGGTCCACCTTCGCGCTTGCCACGCTCCCGCGCGAGGATTTCCCGGTGATGGCCTCGTCCGACTATGCGACCAACTTCGCCGCGCCCGCGCCGGTGCTGCGCCGGCTTTTCGACAAGGCGAAATTCGCCATCTCGACCGAAGAGACCCGCTACTACCTCAACGGCGTCTACATGCATGTGGCCGAAGCCGATGGAGCGCGCGTGCTGCGCTGTGTGGCCACCGACGGCCACAGGCTCGCCCGGATCGACGCCCCCCTGCCCCCCGCTGCCGAGGGCATGCCGGGCGTGATCGTCCCGCGCAAGACCGTGGGCGAATTGCGCAAGCTGCTCGAAGATGACGACGCCACCATCGCCGTCTCGGTCTCGGATACCAAGGTCCGCTTCGCCACGCCCGAGATCACGCTCACCTCCAAGGTGATCGACGGCACCTTCCCCGACTATTCCCGCGTCATCCCGACCGGCAATTCCCGCCGGCTCGAGGTCGACGCCGCCGAATTCGCCAAGGCGGTCGACCGCGTCGCCACCGTCTCCTCGGAACGCTCGCGCGCCGTCAAGCTCAGCCTCGGCGAGGACCGGCTTGTGCTGACCGTGAATGCGCCCGACTCCGGAGCGGCCGAGGAAGAGCTTGCCGTCGCCTATGACGATGACCCGCTGGAGATCGGCTTCAACGCCAAGTACCTGCTCGAGATCGCAAGCCAGGTCGACCGCGAGAATGCGGTCTTCCTCTTCAACTCCTCGGGCGATCCCACGCTGATGCGCGAAGGCAACGACATGTCGGCCGTCTATGTCGTCATGCCGATGCGTGTCTGACCCTGGCGCGCGCGGGCCATGCCCGGCCCGCTCTGCGTCATCTCGCTCCGGCTCGCGCAGTTCCGCTCGCATGCGCAGGCACAGCTTGTCTTTGACGGCCGGCCCGTGGCGATCTTCGGCCCGAACGGCGCGGGCAAGACCAACCTGATCGAGGCGGTCTCGCTGCTCTCGCCCGGCCGCGGCCTGCGCGGCGCCGAAGCCGCAGACCTCGCCCGCCGCCCCGGCACGACCGGGTGGAAGATCGCGGCGCAGCTTTCCACCCCCGCCAGCCTGCACGAGGTCGAAACCGGCGCCGCGCCCGGCGAAGGGCGATGGGTCACGATCGACGGCAAACCCGCGCCGCAGACCACGCTCGCCCGCATCGCCCCCGTGCTCTGGCTGGTCCCGGTGATGGACCGGCTCTGGCTCGACGGCGCCGAAGGCCGCCGCCGATTCCTGGACCGCGCGACGATGAGCTTTGTCCCCGACCATGCCAGCGCGGTGCTCGACTATGACAAGGCCATGCGAGAACGCAACCGCCTGCTCAAGGACATGGTCCGCGACGCACCGTGGTATGCCGCGCTCGAGGAGCAGATGGCCCGCGCCGGCGCGCAGATCACGGCCAACCGCCAGGCCGCCATCGCCGCGCTGACCGCCGCCCAGGCCCTGGCCGGCGACAGTTTTCCCGCCGCCGACATCGCGCTTGTCCATCCCGACACCCACCTGCCCGAGACAGAGGAGGCGCTGCGCAGCGCGCTGGCCGAAGGGCGCGCGCGCGACCTTGCCGCCGGGCGCACGCTGATCGGCCCGCACCGCGCCGACCTCACCGCCCTCTGGGCCGCCAAGGGGATGCCCGCCGCCGCCTGCTCGACCGGCGAACAGAAGGCGCTCCTCGTCTCGCTCATCCTCGCCAATGCCCGCGCGCTCGCGCAGCGGACCGGCGCCCCGCCGATCCTCCTGCTCGACGAAGTCGCAGCCCATCTCGACGCGCCCCGCCGCGCCGCGCTTTATGACGAGATCTGCGCCCTCGGCGCGCAGGCCTTCATGACCGGAACCGGGCCGGAACTCTTTGACGTTCTGGCCGGCCGTGCGCAGTATCTCTCCGTGACCGAAGACCGCGGCCAGTCGACCGTGACCGAAAGGAAGATGCCATGACCCACCTCTATCCCATCCAGCGCGTGACCCTCATCACGCTCGGCGTGCACGACCTCGCGCGCTCCCGCGCCTTCTACAAGGCGCTCGGCTGGCACCCCCACAGCGAAACCGACTCCATCAGCTTCTATCAACTGCAGGGGGCGGCCCTGGGCCTCTACCCCCTCGCCAATCTTGCCGACAACATGGACCGCCCGGCGACGGGCCTTGGCACGGGTGCCATGACGGTCGGCCAGAACTTCGCGACCGAAGAGGCAGTGGACGCCGCATGGCACACCGCGCTCCAGGCCGGCGCGACCCCGATCAAGGTCCCGCAGGCGGTGTCATGGGGCGGCTATTCGGGCTATTTCGCCGACCCCGACGGGCATGTCTGGGAACTGGCCGTCAACCCGTTCTGGCCTCTCGCCAAGGACGGCTCGCTGACCCTGCCTGCGGGCGGATGAGGCCCGTCCCCGCGGCGCGGGCACAGCCGGGTGGACAGAGATCATGACCATCACCTGGGCCGAGATCGGCTTCTACGCTCTCGGCATCTTCCTTCTCTTCCTGACGCCGGGCCCGGTCTGGGTGGCGCTCACCGCCCGCGCGCTCTCGGGCGGGTTCCGTGCCGCCTGGCCGCTCGCCGTGGGCGTCACGCTCGGCGACCTGCTCTGGCCCTTCCTCGCCATCCTCGGCGTCTCCTGGGTGCTCACCGTCTTCGACGGTTTCATGACCGTCATGCGCTGGGTCGCCTGCACGACCTTCCTCATCATGGGCACCATGATCATCCGCAATGCCGGAAAGACGATCGGCGAGGACAGCCGGCTGACCCGCCCCGGCATGCTCGCGGGCTTTCTCGCCGGCGTCGCCGTCATCATCGGCAACCCCAAGGCGATCCTTTTCTACATGGGGATGCTGCCCGGGTTCTTCGACGTGACCACGCTCACCCGGGCAGACATTGCCGTCATCTGCGCAGTCTCGATGGCGATCCCTCTTGCCGGCAACCTCGCGCTCGCCTGGTTCATCGGTCAGGCGCGCGACCTGCTCACCTCGCCCGCGGCGCTGCGGCGCACCAATATCGTCGCGGGCACCCTTCTCATCGGCGTCGGACTTGTGATTCCCTTCACCTGAGCCCGCAAAATCTGGGGCCGGCACGTGACATTCCCCCCCACGGGCGGTATAACCCACCCGTCACGAGCAGGATTACAGCCCCATGTCCGACCCGAACGCCGCATCCGACAGGTACGGTGCAGATTCCATCAGGGTTCTCAAGGGCCTGGATGCCGTGCGCAAGCGCCCAGGCATGTATATCGGCGACACCGATGATGGCTCGGGCCTGCATCACATGGTCTATGAGGTCGTCGACAACGGCATCGACGAGGCGCTGGCCGGCCACGCGACCGAGGTGATCGTCACCATCCACGCCGATTCCAGCGTCTCGGTCCGCGACAACGGCCGCGGCATCCCGGTCGACCTGCACAAGGAGGAAGGCGTCTCCGCCGCCGAGGTCATCATGACCCAGCTCCATGCCGGTGGCAAATTCGACAATACCGCCGATGATGGCAATGCCTACAAGGTCTCGGGCGGGCTGCACGGCGTCGGCGTCTCGGTTGTCAACGCGCTCTCGGACTGGCTCGAACTGCGCGTCTGGCGCAACGGCACCGAATACTTCGCCCGCTTCGAAACCGGCGAAACGGTACAGCATGTCCGCGCCACAGGCCCCGCCCCCGGCCAGCGTGGAACTGAGGTGCGCTTTCTCGCCTCCTCCAAGGTCAACCACGCCGAAGGAACCTTCTCCGACCTCGACTACAGTTTTGAAACGCTGGAAAAACGCCTGCGCGAACTCGCCTTCCTCAATTCCGGCGTCCGCATCATCCTGACCGACGAACGCCCCGCCGTGCCGCTCCGCTCCGAGCTTTTCTACGAAGGCGGGGTCAAGGAATTCGTCCGCTATCTCGACCGCTCCAAGCATCCGCTGATGCCCGAGCCGATCTATATCGCCGGCAGCCGCGACGATATCGGGGTCGAGGTCGCGATGTGGTGGAACGACAGCTACAACGAGATGGTGCTGCCCTTCACCAACAACATCCCCCAGCGCGACGGCGGCACCCACCTCTCGGCCTTCCGCTCGGCGCTGACCCGCACGATCAACGGCTATGCGCAATCCTCGGGCATCGCCAAGAAGGAAAAGATCGACTTCACCGGCGACGATGCCCGCGAAGGGCTGACCTGTGTCCTCTCGGTCAAGGTGCCGGACCCGAAATTCTCGAGCCAGACCAAGGACAAGCTCGTCTCCTCCGAAGTCCGCCCCGCGGTCGAGGGGCTGGTCGGCGAAAAGCTGGCCGAATGGTTCGAGGAAAACCCCCAGGTCGCCCGCATCATCGTGGGCAAGATCATCGAGGCCGCCCAGGCCCGCGAAGCCGCGCGCAAGGCCCGCGAACTGACGCGCCGCAAATCGGCGATGGATGTCAACTTCCTGGCCGGCAAGCTCAAGGACTGCTCGGAAAAGGACCCCGCCAAGTCCGAGCTCTTCCTCGTCGAGGGCGACAGCGCCGGCGGCTCGGCCCAGACCGGGCGCAACCGGATGACCCAGGCCGTCCTTCCGCTCAAGGGCAAGATCCTCAACGTCGAACGCGCCCGCTTCGACCGGATGCTGTCCAGCCAGGAAATCGGCAACCTCGTCATGGCGCTTGGCACCGGGATCGGGCGCGACGAATTCGACATTGGCAAGCTGCGCTACCACAAGATCATCATCATGACCGATGCCGATGTGGACGGCGCCCATATCCGCACGCTGCTCCTGACCTTCTTCTTCCGACAGATGCCGCTTCTCATCGAAGGCGGCTTTCTCTTCATCGCCCAGCCGCCGCTCTACAAGGTCGCCCGCGGCAAGTCCGAGGTCTATCTCAAGGATCAGGCCGCGATGGACGACTACCTCATCCAGCAGGGTGTCGAAGGTGCCGTCCTGCGCCGTGGCGACGGGGTGGAAATGGCCGGCGCCGACCTCGCCCGCGTGGTCGAAGAGGCGCGCGCGCTGCGCCGCGTGCTCGACGCCTTCCCGACGCATTATCCGCGCCACATCCTTGAACAGGCCGCCATCGCCGGCGCCTTTGTCCCCGGCGCCGTCGATGCCGACCTGCAGGGCGTGGCCGACAAGGTCGCCCGCCGGCTCGACCTCATCGCGCTCGAATGGGAACGCGGCTGGCGCGGGCGCGTGACGCAGGACCACGGCATCCGCCTCGCCCGCATCCTGCGCGGGGTCGAAGAGGTCCGCACGCTCGACGGCCCGATGCTGCGCTCGGGCGAAAGCCGCCGCGCAGGCAGCTTCACCCGCTCCCTGCAGGAGGTCTACGACCGTCCCGCCTCGCTCGTCCGCCGCGACCGCCTGCAGGCCATCCACGGCCCGCTCGACCTGCTCGCCGCGATCCTGGCCGAAGGCGAAAAGGGCCTCTCGATCCAGCGCTACAAGGGACTGGGCGAAATGAACCCCGAACAGCTCTGGGAAACCACGCTCGACCCCGAAGCGCGAACCCTCCTTCAGGTCAAGGTCGACGATGTGGCCGAAGCCGACGACCTCTTCACCAAGCTCATGGGCGATGTCGTCGAACCGCGCCGCGCCTTCATCCAGGACAATGCGCTGAACGTCGCCAATCTCGACTTCTGAGGCTCAGCGCCGGATCATCCGGAAGACATAGCCCGCCGTCCCGATCACCACGAACAGCCGCATCATGTGGATGACCGAGACATAGGCCACGTCCTGCCCCATGGCGAGCGACAGGAGCGTCATCTCCGCCAGCCCGCCCGGCGCAAAGGCAATCATGGCAAGCACCATCGGAACCCCCGTCACCGCCGCCACGATCACCGCAAAGACCACCGTCACCGCCAGCATGGCGAGCGACGAGGCAACGCCCAGCATCATGTCGCGCCCCACCTCGCCCCAGGCCGCGCCCAGGAACCGGCAGCCCACGATCGTCCCGATCACCAGTTGTGCCACCAGGATCAGCAGCGTCGGCGGCGCCACCGTCACGATCCCCGCCAGATGCGCCGCCGCACTCAGGACCATCGGGCCAAAGACCTGCGCCGCCGGCAACCGCGCCCAGGTGCCAAGAGGGACGCCCAGCACCGCGCAGCCCGTCAGGATCGCCCAGTCCCGCAAGGCCAGCGCATCAAGCGCGACCCAGGCCCCCGCCTGCCCCCGCGAACTCACCCCCAGCACAAGGCCATAGAACAGCACGATCACCACGATCACGCAGAATATGCGCAAGCCATGCGCGAGCGCGATGCGCCGCTCGTCGCCGCCCGCCTCGGCCCCCATCACCAGCATGTCGTTCAGCCCCCCGGGCATGGCCGCGAAATAGGCCGTCACCGGGTCATAGCCGCCGATCCGGCGATAGATCAGCCAGGACACAGCCCCCGCCGCGACCAGAAACGGCGCCAGGAGCGCGACCGAAGCCGACCAGCGCGGGATCATCCCCATAACCTCGGGCGTGAAGGAGGAGCCGAGCATCACCCCGATCGCCGGGATCACCACGGGCCGCAGCGGCACCGGCGGATGGATCGGCGCCCGCAGCAGCGCCGCCACCGCCACGCCCAGCATCGGCCCGAGCATCCAGGGCAAAGGCACCCCGACACCCGCCGCCACAAGCCCCGACACCGCTCCGATCCCCAGCGCCAGCACCGCCCGGCCCAGCGCCCCTGTGCCCGGCCTCTGCCTCACCCTTCCCCCTCGCCGCCCGGCGGGCCGACCGCCCCACGCCCGTCGAAGACGAAACAGGCCCCGCGCCACAGGCTCTCCTCCGGCGCGACCTCCTCGAGATAGCGCAGGATCCCGCCGTCAAGGTGATAGACCTCCGCCGCCCCCTCCTGCAGGGCCAGCGCCGTCGCCTTCTCGCAGCGGATGCCGCCGGTGCAGAACATCGCGACCCGCCGGCCGGCCAGGCGCGCGGCATTGCTGCGCCACCAGGCGGGAAAGTCCGCAAACCGCGCCAGCGCGGGATCGACCGCCCCGGCAAAGCTGCCCAGCGCCACCTCATGGGCGTTGCGCGTGTCGATCACCGCCACATCCGGCGCCGCGATCAGCGCATTCCAGTCGCGCGGCGCGACATGGGTCCCGGTCAGCCGCGAAGGCTCCACCCCCGGCTCGCCCATGGTCACGATCTCGGACCTGACCTTCACCTTCAGCCGGCCAAAGGGCGCGGCCTCTGACCGGCCCCTGTTGATCCGAAGCGGCCCGGCCAGATCGGCCAGCGCCGCAAGCCCCTCGCGCAGGGCGCCGTCCTCGCCCGCGAGCGTCCCGTTCACCCCCTCGCGCGCCAGGATCACCGTCCCGCTCAGCCCAAGCGACCCCAGCAGGCGCGCCAGCCGCGCCCGCTCCGCAGGCGGATCGGCGACGGGGGCAAAGCGATAGAAGGCCGCGACATGGACCATGCCCGCCCCGATACGCCCATGCCCGCAACGGGGCAAGTCCGGCCCCCGTTGTCTCGCCGCCGGTCGCGGTCTAGATGGCAGCCTGTCACTTGCACGAGGCCGCCATGCCAGACCAGACCCGCGCCCTGATCGTCATCGACGTCCAGAACGACTTCTGCCCCGGCGGCGCGCTCGCCGTGGCCGGCGGGGACGAAATCGTACCGGGGATCAACGCGCTGATGGCCGACTTTCCGGCCGTCATCCTGACGCAGGACTGGCACCCCGCGGGTCACCTCTCCTTCGCCTCCTCCCATCCCGGCCGCGCCCCCTATGACGTGACCGAGATGCCCTACGGCCCGCAGGTGCTCTGGCCCGACCATTGCATCCAGGGCACGCCCGGGGCCGCCTTCCACCCCGGCCTCAGGACCGATGGCGACCTGATCATCCGCAAGGGCTTCCGCCCCGGGATCGACAGCTATTCCGCCTTCTTCGAAAACGACCGCACCACGCCCACCGGGCTCGAGGGCTATCTGCGCAGCCGCGGCCTCTCGGACCTCACCCTCGTCGGGCTCGCGACCGATTACTGCGTCGCCTATTCGGCGCTCGACGCCGCGCGCCTCGGCTTTGCCGTCACGGTCCGCACCGGCCTCTGCCGCGCCATCGACCTCGCCGGTTCCCTCGCCCGGACAACCGATCAGATGCGCGCGGCCGGGGTCACCCTGCTGGCCTGACTGGCAGCACCGCGACCCGCGTCCCGACCGCGCGGAACCGACCGTCCCGCCTGTTCCGCCGCCGCCTGTGGACCGGCAGAGCCCGGCGCCGCCCGCGACAGTCCGCGAAGGGCCCGCGCGGCAAGGGATCGCACCGCCACCCCGACCCCCGGCCCGGGCCGGCCGCAACCACCGCCCAAAGCGCGCCGCCACGGGCCTGCCACGGACGACCCGCCTCTGCTGGTGGCCGCGCCCGTCGCCCGGTACAGCCACCATCGACCACCCTCTGCCGTCTGTTGGCTGTACCTTCAGGACCACCCCGTCCGACGGATGCCCGCTCGGCGACGGCCTGCGGGCTGCGCGACCGGTTTCCGGCTGATGGCTCTCCCCGATGATGTCATTGGCCAAGCCACCCCTCGCTCGGATGGTGAAAGACAACACCGGCCCGCCCCACCCGACCGACCCGACCCGGCGCTGCCCGGCTCCGGAATTCCCTTTACCCCCTGCTGGCCGCACCTGCCGGGCCACCGGCCTGCCCCATGCCCGCGCTCCGCACCGGCTCGGCTGGTGGGCTGGTTGATGTGGTTCCGGCAAACAACCCCGGCTGCCGCGCGGGTCCCCGGCAGAGACGCCCTCCCTCCCGGGGGCGGCAGCCACCGCCGCCCGGCCCGCGCAGGACTGGCGCGGACCGGCGCTACCCCGCCACCGACCACCCTGACCCGCCAGCTGGCCCCGCCTCGCGGACCATCCCGCCTGCTCCACTCCCGCTCAGCACCATGACGTCCGGTGGGCTGCCCGACCGGGCCCCTGGAAGATGCAACTATCAGCGGCAACAACGCCCCGCCCGCCCGGAGGCGACAAACAACACCCCCGGGCCACCCTGAACTCGCCACCGTATGGCAGCCCCGCCTCCCGGACAGCCCTTTCCCCGCCGGACCGGCGCCGCACCCTGAGGGCCGATGGCTGCGAGACGACGCTCCCGCAAGCGGCCCCTCGCCCTGTCCATCTCACCCAGAAAGACGCCCACACCCCGGGAGCAACAGACACCACAGCCCTTCCCGCGCCGGACAGGTGCGGCTCGGCGCAACCCGGCCCCGGACCATCCTGACACGCCTGATGGCCCTTCCTCCCGGACCACCCCGACCGCTCCACACCCGAATCACGCCGGCGTGTCTGGCAGACTGCAAGACGACGCTCCCGCAAGCGGCCCCTCGCCCTGCCAATCTCACCCAGAAAGACGCCCAC
>Ga0315902_10009268_pt1 | contig 13198 bp, 11 predicted proteins | sample LakEriMetagenome_9_FD_203523 | JGI IMG/M metagenome (GOLD analysis project Ga0315902, IMG submission 203523) | Freshwater fungal communities from buoy surface, Lake Erie, Ohio, United States - Buoy 12 MA117 | ecosystem: Environmental > Aquatic > Freshwater > Lake > Lake biofilm | place: USA... | reverse complement strand
TAAATTTAGACTAATCTAAAAATTATATTTGGCTAATTAAAATGTACTTCCGTCTTATTTGTTATTCTTTTTGCTTTTTGCTGGGGTTGGGTCTGAAAGGCCAGCCCGTGGGAGCCATCATTCATACACATCCGGTATTGGTTTCAAAAAATAGTGATTCATCCCGCACCGGAATTCCAGGCAAAGCTTTTTACCATTCTGTAAATGATACGCTGCCCCTTGCTCAGCAGAGGGGTAGTGAGCAACTGCAGGAAGTAGTGGTCAGTGGTACCATGCGGAGCATGAACCGGCTGTCCAGCCCCATACCGGTCGAAAGCTATTCAACGCGTTTCTTTCAGCGGAATATTCAGCCCGATCTGTTTAGCTCGCTCGGCATGATCAACGGTGTATTGCCCCAGGTTACCTGTAATGTATGTAATACCGGATCCATACAAATTAACGGACTCGAGGGGCCTTATACCATGGTATTGATTGACGGCATGCCCATCGTCAGTTCACTTTCATCTGTATACGGATTTTCCGGCATTCCCAACAGCATGATCAAACGGGTGGAAGTGGTGAAAGGACCAGCTTCCACCTTATATGGCAGTGAGGCGCTGGCCGGTGTGATCAATATCATCACCAAAGAGCCCGGAAACCGGAATACAATGGGTTTCGGGCAAACAATCAGCACCTATGGTGAAATAAACACCGATGCTTCTGCCATGTTTTCTATTGGTAAAGCACACTCACTTTTAGGTGTGAATCATTTTTCAATGAATCAACGCAAAGATCTGAACCAGGATTTTTTTACAGATGTAAGCCTTCAAAACCGGTTCTCGGTGTTTAATAAATGGATGTTTCCCCGTAAAAGCGGGTTGCCTGCATCCCTGGCAGGGCGTTATTTCTATGAAGACAGGTGGGGCGGACAAATGAATTGGCAGCGTAAACACAGGGGCGGTAGCGAGGTGTATGGTGAAAGCATTTACACCAACCGGTTTGAATTGCTGGGTACCTATGGCTTCAGACTGGGTGCACAGGAAATGCACACAGATATATCTTATAACGCACATGCACAGCATTCGTATTATGGCACCACTCTGTATGATGCCCGGCAGCATACGGCCTTTGTGCAACTCCGCTGGGAACGGCAGTGGAAGAAACACCGTTTGCTAACGGGATTGCCTTTTCGTTATCAGTGGTATGATGATAACTCGCCGGCCACACAGCAGCTAACCGGTAAAAACAAGCCTGCAGTAAACAGGTTTGCAGGTATATTTCTGCAGGATGAGTGGGAGGTACACCCTGACCTGGTTGTGCTGACGGGACTCCGGCTGGAAATAAGCGGCACGCAACGGCCTGTCATATCGCCCCGGCTGAGTATCAAATATGCAGCTGCCGAAAACCACGTGCTGCGGCTGACAGCCGGTAACGGTTTCCGCCTGGTGAACCTGTTTACAGAAGATCATGCAGCGTTAACAGGTGCCCGGACGGTCGTTATAAAAAATGAACTGAAACCGGAACGGAGCTGGAATATCAACCTGAATCATACCTCACACTATCACCTGGGAGAAGGACTGGCAACGATTGATGCCAACCTGTTTTACACCCGCTTCAGTAACCGTATTCTTCCGGATTATGACTCCGATCCGGAACTGATTATTTATGATAACCTGAAGGGATACAGCATTTCAAAAGGGATATCGGTTACCAGCGACTGGAACCTGCCTTCAGGTTTCCGGGCCAATGCCGGTTTTACCTGGCAACAGGTGTTTACTGTCAATGAAGCAAAAGAAAGAAGCCGCCAGGTGTATGCCCCCGGATTTACGGCCAACTACGGTATTGGATGTACGTTTCAGCGCTGGGGGTTGAGCGCCGATTTCACCGGGCGCACGCTTGGGCCGATGCGTTTACCTGTTTTCCCCAACGACTTCCGGCCCGAATATTCACCCTGGTACAGTTTGCTGGATATGCAGCTGGTAAAACAAACAGGCAAGCGTTTTGAATGGATACTGAGTGTCAAGAACCTGCTCAATTTTCTTCCGGAAAATCCAATTATGCGTCCCTTTGATCCTTTTGACCAACTAAGTAACGACCCGGTTCAGAATCCCAACGGATACACATTCGATCCCTCTTATAACTATGCACCCATGATGGCCCGGCGGCTGGTGGCGGGGTTCCGGTTTAAACTGCAGGAGCAGTAAATAATTACATCTGCTCAGGTACCCGGATGCCCAGCAGCTGCATACCGCTGGAAATGATCCCTGCTGTGAATTCGCACAGCAGCAGGCGGACCTGTTTCTTTTCTGCTGTTTCCGCATTCAGTACCGAATGTTCCGTGTAAAACGTATTATATGATTTCGCTACGTTGTAAATATAATTGGCGAGGTGAGAGGGGTCATGGTCGGCACAGGCCTGTTCCAGTATAACCGGGTAATTTTCCAGCTCAACCAGTAACTCTTTTTCAAGCGGCAGCAGGGGAGCGGTAACGGTAACATCCGAACCTTTTTCCTTACGGAGAATGGATTTAATACGGGCATGTGTGTACTGAATAAAGGGTCCTGTATGGCCATGAAAGTCGATGGATTCCTCCGGGTTAAAGATCATTTTTTTCTTAGGATCCACACGAAGTAAGTAGAACTTCAACGCACCAAGACCCAGGGTTGTATAAAGTTCTTTCAGTTCCTCTTCCCTGAAGTCTTTCACTTTTCCCAGCTCTTCCGTTTTCATACGGGCCACATTTTCCATTTCATCGAGCAGGTCATCTGCATCCACAACCGTACCTTCCCGGCTTTTCATTTTTCCGGTGGGCAATTCCACCATGCCGTAGCTAAGGTGAAAAATTCCATCGGCATAGGGCAGGCCCAGCTTTTTGCAGATGAGCTGCAGCACTTTCATGTGATAGTTTTGTTCATCACCAATTACATAAATGCTCTGGTCAATTTTGTACTCCTCATACTTCTGTTGTGCCAGCCCGATATCCTGGGTGATATAAACCGAAGTGCCATCTTTCCGTTGTACAATTTTTTCATCCAGTCCGTCGGCTGTCAGATCAATCCACACGCTTCCGTCTTCCTTTTTAACAAATACTTCTTTTTGTAAGCCTGCTTCCACAGTCTGTTTTCCTAACAGGTACGTATTGCTTTCGTAATAGGTCTTATCAAAATCGCTGCCGATCCGCCGGTAGGTGGTATCAAATCCTGCATACACCCAGCTGTTCATTTTTTTCCACAGCTCGATTACTTCTGGTTTTCCGGCTTCCCAGTCAAGCAGCATCTGCTGTGTTTCTTTCATGATGGGTGCTTCCTTCTCAGCTTCTTCTTTCTTACTGCCGGCTGCAACCAGCCGATCCACTTCCTCCTTGTATACTTCATTGAATTTTACGTAGTAATTACCTACGAAATGATCACCTTTCATGGAAGCAGATTCCGGTGTGGCTCCGTTGGCATACCGCTGCCAGGCGATCATACTTTTGCAGATATGGATACCCCGGTCGTTAACAATACAGGTTTTAACGGTATCGTAGCCGTTGGCTTTATAAATTTCAGCAATACTCCAGCCGAGAAAATTATTCCGTAAATGGCCCAGGTGCAGGGGCTTGTTGGTGTTGGGTGATGAATACTCCACCATCACTTTTTGCCCTTTCTGCGCCCCTTTACCAAAACAGATATCGTTGTAGTTATTTGTCAGAACAGAAAGCCAGTAAGCATCGGAAACAGACAGATTCAGAAAGCCCTTGATCAGTTGATAGCCGGTGAAGAGGTAGGGATGAGTAGCTGTAAGGTATGTGCCCAGTTCATTGCCCAGCGCGTCGGGTGATTTGCCCAGCTGTTTCAAGAGGCTGAAAAGCACAATGGTGTAGTCACCTTCAAATTCAGGTTTGGTTTTATTGATCTGAAAATCCTTACGGGTTATTTCTTTACCATAAAGACTGTGCACGCTTTCAATTGTAAGCTGTTGTATCTGGTGCTGTATACTCATGCCGTTGAATTAGGCAGCAAAAATACGGGTTCGCAAAGGAATGCAGCAAGTGATCTGCAGCAGAAGAAACAAAAGAACACCCGCCGGTTAAGACGGGTGTTGCAGGCAGGTTCGTTTACTTGTTTTGGGGGTCAATAAGTAGCGGTGTTTTTCCGTCGGTTATTATGATTTTTGAATTGGGCGATTTTGAAAGTTCTTTAAAAACTTCCAGGCTTTTCCATTTGATGAAGAATTCATTCAATCCTTCCGAGATGATCTTTTGTGCATTCCGTAAGCCTTCGGCCTCGATTACCTTGCGTTCAGCTTCCTTGCGTTCTCTTAGCAGCACAAACTCCATTTGCTGAGCCTGTTGTTCCGCTTCCAGCCGTTGCTGTATGGCAGAACTTAAACCTTCAGGTAGAGAAATGCTTTTCAGTAAAACTGCTTCGATTTCAAAACCACGGTGATCCAGCTGTTTACGCATCATTTCTTTAATTTCTGCTTCAATCACTGCACGCTGGCTGGTATGCATTTCTTTCGCCATAAAGCGTGCCGTAACATCGGAAGCTGCTGAACGGAATACCGATAGAATTACCGTGCGTTTATAATCCATGCCAATATTTTGCAGAATGGCGGGTGCCATTTCCGGTTTTACATGGAATAGAATCGAAATCTGGCTTTTAATGGTAAGACCTTCTTTTGAAGGCAGATCGAGGTTGACTTCTATATTGTCAGTTTGCGTGGAAATTTTAATCACACGGGAAGTGAATGGGTTGTAGGTTACAGCACCCGGCTGATAAATAGTGGGGCTCAGTTTGCCTACTTTTCGCTTAATACCCACTTCGCCCTGTCTGATTACAGAGCATGAACTGAGAAACAGGGAAATTGCCAGAATGATTGTGAGGAGTACTTGTTGTTTCATGGTGAAGTGATTTTAACCAGTTACAACAACCTGTCACGCCTCGGGTTGGCGAAGCAACCTGCAGAATCATCTTTTTAACAACATTTTTAATCAAATGGGTGGCCTGGTGGAGACGAAATTCCCGGAAGCAAACACTTATATAAATCGGGTCCCTTTTCTTATCAGTTATTAAGGCGGAACATCATTTGTCCCCTGCCTCCGCCCTGATTCATTTCGCTCATGGGCTTAATATCGTAATCTTTCGGGATCAGAAATACTTTTTCGTCAATACGGGGGTTTAGATCCACCTTGGTTACCTGGTAATGAACAACAGAGCCATTGGGCCGCTTCGTTTCGAACTCCATGGGAAAGCCTTTGAGTTTCTGAAGTCCCGGTATCATGCCCATCCGCATCATTTCATTGAAGCGGAAGCCATCGCCCATTACAAAATCCGGGCTGTACCAGAGCAGCTGTTGTTGTTCTTCGCCGCGGCGGTTTTTATAGCGGATGTTGGCTTTGTAACAGGTCATGCCGGCAATCTGCTTGGTGTCGCCCAGGTATTCAATCATTACTTCGGGATTAAAAGGTTGCATACGCTGACGGCCCGTATCGGAACCACTCATCATTTTCTGCATAGCGGAGTCGGTCATGTAAAAACCCATTTTCCGGCCCATGGCTTCAAAGAGGGTGGTGGTGGTTTTGGTTTTGGAATCAAAAATCACCTGGGTGGTACCCATTCCCATATCGGTTTCAATTTTAGACATGCCATTTTTGAACCAGAGTTTTGACTTCATTTCCCCATCCCCGAAACGCATGATGGTGGCACCTTCGGGAGCATTCGGTGGCGGAACATCAGCACCGGGCGTGATTTCAATTTTCATCTGAATAACCGCTTCATTGGCTACCTGTTGGGCAAATGCGGCAGTGGCGCTGATAGTAACGGCAGCAACCAGGAAGAAATGTTTCATGTTAAGTAATTAGATGGTGAAATTAACAGCAATTCTGATTCCGGCACGCCCCTGCATCCATTTTAACAACCTGATGTAAAAAAGGAGGCTGCGCAGGCAGCCTCCCGAAACCAACTGTATAAGTGAAACGAGTATGTTTTTATTTGCGGATCTGCTCATCCATTTTCTGATCGGCATTTTGCAGATCAGCCGGTTCAAATTTATTCACCGCAGCTTTGTTCATTTGAGCGTCCATCAACTGGTCGGCATCCAGCGCAACTGCAGCAGTGAAGTTTTTTAATACAGATGCATTGATTGCCATATCCATCAGTTCATCCGCTGCAGGCTCAATCACTGTTTTTCTGAAACGGGCTGCTTCCTGTTTGTTCACCTCATCGGTTATCAGCTGGGCATCCATTGTTGCATCGGCCAGGTTGAGTTCTTCCTGTAACTGGTTGCCGAATGCGGGAGCACCTACACGCAGCATAAACATATCTGTGAGTTGTTCATCGGCGTCTGTTGCAGCAACACCCATTGAACGGCTGAACAAAGCAGCCTGTTGGCGGTTCTGCAATTCAGCTGCAGTAAATTCTGCATCCATGTCCACATCGGCGCCTGTAACCTCGGAGGTATTCAGTTTCTTGAAGGTGTAAGCTTCCAGTCCGTTTACCCAGGTTTGCACATCCATATCATTAATCAGGATGTAGCTTTTAATGGCAGAGATACGGGTGATGGTGATCCGCTGGTTACCGTTTAAAATGGTAACGGTGCAGCAGCTGTCAAAAGTGGTGAACGCAGTTACATCGGATGTTCTGTCTCCGGATTTCGTGGTGTCATCCTTCTGAAACGACATGGCTGCAAATGAAGCAACCACCAGGAGGAGCAGGGACAATAACCTGCGCAGGGTGTTTTTTTTCCGGTTCATTGTAAGTGTTCCGTTGGTTTGGCCGGAGATCACTTGTTTTTGGGCTTTCATCTTTTTAGGTTTAATCTTTTTTATAATGACCCTTTCGGGTTTCTTTCTTTCAATTGTATAACAAAGATACTATTAAAAACTGGTACTTTGCAATACATAATACCTTGTTTGGTATTTTAACGTGATGAACGGTTTATTTTTTATTTAACCGGCATCAAGCTTTCGTTTTGGTCGCTTTTTGTTCGTTTAGTTGTCCCAGGTACCGGGCATCGGGCAGTTTAACAGGGATTGTTTCGAAGTAAACTGGCGGTGTTTCTGTGACGATCGGGTTCCAGAGGTACCTGCTTGTTTTTGCGCTGCAAAGTTAACACATGTTCGCTTTACTTCAAACACAATTTTCAAAAAATTTTGAAAATTGTGTAGAGTTTGATATTTCAGCGAAGTAACTAACCTGCTTTTGAAAGAACTGACATACATACGACGGTAAACTTTCATTTTTGTTACAGCACACTGCAAAGTTGAAGTGGAATTTGAGAGAACCGGCGTTAAAGAAGGATGGGTGGTGTCAACCAAATGTTAACAACCCCTTACTGTTTACAAACAGCAACGGGATTGTATAAATGGTCGATTTTGAATGTGAGGAGGTACTGCTGTAAGAGGTGGTTGATAAGCGGTTATCAGGGATTTACAACCGGCAGTTGCACTTTCTTTTGCAGCCAGCTGTCTTTCAGCGGAATGAGCCACTGTTCTTCCAATTCAGTTTTTGTACTCACCAGGTTATTAAAATAAAGTGTATCCCCTGTAAGGAACCCGCGGTCAACAGCATACTGCACCTGGTTCAGCGGCAGTAATTCCACTTTATCCTTTACCAGGAAGGCCAGCGATTGCCGGTCGAACAGACTGATATGAAATAATTGTTCCAGTTCCTTGACCAGCCGCACACTGCTGTCGGTGCTGCAGCCGCTTACTCCTGTGGCCCGTTCATCGGCCATCAGTACCAGGAACTGCCCGAAAAATAAAGTGCCAAATCCTTTTACAGGCGCTCCATGGCTTTTCCAGTTTTTTACAAAATGTTCGAGGATTTCTTCTGCCTGCAATACTTCCCGGAGCGACAATAAACGGCTGCTCTGGTAAATCCATACCCGGCTGTCGTTGTCAAAATCTGCCGGCAGTAAATGCTTGTATGCTAAAATCATATCCTTTAATATTGTAGTGAAAGGGATTGAGCCTTATTTGAGATTGCTGCAAAGTTAATCAACAATTATGGAAGAGAAGGTGCGGGCAACCGGAACGGTGGTTACACATGTACTGCTACTGGGAATAGGCTTACTGCTGTTGCCTTTATCCGTGGGCATGTTACTGTCATACCCCCATGAAATTTTCTGGATGGGCCTGCTGCTGCTGGCCGCCTGTATCGTTTTTTTCTATTCAGCGTACACAGGAATCAAGAGGGGCAGGCAGCAAATACAGCAGTTGCAGCAGGTGCAACAGCAGTTGGATAAGGTACAGTCTGTTCCCTTTCAGGAAGCAACACCACTAACCAGAGCGGAACCGTCTTTCCCCGAAACTCCCTTACAACACGAAGCCTTTGCACCCCACCAGGTGCTGGCCCGGTGGGAGATCCCCGATGTACAGTGGCAGGCTTTTTATAAAACAGAAAAACAAAAACGTTTTCAAAGCTTATGGATCGAAGCAGCACTGATTCTGTTGCTGGGAACGGTTCTGCTGCTGATCATGCGGGGGGCCGACTGGCCGACGGCGCTCATTATTTCCGCTGCACTGGCCATTACCTGGTGGGTGTTGAAATACCTGCTGCATCTGAAAGTACTCCGTTCCAGCCGGACTGTCAATATCATTCTCATCACGACTTCATCGGTCCGGATCAATGATCAGTTGCATGTGTTCTATGATGCGCATGTAACGCCCGCTGCCTTTACGTTAGTTACGGAATCTAAGCCGGCCGTACTGGAAATAAGCTACCAATGGCTTACGGGGAGAGGAGCTACCCACGAAGAATTACGGGTGCCGGTGCCGTTGGGTAAAGAGGAAGAGGCCCGGCAACTGGTACAACGCTTATCGGCTTTTCTTCCATAAGCGGTAATTCCTGAATGCGTCAAAGCAGGCAAAGGAGACGCCGATTACGGCTATTACCAGCAGGTACAGCGGCCAATCGGGGAAAAAAGCAGCATCGGCTTTTCCTGTCGCGTAATTGACCAGCCACTGGATGAAGAAAAACAGGAGAAAAATAAATCCGCATAAAAGGGAAATGAAAAATGCCACTCCTGCGTAGTGAAAAAATGCTGCTGAAAAGCCAGAAAAACTGGTTGGCTTTTCTTCTTCTTTCACAACGCCCTTGTGCCAGGTTTCACTGTCCAGCAAACCCAGTACCATGGCAAACGACAGGTACCGTACCAGGCTCAACCTTAAAATGCGGAAAAAAGAAGCATCTCCTTGAATCCAGTCGGCCAGCAGGCGGATCAGTATAAAAAGAAACAGGAACAGGACTGTCCGTTGTATAAAATTGCGTCCGTTAAAGTGGTTGAAAAAATGCTTCATGCTTTTAAGGTGTTCAGCCATTCCAATCAGATGCTGGCGGCCACCAGTTCAGCCACATCCAGCACGTCCACGTTGTCTTCTTTACCGGCCACTTTCACACCATCGGTCATCATGGTGTTACAAAACGGACAGGCAGCTGCTACAATGGAAGCACCGGTCGCAATGGCTTCGTTGGTGCGTTCCCAGTTGACTCTTGTCTCACCCTTTTCTTCTTCCTTGAACATCTGGGCACCACCTGCGCCGCAGCATAAGCCATTACTGCGGCAGCGTTTCATTTCCACCAACTCGACATCCAGGGCCTCCAGTACTTTCCGCGGAGCTTCATAAATTTGGTTGGCACGACCCAGGTAGCAACTGTCGTGATACGTAATCTTTTTCCCCTTAAAGGAACCGCCTTCTTTCAGTTTTATCTTCCCTTCATCTATCAGTTGCTGCAGCAAGGTGGTATGATGAATGACTTCATAGGTTCCTCCCAGAGCGGGATATTCATTTTTGAGTGTGTTGAAACAATGGGGGCAAGTGGTCACGATCTTCTTTATGCCATATCCATTCAGCACCTGAATGTTATTATAGGCCATCATCTGGAACAGGAATTCGTTTCCCGCACGGCGGGCCGGGTCGCCGGTGCACATTTCTTCTTTCCCGAGAATGGCAAAGCGGATGCCTGTTTGGTGCAGAATTGTTGCGAATGCTTTTGTAACCTTTTGCGCCCGCTGGTCAAAGCTGCCGGCACAGCCCACCCAGAATAAAACTTCAGGGGATTCATTATTGGCCATCATTTCGGCCATTGAAGGTACATGCATGCACAAAAATTTGTTTCAAAACTAAGTCAAATGCATTAATAAACAAGACGGTGTTCGCATCATACCTGTCTGTCATTTATCTTTGAACAGCATGCCGAAAAAATCAATCGAACGAATCACCAACTGGGAACTGTGGCCCTTTGCCCTGATTTATTTTCCCATCAGTTTTGTGTGGGTCTGGTACATGATCCGCAGCAGGGCTGTTTGGTTTTTCACACCTTCCAATCCCACCATTACTTTTGGCGGATTTGAAGGGGAGGGGAAAAAGGAAATGTATGACCAGTTGCCCGCACATACCGTACCCCGGACACTGTTCCTGATGCATGATCTTCCATTCGATGCGGCATGGCAGCAGGTACAGGCGGCCGGATTCAGGTTTCCCTTTGTTGTGAAGCCGGATGTGGGCATGAAAGGCATCCTGTTCCGGAAAATTGACAACGAAGAGCAATTCCGGAAATATCACGAACATGTACCGGTCGAATATATTGTGCAGGACCTGGTGGAGTTGCCGGTGGAAGTAAGTGTGTTTTATTTCCGCCACCCGGCCAGCGAAAAGGGAACCGTCAGCGGTTTTATCTATAAAGAACTCCTCCATGTGGTGGGCGATGGCCGGTCCACACTGGAAACGCTGATCCGGAATCACCCACGGGCCAAACACCGGCACGAGGAAATGAAACACCGGCACGGTCACCGTTTCGACCGGGTTATAGAAAACGGAACTGTTTTTTATTTATCCTATGCCGGCAACCACAACCGGGGGGCACATTTCACCAATCTGAAAGATGAAATTGATGAAGATCTGCATAAGGTGTTTGATCAGCTGAGTCATTATTCCGGACATTTTTATTATGGCCGCTATGATATCAAAACCACCAGTATTGCAGATCTCAAGGCCGGTAAGAATTTCATGATTCTTGAATACAATGGTTGTGGAGCAGAGCCCAATCATATTTATGATTGCAATATGGGTTTGCTGGATGCCTATAAAGAAATTTTACGGCATTGGAAGGCCTTGTACGAGATCAGTGCATGGAACAACCGTAATGGCTTTCCGTACTGGAGTTTCCGCAAGGGATATGAATTTCTGAAAGAATCGAACCGGCATTTCAAACTGCTGAAGCAATTTGATTAATCAAACAGTGCCTTCGTTGCAGTTTTTTTTTTTATAAACTTTAAACACTCTGATGCGTATCGCTCTTAATTTTGTTATATGCCACTGCCGCTGAAAATAATATTGTGGGGGTTCTTAATCAGTTTCCTGGGCACCTTGCCATTGGGTACGCTGAACATTGCAGCCATGCAGATAGGTATTACCGATGGTGTTTCACCGGCATTGTGGTTTGCAACAGGGGCGCTGACAGCCGAAATGATTTATGTGCGGCTTTCCCTGGTGGCGATGGACTGGGTACGTAAACAGGAGAAGTTGCTGAAGGCACTGGAATGGCTGACGGTTATCATTGTGCTGGCATTGGCGGTTTCCAGTTTCTGGGCGGCAGCTCATCCGAAAGTGGAAAAGAACATACTGCTTTCCAACTCCATGCACCGGGGCTTGCTCGGCTTTCTGATGAGTGCCGTGAACCCGGTTCAGATTCCCTTCTGGTTTGGATGGAGTACCGTACTGTTTACCAAAAATATTCTGCGGCCGGGTGTGTGGAACTATTATACCTACCTGTTGGGAATAGGCGCGGGTACCTTTGCCGGAAATTGTGTCTTTATTTTCGGCGGCCGTCTCTTAATCGACCGGTTGAATGCCAGTCAGCACCTGCTCAACTGGATCATTGGTGGTGTTTTTCTTGTTACTGCTATCATTCAGTTCATACGGATCCTCACGAAAAAAGATGCCATTCATAAAATGGAACACCCGGAAGAAATTACGGCCGGACTGGAGAAAAATATTCCGGAGTAACCTGCTCCTTTGTGCACCTTGGTGAACTTTGTGGGCTTCGTGGTTCAGTCAGATTTTAACCACAACGAGCGCAAAGAAAATACACGAAGTACACCAGTTATACACTAACAAAAGCAGCCTTACCTGATTCCGGCAGCATACTCAATAAATAATAATTAATTGGCAGCTTTCAGATCCTCTGCCCATTGATCCCGTTCATCGGGACTGAATTTCCAGGGAGCAAAATTGTTTTCCACGTTGCTGAACATGGCATTCCATTCAGACGGGGCATTGCTGTCTTCCATAATCAGTGAGCGGCGTAATTCCAGAATAATATGAAGGGGATCTATGCTCACCGGGCAGGCCTCCACGCAGGCATTGCAGGTGGTGCAGGCACGCAGTTCTTCCACGGTGATATAATTATTGAGCAGGGTTTTGCCATCGTCCTGGAAAGATCCGTTTAGATTGATATTGCGGCCCACTTCTTCCAGCCGGTCGCGGGTGCTCATCATGATCTTCCGCGGACTCAGCAGTTTGCCGGTGGTATTAGCCGGGCAGGAGGCCGAACACCGTCCGCACTCCGTACAGCTGTACGCATCAAGCAGACTTTTCCAGCTGAGGTCCATAACATCCCGGGCACCAAAGCGGGAGGGGGTCGTTGCGTCTGCAGGAGCCAGTTCGGGCTGCATCATGTATTTCACTTCATTCTGTACGGTGACCATATTATTCATGGCGCCGTGGTTGTTCAGCCGGGCATACCAGGCATTGGGGAAAGCCAGGAGGATATGCAGGTGCTTGCTCCAGGGCAGGTAGTTGAGAAAGGCGAGAATGCCGAGAATGTGCAGCCACCAGGCCGTGCGTTCGAGGCCTATGAGTGTTGCTTCGGGTAAGGAGGCAAGGGCAGGAGCCAGCAGACCGGAAAACAGGAAGTTGCCCGTATCATGATAATGAGCCGCTCCGTTCAGTTGCAGGGCCCTGTCGGTACTGTTCATCAGCAGGAACAAACTCATCAGCACCACTTCAGTAATAAGAATATAATTGGCATCGCTCCGGGGCCAGCCGTTGAGGTCGTTGCTGAGAAAACGGCGGATCTTTCTGAAATTTCTCCTTGTGAAAAAGATGATACAGGCAACAATCACCAGCACTGCCAGCACTTCGAATGAATTGATAAGAAAGGTATAGAACCCGCCCAACGGCTCCAGGAACAGTCGGTGTGTACCGAAAATTCCATCCAGTACAATTTCGAGTACT
>Ga0315902_10009267_pt1 | contig 13199 bp, 8 predicted proteins | sample LakEriMetagenome_9_FD_203523 | JGI IMG/M metagenome (GOLD analysis project Ga0315902, IMG submission 203523) | Freshwater fungal communities from buoy surface, Lake Erie, Ohio, United States - Buoy 12 MA117 | ecosystem: Environmental > Aquatic > Freshwater > Lake > Lake biofilm | place: USA... | reverse complement strand
AGGTTGGCCCGATCAATCAGCGAATGGTCTATGGTGATTTCTCATATTCCTTGAAATTCAAAAACAACGATCGTAAATTATCATTTGGATTAAAAGGTGGTGTAAATATGATCACTGTGGGCACATCTGAATTGACAACAACCAGTGATAATGACCCAAAGCTGATACAGAATATTAGAAACAGTATCAATCCTAATTTTGGATTTGGTGTCTATTATCATTCACCCAGATTCTTTGCAGGAGTTAGTTCGCCCAGGATCCTGGAACAAAGTTACGGTGGTGTAAGTGCATCAAATATTGAAAGGCGCCACTATTTTGGAATAATCGGAGGGATCGTTAAAATGAACTCAGAGTGGAAATTGAGACCGACGAGCCAGGTGAAGATCACCGAAGGAGCACCTTTGAGTATTGATGCAAGTATAACAGGGATCTACAAGGACAAATTCTGGTTTGGAGGGATGTATCGCCTAGATGCTGCGTTTGGGATCTTTGCTCAATTCATGATCAATGATCAGTTCAAATTGGGTGTTGCTAGCGATTTCGGTACACAGTCCTTGAAAAATTACAACGCGGGCACATTCGAAATGATGATTTCATACGATTTCAATTTCAAAAAGAAGGGAATCCGTTCACCTCGATATTTCTAAAATTTTAAAGAGAATCTTATGAAAACAGTTATTATAATTGGCACATTACTCTTAATAGGACAAGTCTCTATTGCTCAGCAATCTAAGATTGAACGAGCGGATCAGTTATACAATTTACTGGCTTTTTCCGAAGCTATTCCGGAATATGAATCAGCGCTGTCTCAAAAAAGTTCAAATCAGGGAGAACTATCATTGAAATTAGCAAAGAGTTATTACTTCTTCGGAGACATTGAGAAGTCGCGTAACTATTTTTCGGATGCAGAAGGTTTGAAAGTAAGTTTTTCAGCAGAGGACTGCTTCATCTATTCGCAATGCTTCAAACAATCAGGGGATTACGTCAATGCGGATCTATGGATGAAAAAGTATGAAACCCTAAAACCGGGGACACCTTCGGTGATAGATTTCAATAAAAATCCAGATTATCTTGCTTCGATCCGTAGTGAACAGAAACATTTTTCGATCGCTACAGTAACTTTCAATTCTCGAATGAATGATTTCGGTGGTTATGAGTACAAAAAGACAAATACTATTTTTATCGTTTCAGATCGAAATTCTTCGCCGGTAAAAAGGATCTACGGGTGGAATAGTATGAACTTCCTCGATTTTCTCGTTGTGAGTAATAACAATAAGGGAAAAACCACGATCAATGCTCACAGAAGTGGAAATTCGAAGTCCCATGAGGGTCCACTTTGCTTTACCGCAGATGAATCAAGGGTCTTTTATACAAGCAACAATAATGGCAGAAGTACTGGCACCACAGGGCAGAAAGGGTTACAGAATCTTATTCTTTGTACCGCGAGGGTCTCGGCTGACGGCAACTGGTTTGACAAAAAGGTTTTGAAGATCAATTCAAAAGAATATTCAGTTGGGCATCCGACAATCTCTGCTGATGGGCAGTGGCTTTATTTTATTTCGGACATGCCCGGAGGATATGGGGGGTCGGATTTGTACAAGGCACAAATACTTCCTGATGGAGAAATAGGTGCACCCGTAAATTTGGGTCAGATGGTGAATACAGAAAAACAAGAGTTATTTCCTTGGTTTTCACCTGAAGGGCAACTGTTCTTTTCTTCAAACGGCTTCACAGGCCTTGGAGGCCTGGATATTTTTGTAGCGAATCTGAGTGCCGGAGAAGTTAAAGCGGTAAAACATACAGGGCCCGAGATCAACAGTCCAAAAGACGATTTTGGTTTGATCTTCTCCACAAACGGCAAGAAAGGATATTTTTCATCCAACAGAGAGGGAGGACAAGGGAATGATGACATTTATTCTTTCGAACTAATAGCACCATTCAATTTCAGCCTTCAACTCACCGGTCAAATTACTGATATTGCAACAGGGGCGGTATTGAAAGAAACCGAAGTCGCCTTGCTGGATGAGTCAGGAAATATCATACAGACAGTTTTGAGTGATGAAAAAGGGAATTATAAATTCGATCTTGAACCGGGTCAGAAGTATGCTGTATCTTTTACTCAAAAGGGGTATACCGATGTCCAAAAGGTTGTAAAGGTAGATCCGCAGGCACAAAATGTGAAAGTGGATGCGGCTATGGCAAAGGTTCCAACTTTTGGTTTATTGTGTAAAATAACTGAGGCAGAGAGCGGAAATGTTCTTCAAGGGGTATCTGTTCAGATTGTTGAACCGCAATCTGGAAAGATCATCATGGACGAAATAACCTCCCCGGAAGGATTATCAGACTCGGGTCTTGAAAACGTTAAGATCGGGGATCAGCTCAATTTGAAAGTCACAATCTCAAAAGAGGGTTACTTGTCTAAAACGGTGGATCTCAGTTTAAAGATCACGAAGGAAGGGATCTATAATGTCCATGAAATGATCGATGCATCGCTTGGTAAGATCGAAGTAGGTGTTGATCTTGCAACATTGATAGATATCAAACCGATCTATTTTGACCTGGGAAAATACACTATTCGAAAAGATGCTTCGGTAGAATTGGATAAGATCGTCAAGATCATGAACGAATATCCAAGCATGCAGATCGAGTTGGGATCGCACACGGATTGCCGAGGTTCTATTGCGTCGAATGAAACACTATCTTCCAACCGAGCGAAAGCATCAGCGGAATATATAAAGAAAAGGATCAACAACCCAGAAAGAATTTATGGGAAGGGGTATGGTGAATCGAAATTGAAGGTTGACTGTCCTTGTGAGGGGGCTGTTAAATCTGCATGTCCGGAGACGGAACATCAAAAGAACAGGAGAACTGAATTCCTGATCATAAAAATGTAATGCTACCATTCATTCAAACAGATGAAGCCGGATCGTTGACAAAATGGTCCGGCTCTTTTGATTATTGGTGTTTCTTACTAATTTTACCGATCTAGTAAAAAATCAGATGAAGAGACTAAAAATTGCCGAGATCTTGAGTCAGCCGAAGATCGGTGAAGAAATCCTTGTGAAAGGATGGGTACGTGCCTTTCGAAGTAATCGTTTTATTCAGCTGAATGATGGTTCGACGATCAATACTTTACAGGCTGTTGTTGACTTTGAGCAGTTCGAAGAGACAATTTTGAAGAAGATCACGACTGCATGTGCCGTTGGATTGAAAGGGAAACTTGTTGAGTCACTTGGTTCTGGACAGGCAGTGGAGTTGCAGGTAACGGAGATCGAGATCATCGGCGAAGCAAATCCGGATGATGTTCAGAAAACGGTAATGCAGCCAAAGAAACACTCACTTGAATTCCTTCGTGAACAGGCTCACCTTCGATTCAGAACAAATACATTCGGTGCTGTTTTCAGGGTTCGGCATGCTGTATCTTTTGCAATCCATAAATTCTTTAACGACCGTGGGTTTTTTTATATTCACACACCGATCATTACTGGATCTGATGCGGAGGGAGCAGGGGAAATGTTCCGTGTGACAACTCTCGACCCTACCCAACCACCCTTGAACGACGATGGAACAGTCGATTTCAAAGAAGATTTCTTTGGTAAGGCAGTAAACTTAACAGTATCCGGACAATTGGAAGGGGAATTGGCCGCTTTGGCACTGGGTCAGATCTATACGTTTGGGCCGACCTTCAGAGCAGAGAATTCGAATACTTCACGTCACCTCGCTGAATTCTGGATGATAGAACCGGAAGTTGCATTCAATGATATTCACGACAACATGGATCTCGCTGAAGACATGCTGAAGTACATCTGCGGGTATGTGATGGAAAACTGTGCGGATGATCTTAAATTTTTAAATGAACGCGAAGCGGCGGAGCAGCAAACCAAGCCGCAGCAAGAAAGAAACGAGCTCGGTTTGATCGAACGCTTACAGTTCGTAACGGCGAATGATTTCAAACGCATCTCCTATACCGAAGCGATCGATGTACTGCGAAATTCGAACCATTACAAAAAGAAGAAATTCCAGTATGAGGTAGAGTGGGGCACGGACCTTCAAAGTGAACACGAACGTTACCTCGTTGAAAAGGAGTTTAAACGTCCGGTAATCATCACAGATTATCCGGCATCGTTCAAAGCGTTCTATATGCGAAGGAATGATGCCAGTGAACCTGGAAGAGAAACCGTCGCTGCAATGGATATTTTATTCCCCGGCATCGGTGAAATGGTCGGTGGATCTCAGCGAGAAGAGCGGCTTGACATTCTCAAAGAGAAGTGTGCTGCTTTCCATATTGCCGAAGAAGATCTCTGGTGGTATTTAGAAACAAGAAAGTTCGGTACGGTTCCACATGCAGGATTTGGCCTTGGATTTGAACGAATGGTCATGTTCGTAACAGGAATGACCAATATACGCGATGTGATCCCATTCCCGAGAACACCTCAAAATGCAGAATTTTAAAAGATTTTTTTACCTTTAGGTTTGCTGATCTATTACCCACCATGGCGTTAAAACAACATCTCGTACAAAAACTGGAGCAAAGGCTTTCTCCACAACAGATTCAGCTGATGAAACTTTTACAGGTTCCAACAATGGAACTTGATCAGCGGATCAAACAGGAGATCGAGGAAAATCCGGCACTTGAAGAGGGTGTTGATGTGAACGAGGATGAATATTCCAATGATGACATGGGTGATGACTATGACGATAATGACGAACCTGATTTCGACATTTCAGAATACATCGACGAAGAGGGCTCCGACTACAAAACGAAAGCGAACAATAGCAGTAAGGATGAAGAAGAGCGTATCATCCCCTTGTCGGGAGAACAATCTTTTCAGGAAAAACTGACAGAACAATTACACCTCCTGGATCTTGATGACAAGCAATTCATGATTGCGGACACTATTATTGGAAACCTTGATGAATCAGGATATTTGAATAGGGAGATCGAAGCGATCGTAGATGATTTGGCGTTCTCAGCGAATATTCTGGTGAGCGAAGAGGAGGTAGATTATATTTTAGGTGTTATTCAGGAATTAGACCCTGCCGGTGTAGGTGCGAGAGACCTTCAGGAATGTTTGTTGATCCAGATTAACAGAAAACAAGATGGTGATATTACACGTTATACGGCTAAAAAAATCCTGGAGGATTTCTTTGAAGAGTTTACGAAAAAGCACTACGATAAGATCACAAAAAGGCTCGAGATCGAGGATGAGGACTTGAAGGAGGCGGTCGATGAAATCCTGAAGCTCAATCCGAAACCCGGGGGATCGATGAATGAGTCCGCGAAGAATTACCAGCAGATCATCCCGGATTTCATGATCACTGAATTCGAAGGCCGGCTTGACCTATCATTGAATGGCAGGAACGCACCTGATCTGAAAGTTTCCAGGGACTATGAAATGATGTTGCGAAATTATGCCGAAGGAGCGAAAACATCCAAATCAGACAAGCAGGCATTGATTTTCGTGAAGCAGAAGCTAGATGGGGCGAAATGGTTCATAGATGCGATAAAACAGCGACAGAATACTCTTTTGTTGACCATGGATGCCATTATGGACTATCAGAAAGAATACTTCCTGACGGGGGATGAAACGAATCTTCGACCAATGATCCTCAAGGATATTGCGGAGATCGTCGGTCTGGATATATCCACGATCTCCAGGGTTGCAAACAGCAAATATGTTCAAACCGGTTACGGGATCTTTTCATTGAAATATTTCTTTTCTGAATCGCTTTCTACCGATACCGGTGAAGAAGTCTCTACTCGTGAGGTGAAAAAAATCCTGTCTGAGGCCATCGAAGGCGAGAAGAAACGCAAGCCATTGACCGATGAAAAGTTGACAGAATTATTGAAAGAAAAAGGATATAATATTGCTCGTCGTACCGTCGCAAAATACAGAGAGCAATTAAATATTCCGGTCGCACGATTACGTAAGGAGCTATGAAGATACTGGCCGAAGTTCTTTCCTGGGTTTTTCTTCCATTGCTGATGCCTGTATACGGATTGCTGCTAGCGATGTATGTGCCCTCAAATCAGGATTATTTGTTCAATGAAGATTCCTTGTTCTTTTTGAGAGATGAGGCCAAGCTCGCAATTCTATACATGTTCATTATCTTCAGCGTGATTGCCCCGGGTCTGGCATTTGTCCTTTTACACAAGTGGAAAATCATTACAACAATTGACATGGAAAATCAGCGGGAACGCAATATTCCTATGTTCATCATGCTGACCTTTTGTTTGATCCTATTTTTTCTGTTCCTGATCAAAGCTGAGAACAACGTCCTTCCTAAATACATATATGCTCTCCCCTTGTCCGGAGTCTTCGTAACGGTTATTTATACCTATATCAACAGATGGATCAAGATAAGTCTGCACGGCGGTGGAGCCGGGATTCTGACAGGATTTCTATTTGCATATGCTATTGAACAGGCCGAATTTCAGTTTTGGATATTGATCTTTGCAATTGTGGCATCCGGATTGACGATTGGCGCAAGACTGTATCTTAAGAAACATACACAGACAGAGGTATATACCGGATGGGCACTTGCTGTACTGATGACATTTTTAGTGAATTATTTATACCCAATCGGTTAAATTTTATTGTATGAAACCAGTTGTTTTAAAGATCTCCGTTGCAACTTTATTTTTTGTGGTATTGGCAGCATGTGGAGTTATGAATGAAAAGAATGAAGGGAAGGGCTTCAATATTTTTTCAGTTGAACAGGACCGACAGCTCGGTGCTCAGGTGGCGCATGAGATCGACAGTAACATCAGGGAATACCCACCCCTGGATTCCATCAGATACAAAGAGGTGTATCAGTACCTCTACAAGGTCCGTAATAACATCTTGAATTCCGGCAAAGTGGATTTCAAGGATGACTTTACCTGGAGACTTCGTGTCATCCATGATGACAGTGTTTTGAATGCTTTCTGCACTCCTGGGGGATATATCTACATATACACAGGTATTCTTAAGTTCCTTGAATCAGAGGATCAGTTTGCGGGAGTTTTAGGCCACGAGATAGGCCATGCGGATATGCGTCATTCTACCCGGCAAATGACTCAGATGTTCGGAGTGCAGCTCCTGTTGGATGTTCTTGCCGGAAATCGCGCTGCGTTGAAGCAAGTTACCGGCGCACTGATCGGATTAAAGTTTTCCCGTTCGCATGAAACAGAAGCTGATGAGCGCTCCGTAAGGTATCTTTGTCCAACGCAGTACAATGCTGATGGAGGCGCGGCCTTCTTTGAAAAGATCCAGTCAATGGGAGGGCAACGAGTACCTGAGTTTCTGAGTACGCATCCTGATCCCGGAAACAGAATAGAAACGTTCCATAACAACAGAACAACGATGGGCTGCCAGGGAAATCAGTCCTTCAAGACCGAATATCAGGCAATGATCGCTAAACTTCCAAAATAACGGGACAATTCCAAATGCATGAAAGAAAAGAGAGTTTCCCTTGAAGATATCGCTAAAAGCATTGGTGTATCCAAAGCAACAGTTTCTTTCGTGTTGAACGGCAAAGGGGATGAGTTCAATATCAGCAAGGAAAAACAGCGACTTATCAGGGAGAAAGCGAAAGAGCTTCTTTATGTGCCCAACTTCTTTGCAAAAAGTTTACGTCAAGGAGATACAAAGACCATCGGACTTGTTCTTGCAGACATCTCGAATCCTTTTTATGCCGAAATGTGTAAGACGATCCAATTGTCTTTATACGAGCATGGATATACCACATTCATTGTTAACTCCAGTGACGATCTTGAATTGGAAAAAACACTTATGCGTGAATTGATCCAGCGATCAATCGACGGAATGATCATTTCTCCGTGTAATACAATCGAAGCCTTGATCCCGATCCTCCATGAGACACATATTCCGGTTGTCTTTGCGGATAGACCAGGTGATGATCAAGCCGATTATGTTGGTGTTGACAATATGAAAGAGGCAGAGAAACTTCTTGGTTCCTTTTCAAAAAAGCCAAAACGACTCGTGGTGCTTTCACAGCATGCGGAAAATATTGCAACAATCGAAAGGCGAATTGAGGGTACTGTCGTTGTGTGCAGGAAGGAAAAGATAGACCATGTTATCATAAATCTACCAAAAGATCAGAAAGACATCGACAAGTTGATCAGGGAAGAATTAAAAAAAGGAGCCGATTCCTTTCTTCCGTTAAACAATCTTGTGGCATTTAAAACTATCGCGGCATTGAAAAATCTGAAGGTAAACATACGGAAAGATGCACGGTTGATCTCTTTTGATGATCACATTGCTTTTGAATATATGGAACCTCCGATCTCTGCTCTAAGTCACCCTGTAAAGCACATTGCTACCGAATCGGTGGAACGATTGATCGACCGATTGAAAGAAAAGAAAGCACCCGGAAAACACTTGCTCTTATCCTGTGAATTCATCGCGCGAGGATCCCATTGATCCAGCCTAACGAGGGAATTCTCCAAGTCTATATGGTCAGATTCACTATCAATACGATGTTAAAGCCGCTACTTGTGTTATTCCTTCTGCTAATAGTCAGTACGGTAAAATGCCAGTATCCCCCGTATTTCTCTAATAATGTTGAAAGTGGAGCGCCATCCAATGAAATGTACTGGGTATGCCAAGATGCAGCCGGCTATATCTGGATCGGCTGTGATGCCGGACTTTACCGTTTCAATGGAGTAAGGTATGAACATTTCACCTCGTCCGACCTCACCGCACGATCTGCAACGGGTATCATTCAAAGCAAGACCACCGGGCGTATATATGCTTACAATTTCAACAGTCAGCTGTTTTATGTAGAAAATGGTCGTCTGCATGTGGTAAAAAATTGGAAACGACCGGTCAATGGAATTGCAGATGACGGAAACGGGGGTATTTGGATAACATCGAGTGAGGGAATATTCAAGCTGAATGAACGCGAAAATAGAATCACAATTGTAAGTTCTCAATATCATTACACGGATAAGAGTGGTCTCAATTATACATCTCATGGGATTGCTGATCCTGAGGGGAATGTTTATTATCAGAGCGGCGACCGTGTGCTGGTATCAAAGGACGGAAAAATAGGGATAGTTGAAAAGCAAAGGCGCTTTTTTAGGCGGACATTAATGATCTCGAGATTTTCCAAATCCCCTTGGTTTATAAGCCTTACGGGAGAAATGATCCTTCGACCAGATAAAGGTACCTACAAGGATTATACGAATGAAAAATTGATCAATGCCCTTGAGGGGAAGAAGATCAATTGTGTCTTTGAATCACGGGATGGGAAGTTATGGATAGGAACCTATACGGGCCTAATTTGTCATGATCCGATTTCCAGAAAAACCGAGTTGATGTATGATCAATTTTCTTTTTCTTTTGGAATTCAGGATATAGAAGGCAACTATTGGTTCAGCACCTTACATAATGGATTGATCCGTATACCAGATATGCAGGTAAGGAGTTGGACCTCATTGAATCAAAAAGGTTCGGCGGAGCAGTTTACGCATATATGTGCAGATAGTAAAAATGTTTTTATCGGTGGTTCGAATGGCTTTCTTAGTGTAATAAATCTTCAATCAGGGGACCTTGTCAAATATGAACATGAACTGCTTTCTGATTTTGGGACAATGTATCTTGACCCTATTGACAACAGCCTGTACTTAAACAAATTAAGTAATATTTATCGTTTTGGAGGGGGGCATTTTGATAGGGTAAATAGCCGTACAAGACCCATAAAATGTATTCTGCGCCTAAAGAAAGGATTTTTCATGCTTAGTTCTCAAGGGTTGTTTTTTACAAGCACGATAGGGGAGCCTTTGGATGAACGTAATATGATCGATCTTGACTGGTACCGTGATATCTGTAAGTCACCATTTTCATCCTCCTTTTATGTTGCTTCCAACAGTGGTTTGAAGGAAATTGTTCCAACGAATCAAACGTACAGAATAGGTAAGAAATATTTAATCGGAAAACAGATCATCTCGGTCTGCGCTGACAATAAAAAAAGGAAAGTCTACATTTATTGTTTTGACGGAGGGCTTTACACGATCGATCAAAGCAATCAGATCAAAAAGATCAGGCAGCTCGCCGATGATATTCGTGTGACTCAGATCCGTTTTTATGCCGGCCAGCTTTTTATGGCCAGTAACAAGGGAATTCTTGTAGTGGATACCGAAAGTAAGAAGCAGTTTCTATTCGACAGATTTAGCGGGCTATCCTCCAATAATATTCGGGCCATTGCATTCAAAGGTTCTAATTGTTGGGCAGTGGGGGAGAGTGTGCAGCGAGTTCCCCTTTCATTATTTACCAAGAAAAAAAGCCGGTCGCGCATAGTTTCGAGAAAGATCTTGATCAATGGAAGATCGGCGAAAGTAAAAGAACTGATCGAGCTCAATTATGAAGATAAGTTGTCACTAATCGCCGATGGTTTAAGTTACCGATCGAATGGTAATTTTCAATTTGCATATCGCATCAAAGGGCTCAATAGTAATTGGATCCTGGTACCAGGCGGGGTTGAAAAAATCGATTTTGCTTCTCTTCCAACTGGCTATATCACAATTGAACTGAAGCTGATCGACCACCAGGGTGTAGATTCAGCCAACGTGATTAGTTACAAATTATACGTCAGTCCCCCTTTTTGGCAGCGTTGGTGGTTCTATCTGCTTATCACATTGACTACTCTGGTGCTGGCGCTGAGTACTTTCAGGTTTCGCCTGAAAGCCATACGTAAAAAGCAAAGGCTGGAAATGCGGCGCTTAAGGTTGGAGAATGAGTTGCGTTTGACGCAACAAAATGCATTGAAGGCACAGATGAACCCACATTTCTTGTTCAATGTTCTGAATTCGATCAAAGGATACATTTATGAGAACGATAAGAAGAATGCTGCACGCTATCTCAGTAATTTCTCCAGTCTGGTGCGGAAAGTTCTTGAACTCAGTTCTGTTCCGGCAGTATCATTGGAACAGGAAGTTGAAGCCTTAAAGTTATACATTGATCTTGAGGCAATGTTACTTCAAAGTGATTTCGAATACTCGATCAATATGGATATGAATATAGATGTATCGGGCGTTCAGATTCCTGCTCTCCTTTTGCAGCCATACGTTGAGAATGCTTTTAAGCATGGGTTGCGGCATAAGTCAGGGCCAAAACGTTTATCGGTTGATATAGAGCAGAATGAAAAGGAAGGCCTTTTAATGATCCAAATCACGGATAATGGGATTGGGAGAGCTGCTGCTGAGTTACTGAATGCTCAAAACAGAGGAGAACATCGGTCCTTTGCAACATCTGCCATGGAAAAACGCATTCAATTATTGAATTTTGAAAAAAAGGATGTTGTAGGTGTTGAAATTCGGGATAACTTTGAAAGAAACGAACCATCAGGTACAACGGTTATCATTCGTATACATGCCAGAGAAAGTTGAACTTAGAGCAGTTGTAATTGACGATTCCGCGCAAGCACGGAAGTTGTTGCGTTTGATGTTATTGGAACTCGCGCCTGAAATTAAGCAGGTGGGGGAAGCTGAGAATGTTGAAGAAGGATTGAGACTGATCGATAAAGAGCGACCGGATGCCGTTTTTTTGGACATTGAAATGCCTGGGAAGACGGGTCTTCAATTGGCAGAGATTCTGTTGGATCGAAATTTCAAAGGAAATGTTGTCTTCACAACTGCATATAATATTCATGCAATAAAAGCATTTCGACTATCAGCAATAGACTACCTGTTGAAGCCTATTCAAGAAGATCAGCTTACCGAGGCAGTAGAAAGGCTCAAAGAAGAAAAGAAGAACAGAGACAATGAGAACCGCCTAAAAGCATTGTCCGAAAATCTGCAAGAAGAGCGAAATGAGGTGCTCTGCATTCCAACCAATAACGGATTTGAGTACATTCCTGTTATTGAGATCGAATACCTTGAAGCAGATGGCTCTTACGTGAAGATCTATTGCATCAATAACCGGTCGAAAACGGTTTCAAAGAATTTAAAATACTTCGAGAATGCTTTGGCTGATTGTGACAATTTCATTCGTACACACCGCTCCTTTTTAGTCAATCTCGACTACGTCACGAACTATTCAAAATCTGACGGCGGTTTTCTCGTCCTCAAGCGCAATGTTCAGATCCCTGTTTCCAGAGAAAGAAAGCAGGCAATTCAGGATATTCTGAAGTAGTCATCAGCGACTTATTGTCCGTTTCAATCAGAGACCGTTGGGTCGATGAAAGGGTGGTGGATTTTACCATTCACAAATTAAAGTGTACTGTTCACAAAACCATTTTAAGGTTTGTCTCTCTATGGTAATACATTTACAACACAACTTTAAAACGAAAATATGAAATCATTTAAAAGACAATTATTAATAATAGTATCATTCATTTGCACCATTTCAGGTGTAGCACAAAACCAGAATTCACTCTATTTTGATGGTATTAATGACAAAGTTGATCTACCTGCCGCTACGCATACTGGCATAACAACTAACGGAACACTTGAAGCATGGATCAAGACTTCGTTTGACAACTCCGGATACAGAGGAATAGTAGTATGTTCAGGTTATTATGGTTTATTCTTAATAGATAATAAATTAAGCACCTTTGTTTGGGGAGGAGGTGCGCAAGGAGCAACAACTTACAACAATGTTTCCTTAAATGATGGTACATGGCATCATGTCGCGCTTCGCTTTCAAATAGGTGTTACTGATGGCACCCAGATGTATCTTGACGGTCAGCCTGTTGGCCCTGCAATAACCCTGGACGTTACTCCCGCCTCTAACAATTTCCAGATAGGATGTAACACAACGGTTCAATTCTTTAATGGACAAATTGATAACGTTAAAATATACAGCCGCGCACTATCAGCCTCTGAGATTAATGACAGTTATAACTGCTTGACTGTGAACAGTACGGGATTAAAAGGATCCTACAATTTTAACCAAGGAGTAGCTGCAGCTAACAATTCAGGAATTACAACTTTATCGGACCAGTCGGGAAACAACAATAATGGTACGTTATTGAATTTTGCTTTGAACGGTTCAACATCTAATTGGGTAAATGGGAAATCGTGTTGCTTTTTATCGTCAAATATTACAGGTACAACTAGCTATTGTCAGGGACAAACGATGAACCTGACTGCTTCTTTTGTTGCGAATCCCGGAGAATCCATTACAGGATATCAATGGAAGAAAAATGGAGTTAACTTAACGAACGGGGGGAATATTTCCGGAGCAACTTCTGCA
>Ga0315902_10009263_pt1 | contig 13202 bp, 15 predicted proteins | sample LakEriMetagenome_9_FD_203523 | JGI IMG/M metagenome (GOLD analysis project Ga0315902, IMG submission 203523) | Freshwater fungal communities from buoy surface, Lake Erie, Ohio, United States - Buoy 12 MA117 | ecosystem: Environmental > Aquatic > Freshwater > Lake > Lake biofilm | place: USA... | reverse complement strand
CTGCCGATCTTCGGTGCGGCCGCGGCCACGGGCGTCGTCTTCGAGGGCAATCCGTTCGGCGACGTGGTGGGCGAGTGGGGGGCTCGGTCGCTGCGAATGTTCGTCGTGGGAGCCCCGCCGCTCTACGTCCTGCAACTCGCCACGGGTGCCGGACGGCCATCCGACGGCAATGGCAGCGACTGGCAGTTCTTCAACGACAACAACGGCGTGAGCGGCCATGCATTCGTGGGAGCGGTGCCATTTCTGGCCGCCGCCGACATGGTGGAGAGCCCGCTGCTAAAAGGCACGCTCTACGTCTGCTCGACGTTCGTCGGCTTCTCACGAATGACCGACAACGCCCACTATCCGTCGCAGGTGTTCCTCGGCTGGTATCTCGCGTGGGCGAGTTCGCGAGCCGTGAGCATGACCGAGACGCACTTCGCCGGCATGGAAGTTCGCGTCGTGCCGCTGCCGATGGCCGACCTCGGCGGTCTTGCCGTCGAAGGCCGCTGGTGAGGGTCCGGGCCTCTCTCGACGCGGCGGGGCGACGAACGAAAACCTACGAACCGAAAACACGGCCGGACCTGGAGCGGCCGATCACGGCGGCGATCGCCACGGCGGCGAGGCTCGTGGCCGCCAGGGAGGGCTCTGGCACGGCGGACCACGACACGGCGTAGTCCTGCGGGTAGGTCGGTGAGCCCCAGACGCCGCCCGCGGTGTTGTCAAACGTGTTCGCAGGATACTCGATCCGCAGGCCGTAGCGGCCGGACTGCGGCAGAAGGAACGAGAGGTGCTCGACGGTGTTGTAGAGGCTCTCGGAACGCGCGATGAGCGTGGTGAAGGCATTGGTCGCGTCGAGTTGCCAGACCGAGAGGTTGAGGTTGGCCTGGGCGACATCGGCGTAGGTCGTGGTGGCGTAATCGAAGTAGCGGTTGCGGAGCCAGTCGACCGAGGCCGTCAGGGTGGTGCTGCCCGTGAGCGCGTCGGCAATCACGTAGTCGTTCCTCGAACCGATCACCGCCGAGCCGTAGTCCCAGCCGGTCCTGGCGACCGTTCCCAGGTTGCCCGTGCCGGTGCCGACCACGTCGATCTGGCCGCCGACCTGGAGGCCGAACGTGGTGGCGAGGTCCAGCCGCCCCGCACCGGCGGCATAGTCGAGCGACTGCGTGGTGCGGAGGTAGGTCGTGCCTCCCACGGTCACGGTCTGCTGGCCGTTCGACCATCCGGTGGTCTTGTCGGCGCCGGTGAGGAGCAGTGACTTCACCACGATGCTCTGGGACGCCGCCGGATTGGAGGCGAGCACGGGGAGCGTCTTCGCGGCACTGACGACCAGCGCCGCACCACCGGCCACGAGCGGGGCGGCGAAACTCGTGCCCGCGATTCCGAGCGAGTAGAGATCCGCCGATGTCCCCTGATTCGTGGAACTCGTGAGCGTGGGGTTGTTGCCGCCGGCCTGTCCCCCCCAGAACGCGCTGACGAGCGACGCCCCGGGCGCCGAAATGTCCACCGCGGCGCGAACGCCGGCGATCGAGACCGCGGTGCCGGAAGCGTCGATGTAGCCGAAATCCTGCGGCGCCCTGCTGCTGAAACTGGCCACGGTGTCAAACGTGTTGGCGTTGGTGAGAGCCCCCACGGTGATGGCGTTGTAATCGGAGCCTGGCGAGCCCACCGTGTTCGACCCCGGGCCGCTGTTGCCCGCGCTGGTGACGTACGTGGTGAGCGGGTTCTGGAACGCGTAGGCGTCCATCACCACCGAGAGCGCATCGGTGCCGTCGGGATCGGTGAAGCCGAAGCTCGAGTTGACCACGTCGGCCACGCCGAACGTCCGCTCATACGGCACCAGGAACGACTCGACGGTCAGGTTGAAGCTCAGGGCGTAGGCCGGCGACACCCAGTCCGAGGCGATCGCAGCGGCCCGCAGATCGGTGCCGAAGGCGATTCCGTCCTGATAGATGCCCCCCCCGACCGTCTGCCGGCCGCCGATCAGCATCGTTGCCCAGGTGGCGTGCCGGTCGTACTTCGCCGGCACCGAATCGCCGCCCCAGGCGGTGCTGCCCGAGATGAAGTTCGTCGTGTTCGTGACCACGTGCTGCAGCGTTTCATGGCCATTCCAGAAGTAGCCGGCCTCGAGGTTGGTGGTGACCGTGTTCTGGCCGATGATCGGGGTGGCATTGTCGTAGTAGGCGCCGGCCCCGAGGAAGGTGTTGATGTCGAACGTGTATCCGCCCACGGTCGTGACGGCGGCGGCCGAGGGATCCGACTGCTCCGGGGCGATGCCGAACGTGGGGACGGGCGTTGAACCGGCAGGCAGATCCTGCAGGTATGCAGGCCCCACCGTGGCCTGCCAGGAGTTTGCGGGATCAAGGCGGCGAAGGCCCCCGATCACAGGGACGGCCCCGATCGCCGGCGACACGGGGACCACGCCAGCGAGAACCAGGCACGCCGCCGCGACCGCTACCAGAAAAGCACCCGTGGCAGTCGTGCAGGGAGGACGAGACGGTCTCATGGCCGCACGCCCTGCTGTGACCACCGCTGCCGCGATCGATACGGCCGCTGGCGTGTGGTCTTGGGACGCGGCGACGGAGCCGGCGTGACTCGTTGCGGCCGCTGGGCCGCGGGCCGCGAAGCATCGAACTCGATCGCCCCGAAATAGGGATCGGGAAACTGCCAGTCGTTCTGGGCGAATGCCGCAGACGATGCGGTCAGGTTCAGCACCAGCGTCGCCACTGCGACCGCCCGTCGCATGGAGCGATTCCTTTCAGCACCTCACCGAACAGCCGCTGTCAGCGAGACGTGCGGGGCCGCTGGTTGGTGGAGTCGAATGAACGTCAGCCGATCATCAGGACGGCGATCGCGATCACGGCCGCCCCGATCCCGACGGGGAGCGTCACGAAGGGCTTCAGGCCGTCGGAGCCGAACTCGCGGGCCCGATCCTCGCTGGGCAATCCGAGCAGACGCTCGAGATCGGCTAGGCTGATCGGGTGCGACAGGGTGGAGTCGGCTCCAGCCTCGGTTGCGGCTGCCGAATCGACCGTATTCCGGCGGCCATGCGTGGCATCGACCACCATCGCCACGGGTGCGTCGTTGGCATCACCCTTGAGCAGTTCCACCAAGTCGTGCCCCGACATGTCGTCCAGTTCGGCGGCGACGATCCAAGCGTCAACATGGATGCGTCTGCTGAGCCGCAGGGCATCGGCACCGCCCGACCGGAGGTGCAACTGCAGTTTGCCGAGTCGAGCACTGGCCGCCAGCGTCGCGTACGAGTTGAACTCCGGGTCCACGACCACCACGCTCGGCACGCTGCCGCAGAGGGCATCGAAGGGGGTTGCAGGACTCATGGCGACGACTCCGAGATGAGAGGTGCGATCGACTGGAACGGTTCAAGAATCTGGAAAAATCTGAAAGAAACGGCTGATCAGCAGACCCCGGCATCGGTGGCGACGTCGGCCGGCATCCGTGCAGCGCGGATCACGTCGAGCGTGATCGGGCGGACGAGGTAGCCGGCCACGCCGGACGCCAGCGCCCGCTGCTCGTCCTCGAGGCGATAGGTGTCGGACACGATGAAGATGCCGGAACGCATGCCGTGGCCCACGCGGTCCAGCGAGATCCGCGAGCCGGAGAGGAGCGGATCCACATCGCCCTGCAGCACGTGGGGCGACAGCATGTCGAGCAGGTCGAAGCCCGACATGTCGGGCAGTTCCGACGCCACCAGCCACGCGTCGGCACGGAAGCGGCGGGAGAGCCGGACCGCCGAACGTCCATCGACGCAGAAGTGGACGCCGACCTCACCGGACTGGGCAGCCTGCACGAAGTCGCCGTAGCGCTCGCAGGTGGCGTCAACGATCACGATTTCGTTGATGCCGGCAGAACGCAGCGAGCCGAAGACGTTGTGGAGTTCCATGACTGGGTGCCCTTGATTGCGAGGGTGTGCGGAACGATGACCGAAAGTGAATGCGACGCAGGATGATCGAGAGCGATTACTTGGCGGTCCGCTTCGAACGCGGCACCTGTGTGAGCGGGACACGGTTGAGCGGGAGCGACGGGCGGGCACCGACGAGCCGGCCCGACATCGGACGGGAAACCGTGCTGGCGACCGGCTCCATGTCGCCCACGAGGAGCGGAAGCACGGCTGCGGAGTTTGCGAACACTTCCCCGCCGACGAACAGCGAACGCGAGCGGGTGGCGGATGGCACCGAGGTACGGAGGTGCGTGTCGGCCGGTGCGACGTTCGACTTGGAGAGAGCTGGGGCGGCGATGAGATCGTTGCGAGTCATGGCGGCGATCTCAGCCAGCGGCTCGAGATCGTTCATGATCGCCAGATCACCGACGACGCTTTCACTGCTGACGGTCGGCGACAGGTCGCCGGCATCTGCACTGCTCGCGGCGACGCCAAGAGCGGCAACGACTGAACACGAGCCGTGGAGGAGGAAAGACCTGAAGAACGACCGCATGGCATCACCTAGTTTGAAAGAAGAGAGAAAGTAGAAACCGATTTGCCTAGGACAGGATTTCAACGACTCGACACCACCACCGCCCATCGTCAGCCGGCCACGACCACCACGACGGCCACCGCCGCCATCAGGCAGCTGACGATCAGGGAGGACATCAAGCGGACCGGACGGGAGTGGGACGAAGACAGCGACGAGATCATGGCGAGACTTTCTATTGGAAGCGGAAAACGGGACGGTTTGTGATGACGGTGTGAATCACTCACACCAACGACACGATGGACAGGAACAGGGCGATCGGCAGGGCGCACAGCAGGACGTCTGCCTGCGTGAGTGCCCAGCACGCACCACCAGGCCGGTTTGACCCGACCACATGGATGTGGTTCACGAGCGATCTCCTTCGCACGGGAGGACATGGACTTGGAACTCTCGGCATCAACCTCCTCACGACCCATTCGCTGCCAGCTGGCAGCGTCAGTCGTCGTGGAGCGATTCACGCCACTGCCAGGAAGAACATGCACGTCCCGTGCCATTGGCGTCGCTGCTTTGGAAAAAACGAAGAAACGGCGTTTTGCGGCCAAAAAGCGGTTATTGATGTCAGCGAAGGGCTCGTGCCGTCGCGCGAAGCAGGGGTGGGGTGGAGCGATTCGCTCCAGTCGCTGGGGCGAATCGCACCAGGGGTGGGGCGATTCGCTCCACCCCCCGCGCGGGGCGTTCCTTTGGTCAGGATGGGCCAGCGGGCCGGGTTGGGCGGGGCACGCGGACACGGCCTGGTGGCCGCTCTGCGGGAACTCGGGAACTACCCTTCCAGCACGAACCGAACGAGGCTTTCGTCGATCCCGTCAACGAGATCGACATGGCCAAGCCTCGAGGGCAGCACGAAGCGAAGCTGCCCGTGAAGCGTTTTCTTGTCGCGGGCCATGACGGCAATCAGCGGAGCCGCCTCCCGCAGTGCCTTGGCGGGATCAACGGGCAGCGACATGGCCCTGAGAAGGTGGTCCTGGCGGGCCACGATCTCGCCCGGAATCCGCTCGAGGAGGGCGGCGAGGCGGGCGGCCCGTGCCATGCCGATCGCCACCGCCTCCCCGTGTAGCAATGTGCCGTACCCGGAGACGGTTTCGTAGGCGTGGGCGAAGGTGTGGCCGTAGTTGAGGGCGGCTCGCAGGCCCGTCGTCTCCCGCTCGTCGCGCTCGACCACCATCGCCTTGATCGCGGCCGACCGCGACACCGCATGAGCCACCGCCGTCGGGTCGCGACGGACGAGGGAATCGGCGTTTTCCTCGAGCCAAACGAAGAAATCAGCATCGAGGATCATGCCGTATTTCACCACCTCGGCGAGGCCGCTGCGAAACTCCCGGTCGGGGAGGGTGGCGAGTGTGTCGATGTCGGCCACGACGCCGATCGGCTGCCAGAACACCCCGACAAGATTCTTGCCGGCGTCGAGGTTGATCCCGGTTTTGCCGCCGATTGCGCTATCCACCTGGGCCACGAGCGTGGTCGGGACATGCCACACCGGAAGGCCACGGGCAAACGTCGCCGCCACGAAACCGGCGAGATCGCCGGTCACACCACCCCCAACGGCGACCACGTGGGTGCGGCGATCGACGGCCATTTCGGCACAGGCATCCCAGAGACGGCCCGCTTGGGCCAGGCACTTCGAGGCCTCGCCGGACGGCACTTCGAGTATCGGAGCTTCGATTCCAGCGGTCCGCAGCGAGTGCATCACGCGGGCGGCATGGGTGCCAGCGACCGCGGCATCGGCGATTACGACAGCCCGGACGGCGCCGGAGGCCCGCAGCCTTTCACCCACGGAATCGAGGAGTTTCCGGCCGCAGACGATCTCGTAGGAGCGGTCTGCGGCCGGCCCCAAATCTCCCGCCGGGAGGTGGAGGCGAATGGCGTTCACGGTCAGGCGACGCTCACGCGGTCGAGGTCAGCCGGGGTGACGGTGATCACCCGGGCGAAACCGGTGTGCTGCCGCAGGTAGTCGAGATCGGCCGCTTCCTGCGGGCTCGCGTGAAGCAGTCGCTCGGCGCGGGCCTTGTCGGCGTCCGACCAATCTTCGTAGTCGGCCGGCCAGATCGTGTGGTTTTCGACGACCAGAGCTTCACGATACGGATCGAACGAGTTTGCCATGCCAAGGGCTCCGAGACGGGCAGGGGCTCCGATGCGGTCACGGGCCGCCTTCCGCAGCGGCCGGGACAAGCGACGAGTATACAGTGGCCGACGAGGCTGTTCGGGTGCCTCCCGCCGCCGCCGACAGGAATGACAGGACAAGATCGCTCTATGAAACCCACGACGGACAACGCCGGGCGCCGCCGGCCAGGCTCGCTGATCGTGGTTGGGATTCTCGCCATGGCCGCCGGCCTGGCGGCGTTCGCGGTGTGGTTTCAGTGGAATCAGACCAGGCGGTGCTTGCGATTCTTCGGGCCTCAGATCGCGACCGCGATTCAGACGGGATCCCGGGTTGAGGTATGGCGACTGAGTTCGGATGGAACCGAAGGTCGTGCGATCGCCATCTCCCGTGCGGATGTGTCCAAGGCACGCGGCTTGGTGCACCTCCGTCACGGGTTGGTGGAGGACTCCAACTACGCCTGGTCGGCCCTGCCGGCAGGGCGACGGCCGACCGGTTCCTGGGACCTGGCCCTGGCCTTCTATGAGGCCACGCCCTCAACGCGTGGCGAGGCGTCGCAGCCAACTGCCGTGCTGGCCTTCGATCTCGAGGGCGACGGTGCCGTCACGGTCGTCGGCCGGCCAGGAAGCGTTGCCCTGGGCCGACTGGGTCCGGGACTCAGGGACTGGATGGCTGCCACGCTCGAAGCGACTGCATCGGGCCCAGACACCCCGATGACCCCCAATCACGGCCGGTAACGTGCTGAAATCAGCACCCAAATCGGTCTTTCGAGCCCGCCCAGCCGCTTCTATCCTCCCGGGCCGCTCCCCAGGCTTCGAGGACGATCCAGCATGCGCGCCATCGCCGTGGCCAACCAAAAGGGTGGAGTCGGCAAGACCACCACGTCGGTGAACCTCGCCGTTGCCCTGTCGCGGGCGGGGCGGAACGTCTGTCTGGTCGATCTCGATCCGCAGGCCCATGCCACGCTGCACGTCGGAGTCGTCCCGGGGGCCGAAGGGCCGACGGCATTCGATGTGCTCACGGCCGGCCAGCCCCTGGCGGCGGCCTGCGTGCCGGTCACCGACACGCTCACCGTGGTGCCGGCCCACATCGACCTCTCGGCCGTCGAACTCGCTCTCGCGGGCACCCACGGCCGCGAGACGATCCTCCGCCAGCGACTGGCGGCCGACCCTCGCTGCCGGGCAGACGCCGGCCCCGAGGGCATGGCGGGAGGTCGGTTCGACTACGTGATCGTGGACTGCCCACCGTCGCTCGGACTGCTCTCGCTGAACGCCATGGCCGCGGTGGGGGAGGTGCTGTTGCCGCTTCAGCCGCACTTCCTCGCCCTGCACGGCTTCAGCAAACTCCTCGAGACGATCGAACTGGTCGCCGATCACGTGAACCCCGGGCTGCGACTGCTTGGCGTTGTGCTCTGCATGTACGAGGCCTCGACCCGCCTCGCCGGCGAGATTGGCCGGGACGTCGAGGCGTTCCTCGGCGGGACGGGCGGCAGCGGTCATCAGGCCTGGCGCGACGCTCGGCTCTTCGAAACGCGGGTCCGTCGGAACATCCGCCTTGCCGAGGCGCCCAGCTTCGGCCAGTCGATTTTCGACTACGCACCGGATTCCAACGGCGCCGAAGACTATGCCGCGCTCGCCGGTGAAGTGGACCGGGCCGTGGCCACTGGCCTCGTCCGCCGCGTCGCCTGATCACGACGCTTCCGTATCAATCGGGAAATCAATCGGGAGGCCCAATCGCGTGAGCGATGGGGACGTCGCGGCCCTTGCGTTCAGTCTCGGGGGTGTCCATGCCCGTCGCCGGACGTTCACGTCGGCCCTCCAGGCCTCCGCTCACTGCGTGTCCGCTGCGCTTCGCCATCCTGGCTTCGCTTGCTTCCACAGCCCGGCTCCCGGGCACGGGCAGCCCCTCGAAGGCTGCGATTTCAGGAAGCCCAATCGCGTGAGCGATGGGGACGTCGCGGAGCGGAATCGGGCTGCGGCAGACCCTGCGGATCGTGTGGCCTGGGCAGGATGCAGGGGCATGAAGCGCCGAAAGTCCCGTGTTCCATGGGCTTTTCGGGTTGAACCTGCCGATGTTCACTATGCTTGCGCTGAGGGAACGTCCCGAACGGCTGACGGGTGTCATGGCGAGGATCGCGGCGTTGTTGTGCAGTGATTCGACGGCTCCGCGCCGCCCCGAGATGGTTCTGCCACGGGTCGCGATCGCGATGCTCCTGCTGTGGCCCGCGGTCACTTCGCGGGTCGCCGCCGTCGAGCCCGCCGGGTTTCGCCGCCTCGGGCCCGGCACGCTCACGGTGATCCCGGCCGACAAGACGACCGACGACGCCCTGCAACGGGCCGACGTCGTGGAGATCACGCAGGGCAAGGCCGACCTGACGTGGACGCCGCAGATGGCGCCGGCCAACGCGACGTTCTTGGGGCGGGGTTACGGTCGTGAGTATCCGCGCGACATCTGGTGCCTCGAGTTCGCCTTCAAGCCGCCGCGGATGCTCGACGTCGACGTGCCCGCCGCCGACTCCAAGATGCAGCGAAAGCAGGTCTGGTATCTCGTCTACCGCGTGAAGAACGTCGGGGGTCGGCGGCTGGTGACGCCCCCCGCCGAAGGGATCGCGGAAAAGGTGGTGCGGCAGACGGAAGCGTTCGAGGCCCCGGTCCGCTTCCTCCCGCACTTTGTGCTGGAGAGCCTCGAGCCCGTTCAGGATGGCGAGGGGCTCTCGTCGTACCGCGGATACCTCGATCGCCTCGTGCCTTCGGCCATGGGGGCGATCCGGCAGCGGGAGGATCCGAACCGTCGGTTCCTCGACAGCGTCGAAATGTCGGCGACGGACATGCAGCCTGGCGAGGAGCGGTGGGGCGTGGCCATCTGGGAGGACATCGATCCTCGGATCGACTTCTTCTCGATCTACGTGCGCGGCCTCACCAACGCCGTTCGCTGGCGGCAGCGGCCCGGTTCCGTGATCAAGCCGACCGACCCGCCCGGCGCCCACATCGAGGAGACGCTCGAAAGCCTGCGGCTCGACTTCTGGCGACCGGGAGATGACAGGGCTGGGGGCGGTGACACCGAGATGCGGATCGGGTTTGCGGGCATGTTCGAGCGCATGGCCCTCGGCGGTCGCCTGCTCGCCACCGTCGGCTGGCCGCGATATGCAAAGTCCCAGCCGCTGGCTGGGCTCGACGCTCTCGGCATGTCGTGGATCGACCTGCTCGAGCCCGAGGGGGGCGGCGCAGCCTCGAGCCTCATGCCGCTCGAGGAACTCCTGAAAAAGGCGGCAGCCGTCGATGCGGCCCGCGATCCGATCGCGATGCTTCGGCTCGTGTTCGGCGATCTCGGCGTGGCGTCGATCGAAGAGCTCGTGGCAGCGGCCGCCGGTCCGGTGGATGTCGCTCAGCAGGCTCGCCGGCAGGCGGCGCTCGCCGCGATCGGCCTGACGCCGGAGGGCGTGGCCCGGGAACCGCTGGCATCCTTGGCGACGATCGTTCGGGCGTTGGAATCGAAGCCCGACCTCGCGGCGCAGCGGGCTGCTGCCGCCGACATCTTCGGCGCGGCCGGCCGGCGGATCCCCTGGCTGGCAGACGCCGTCGCGAAGGCCCGTGGTCTGGCGACCCTGCGTGCGATCGACGCCAACCTCACGGCGATCGCTGGCGGCGATGCGCGGGCGGCGTTCGATGCCGCGCGTCCGGCGATCCAGGGCATCGACGACGAGGCTCGCAAGCGGATTCTCGAGAGTTTTCCGGCGAACGACGCCCGCCGCACCAGGCTCGAGGGGCTCGAGGGCGATCTTCGGTCCCGGGCCATTGCCGATCTGGTTCTGCAGGGGCTGTTCGGTCCGCGTGGGCCGGGGCTGTACGCGACGGCCGTGGCGAAGGATGAGGGCGTCGACTACGGGTGGGTGTTCCGCTACGAGACCGACGCCGCCGGGCGGTGAGCCCCGGCCGGAACTGTTTTTCTGCGGAAATCCCCACAGACCTGCCCCAAGGCCGCTTCGGTGTGTAAACTCCTGACGTCGTAGCCGCGGCTTTCCGCCGCAGGCGGCACCGCACTCACGCACCGAACGTCCAGTACGAGGATCAACGTCGATGGCACACAAGAAGGGTCAGGGTTCCAGCCGCAACGGTCGCGATTCCAACGCCCAGCGTCGCGGCGTGAAGAAGTTCGGCGGTGAGGCCGTGCGAGCCGGCAACATCCTTGTGCGGCAGGTGGGCACCAAGTTTCAGGCCGGTCGGAACGTGGGCATGGGCAGCGACTACACGCTCTTCGCGCTCTCCGACGGCGTGGTGTCGTTCGACCGTGAAGGTCGCCGCGTGAACGTGGTGGCCGGGGCCTCGGCCTGACCCGCGACCGGGTCGGCGTAGATTCGGTGACGTGCCTCCGGCGTCCGGTGATGTGCTGAAGGTGCCGGCGTGTTCGTCGACCGCGTGCAGATCGAAGTGGCCGCAGGCAACGGCGGCCGGGGCATGTGCAGTTTCCGTCGTGAGAAGTACGTCCCCTTGGGCGGCCCCGATGGCGGCGACGGCGGTGACGGTGGCAGCGTGATCCTCAAGGCGCAGCCGGGCGTCGACTCGCTCGCCGCGCTCGCCCATCGCAAGCAGTGGCGGGCAGCCCACGGAGAGTCTGGCGGGCCGGCCAACTGCCAGGGCCGCAAGGCGCAGGACCTCGTGCTGCTCGTGCCCCCCGGCACGATCGTGGTGGACGAGTCGACCGGGCTCGTGCTCAAGGACCTTGCCACGCCCGGCGACTGGATCGTGGCCGCCCAGGGCGGGCCGGGCGGCTGGGGCAACATGCACTTCAAGTCGTCGACCAACCGCGCACCCCGACAGACCACGCCGGGCGTGAAGGGGGAGATCCGCCGGCTTCTGCTCGAACTCAAAGTGATCGCCGACGTCGGGCTCGTCGGCAAGCCGAACGCGGGCAAGAGCACGCTGCTCTCGCGGCTCTCGCGGGCTCGGCCGGAGATCGCCGACTACGCGTTCACCACCAAGACGCCCATCCTCGGGCTCGTGGACGTGTCGCGGGACCGGAGTTTCGTGCTCGCCGATCTTCCGGGGCTGATCGAGGGAGCCCACGCGGGCGTCGGCCTCGGCCACGAGTTTCTCCGCCACGTGGAGCGGGCGGGCATCATCGTGCACGTGGTCGAGCCGATGCCGATGGACGGCAGCGACCCGCTCGTCAACTACCGCGCCATTCGCGAGGAACTCTCGCTCTACGACGCCTCGCTCGGCGAGCGGCCGGAGATCGTGGTGATGAGCAAGAGCGAACTGCCGGGAGCCGACGAGATCCGCAGCGACTTCGCCCGGGAGATCGGTCGCGACGTGATCGGCGTCAGCGCCGTGACGGGGCAGGGGCTCGACGTTCTCCTGCGGTCGGTGGTCGTGGAACTCGACCGTCGGAAGGAACCGGCATGACCGCCGCGGGCGAGACGGTCGTCGTGGCCGACGTCGGCAATACGCGGATCAAACTGGCCGTCGTCGGGCCCGACGTGACGGCATCACGGCTGCCCGTCGTGTCGCAGCGTCACGATTTGCTCAGCCGCGAGTTCCGGCCGGAGAACCTGCGGACGTGGCTCGACCGCGTGGCTGCCGGGTCGGCGGTCGTGCTGGTGGCCAGCGTGCATGACCGGGCGGCGGTGGGGCTCGAGGCGGCGATCGCCGAGGTGGCGACGACCGGTCCGCGAACGCTCCGCCAGCGGCGCGTAACGCGAGACCATCTTCCGATCGCGGTGGACGTGGACGAACCGGGCCGCGTGGGCATCGATCGGGTGGCGGCGGCTGCCGCCGCGGCCGTGGCCAAGGATGCGGGCCGCCCGGCCGTGGTGGTCGATTGCGGAACGGCCACGACCGTGGATCTGGTGTCGGCCGACGGCCGGTTTCTCGGCGGCGCGATCCTGCCTGGGCCTGGCCTCCTCGCCCGGGCGCTCGCGGAGGGCACCAGCCGATTGCCGGCCGTGGCCGATCTCGACACCGGCGTCCTTCCCGCGATGCCGGGGCGGAACACCCAGCAGGCGATCGCGGCGGGCATCGGCTTCGGGATGCGGGGAGCGGTGGCGAGGCTCGTGGCGGAAGCTACCGCCGCGGTCGGCGGCGAGCCACACCTCTTCCTGACCGGTGGCTCCCGGGGCATCGTCCGCGACGCCCTGGCTGGCGCCACGGAAATCCCCGACCTCGTGCTCCACGGAATCGCCCTCGCGGCTGGAAGGCTACAATCTCGACCATGACCTCTCGCAAGGACTCCGCGATCGACCGCGCCCGCACCCTCGCCCTCGCCGCCGCGCGGGTGGCCGAGGAGACTCGTGGCACGGACATCCGCATCCTCGATCTTCGCGAAATCACGCCCGTCTTCGACTACTTCGTGATCGCGACGGGTTCGAGCCGCCGGCAACTCCACGCGATGGCCGACGAGATCGAGGCGGTGCTCAAGAAGGAGCATCATGACCGCAAGCGCGGCGCCGAGGGCTATGAGGAAGGCCGCTGGATCGTCCTCGACTACGGCGACGTGATGGTTCACCTCTTCGATGCCGAAGCCCGCGACTACTGGGACATCGAGCATCTCTGGAGCGACGCCAAGCCCGTGCCCGTGCCGTCCGCCGGGGCCGGCGCCCGATGACCGGCAGCGGTGGAGCAGTCGGCCGGATCAACCTCCGCTCA
>Ga0315902_10009260_pt1 | contig 13206 bp, 8 predicted proteins | sample LakEriMetagenome_9_FD_203523 | JGI IMG/M metagenome (GOLD analysis project Ga0315902, IMG submission 203523) | Freshwater fungal communities from buoy surface, Lake Erie, Ohio, United States - Buoy 12 MA117 | ecosystem: Environmental > Aquatic > Freshwater > Lake > Lake biofilm | place: USA... | reverse complement strand
AACGACCTCGACCGGCTCGCCGATGAGGCGGGCGTTGTCGAGCATGATGTTGGCGACATCCCGCCAGCCCGGAAGCGCCTTGAGCGGCGCGAGGACCGGTTCGCTACCGATGTCCAGGACACCGCCCATGCCCGCGAAGCGCCCTGTATTCTCGAGCGCTTCCTCAGTCTTTCCGGCAGCCGCCTGGACACGCGCCAGTCGAATGTAGGACCACGGCGCGTCGGGAAAGATGGCAAGCGCCTCGATCAGGCGGGACTCGGCGGCCGGCACGTCGCCGGCGGAAAACGCCTCGGCTGCTTCCTTGCGGAGCAGCATGTAGGTGTCGAACCGCCCCGCCTGCTCAACAGGCGCGGCGGCTGCGCCGAGCAAGATCGCGGCTAAAGCAGCACTGAAGATCGTCCTAGCCGTGCGGGCTGACATAGGGGCTGACCATGCCGAGGGGGACGGCGGTGGTGTTCTTGACGCCCCGGATGACGATCCGGCTCTCGATGTTGGAGACCAGGCCCAGCGACAGGATCTTGTCGCGCAGGAAGTCGTCGAAGGCGTGCATGTCGCGGGTCACGATACGCAGCTCGTAGTCGGCGGCGCCGGTCACCGTGGCGCACTGGGTGACCTCGGCCCATTTCACGACGTTGGACTCGAACAGTTCGAGGTTTTCCTTGGTCGGCAGCGACAGCTTGACGGTGCAGTAGACCTCGAAGCGCAGGCCCAGCTGCTCGCGATCCAGGATCGTCACCCGGCGCTGGATGATGCCCGCGTCTTCCAGACGCTTGATCCGGCGCCAGCACGGGCTGGACGACAGGCCGACGCGTTCGGCGATTTCGGCGACCGACAGGCTGGCGTCATGCTGGATGAGGTCGAGAATCTTTGCGTCAACCGCGTCTAGCTGCTCGGACAAACCTTTTTCCCCCAATTGGCCATTACGCGCCCCGATCATGCCGAAGGCCCCTGTGAAAGGGGCACGGCTTTGGCAAGCAATTTCGCTGTGCTTGTATGATCTTGCAAGCTGAAGAACGACCGCCAAGGGAAAGATTTTTCAATGCGGCACCAGGAAGTGACGCTAGACGACAAATATCTTCTCGAAGACGGCCGCGCGTTCATAACCGGCGTGCAGGCTCTGATCCGGGTGATGCTCGACCGTCGTCGCCTCGACGAGCGCGACGGCCTGAACACGGCCGGCTACATTTCGGGCTATCGCGGCTCGCCGCTCGGCGGGCTCGACCAGCAGGCGGCGCGGGCCGGCAAGCTGCTGAAGACGCACGAGGTGCTCTTCCAGGAAGGCCTCAACGAGGACCTCGCCGCCACCGCCGTCTGGGGCAGCCAGCAGGCCAACCTGTTCCCGGGCGCCAGGTACGATGGCGTCAGCGCCATGTGGTACGGCAAGGCGCCGGGCGTCGACCGCACCGGCGACGTGTTCAAGCACGCCAATTTCGCCGGGGTGATGCCCCGGGGCGGGGTTCTGGCGGTGGCCGGCGACGACCACAACTGCAAGTCCTCGACCCTGCCCAGCCAGTCGGAGTTCGCCTTCCAGGACTTCGAGATGCCGGTGTTGTCGCCGGCCGATGTCCAGGAGGTGCTGGACTACGGCATCCTGGGCCTGTCCATGTCGCGCTTCAGCGGCCTGTGGGTCGGGCTGATCGCGCTCGCCGACACCATGGACAGCGGCGTGACCATCGACGTGTCGCTGGACCGCCACAAGGTCGTCATCCCCGACAACTTCCCGATGCCCCCGGGTGGTCTGCACATCCGCACCAAGGACCAGCCGCTGGAGAAGGAGACCCGTCTCCGCAATCACAAGCTCCCGGCCGCCCTCGCCTTCGCCCGCGCCAACGGCATCGATCGCGTGGTGCTGGCCTCGCCGCGTCCGCGCCTCGGCATCGTCTGCCAGGGCCAGGCCTACAAGGACGTGCTGGAAGCCTTCCAGGCCATGGGCATCACCCTGGACGAGGCCGCCGCCCTCGGTGTCTCGATCTACAAGGTCGGCATGCCCTGGCCGCTGGAGCCGCAGGGCCTGCGCGCCTTCGCCGCCGGCCTCGAGACCCTGATGGTGATCGAGCACAAGCGCGCCCTGATCGAACCCCAGGCCCGCGCCGCCCTCTACGACCTTCCGGCCCACGCCCGTCCCACGGTCATCGGCAAGAAGGATGAGCATGGCCTGCCGCTGATGGAGGACACCGGTTCGCTGTCGGTCGCCGCCATCGCCCTCGACCTCTACGACCGGCTGCCGGCCGGACCGCACAAGGAACGGGCCCAGGCCTACATCGACCGCGTGTCCGCCTCGGGCGTCGCCGCCGTCAGCCTGGCCGCCGACCAGCAGCGCAAGCCCTTCTTCTGCTCGGGCTGCCCGCACAACACATCGACACGGGTGCCGGACGGCTCCCGCGCCCTGGCCGGCATCGGCTGCCACTACATGGCCAGCTTCAACGACCCGTCGACCGACCTGAACACCCACATGGGCGGCGAAGGGCTGACCTGGGTCGGGGCGTCGCCGTTCACCACTGAAAAGCACGTCTTCCAGAACCTGGGCGACGGCACCTACAACCACTCCGGCTCGCTGGCGATCCGGGGCGCGATCGCGGCAAAGGCCAACATCACCTACAAGCTGCTGTTCAACGACGCGGTGGCCATGACCGGCGGCCAGGCGGCCGAGAGCGGCTTCACCCCGGCCCAGATCACCCGCCAGCTGGCCGCCGAGGGCGTGAAGAAGACCGTCATCGTCGTCGACGACGTCGCCCGCTACGAAGGGGTCAAGGACCTGGCGCCCGGCGTGGAGATCCACCCCCGTGGGGACCTGATGAAGGTCCAGCGCGACCTGCGCGAGACCGAGGGCGTCACCGTCCTGCTCTACGACCAGACCTGCGCCACCGAGAAGCGCCGCCGCCGCAAGCGCGGGCTGATGGCCAGGGCCCCGCAGCGCGTCTTCATCAACCCGCTGGTCTGCGAAGGCTGCGGCGACTGCAGCAAGAAGAGCAACTGCGTCTCGGTCGAGCCGCTGAACACCGAGTTCGGCCGCAAGCGGAAGATCAACCAGTCGACCTGTAACCAGGACTACAGCTGCGTCGACGGCTTCTGCCCGTCCTTCATCACCCTGGAGGGGGCGGAAAACGCCACGACCACAAAGATGGCGGCCCTGACCGCCGACGCCACGCCACTGCCCGAGTTCGAGCCGCTGGAGGGCGTGCGCCGCATCGTCTTCACCGGCATCGGCGGCACCGGCGTGACCACGGTCGCCTCGATCCTGGCCATGGCCGCCCACATCGACGGCCGCGCCGCCAGCGTGGTCGACATGACCGGCCTGGCCCAGAAGGGCGGCTCGGTGTTCAGCCACGTCAAGATCGGCGAGCACGAGGACACGGTGGTCGGCGGCCGGGTTCCGGCGGCGACGACCGACGTGCTGATCGCCTGCGACCTGCTGGTGGCGGCGAGCCCCGACGGGCTGGCGCTGTTCTCGAAGAAGGTGACGCGGGCGTTCGGCAACGCCGACTTCTCGCCCACCGCCGACTTCGTCACCAACCGGGACGTCCGCTTCGACACCGCGCGGATGGCCCGCCGGATCACGGCGGCGACAAAGAGCTACGAGGCCTGCCCCTCGCAGGCGCTGGCCGAGCACAAGCTGGGCGACGGCATCTACGCCAACATGATCATGCTGGGCTTCACCTGGCAGAAGGGCGTTATCCCGGTCTCCAGCCGCGCCCTCTACCGCGCCATCAAGCTGAACGGCGTCGACTACGAGTCCAACCTTCAGGCCTTCGAGGTCGGCCGGAAGGCGGCGATGGACCCCGAGTTCAAGGGCCTGCCCGAGGACTCGGTGCCGACGCCGGAGACCATGCCGCTCGCCGACCTGATCGCCAAGCGCACGGCCGAGCTGACCGCCTACCAGGACGCCGGCTACGCGGCCCGCTACCGCAAGCGGCTGGACCAGGTCCAGGCCGCCGAGGCCGCCCTCAAGGCCGGCGACGCCCTGACGCGCGCCGTGGCCATCAACCTCTACAAGCTGATGGCCTACAAGGACGAGTACGAGGTCGCCCGTCTCTACACCGACGGCCGGTTCGCGGCCGAGCTGGCCGGGACCTTCAAGGGCGGCAAGGCCAAGGTCTGGATGTCCCCGCCGCTGATCGCGCCGAAGGGCCCGGACGGCAAGCCGAAGAAGATCGCGCTGGGCGGCTGGATGATCGATCTGGTCTTCCCGGTGCTGACCCGGATGAAGGGCCTGCGCGGCGGTCCGCTGGACATCTTCGGCATGACCGAAGAGCGCAGGATGGAGCGTGGCCTGATCGTCTCGTACGAGGCGCAGCTTGACCGCATCCTGGCCGGCCTGACGCCCGAGCAGCTGCCGCTGGCCGCCCGCATCGCGGCGATCCCGCAGCAGATCCGCGGCTTTGGCCACATCAAGGAGGCCTCGGTGAAGACCGCAAAGGCCGGCGAGGCGGCGCTCTGGGCGGAGTGGGGCGCTTAGGACTCCCCAACACAACGCTCATCCCGGCGAATGCCGGGACCCAGATGGAATGGCGCAGACGGTGGGTTCCTAAGACCCCGAGCTGGTCCAATCAGTTCCGGAGTTATGGGATCTGGGTCCCGGCATTCGCCGGGATGAGCGGTTCAAGAGGAAAGGGAGAGGATCAGCGCTTCGCGGCCCGCGCCGCCCTGAGCCCCTCGGCCAGCGCGCTGTCGCCCGCCCGCTCCGCCGCCGCGATCAGGGTCAGGTCGATGACATCCCGCTGGGCGTGGCTTCCGCCAAAGCGGTTGTCGACGCCGCGTGTCCGCTCCAGCGCCGCGATGGCGCCGCGCCAGTCGCCGTCGGCATAGGCCGCGATGCCGTCGACCAGGGGCCTCCCGACCAGCCGAACCATGTCGGCGTTGTCGCCCGGCGTGGCCATGGCGCGGTCCTGGGCCTCGCGCAGGCCGGTCAGCGCGTCCCGGCGGCCGGCGGCGGCGAAGGCCATGGCCGCGTGGGCGTCGTTGAAGGCGTAGGTGCTCTCCCCGACCGCCGCCGCCCAGCTGTCGGCGAGCGGCGTCCAGCGGTCGCCGACGTCGACGCCGTCGAGGTGCAGCCGCCAGAGCAGGGCGCTGGCGTCGACCATGTCGTAGGCCAGCGCCGACCGGTCGCCCCAGATGGGACCGTCGAGCAGCTCCAGCGCCCCGGCCGCGTCGCCCAGACCCCAGTGGAACAGCGCCAGATGCCACCAGTTATGGACGGCGAAGTAGCTGTCGACCGTCCAGCGGTCGACGTCCTGGCGCATCCAGGCGATCCCTTCCTCGCGGCGGTCCTGCATCTCCAGCACATGGGCCACCGCATGCTGGGCCCAGCTGTTGCGCGGCTCCAGGTCGATGGCTGCCCGGCCGGCGGCCTCGGCGGCTGCGTAGTCGCCGGTCTCCTCCAGCCCGAAGGCGTGCAGGCCGAGCACGGCGTGATAGCCCGGCATGTCCGCCGTCCAGTGCAGCCGCGCCCGGCCGATCCGGTCGCGCAGCATCACCGCGTCGCCGGTCAGGAAATCGAGCAGTTGACCGATCTGCAACGCCAGCGCGTCGCGCGGATACTGTTCGGAAACCTTCGCCAGCAATGCGGCCGCCTCGGCGAACCGTCCCTCGACCATCGCGCCCAGCGCCGCCACATGACCGGCCTCGCGGTCGTTGGCGGGCAGGGCGGCGGCTGCGGCGTGGTAGGCCCGTGCCGCCGGCAGGGTCGCCGCGTCCGTTCCGGCGGCGTGGAGGTAGCCCAGGAAGACCTGCGCCATGACGAAGGCCGGGCTGTCGGCGGTCGCCGCGCGCAGCCGGCGCACCGGATCGCCGATGAAGCGCTGATGGTCGGCCAGCACCGCGTCATACAGGTCCCGCGCCGTGTCGCTGGCGCCGGTCGGGCGGGTGGGGAGGGCGATGTCGAAGGCCATGGGCGGGTCGCTCGTCGTCAAAGGGCGTATTCAGCTTGGCCTGACACGGCCCTCTGGTCTACGCCATGGACATGAGCGAGTTCGATTTCGACGCCGTCGTGGTTGGGGCCGGGGCCGTGGGCCTGGCCACAGGCTACGCCCTGTCGCGGCGCGGCCTGACCGTGGCGGTGCTGGAGAAGGAGGCGGCCTTCGGCCAGGGCGTCTCTTCGCGAAATTCCGAGGTCATCCACGCCGGGCTCTACTATCCGACCGGCTCGCTGAAGGCGCGGCTCTGCGTCCAGGGCCGGCGGATGCTCTACGCCTTCCTCGACAGCCATCACGTCGACTACCGCAGGTGCGGCAAGCTGGTGGTGGCCACGGCTCCGGAGGAGGTCGCCCGGCTGGACGTCATCCTCGAGCAGGCCCGCACCAACGACGTCGAGGGCATGGAGGTGCTGACCGCCGCCCAGGCGATGGCGCTGGAGCCGGGCCTGGCCTGCCACGGTGCGCTGCTGTCGCCCGAGAGCGGCGTGTTCGACAGCCACGGCTACATGCTGGCCCTGGTCGGCGAGATCGAGGCCGCGGGCGGTGCGGTGGTGACCGCCACCCCGTTCGAGGGCGCGTCACGGCTGGCGGGCGGCGGCTTCCGCGTCCGGGCCGGCGGCGAAACGCCGACCGACCTGACCTGCCGCCTGTTGGTCACCGCGCCCGGCCTGTCGGCCCAGGCGGTGGCGGGCGACATCGAGGGCTACCCGGCGGACCGGATCCCGGCCGGCCACTACGGCAAGGGCATCTATTTCCGGCTGCAGGCGAAGGCGCCGTTCGAGCGGCTGGTCTATCCGCCGCCGATCCACGGCGCGCTCGGCACCCACTACCGCAAGGACCTCGGCGGCCAGGCGGTGTTCGGCCCGGACCTGCAGTTCGTCGAGACCGAGGACTACTCGGTCGACCCCGCCCGCCGGGCCGAGTTCGCCGCCTACATCCGCCGCTTCTGGCCGGCGCTGGACGAGACCCTGCTGTCCCCCGACTACGCCGGCATCCGGCCCAAGCTGCACGGCCCCGGCGAGCCGCAGCCGGACTTCAGGATCGATGGACCGGACGTGCACGGGATCGAAGGACTGGTGACGTTGTTCGGCATCGAAAGCCCGGGGCTGACGTCATCGCTGGCGGTCGGGGAGGCGGTGGCGGAGAGGCTCGCTCTGTAGCCCTCTCCCTCTTGGGAGAGGTGGCCCGGCGGAGCCGGGTCGGAGAGGGAAGCACGGGGCCGTGTGTCTGGGCCGCCGCGTCTCCCTCTCAGTCATGGCTCCGCCATGACAGCTCTCCCAAGGGGAGAGCGATCAGGATTTGGGAACCAACTTCAGCACCCGCCCCTTGGCGTTGTCGGTCAGCACATAGACCGCGCCGTCGGGGCCGACCCGCACGTCGCGGAGGCGTTCGCCCAGGTCCTGCAGCAGCCACTCCTCGCCGACCACCTTGTCGCCGTCGAGGGTCAGGCGGACCAGCGTCTTGCTCGACAGGCCGCCGATGAACAGGCTGCCCTTCCAGGCCGGGAACAGGGCGGCGTCGTAGAAGGCCATGCCCGAGGGCGCGATGACCGGATCCCAGTAGTAGGCCGGCTGCTCCAGCCCGGCCTTGGCGGTCAGACCCTCGCCGATCGGCTTGCCGCTGTACTCCACGCCATAGGTGGTGGTCGGCCAGCCGTAGTCCTTGCCGGCCAGCGGGATGTTCAGCTCGTCGCCGCCCTTGGCGCCGTGCTCGACGGTCCAGAGCTGGCCGGTGGCCGGGTTGAAGGCCGCCGACTGGATGTTGCGGTGGCCGGTCGACCAGATGCCCTTGCGGGCCTCGCTCACCGCCGCGAACGGGTTGTCCCTGGGAATGGCGCCGTCGGGATGGATGCGGATCACCTTGCCGAAGTCCGACTTCAGGTCCTGGGCCTGGACCCGTCCGGCCATGATCGACCGCTCGCCGGTGGTGATGAACAGGAAGCCGTCGGGCGAGAAGGCCAGCCGGCTGCCGTAGTGCATGGCTGCCTCGATGGTCGGGTTCATGCGCCAGACGACCTGCACGTCCTCCATGCGCGGCGCGGCGCCGGGCACCAGCTTGCCGCGGGCCACCGCCGTGCCGTCGCCGCCCTCGCGCTTTTCGGCATAGCTCCAGTAGATCAGGCCGTCGGGGCCGACGACCACGTCCAGCAGGCCGCCCTGACGGGCCGGATAGACCTCGGGCAGACCCGTCACCGGGGCCGACAGCTTGCCGTCCTGGCCCACGATGCGCAGGCGGCCGGCCTTCTCGGTGACCAGCATCTCGCCGCCGGGCAGGAAGGCCAGGCCCCAGGGCTTCTCCAGCCCCTCGGCGACGGTGACGACGTCGAAGGCGACATTGGCGGTGGCGTAGGGCGCGCGGGTCTGGCCGGGGAAGGCGGGCGTCTGGCCTACGCCGTCGGCGGGCCGGGTCTCCAGCGGCTGGCCGGGGGTCTGGGCGACGGTGGCCTCGCCGCCACAGGCGGCGAGTACGAAGGCAGCGGCGATCACGGGGAGGGGGCGCATGGAAGACTCCTTATTGCGAACGCCGGGGATGGACAGATGGGTCCCGGCCTTCGCCGGGAAGACGGAAAAACTCAGGCGACAGCTACAGGTCTAGATGGTGTTCAGGCCTCGCCGAGCAAGGACCTGAGCGCCGCGTTCGGGTCCGCGCCCTCGATGTGAATCAGCGACCACAGCGCGAAGAACAGCAGCGGCCAGCGATTGTGGGCCTGTTTGTCGTCGGTGAAGACCGCGCGGACAGCGTCGACGTCGCAGACCTCCGCCACCGCTTTGGTCGCCGCGATGCGGGGCCCGAGGTCGCCGGCGCGGGGCGCGATCCAGCTGGCCACGGGCACGGTGAAGCCCTTCTTCTTCGCCCAGGGCTCGGCGGCCGGGCAGTGCCGCTCCAGCCACTTGCGCAGGATGTACTTGCCGTACTTGCCGCGCACCTTCATGCGGTCGGGCAGGTTGAAGGCGAAGGCCGCGACCTCCCTGTCGAGGAACGGCGTCCGCCCCTCCAGCCCGTGGGCCATCAGCATCCGGTCGAGCTTGAGCAACAGGTCGTTGGGCAGCCAGGTGACGATGTCGGCGTACTGGGCGCGTTGGAGGGGGGTGAGGTTGGGTGCGCCTAACAGCGCCCCACTGACAGTTTCCTGCCAGTTCAGCAGAGCCTCTGGCCCCTTGAACCAGGCCCTGCCGCCGTCCTGCATGACGATTGTCGGTAGGAATGGCGCATCGACCTGGGGCTCGGCCGCTCGGCCGCCGAGCCATGTCGGCCGCATCGCGCGCCGGTAGCGGCCGTAACCGCCGAACAGCTCGTCCCCGCCTTCGCCCGTGAGGATCACCGTCAGCGTGCCTTTGGCCGCTTCCGCCAGCTTGTAGGTCGGCAGCGTGGCGTAGTCGGCGGTGGGGTCGTCGAGCGCCCAGGCCACCTGCGGCGAGATCCGCCAGAAGTCTTCCTCGCCAAAGGTCGTCTCGCGCCAGTCGAGGTTCAGCGCCTTGGCTACGCGTTCAGCCTGCCCACGTTCGTCGCGGGCCTCTGGGACGTCGAAGCCGCAGGTATAGGCGGTGACCGGCCGCTCGTTCAGCCGCGACATCAGCGTCGCGACGGCCGCGCTGTCCACGCCACCGGACAGAAACAGGCCGTAGGGCACGTCGGACCGTTGGTGAACCGTCACGCTGTCCTCGAGCACCCGGTCTAGTTCGGCGAGTAAGGCCTCCTCATCGCCGGTGGCAGGCGGTGAAGCGGGCGGCACAGTCGGGAGATGGCGACGAGCGATGATCTCGCCGGACCGGGCCTCGAGGACGGCGCCGGGCGGCGTCCGAAACGCGCCGATGCCGCGCGTGGCCTCGCCGTCCTCAACGGCATAGTTCAGGGCCAGGACCTCGTCGTTGGCTGCCCACTCCCATCCTTCGGTCCGCGGGAAGGCGCGGGGTTCGGAGGCAAAGGCCAAGCCCTGGCCGTCCTCCCGCCAGTACAGCGGCTTGATCCCGAACCCGTCGCGTACCAGCCACGTCCGCCCGTCCCCGCCGATCAGGCAAAACGCATACATCCCCCGAAGCCGCTCGAAGGCCTTCTCCCCCTCCAGCGCGTAGAGGTGCAGCAGCGGTTCGAAGTCCGAGCCCGTGCTCAGCTTGTCGCCGAGCCCGAATTCCTCGGCCAGCTCGACATAGTTGTAGATCTCGCCATTGCCGATGATCGTCGAGCCGGCGGCGTGCAGCGGCTGCCAGCCGGCTTCCAGGTCTATGATCGACAGGCGGGCGTGGGCGACGCACCAGCCGGGGCCGCTCTCGACGCGGATGCCGTTCGGACCGCGATGGGCGATCCGCTCGATCATGGCGCGGACCTCGCGCTCGGCGGCCTCCGGATCGGTGACGCCGAGGATTCCGGCGATGCCGCACATCAGAGCGCCTCAAGCCGGGAGAACAGGCTGCGCCACTCCTCGACCACGGCGGCCTGGCTGAACTCGCCCTCGACGCGGGCGTGGCCGTTCTGGACCAGGCGGATCTTCATCATCGGATCGGCGAGGATGGCCTTTACCGCGTCGGCCAGCGGCTGTGGCTCGTCGAGCGGCACAAGGATGCCGTCCTCGCCGTGCCGGATCAGCGCGCCCGGCCCCTGGCTGTCGGCGGCGACCACCGGCAGGCCGTGGGCCCAGCTCTGGATGACGACATTGCCCAGCGGCTCGAACCGCGAGGGAAAGACGCAGACGTCGGCGGACCGGTACAGCGCCCCGGCGTCGTTGCGCCAGCCCAGGAACCGCACGCGGTCGGCGACGCCCAGGGCGGCGGCCATGGCCTTCAGCTTGTCCTCCAGCGGTCCGTCGCCGGCGATCCACAGATGGGCGTCCGGGATCATCGCCAGGGCCTTGAGGCTGACGTCATGGGCCTTTGACTCGTGCAGCCGGCCCATGCCGAGCAGCAGGGGGACGCCCTCCGGCGTGCCCAGGCTCGCCCGGTCGACCGGCTGGGCGTCCTCGGCGGCGGCGGCGAAGTTGGGGATGTAGCTGACCTGTCCGGCCGGCCAGCCCTGGCCGACGATCCAGTCGGCGATGTCTCGGGTGTTGCCGACCAGGTGGTCGAAGCCCCTGTAGTATTTCAGGCTGTAGTAGCCGCCCAGCCGCCCGACACGCTTCCAGGGTCCGGCGGGCGTGTGGCGGGCGGCGCGGTTCATCCAGGCAACCAGGGCGGTGGCGCCGCTCTGGCGGGCGAAGGCGGCGATGCGCGGTCTGCTGAGGATGTCCAGCGGGCCGCCGAACCGGAAGCTGCCCGTCGCCACCCCGGCCTGCGTCAGGGTGCGCGTCCGCCCGGCGTGCGGCCGCAGCGCGCAGGCTTGCGGCGTCCCCGCCGCGTGCAGGGCGCGCACGAGGTCGACGAAGTAGGTTTCGGCGCCGCCGTCGCCACGCGAACCGAGAAGATGAAGCACGCTCATGCGGCCGCGACCCTAGCTGTCCGCGGGCGGTTTCCCAAGAGGATGATCAGGCGCTTGATGCGGAACGTCAGGACCCCTATAAGGCCCCCCTTCGCTCGGGTGCGCCAAGCATTGGCTGGGTAGCTCAGATGGTTAGAGCGGTGGATTCATAACCCACAGGTCGGCGGTTCGATCCCGCCCCCCGCCACCACCCGGCGCGAAGATCACGCCGCCGCAGATGCGGCGTCCACGCCCTCCAGCGCCGACTGCAGCGCCTGCAGCATACGCTCCGCCTTGATCGGCTTTTCGACCACGTCGTTCATGCCCGCCTCGAGGTAGGACCGCACGTCCTCCGGGTCGGCGTTGGCGGTCAGGGCGATGATCGGCGTGCGCGAGACCGGACCGGTCAGGGCGCGGATGGCGCGGGTGGCGGCGACGCCGTCCATGCGCGGCATCTTGATGTCCATCAGGATCAGGTCGAACGACCGCGCCTGGACGGCCTCCAGGGCCTCGACCCCGTCGACGGCCTGTTCGGAGGTGCAGTCGAACATCTCGCACAGGGCCTCGGCGACCATGCGGTTGGTGGCGTTGTCATCGACGATCAGCACATGGGCCGCGCGGCTCGCCGGCTCGCTACTGGCGGTCGCCTCGGCCGGAACCTCCATCGACGCGGGCGCGGCGATGAACTCGAAGATCACGGTGACGCCGGCGCCCGGATTGGGCTCGGCGCGGATCATGCCGCCCGCCGCGCTGACGATCCGGCTGGCGAGCGCCATGCCCAGGCCCGCCGAAAGGCCCTCGGGGTGGTCATCGCTCGACTGGCCGAGCGGTGAGAAGATGTGGGCCAGGCTTTCGGTGGTCAGCTCGACGCCCGCGTCGCGCACCCGCCCTTCCATCAGCAGGCCTTCGGCGGTGGGACGGGCCTTGAGGGACACCTCGATCGCGCCACGTCGCGTCTCGCTCAGAGCCCGGAAGACCAGGGCGTCGAACACCTGCAGCAGCCGGACCTCGTCCAGTTCCGCCGCATGCTCCGGATCGCCGTCATAGGCGGTCAGCAGGGTCAGGCCGGCCGAGGCGGCGCGGGCCTTCCAGCGCTGGTCGAGCGTGTCCATCACGTCCTGCAGGCGGCAGGGGTGCGAATTGAAGACCAGCGTCCCCCGCTCTGCGTCGTGAAGGTCGACCGCCCGGCGCATCAGGCCGATCAGATCCTCGCCCGTCGAGGCGATGGCCCGCACGCAGGCTTCGGAGTCCGGGGCCAGTGGCTGCCGCAGGAGGCGGGTGGTGAAATCGTTGACGCCGTCCAGGCGTTGAAGCACCTCATGGCACATCCGGCTGATCAGCTCGGCTTCGGAGCCGCGGGGCGTCCGGGGGCCGCTCCTGCGGGCGCCCAGCAGCATCAGCGGATGACCCACGCCAAGGTAAAGGCCGTCCTCGACGGCGATGAAGCCGCGCGCCAGGGCCTCGGGTCGGGTGGCGAGCGCGTGGTCCCGCAGGGCCTGGGCCGTCATCTCGGCGGGCGCGACCAGCGGGCGCCGGTCCATGACCTCGCACACGGGGCGGGGATCGGCGGCCAGCGCCAGGGCGACGTCGCGGGCGATCAGGCCGACCGGCGCGCAGTCTTCCGTCACCGCCAGCAGCAGCGCGTCGGGTTCGGCCATGAAGCGGGCGGCGACATCGGCGCAGGAGTTCTGCGGCGATACCGGGGCGCGACGTTCGATCAGACTGGAAAGCGTATCCATGAGCCGGCTGCGATGGTCGTATGGTTCATCACCATGCATCGCGCGCGCTTGCGGATAGGTTAAGCATCGGGCGGACAAAGAAAAACGGCGGGGATTTGCATCCCCGCCGCCCAGGTCTTGTCTAGCCTTGTGGACTAGAAGGTCTTGGTGATCGCCACGCCGTAGGT
>Ga0315902_10009258_pt1 | contig 13208 bp, 29 predicted proteins | sample LakEriMetagenome_9_FD_203523 | JGI IMG/M metagenome (GOLD analysis project Ga0315902, IMG submission 203523) | Freshwater fungal communities from buoy surface, Lake Erie, Ohio, United States - Buoy 12 MA117 | ecosystem: Environmental > Aquatic > Freshwater > Lake > Lake biofilm | place: USA... | reverse complement strand
CACTCTCTGCATGGGATGAAAAATGTATTCAGTTAATGGAAGTGTTTGGACTACCTGGTGGCAAATACATTACGACCTTTTGTGAAGATTTTTTAGAAATTTCATTTTATAATGAACGTGATGCTATACATGCATCATTAGTATTATGAATAAACCCGAATTAATTTTAGAGCAAGGCATTGCGTTTGAACAAGACTATTACATGATTTATGTGAATGGTCGCAGCGTATACGGCGATTACAATATTTGGAATGATATGATAGAATGGGCCACTGACACATTTGGGCCTACCCCTAAAGATGGCGTGTGGTCACCAGGCGCACGTTGGTATGTTAATAATGCACGATTTTGGTTTAAAGAAGAACGTGATCGTGAATGGTTCGTGTTGAGGTGGTCATGAGAATTCCCTTATATAATTGTACAAGTGATAAAATTGTAGAAATTGCCAATTGGTTAACTGATAATATCGGAGAGCCAGAAGAAAATGTAACTTGGTTTTGGGATAATGAAATGTTCGTTGAAGATATTTTGGGGTTAGAACTTGTAGAGTTTAATCAAGGTATAAAAATTTACAAAGATGATCCCCATATAAAAACTATTGCAATGCTTAAATGGTCATGAAAATAAAAGTAACATTACCGCATGATCCATTATGGTATGCTTTAGAATGGGCTGTAAAAAATTGTCCCAGTTACATCAATGAAGATCACGAAATAATAATAGATCATTTAGGTTTAGAGGTAATTACATCTGTAAATTATTATTTTAATGATGAGCGTGATGCCTTAGTTTTTAAATTGAGGTGGGCGTGAGTTTGGGCCCAGAGTGGAAATATCATATATCAATAGTTAATCCAGATTGGCATCTTGCAGAAGTTTGGTGTATTGACAACATAGGTCCTTTCGGAGAAAATTGGTATAAATTAGGTATGGATATTGCGCACCTAATTGATCTACAATGGCACACAGAATGGTATTTTAAAAACGAAAAAGATTACATATTATTTTCTTTAGTGTGGGCATAAAGATGAAAAAATTACTACGCAGAAAAATTCTCATCCGTGAATATGATTATCATAAAATTAAAACAAAGGCAACAGCCAAAGTTGATAGATATGATACATTATACGACCGTGCGTCATTTACTCCTATCACAAAAGATGATTTGGAAAAAGAGTATTTGTTGTATTTGTTAACTAAAGATGAAAATAACGTAACCCTTAATCCAATGAATAGTTGGAAACCAACTGAGTACCCAGCCAGTTATCTATGGCATGTAAAGAAAAGGCTGTATAATGAAGATTATGCAAGATGGAACTGTAGATTTGATGATGACGGATTTCTTACAGTTCAATACAACAAAGGTACTCCTGAAAGTATGATAGGTTGGGCCGTGTTTGAGAAAGAATATTAATGGCACGAAATATACTATACACTCATATTTTTGAATCAAAGCATTCAAACGATTCTATTGAACACATTAAATGGTGTCGAAGAAATTTAGGTGAACGTGGTAGGGACTGGGACTTTGCTGGTTCTAGTAAACCCACAATTTTTATCTATACTGAAAAGTATATACCCTTCTACAAACTAAAATTTGAATGACCAAAATTATTGTAAATATGAAAAAATACACTTATACTTACACAGAGGTGAACTATGAACTTAATTGCTAAACCAGTAGTACAAGATCAGTATTGGATCGTTACAGACGGAAAAAAGAAAGTAGGAAATGTTCTTGCTCATGGATCCGGATTCAGTGTAAAGATCGGAAATACAAAAAAAGAATATCCCAGTACAAAAACAATCTCTAATAAAGAACAGATTGAATTTGTTAAGTTTAAAAAAGTAGACAAAAAAAATCCTAACCCATATGAGTTTTATCCCACTACAGGGCGTGTTTTCAATTCATTACTGGATGTACGTAGAAAAATTCATTTATTTACTAAGACACAAAAAAGTAAATGTTACTATGCAGCGGGTTGGTTCGCATTAAAACAGGGGTCAGAGTTTGCTACAGTACTTTGTCCTAAGCATATCTTTGTGCAGAGGTACGAATCTTATGGTCCGTTTATGACCAAAAATGAAGCTGAAAATGCGATAAATACACTATGATACAAATAAAACGTTTTATAGACAAAATCGCTACGACAGAAGCTAAACAAGGAAGGGATATTGTTTTACCATTATCGGACGCTAGAGCATTACGTGATGAAATTACGAAATTACTACTTGACAATCAAGAAGATTTATTGTCAAAGCAAAGTAATGAGGTAGTTGCGGTGGAGATAAGAGGGGAACGATGGTAACTTAATGGGCAGAACACAACCAAAAGTAATACTTGAATTAGTAGATAAATCTACTTACAAAAATGATCAGATCGTAGAAGCTGCCGGCATATGGGCGGTTTTTTATGATGGGCAACCTATAAATCTAAAAAGCCAACATTATCTAGATAGTGAAAGTGTACCAAAATATAAAAAGACAAGTTTTAGTAATCCAGGACATGCAAGAAATTTATGTCGCAAGCTAAACAACCAATTTAAAACTGACAAGTTTAGTGTTGTGTTTATGAATTCTGGAACTAAGGTTTATCCAGATGATTAGGGATACGATTAAAACTAGGATTACAAAAGCAATACTTGAGCAACTACCGGAATGTAAACTTTCTCCGGAATCTGCTTTGAAAACATTTTGGTTAGATATACGAAATGAGGGCGGATTGAGACTAAGCGACAATGGGGATAAAGCATTCACAGAAGCAGAAATTGAAAGTTTTGAATTTCCGTTTAGACTTAAAAAAATAACAGATAAAGAACCTATATACAGTTATCAAAACTTAATGCTAGATTTAAGTTTAAAAGTACCTTGTCCTTATTTTATAGGTAGACACAAACCAACAGAACCTTATATAAAGATATATGACAGCAAGGTTGCAGTAATGATTAGCCTTTATGGTGGCATATATGAATATTTAAGAAATAGTCAAATAAAGCGTAAATAGTATTACGGAGGAATCATGTCAGAAGAAAAGAAAAGCAAGAACCCATTCATCAACATGGCTAACGCAGCAAAGAAAGCAAATAGCTTTCCTAATAATCAGCAGCAAACCAAAGCTCCAAAACCAAGTAAAGGGTTTGGCGGGGCAAATACAATGAGAAAAACAGGGAGAGGACGATGAACTACTTAGCAATATTAGCACTAGTTTCAATACTAACAGTGCCACCAGCATTTGCAGCAGACGCACCAAACGCACCAGTAAAGAAGGGCAATTTAATGCTAGCTAAAAAGAAGGATCACAGCAAAGCAGCAGAAAAACCAGCTAAGAAGGCTGAGAAAAAAGCCAAAAAGTAACACAGTAGATAAATAGTTTTACAGTTATGAGGTTCTGCAAAAATCTCAATTTAAACACACTTACAGAGGAGAAAATTATGTTTAATTTCAATATGTTCGACCAGAACGCATTTAAAGATTTCTATACAGCAAATTTTTATATTGATGCACTTCAACACACCAAATCTAACCTAACTGATAAAGTTATCACAGATCCAGTTTTAAATAAAGCAGCGCATACTTTTTTAGATGCACAAACTGTTTTTGCTAAAATGATTGCACAAAATACAACCACTATAGCAAAACATAGTGTTGATTCTATGTGCAAAACTTATTTCCCACAAACTACTAAGTCAAAGGCAGAATAATTATGCCTTGCTTAAACTGGGTAAAATCTGTAGCTTCGGCTATGGTATCTAACCATTACGGATCCAAGTTAGAAAATTATATTATTAGTAGAAACCCCAAATCTCTTGCAGATGTAGAGGCGTATACATTAGAATATGAAAGAAAACTTGCAAATGAACATTTTAAATTTTACGGAGACACAAAATGACAGAACTACCAAAACTACCAGAAGTAAAATTCAACAAAAACGGATACGAAATCCGCACCGACATTCTAGCAATGGCTAAGGATCTTGCAATGCAAGATTTCCACATGAAGTATTCAGGTTGGGAAGTTACTGCCCAGCGTGATGAAAAGACAGGCCAAATCATTAACAAAGTTGAAATGCCTACTTTTCCTGGACTAGAGCAGATTTTAGCAAATGCAGAAAAAATGTATGCATTTGTCAATCAAACAACTAATCCAAATAAAAAATAATTTTTTATTTTTGTCAAAAATACCCGGTTAAGCCGGGTATTTTTATTTTGACATTCACGTAATATTCATATATAATTTACATATGAATAACCTTACCCTCTACTGCAATTGCTATAACGAACACGAAAATTTACATACACAATTTGACCAAAAAAACATTATGTGTGGTTCTGTAAATTTGGACTTAAACTATAAAGCAAAATTACTAAACAAGAATTTTTTGTTTGATGATACCGGTGACAATATTTCTAACCTTAACAAATACTTTAGTGACTTGACAGGACTGTATTGGGTATGGAAAAACACTAATCATGAATTTGTAGGTACTAATCAATGGCGTCGTTATTATAATGCGCAGTTTATTAACCAACTCAAATTTAACGATAAAACAATTTATGTGAGTGAGCCATATAAGTTTGGACTAAACACATATGATCAATATGTTTACAATCATGGCGAGATAGGATTGTTAATATTAAAAGAGGCAGCTAGTAAAGGTAACATAAAACTAGAACCTAATTTAGTAGACAAACTTAAGTCAATTAACTTTTTGTCCCCTGCAAATATGTTTTTTGCACAAAATGCTTTGTTCAATAAACTATGCAGCATTTTATTTGAAATTATCCTTGAAGTGTATGAAGGGTCAAAGTATAGTTTACCTTATATTCAAAAACCAATTGAAGGTGCACCAGAATATAATAACAATAGAGTACCTGCATTTTTAGCAGAAAGAGTATTAAACATAATTTATATAGAAAAAGATTACTATTTAGGTACAGGCTACGATGTAGTGTCTGTGCCATGGAGACATCATGACTAAAATCGACCTTAAAGAAATAAGCAAAAGTTTTTTGCCACCTTACATTAAAAATTATGATAATTTTGATGCAAGTAAAGACAATGTATTATATGGTGGACCATACTGGGATCATAATGAAATACACTCTATACTAGAATCTGTACTCACTGGTGATTGGATAGTGAGTGGGTCAAAAGTAGAAAAATTTCAAGATGAGTTTGGTAGTAAATTTAATGTTAAATATTGCCATATGGTTAACTCAGGCAGTAGTGCAAACTTAGTTAACATAGCAGCATTAAAGAAACGCTTTCGCTGGAACGACAATGATGAAATTATTGTTAGCCCAGTTGGCTTTCCTACTACTATTGCTCCCATAGTTCAAAATAAACTTGTTCCTAAATTTATTGACATTGAGTTTGACACATTAAATTTTGATGTAAACTTAATTGAAGCAGCAATAACTAAGAAAACAAAAGCGATCATAGTGAGTCCTGTGTTAGGTAATCCACCTGATATGGATAAGATAAAACAAATATGTGATGACAATGGATTACTCTGTATCGGTGACAACTGTGATAGTTTAGGTACATTGTACAATGGTAAACACCTAAGTGATTATTACTATAGCTGGAGCTGTAGTTTTTATCCTGCGCATCACATAAGCACAGGCGAAGGTGGAATGGTATGCAGCAACGATCAACACCTAATTGATCTTGCACGTAGTATAAGTTGGTGGGGTCGTGATTGTTATTGTGTGGGAGCAAACAACACGCTAAGTTGCGGTACTTGTGGTAAACGATTTGATTATTGGTTAGAAAATTATGATGGTATCATTGACCATAAGTATGTGTATGGTAACATGGGATACAATTTGAAACCTCTTGATTTGCAAGGTGCAGTTGGTAGTGTGCAGATGACAAAGGTTGATGAAATCTGCAAGAAACGTAGATACAACAAAGAGTTTATAGAACGGAAACTAATAGAACATATTGGTATTGTACCTGTAAAAGTTTTTAAAAATGCTGATCCTAGTTGGTTTGGTGTTCCTGTAGTATGCAGAAGGCAAGGAGAAAAAGAATTGCTTGTTGCACACTTTGAAAGTAACAAGATACAAACTAGAAACTACTTTGGTGGCAACATATTATTGCATCCTGCTTATAAACATTTAGGTGATTATAAAAAGTTTCCTAATGCAAATAAAGTTTTGGATAATGTTTTCTTTTTAGGATGCAGCCCTTTATACAATGATAAAGTACTGAGTTACATAGAAGAGGTTATTAAGAAATGGTAAACTTATTTGGTAAAGGATTCATTGGCACACATTATGCTGACACGTATGATTGTGTAGTAAATGATAGAAACGACCTTACTATCAAAACAAATGACATCCTTTACATGATAAGCACCACGGATAATTATAATGTAAAAACTAATCCTTACCTTGACATTGATACCAATCTTACTACATTGATTCGTGTGTTAGAAAATTGCAAGGGCAAGGATGTTGTATTTAATTTCTGTAGTAGTTGGTTCGTATACGGTGATGTGCCAAGTCCATATAAGGAAGATAGCTATTGCAATCCAAAGGGGTTCTATAGCATAACCAAACGCACAGCAGAGCAATTACTAATTTCATATTGTGAGACTTATGGAATCAAATATCGTATCCTACGTTTTGCTAATGTAGTTGGGCCCGGTGACAAAGGTGTGTCAAACAAAAAGAATGCATTGACATATCTTATACGCAAGATATTAAAAAATGAAGATATTGACCTTTACGACGGTGGAAACTTTTACAGAGACTATATTCATGTGCGAGATGTTTGTAGAGCAATTAACCTTGTGTTAGAAAAAGGCCAACTAAACACAATTTACAATATCGGCAATAATGCATCAACAAAATTCATAGATGCCATTGAGTATGCTATAATTAAATCCGGATCCACATCAAAAATAAACTACATTCCTCAAGCAGACTTCCATAAGATAGTACAAGTTAAAACTATGACAATGGATAGTAGTAAATTAGCAACATTGGGGTACAAACCCCGTTATCAAATCGACAACATTATAGACGAACTTTTGGTTGACAATTAATCCATTTGGGCATATAATGTCTGTATAGTCAATAACAAGGAGCTTAATATGTTGTTTGTTAATCTTACTGCAACTAAACCAAACGGTGACTTTGCTATCACTTCAACCGATGTTTTGTCTGAAAAACATCCTGAATTAAACTTTGATGAAATTTATAAAATGTTGCTACGAATTGGTAATGAGTATGAAGTGGAAGGTTATCAAGTATCGTACATTGTGGAGGATTACTAAAATGATAACAGCAGAAAAAGTTTCTAAACTGTCAACATTAAAAGCTAAAGATTTGGATACTGCACTAAAAAATGCAGGATATTCGGCATATGAGCGTCCAATGGACTGTACATTTTTGGGTATAACGACCGGTGGCGATTTTTGTTACAAGTTTACTTACAGAGAAGATGAGTCGTGGTCTTATGGTAAGCTTTTTGTTAACATAAATGCAACAGGTATGATTGTTGCTGAATACTGATCGGTTGACAATAAATCCGTTCGGGTATATAATGTCTGTATTGTGATTGATAAGGAGCAATAAATGTCTATTCAATTTATCGCAGATGGTGTCAATGGTCGTAATGAGCGTGTGGTCCTGTGGCGTATGGGTGAGTACACATACGAATTAGAAATTGGTACAGGTCTTTATAAAAAGAACTTGAAGTTTCATGAAACCGAGTACTACGAAGCATTGGATGCATTTAATGCTGCCGTAAACAATTATCAAAATTTGGAGAATGTATAATGCCTACTATTAATGAAATTAACCAAGCAATTATTTCAGGTCAATTTACTAACGACCAACTTAGTTCAATTGCAATGTCAATTAAGTTTGCCCGTGAACAATTGACCAAACAAAATCGCCGTAGTTTGACGATCGGTAGTGATGTTAAATTTGTAAACAGCCGTACTGGTCAATATGTACTAGGTAAGGTTGCTGCAATTAAGACTAAAAATGTAATTGTAAATGCAGGGTTTACTAACTGGCGTGTACCAGCTAACATGTTGGAGTTTGTATAATGAAAAACTTTGTATTTGGAACTGTTTTTGGTATCATTGTAGCGACAATTGGATTTACAGGTGTTGCTAAGGTGCTTGATAAGGCAGTCAATGTTACTAAAGAGCAGGCAGTAAAAGCTACTAAGGATTAAATATGAGTACCACAAAACAATGGATATACTTTTTCTTTCTACTTATTTTTGTGGTACCCACAACCTTTTACATCATTTATAAAATTATAAAAAGTGCAGTGGTTAGTTTTGTTTCGTACATGAAGGAGAACAAATATGGGACTTGATCAATACGCATATGCAGCAAGTAAGGCTAATTCAAAGAATGAATACTACAAGGAAAAGTATGAGCGTGGTAATGAAAACGCAGTTGATCCTACAACCGAATTAGCATATTGGCGTAAGCATCCCAATCTGCATGGGTGGATGGAAAAACTGTGGCGTGATAAAAAAGATCAACATAATATTGATGCTCCAATGTTCAATGGCATTGAATTGGAACTGACCTTTGATGATATCGTCAAATTGGAAGAAGATATTAAGAATGGTAATCTTCCTGCAACTTCAGGATTCTTTTTCGGTAGTAATAGTGATGATTATTACAAAGCACAAGACCTTGAGTTTGTGTACGAGGCAAAATCAAGGCTTTTCCTAGGTCAAAAAGTGTTCTATAATTCAAGTTGGTAAATCAAATGGCTAGTAAATATTCCAAAGAAACATTTAAAGCCGATGCTATTTTGCTAGAACACATATATAGCCATGCTGGTTATAGTAAATCGGATCTTCCTGTATTGCGCAAAGCAGTTAAACGCGGTGATCTCGCTATGGAAAGTTTAGTTGAAAATGCAGTTTCTAGAGTTGGAAAACTAAAACGTGTTGATGTCATAGGTATGGATCACGAAGATGGTAGTGACACTAAAAAAGTTACAGTAGTTAATCAGGGAACAAAACTAAAACCTTATCGAGGTGCAGGGTTTAGTACAAAAAACAAAAAAGGCGTCCTACGTGTAGTTGTTGTGGATCCTCTTATTAAAAAAGTATTTTATTTTCGTATACCTCCTGAATTCTATGTTGGTGTAAAACAAAAACGCCGTGAAGTTGCACTTAGAATTAGATTTCATAAAGATGGCGGCCGTCCTTTTTTTAAAGATGAGATTCCAAATAAGAAAGACGTTTGGTCTTTTGAAGTAAAGACATTTAAAAAATTGTGTAGTTAAGGAGCAAACATGAGTGCAAGCTGGATTAAAAAACTTAACGAAAGTGATAGCCGTCTACATAAGGAAGATGTTATTAGACAAGCATTGGAAGCCGCCACATTAGGTAGTACCAATGCTATCAACTTTTTAACACTTGCAAAGGTATGTTATAATCCATATCATACCTTTGGAGTTAAGCAAGTACCTGATACAGTAGGAATCACTGATGCAGAAAATCCTTGGGATGAGTATAATGATTTACTACACTATCTTGGTCAACGAGCATTGACTGGTCATGCAGCCCGTGATGCTATTACAGAGCTAAGCGAAAAATTTGACAGTGAGGAATGGAATACCTTTTTAGCACCTGTATTGCGCAGAGACCTACGTGCAGGTATTAGTGACAAAACAATAAATAAAATCTGCAAAGGCACAGATTTTGAAATTCCCATCTTTGGTTGCCAACTTGCAACCAATTCTGAAAATCGCCCTGAGATGAAGGGCTTTAAAAGATTAGAACCAAAACTTGATGGTGTTCGTGTTGTTATGATGGTGAATATACAAGATGTTGATAGTGTATATGTTACTAGCTATAGCCGTAACGGTAAAATATTTGATAACTTTACGCACATTGAACAACAGATAAAAGAGAACATTGCACTTTTTTATAAACTGCCTAGAGAATTTCATCAAGGATTTATTCTTGATGGTGAGGTAGTAGGTAATAGTTTTCAAGAACTTATGCGTCAGGCACGCCGTAAAGAAAATGTACAGGCGGAAGATAGTGTGTTTCATATTTTTGATATATTACCAAAACGTGATTTTAGTCAAGGTGTATATCGTAAATCATTAAGGGAGCGCATTGAATATCTTGAAGTATTAAGACCTTATATTGATAGAATGAAAAATGTCGAGCTATTACATAGCATAGATGTTGATTTGGATTACAGTGAAGGTGTCAACCAATTGCAGCGTTATGCAAAGGATATGGTTAATTTTGGTTATGAAGGTATCATGATTAAAGATATTAATAGCCCATATGTATGTAAACGTAGCACAGATTGGATGAAGTGGAAACCCACTATTACAGTTGACCTTACTGTAATTGCAATTGAACAAGGTACTGGTCGTAATAGTGATAGACTAGGCGCACTTGTATGTGAGGGTGAAGATGATGGTAAGCATATTACTGTTAATGTTGGTAGTGGTTTCAGCGATGAGGATCGTGACAGTTATTGGGAGAACCAATCTGCAATTATTGGTCGTACAGCCGAAGTACTTTGCGATGCTGTTACTCAGAACCAAGATGGAAGTTATAGTTTGCGGTTTCCTCGCTTTGTGCGTTTTAGGGATGATAAATGACCATTGAATCTTTACAACTATATATGGTTTACTTTACACTGCAATGTGTATTAGCACATAGATTTTTTGGTAACAACGGGCTAATCGCATCGTTGGTCGGTACATTAATTTATTTGGTATTTTTTTAAAGGATTATAATGGTCACTATCGTTAAACATGAATGGCATCAGGTTGATAGCCAATTTGCTTTTGAACTAGAAAAAGATTTACTAGAAGAAATTTATCCTGACATAGATGAAGATGAACTAGAAGAACTATGGCAACGGGTAATAAGTGGTGAAGCAGACCTTGATGAAATTATAAGTGATGCCTGGAACAATGATGTAGAGATTGAATGGGATCGTCAGTACGATGATTGGTGGACTGATCGTAAGGGTGGCTACGATATTACATATGAATACGGAGATGAAGATAGTTGGCATACACCGCCAGCCCCAGCAGAGCCTACGCACAAATGCACTAAGTGTAAATGGGTTGGTCAAAGTTACGAAACAGATTGGCAGTGGCCAGAAGATGACGGAACTGGTGAACAAGAACCTAAAAAAACATGTCCAATGTGTGAGAGCGATACTGAATTGACCGAAGCCGGCGCCAAAGAAGAACAAGAACGTGCTGAACGTGAAGCACGGTGGGCGAAGGAAAAATAAAATGAATTACTTGTATTTGGTTTTAGGTATAATCTGCTTGTTGATGTCCGGCATGTGGTTAGGTAGTATTTTTACCGACAATGCTATTGGGAACACTATTACAATTACACAATATTTTATGGTAATTTTTATGTTTGTAATAGGACTTTTCCAATTCTATATGCTGTATCAAAAACTTGTGTTAGAATAAAGTTTAAGGATAAAACAAAATGGAACATGAGTATGTAGGAAAAACTTTTATATTTGAGGACGGAAATTCAATCAAAGTCACTCAAATGAAAGAACGAGATGAAGGGAAGGTACTTGTTACGTATGAAATTCAAAGCGGTCCAGGTATCCCTAGAAGGTTAGTTATGGAACTAGAAGAATTTAAAAGTACGTTTGGACACTTATTTGATGACCATGAAAAATAAATTTCTTGATATATTAAAATATAGTTCATTTAAAATTTCAGTGCAATTAAATCCATTGCAATGGCGATGGATCCCATACCATTTTATTGGTAAAACCAATGAATGGCCAGATGAAAATGTTTATCAATTTCTATTTGGTTGGATTTTTCTTTCAATCCGTGTATACATTGACGATGGAACTTGGTGATAAATACTAGATTATGCTTTTTGCCTATATAATTTTATTTACAGCAGTACTACTTAGTGCGGTTGCAGCTTATTACTCTATAGCAGGACTAACTGCTATTTTTGCTGCGGCTGTTATACCAGTTGTAATTATGGGTGCAACATTAGAGTTAGGTAAAGTTGTTGCTACTGTATGGTTACATAATAATTGGAAACGAATTAACTGGGTATTTAAGACATATCTTATACCTGCAATTGTATTCTTAATGCTACTAACTAGCATGGGTATTTTTGGCTTCTTATCAAAAGCACATAGTGACCAAAGCTTAGTAAGCGGTGATGCAATGAGTAAGGTTGCAATTTTTGATGAAAAGATTGCTACAGAAAAAGAAAACATTGCGCAGGCTAAAAAAGCAATAGAGCAAATGAATGCGCAAGTTGACCAGATGTTAGGTCGAAGTGATACCGAACGTGGTGCAGAACGTGCTGTAACTATTCGTAAGAATCAAGCAAAAGAACGAGTAGCATTACAAGCAGAAATTACTAAATCTCAAAAAATTATTCAACAACTACAAGAGGAACGTGCTCCGCTTGCAGCAGAATTTAGAAAAGTGGAGGCAGAAGTTGGACCTATCAAATATATTGCAGCATTATTATATGGCGACAATCCCGATCAAAATATTTTGGAGCGTGCTGTACGTTGGGTTATTATACTTATTGTTATTGTTTTCGATCCGCTAGCATTGTGTTTGATTTTAGCAGGTAATAAACAACTAGAATGGGTACGTGAGGATAGAGAAAAAAGAAATACTGAAGTGCAAGAAGTAATTGAAAAATGGGAACCACAACCAGTTGTTGCAGAACCAGAGCCTGAACCAGAAAAATTTAATCCCGATAAGGTTGAAGTAACGCCTGAAGAGGAAGAACAATTTAAAAACTTAGAACCAAAGCAAGAACCAGAAACAGTTGGTATGGTAGAAGAGAAAATTGAAGAAGAACCGATTGCTGAAGAAATGGCAAGTGATTTAGTAGAGTTCCAATCAGCAAACTCAAAACCGTTGATGGTTATAGAAGAAACAAAAGGCTTGCTACCTGAAGAAATTGTTGAAATTAAAACAGAAGGTGTTACAGAAGAGGCATATAAAAGAGCTGAAGGTGATTACATAGAATTTGAAGGTAAAAGTATGCACAAAGCAGTATTGCATGATTTAAGACCTGATATTTTTAAAATACGCCCAGACAATAACGGAGACCCAAATGTAGGGTTTGGTACAGAGTTTCCGCAATACGCACTGAGTGGTGATATATTTGTACGTGTTGATGTATTACCAAATCGTGTTTACAAATTTGTAAGAGATAAATGGATAGAAA
>Ga0315902_10009257_pt1 | contig 13208 bp, 12 predicted proteins | sample LakEriMetagenome_9_FD_203523 | JGI IMG/M metagenome (GOLD analysis project Ga0315902, IMG submission 203523) | Freshwater fungal communities from buoy surface, Lake Erie, Ohio, United States - Buoy 12 MA117 | ecosystem: Environmental > Aquatic > Freshwater > Lake > Lake biofilm | place: USA... | reverse complement strand
CCTGTCCTACATGATCGGCAAGCTCGACTTCGACCGCCTGCGCGACAAGGCCCGCGCCCGGCTCGGTGCGAAGTTCGACATCCGCCGCTTCCACAATGCCGTGCTCGACAACGGCCCGCTGCCGCTATCGCTGCTGGACAAGGTCGTCGACGAATGGATCGCCGGCCAGACCGGCAGCTGAGCCGGCGGCCCCAACCACTGGAGACGATCTCGACCATGGCCAAGGAATTCCTGCTCGCGCTGGACCAGGGCACCTCCAGCAGCCGCGCCATCGTGTTCCACCGCAGCGGGCGCATCGTCGCGCAGGCGCAGCGCGAGTTCGCGCAGCACTTCCCGCAGCCCGGCTGGGTCGAACACGACGCCGACGAGATCTGGGCCACGCAGCGTTCGGTGGCCGAGGAGGCGCTGGCGAAGAGCGGCCTCGCGGCGCGCGACATCGCGGCCATCGGCATCACCAATCAGCGCGAGACGACGGTGCTGTGGGACCGCCGCACCGGTGCGCCGCTGCATCGGGCCATCGTCTGGCAGGACCGGCGCACCGAGCCGATGTGCGCCGAGCTGCGCCAGCGCCCGGGCTTCATCGGGCTCGTGCGCGAGCGCACCGGGCTCGTTGTCGACCCGTACTTCAGCGGCACCAAGCTGCGCTGGCTGCTCGACCGGGTACCCGGCGCGATGGCGCGTGCGGCGCGCGGCGAGCTCGCCTTCGGCACCGTCGATGCCTGGCTGCTGTGGCAGCTGACCGAAGGGCGCGTGCACGCCACCGACGTCAGCAACGCCGCTCGCACGATGCTGTTCGACATCCGCAGCAACGACTGGAACGCCGAGCTGCTCGATGCACTCGGCATCCCGCGCGAGGTGCTGCCGGCGGTGCACCCTTCGTCGCACCTGTACGGCGAGACGAGGCTGCTCGGCGCGCCGATTCCGGTCGCGGCGCTGGCCGGCGACCAGCAGTCGGCGCTCTTTGGCCAGGCCTGCTTCCGCCCCGGCCTGGTGAAGAACACCTACGGCACCGGCTGCTTCATGCTGATGCACCAGGGCGACGCGTTCCGCGCCTCGACGCATGGCCTCGTCACGACCGCGGCGGCGCAGACCTCGCTGGCCGAGCCGGAGTACGCGCTCGAAGGCAGCGTCTTCATCGGCGGCGCGGTGGTGCAGTGGCTGCGCGACGGGCTGCAGGCGATCCGTTCCAGCGCCGAGGTCCAGGCCCTGGCCGAAAGCGTGCCCGATGCCGGCGGCGTGACCCTGGTGCCGGCCTTCACCGGACTGGGGGCGCCGTACTGGAACGCGGATGCACGCGGCGCCATCGTGGGTCTGACACGCGGCACGACGATGGCGCACATCGCACGTGCGGCGCTGGAGAGCATCGCCTTCCAGAGCGCGGCGCTGCTGCAGGCGATGGCGGCCGACGCGGTGGCCGCGGGCGGCTCGGCGCCGAGCGAGTTGCGGGTGGATGGCGGCGCCTGCGTCAACGACCTGCTGATGCAGTTCCAGGCCGAGCTGCTGGGCATCCCGGTCGTGCGGCCGCTGGTCACGGAAACCACGGCGCTCGGCGCCGCCTACCTCGCCGGCCTGGCAGTGGGCACCTATGCCAGCCGCGACGAGATCGCCGCCCAGTGGGACGAGGAACGCCGCTTCGTGCCGACCTGGCCGCGCGAGCGCGCGGCCGAGCGCATGGCCCAGTGGGAACGCGCGGTGCGCCAGACCGTGGCGACCTGACGCGTCAGGCCGCGGCCACCGGTGTCGTGTCGGTTGCTGCGACCCACCAACGCGGGTCGCAGCGGTAGAGCGACTTCAGCTGCTCCCACAGCGCCGGATACTGGGTCGCCAGGTCGTGCGGACGGTCGAAGAACCGCTCGCTGGCCACGGCAAAGAACTCCGCCGGATCGGTGGCGGCATAGGCACCCAGCAGGCCGCCGTCGCGGCCTTCGGCCAGGCCCGAACGCAGCAACCCAAACTCGCGCCCCAGCACCTCGGCCCAGCGTCGACGCAGGCGAGCTGTCGGCAGCCAGGGCGCGCCGTTGGCACCCCCGCCGGCCTGGCCCTTGGCCTGGTCGAGCTGGTGCGCGAACTCATGGATCACGACGTTGTGGCCCGTGCCGGGCGTGGCAGCGTCGACCAGCACCTGACTCCAGGCCAGCACCAGCGTGCCACGTTGCCAGGACTCGCCACTGCGGGCCTGCACGCCTTCGTGGACCAGGCCGCTGCCGTCGGCCACGCGCGTGGGCACGACGAAGGGGTCCGGGTACAGCCAGACCTCGCGCAGCGCCGCCAACGCGTCACCCCGCGCGTGCAGGAGCAGCAAGGCGGCCTGGGTCGCGACCAGCACGCGCATCTCGTCGCTGACGACGAGGCCGCCGCAGCCGACAAACGGCACTTCGGCCAGCAGCACCTGGGCCCGCTTCTTGGCCCGCAGCTGCACGTCGGCCGGCAGGCGGGCAAACAGCGGCATGCGCCGACGCAGGATGGCCCGCCACTCGGCCGGGAAGGGCGTTGCCACAACCCGGGCCTGGCGCCAGCGCCGCCAGCGCCCGGGGCCCCACCACAGCGCCGCCGCCATCAAGGCCATCAGCGGCACAAAGGCGGCGGCAATCCAGGGGGCAAGGCTCTCAGGCATCGCGCGACATGCGTGCGCTCGGGCCCGGCTTCAAGCCCGCCGCAGTGAGCCCCCCTGCAAATGCGGGCGTGCCATCATCGTCCGCATGACATCGCCTGTGCCTCCGCTCATGCCACCGCTGGTTCTGCATTACTACCCCGGCAACGCCAGCTTCGCGCCCCATCTGCTGCTGCGCGAACTCGGCCTGCCCTTCAAGCTCCAGAAGGTCGACCGGGCCCACAACGCCCACAAGTCGCCCGGCTACCTGAAGCTCAACCCGAACGGCCTGATCCCGGTGCTGCTCGACGGCGAGCAGGTGCTCTACGAGTCCGCGGCGATCCTGCTGCACCTCGTGGACAAGGTGCCTGAAGCCGGCCTGGCGCCGCCCGTCGGCACGGCCGAACGCGGCGAGTTCTACAAGTGGCTGGTCTGGATGTCGGCGACCTTGCTGGCGCAGTTCCCGCTGTACTTCTACAGCGACCGCTACGTCGCACCTGGAAACAGTGCGGGCACGGCCGAGGTCAAGGCGCGGGCTGAAATCCGCATCGAGGGCCTGATCGACCAGCTCGAGGCCCACCTCTCGTCGGTCGATGGGCCCTGGATGCTGGGCGAGCGCTACTCGGCGCTCGATCCCTATGCCTTCATCCTCTGCCGCTGGACCCGCGGCATGCAGCGCCCGGCGCGCACCTTGCCCCGGCTGGGGGCCTACCTGCAGCGCATGCTCGAACGGCCGGCCGTGCAGGCCACGATCGCGGCCGAGGAGCTGGCCGAACCCTGGGTCTGAAGGGCGACGCTTCGCGACTCAGTTCAGGTACATCGCCAGCTTGCGCCGGCTGGTGTCGACCAAGGCCGTGTCCGGGCAGCTCGCGAGCCACTCGACCATCTGCACACGGGCCTTGTCCCGATCGGGCTTGCCTTCGGCGCGGTCGCGCAGCACCACCTCAAGCAGCTGCTCGAAGGCCGCCGCCCAGTCGCCTTGCCAGACGAGCAGGGCCGCCAGCGCGTGCCGGGCCTCGAAGTCGCGCGCATTGGCCGCAATGCGTGCGGTCAGTGCCGCCGGGTCACCCGGCGGGCGGTTGGCCATCAGCGCGATGCGCTTGACCAGCGCCGCATGGCGGTCGTTGCGCTTGTCCTGCGGGACGCCATCCAGCAACTCCTGCGCGGCGGCGGTTTCGCCCCGCTGCAACCACAGGTCGGTCAGGTCCAGCAGGCTGGGCAGATGCGCCGGGTCCAGCGACAGCGCCTCCTGCAGGATGGCCTCGACCTCGGCCGGGTCGCCGCCTTGCTTGGCGAATTCAGCCGCCTCCTGGCGCAACGCTTCGGCGTCGGGCGGTGCTTCGACACCGGCACCAGGGCCTTGACCGGCGGGCGGAAGGTGCTTGTCCAGGAACTGCCGGATCTGGCCTTCCGGCAGTGCACCGACAAACTGGTCGACGACCCGCCCGCCCACAAAAAGCGCCACCAGCGGGATGCTGCGCAGGCGCATCGCGGCGGCGATGTTCGGCGCCTCGTCGGTGTTGAGCTTGGCGAGCACGAAGCGGCCATTGGCGGCCTGGGCGAGCTTCTCGAGGATCGGCCCGAGCGATCGACACGGCCCGCACCACGGCGCCCAGCAGTCGAGCAGCACCGGGGTCGTCATGCTGCGTTCCAGCACCTCGGCCTCGAAGGCGGCTTCGGTCACGTCGAACACCGCCGGCGGGGCGGCCGCGCGTGCCGGGGCCGGCGGTGTCGCCGCCACCGAGGTCGTCATCGGGCCCAGGCCCCATTGGTTCTGCTGGCTCCAATTCATGCTGCGGCGCGAGGCAAAGGGTCAAAAGCGGCCAGTGTAGGCCGCCGCCGATCCGGTCGGCTGCGTTTCAGGGATACAGCCCCCGCTCCTCGCGCGCGGTCAGGATGCGCTCGCAGGCCACTGCAAAGGTGGCGGTGCGCAGCGAGATGCGGTGCCTGTCGGCGGTGTCCCAGATCTTCTTCAGCGCGCCGACCATGATCTTGTCCAGCCGCAGGTTGATCTCGTCTTCGGACCAGAAGAAGCTGCTGAAGTCCTGCACCCATTCGAAGTAGCTGACCGTCACGCCGCCGGCGTTGCAGATCACGTCGGGCACGACGAGCACGCCGCGGTCGGCCAGGATGTCGTCGGCGCTGGGCAGGGTCGGGCCGTTGGCGCCTTCGAGCACGAGCCGGGCCTTCAGTCGGCGTGCACGGTCGGCGGTGATCTGTCCCTCCAGGGCGGCGGGGATCATGATGTCGCAGGGCAGGTCCCAGAAGTCCTCGCTGGCCATCGCCTCGGCGCCCTTGAAGCCACCGACGCCGCCGGTGGCCTTGACGTGGGCCATCAGCGCGGCGATGTCAAAGCCCTGGCCGTTGGTGATGGTGCCGGTGTGGTCCTGCGCGGCGACGATCCTGCTGCCGGCCTGCGCAAACAACTCGGCCGCCGACGAGCCGACGTTGCCAAAGCCCTGGACGGCGACCCTCGCACCGTCCAGCGGCAGCTGGATACGGCGCGCCGCTTCGCGACCGGTGACGAAGACGCCACGGCCGGTGGCCTTGACGCGGCCCAGCGAGCCTCCCAGGTGGATGGGCTTGCCGGTGACGACGCCGGTCGCGGTGGACCCGGTGTTCATCGAGTAGGTGTCCATCATCCACGCCATGATCTGCGGGTTGGTGTTCACGTCGGGCGCCGGGATGTCCTGCTGCGGGCCGATGATGATGCCGATCTCGCTGGTGTAGCGCCGCGTCATGCGCTCCAGCTCCTTGTGGCTGAGCGCCTTCGGGTCGACCCGGATGCCGCCCTTGGCGCCGCCATACGGCAGGTTCACGGCGGCGTTCTTGATGCTCATCCAGGCCGACAGGGCCATCACCTCCTCCAGCGTCACGTCGGGGTGGAAGCGCACGCCGCCCTTGCCCGGTCCGCGGCTCAGGTTGTGCTGGACGCGATAACCCTCGAAGTGAGCGACCTCGCCGTTGTCGAGCTCGATCGGAACGTCGACGACCAGCGCTCGCTTGGGGCGCCTCAGCGTCTCGGCCCACTTGGCCAGGTGGCCGAGGTAGGGCACGACACGGTCGACCTGCATCAGGTAGGTGCCCCAGGGGCTGTCGGGCGTCGGGTGGACGAATGAAAGCGGCTCGTTCATCAAGGGGGTCTCGTCGGTCTGTGGCGATGGCCGGGCACTCTAGGTTTTGTGCCGCCGAATGTGTCTCCGAGCGCCATGCCGGTTTCGCATGACGCCCCGCCGGCGCTGGCATGGCCTGCCCTCGGGCTCCTAAACTGGGCCCATGAGCACGCTTGAGATTCATTCGCTGCTGCACGAATCGCCGGTCGCCTTCATTGGGGGCGGCAACATGGCCGGCGCGGTGATCGGTGGCCTGGTGGCCCATGGCCTGGCACCGGATCGCATCGTCGTCGTCGAGCCTTTCGAGCCGGCGCGCGAGCGCCTGGCCACGCAGCACGGCGTGCTCGCGCAGGAGCATGCCGACGCTCGTCTGGCGACGGCCGGCACCGTGGTGTGGGCGGTCAAGCCGCAGGTGTTCGCCGATGCCGCGGCAGCGGCCCGGCCCTGGGTCGGGCAGGCCCTGCACCTGTCGGTGATGGCCGGCGTGCGCATCGCCGGCCTTGAGGCCGCACTGGCCCTGCCCGCGGGCCAGGGCCGCATCGTGCGCAGCATGCCCAACACACCGGCGCTGATCGGCCGCGGCATCGCCGGGCTCGTCGCGGCGCCGGCCGTGTCGCCGTCCGAGCGTGACTGGGTGCAGACGCTGCTCGCGCCCACCGGCGGACAGGTCTGGTTCGACGCCGAATCGGCGCTCGATGCCGTGACGGCCTTGTCGGGCTCGGGGCCAGCCTACGTGTTCTACCTGGTCGAGGCCATGATGCGTGCGGCCGAAACGATGGGGCTGGACGCCGCCGACGGCAAGCGGCTGGCCTTGGCGACCTTCGACGGTGCTGCGGCCTTAGCCGCGGCCTCGCCCCTGCATCCGGCTGAATTGCGGGCACAGGTCACGAGCAAGGGCGGCACCACCGCCGCGGCGTTGGCCGTGCTTGAGGAACGGGGTGTTGGCGCAGCCTTCGAGGCCGCGGTGCTGGCGGCACACCGGCGCGCCGGGGAGTTGGGACGCTGAGCCGCGGCCCGGGCGCCAGAGAGCGGTCGCTCAACGCAGTGCGAGGTCGAGCGCGACACCGGCAAACACCGTGGCCCCCAGTGCGTGGTTGACTCGGAAGGCACGGAAGCAGCCCTCGCGATCGCGATGTCGGATCAGCGCCCAGTGCCACACCGCCTGCGCCGCGGCAGCCCCGAGACCGAGCAGGAACACGTCGCCCAGGCCAAAGGCGACCCGCCCCAGCCAGGCCCAGCCCAGCAGGTGCACGGCGTAGAAGCCCATCACCGCCACGACATCGAAGCGGCCCAGCGTGATGGCGCTGGTCTTCATGCCGATGCGCAGGTCGTCGTCGCGGTCGACCATCGCGTATTCGGTGTCGTAGGCGAGCACCCAGAACAGGTTGACCGCCAGCAGCGCCCAGGCCGCAGGCGGCACCGCGTCGGTGACCGCAGCCAGGCTCCAGGCGGCACCGCCCTGAACGCCGGCAAAGGCCATCGGGATGCCGAAGCTGAAGGCCACGCCGAGCACCGCCTGCGGCATCGACACCAGGCGCTTGGCCAGCGGATAGGCCAATGTGATCGCCAGCGCCGGGACCGACAGCAGGATGGTCGGTGGATTGGTCGTCAGCACGAGCGCAAAGGCCAGCAACGCCAGCGCGGCGCCGACGAGCAGGGCTTCGCGCACCGAGATGCGGCCGCTTGTCACCGGGCGCCGCGCGGTGCGCTCGACATGGCGGTCGAATTCGCGGTCCAGGACGTCGTTGACGCAGCAGCCGGCGCTGCGCATCAGCACCGTGCCGGCGACGAACACCCCCAGCAGGTGCCAGCCCGGAAAGCCATCGGCCGCGATCCACAACGCCGCGAGCGTCGGCCACAGCAGCAGCAGCCAGCCGGCCGGGCGGTCCCAGCGGATGAGGTCCAGCCACAGGCGCACGCGGCCCGCCGGGGCGGCAGGGGGCAGGGAGGTGGGAGCGGGTGCGGACGACATGCCGGGGCCGAAGATGCCAACCGATTATCGAGAGCGCCTGGCCCGGCAGCCCAACTCCGCTTCCAGGCACCTTGGCCGCGTCTGCGTCAGCCCTTGTTCTGCGCCGAGCACATCGGCGCCGCGCGGGTTTCGACCGGCTGCGGCCCGGCCGGCGTCAACTCGAAGACCATCACCCGGCAGCCCTCGGTGCGCAGCCGACGGCCGTTCCACATTCCCACGGCCTGGTAGTCGACGCCCTCGCGCGGCACGAAGCTGCGCGCCAGTTGGCAGGAATAGTGGTATCCGCCCTCGGCGTCGTCGGTCATGTACAGCAGCGTCACCGGCTGGCCAGTTCGCAGCCAGATGTCGCGGCTCTCGATGTCCTTTCCCAGCGCCATGCCCGGCACGCCCAGGTCGCGCCGCTCCTTGGTGTGGGACAACGATGGCACCGGCACGTGGAAGCGCGAATTGAAAAAAGCCAGGCCTGCGCCCGGCTGACCATGGTCGATGCAGCTGGCCGCCGGGTAGACCCGGTAGCCCCCGACCTGGCCCAGGCTCATGCGCAACCGGGTGCGCGGGCCATCGGCCGGCTCCTGGTAGGCATTGAGGCCGTTGATCAGGGAGGACCAGCTGTCCTTGACGATGGCGCAGGAGAAAAGCAGGGGCAGGACCAGGGCTACGATCAGGGTTCGAGCATGACGCCTCATATCGAAAGCGGTTCCGCTCAAGCCGGAATCACGTCGCCGAGCAGTTCCCGAAGGCCGGACACCTCTCCATAACCACGCTGGCAGAATCGCCTCAGTCGGTCGTCCATGGGAACCGGTTGCGGTGGCAGGTAAGGCCCCATCGGCGTCTGCATCAGCGGGTGATCCGGCAGTGGCGGCAGCGCCAGCCCGAGACGCTCGCGTAGGCGGAAGACCGTATGCACCTCCACCGGCCAGCCCATCAGCACAGCTGCAATGAAGTCCACGTTCTTGCTCAGCCGGTCGGAGCGGCTGTACATGCATTCGTGGGTGTGCCAGTCGCAGACGGCCAGCAAAGGCTCGACCAGCGCTGCCGGATCAGGGTCGCGCCAGCACGCGAGCAATGCATCGAAGGCCGGAGACTCGTAGGGGTGTGGCGGCATGACGGGCAGGGAGTGGCCGTAGAACTGGCTGCACAAGGCCAGTGTGAAGCGACCCCAGGGTTCGCGTGGCTTTTCCGAACGGGAATCGAAGGTTCCCTTGCTCCACAACGGACTGACCGGTTTCATCCCGAACACCAAGTGATGCAGTTTGTCAGCTTGCGCACCCCAGCCCAGGGACAAAGCAATGTTGAACTGCTCGGTGAACTCCTGAAGCTCGAACAAGTAACCGCGCGGAGGGAGGCCCTGGGTGCAGCGCCAATAGCCGGCCCACAAGAGTTTGCTGAGCACCAGCTCCCAAGCTCCTAGTGTCACCAGTTCTCTGGATGCAGTCGCCCGGCCACCGATCACATCCGCCAAGGCCCTGCGCAAAGTGCGACGACCAGTGCGCTCAAGGGGAAACACCGCATACCCCAGGTCGGGTTCACTATCTTCATCGTAGTCACCGTACAAGGTGACGCCTCGCTCCGACGCCGTATCGCGCAACACAGCCTCTGCGTGGCGCTCGGGATCCAGCTTTGCATACTCGGTGACGCGGATATCCAGCTCTCGCCGCAAGAACTTCGCGGTCCAACGTTTGTGAATTCCGAGTCGAGTCATTACGGCCCCCAGCGTTTGACAACCAGAGTCGGCGCTCCGATTTGGCCCGGCTTCGGAATGCTGATCTCGTATTTGTAGCCTATAACCGTCGGGTTATTTTTGTTGAGATTAGTCTGCATATCTTCTGCGCGCTTCAGCAAGTCCGTAGGTACGTTATGGCCCGCCCAGAAGCCATCCCCTTGCAATGCCCGGTCCACGCGCGTGCGCAAGAAGTCTTCCGGCCCTCCTGCTGGCGGTGATCCAAAGCTCCCATTGGTCGAGCTCTTTACTTCGATCACGATGTAGCGGTTGGTTGTTGCATCAAAAGCGTAGAGGTCCAACCCGTGCTTTGACGCATTCTGCAGGACCATCACCTTGACCCCGAGTTGCTTGCTGAACTCCGCGGCCAGGGCTTCGCCCAACAAGCCGTCGTTGCGCGCAATGTTGCTCAACGAATGCAAGTTCTGCGGCACATCGACCTTGCTGTCAAGCACCTTGAGTGCATCTGCATGGCTGATCGACTCCGCAGCGTACTTCGCCAGATCGCCCGATAGCTTCGCGCCCTTGATCAGCTTGCCGGTCGGATCGAAGACGGTCAGCGCACCTAGCGTGGCCAGCGACGTGGCACCTCGTACGTCTCCCTGAAGTTCAAGCAGTTTGGCCATCGCCTCGTTTTCGCGATAGGCACGGCGCAGCTCGGGGCCGGCACGCTCCAGCGCCAGTTCGAGCGCGGTGGCAACTGCGTGAGGATCGACCTTTGCACGCTCCATCAGCTGATAAACCGCTCGTGCGTCCTCCGGCATGCTCTGGATGTCTTGCCAAGTCGCCCGAATCCATCGCATCGCGCCATCGATGCCACCAGCGCCAATCCCTTTCAAGCCCGCAGCCCAGCTCCCCGGGCGAGCCCTGAGTAGTTCTGGATTGAGCGAAAAGATGTCGCCCTCCCAGGCCTCAACGAGGAATTTCTTTGCGTCCTCGAAGTCCTTTTTGCTGGGCGTGAAGTAAGTTGTGTTGTCAGGTAGCGACAAGCCGGCACTTTCCCGCATCAAAAACTGTCTGGCCGACTCGGTGGCCGAGTCGCCATGAATCGCAGCCCAATCCGAGCCGTTCAAAACTGCTGCTGTCCTTGCCAACTCCTGTTCCGCTTGGGCATAGCTCAGATGCGGGTTCTGCGCCATGTAGCGACGTACGCGATCTCCGTCGCGGACGAAGCGTTGAATGTCTGGATGCAACTGCCGGTTGTTGGCATCCGCATTGAACGCCGCCGCCGCGCCCGCCGCGCCGCCCGCACCGGCCCCCACCGCAGTGGCCGCCGCCGCCACCAAGAGGTTGTGCGCCAGCGTGCCTTGCGCAAACCCGGCGTCCTTCGCCAATTGCACGAGGTAAGGTGTGGCCGAGCTGGCCGTGAGGTTCGCGATGGCCCCGGCTTGGCCGTGGCCCAAGGCGCCGATCAGGCCGTGCAGCGCAACACGGTACCGCCCGCCCTCGCCCCAATGCTTCGCGTCGTCGCAAGCCGCTGTGCTGCCGGCGGTGCACTGCTTCTGAGCATCCCTCTGGTTCGTCTCTGCCAAATCACCGGCGGCCTTGTATGCCGCCTTGCCGAATGCTGCCGTCACCGCCGTGCCGTCCTTGAGCTCCCGCGTTGCCTTGGCGGCATCGAAGGTCTGCAGCAAGGGCTGATGCAAGGGGCTGGGGCTGCGATTCAGACTGCTGTCCGGCCCCTTCAGCACTTGCGCGTCGATGGCGCTGATGCGCGTCTGCAGCCCGTTGATCTGGCTCCGAAGAGCCTGTACCGCGGAGTTCCAGCTGATCCACGCAGGGTTGGTCCCACCCACCATCGCCGCCGCGTCGTGCTGGCCGGGTTCAGCCAACTCGGCTTGGCCCATACCGGCGCTGGTCTCCGGTGCACCGAGCGGGTCGATCGGTGCGCTCAGCGGATTGCAGCCAATGCAGCGCGGTGGTTCGTTCAACAGCAGGCGGTTCAGTTCCGCCTGCAGTGAAGTGCGCCGGGTTTCCAGCGGCTCGCGCTGCCCGGCTTTGTGCGTGCTCGCCGCGCTGGCTTGCAGTCATGTTGTTCACCGGGTCAACCAAGGCGCGGCATTGATCCAACTCAGCATCTGTCCGGTTTGCCAGTCGTACTCGACCACCATGTCGTACTGCCCGTCACTGGCCGGCGCGCCAAAAGGCACGCCCCGATCGGTGAAGTCGCGAGGACACTCGATCCAGCTGGCCTGCGGCCGGGATTGGTCATCGATCCTGGGCGGATAGATGCGCAGCCGAAGGCTGCCATCGGCATTGAGCACCCGAAGGTGCCTGGGATAGGGTTCCGGCCCCTCCATGGGCTGACCCTGGAAGTGCCATTCGTCCATCAGCACCACACCACTGCGGTCGGGCAGCACAGTCGCAGGGAATGGACAGGACACCGCCTTGCCGCCATGGCGCCAACGGAGTTGATTGATCCGTGTAGCACCAGTGATTGCCTTGAACTGTTGGCTCCGTTCCACGTCGCCCCGTCCAAATGGCCCCCACTCTCGCGAATCGCCTGAATCCCAAACCTCCTCGATCGATGTCATCTGCATGTTTGTGTCAGCATCCGTCCACACATTTGGAGGCCGCAACGACCTTGAGGTGATTTCCGCGACCAGCGTAGTCGGTCAATTGAATCTGAGTCCCGCCGCCCGCGCCGCTTCGTGACACCAGCACAAAGGCTCACCGCTCGTTCCACCAATCCGACCAGCGATAGTGACGGCTTCGATCCTGCCAATAGTCTTCGTAGTTCGCAGGGGCTCGGGGCGCCTTGCGGCTCATGTCCAGGCGCGGATCGTCCAGGATTCGCTGCAGCACGGTCGGCTCGAACAACTCGGGCAGATAGCGCCGGATCGGATCGCGGCCGTGTGGGGGGATGCGCCAATCAAAAACCTCCCAGCCCACCTCGCCTGCATCCCAAAGACGTCGACGCTCCTCTTCCGGTGTGCCTGCGAGGTACAGGTGCGTATCCATTTCATCCACGTCGGATACCGCGCAACCACTGGGATTCGCATACGCAAATCGCGAATAGAAAAGCTCAAGCAGATCCTTAGGCAAGACCAGGTAAGGCCTCGATGGCCCCCCTGTGCTGACACGACTGGCGTTGAACTGAGGGCCCCTGTGGTGGGTGAGCGGCCATGTTCGATGGCCGGTTCCGAGGTCAACCGCCTCTCTTGTGTCAAGCCCGATCAACGTTAGATCCTCTAGTTTCATGTTTGCCTTAGTCAGGTTTGCGCGGCCAAGGCTGCAGCGGGATGATGACTCTGCCAGTTGGGGACAACACAAGAACGCTTCGACCGGCTACCTTCGAGGTGTCAAACGCCATCAATTTGCCCAATAGCTGGCCCGCATCCGCCTCGTTCGGATACATCACGACCACGACTCGGCTACCGCCGTTTCCCAGATCTTTGCCGAGTTCATTCTGAATCGACTTTTCAAATGCGCGTGGGCTTGATGCCGTTTTGACTTGCACCGTCTCGACTTGCTGGCCGTCAGAGACCCGGACGAATCGCACGTCTGGGCCCTCGACGCCTGCGCCCACAACAACAGCACGCGTGCCTTGAGGCTGGGTCTCGCTGATTGCTTTCAAGGCCGCCTCACGAGTCAGATCTACGCCTGTGTGGCCGCCACCGCCGGCGCGGCTGTGTTCCTTGACCAGACTGTCCAGCGAGTCTAGATCGACGGTTTGCGCGACCGGTCCCCCGAGTTCGACACCAAACTCCGATTCTTGACGCTTTCCCTGCGTCAGCCTCAATGAAATCAACGAGTTAGAAGCGTGGCGCGGGATTGCGTGTAGTGGCACGGTTTGCCATCATGAGTGTTGGC
>Ga0315902_10009256_pt1 | contig 13210 bp, 18 predicted proteins | sample LakEriMetagenome_9_FD_203523 | JGI IMG/M metagenome (GOLD analysis project Ga0315902, IMG submission 203523) | Freshwater fungal communities from buoy surface, Lake Erie, Ohio, United States - Buoy 12 MA117 | ecosystem: Environmental > Aquatic > Freshwater > Lake > Lake biofilm | place: USA... | reverse complement strand
CTAATTATTATTATTACTTTCAAGCAGACCTTGTAAAAGGTAAAACTGCTGAAGAATTTTTAAAAGCACTAGGTCGAAATGAACTGGTTTCTTCTGACCTTATTACTAGAACTCGTAGAAAGTTACAGGAACACAATCCCGACTTACGAGGTAAGGTATGGGAAGAAAGACAAGAACGGAGAGAAGCAGTTAGGCAGGAAACCAGGAACGCAGAAGAATTTAAGCGACCTAAACCACCTAAGCCTCCTAAACCTCCACAAATTAAACCAACTAACAAAAGAATTATTTAATGGCAAATTATTGTTACAACTCCATCACTTTCACAGGTGATGTGGAGCAACTAAAAAAACTCGAAAAACGTTTACAAAAAGCACAAGAAAATCGCCTCAAAGAAGCATACACGGACCAAGGACTTCCAATACCGACTACAGTTTCAGACGAAAATTCTCTATGGTTAAATGGTGCAAATTACCACTTTATCCTATTTAAAAAAGCAGATAATTGGGCGGACTCTAGTGAAGATGTGTATGAGAAGTACGGAAGTAAGTGGTTCGAACCTTACTGGAGTTTTGATGAAGACACTTTACAGATGTGGGGAGATAGTGCTTGGAGCCCTATGCTGCCTTTCTTTGTAAAAATCTGTAAGTTTTATAAACTTAACGCTTCGGGTTTCTACTCAGAGCCAGGGATGAACTTTGCAGGAGACTTTGAAATGAACGAAGCTGGAATGATGCAACACATACCTGCAACTTATAGAGCGCACTTAGCAAAAAATAATCCTGAAGTTTTTTGGGAGGATATTATAGTGTGGATAAGTGACGGAGTTTATGATAGTTTAGATGCTATATTTGCTGACTTCAAGGAAGTAGATTGGGAACTAACACCTAGTGAAATACAAACACTTGAAGAAGCATTTAAGGAGTTTAAAAACGTTCCAACCCCCTAATGAGTTTAAGTGAAGAACAAAAACTAAAGGATATAAGAAGGGCCTATGTGTTAGCACGGGCCCTGAATATCCAATATCAGTGGATTAGAGAGTTTCTTAATCCAGAACTTAAAAAAGCAGCCAACGATGCTAAAGCAGCTAATTCTTATTTTATTAAAAAAATTGACGATGCCTTTAAGCGCAGATTGCGAGAAGACAAACTCATTAATGAAGAAGAAGAGCTAGCCTTTAAACTATTGGAACAATTAGAAAGAGTAGAAAAAGTAGAAAAATTAAACACGGATAAAGATGTCAATAAATAGAATTTATTTGCCAGGAAAACTTAGCAAAAACATTGACGGCACTATTCATCTTAAAGTTGATAGGGAATTGTTACAAGCCTACTACTTAGAATTGATGATGGGTGATCCTGAAATTGATGTTGAGATTTGTTTTACGCGGATTGATGCAAAGAAAACAATCCCACAATTAGCATACTTTTTTGGCGTTGTACTTCCTATTGTTAAAGAACAACTAGAAGAACTAGAAGGAACTACAATGACCAAAGACGATGTAATGACTATCCTAAAAAGTCTTTTTCTTTATGAAGAAATTTTATTTGAAGGAGAGTTTAAAAAAGTGCCTATGTCTTTATCTAAAGCTAAGAAGTCCGAAATCAATCGGTTTATACAAGATGTAATGGACTTTGCTAGAGATATGCTGGGAGTAGAAATACCAGAACCAAACAAAGAAATTGAATATGGAAAACAACGAGATTAAAAAAGAAATTGCCCAAGTAGTTGATGACTTCGAGAAGGCACTAAAAGAAAGAGACAAACAAGAAGCCTTCAAAATAGAGGGCCATTTGACACAAGAACAGATTGACGGTATTAAAGATTCTATGAAAATTACTAATCAAATGGAACAAGCTCTACGCTACAACAACGGCAAGCCTCAGTGGTCGTTAGTAGATTTTGATTCGCTTGAAGGACTAGTACACGTTCTAGAGTATGGTGCTAGAAAATACGCCAAAGACAACTGGAAGAAAGGTATGCCCGTAACTCAAGTAAGTGAGTCTTTAATGCGCCATTTGTTTGCTTTCTTACGAGGTGAAGATGTAGATCCTGAATCAGGATGTCGCCACATCAGCCACGTAATGTGTAATACAATGTTTCTTGAGTATATTCTAAGAGAAAAACCCCATTATGATGACAGAAAAGGTGAAAATAAAGTTTTATAATTTCTTTAGAAAAAAAACAGGACAAAGAAATACACCATATGTGTATTTTTATTTTGTACCTTTAATAGCATGGTCTAGAACAGTTAACCAATCTATCAATTTACATATTGGATGGTTGTATTTCACAATTTTAATTACAATTAAGAATGATTACCGACGAAAAATATTTACAAAGTAACGCTCTCAGCCAAAGTAAGCTGAAGAAGATTTTAATTGACCCTTCTAACTATCTAGAAGATAGTTCAGACAGCGAGTTTGACGAACCTAAAGTTAACATGATTATAGGAGATGGTGTAGATATTCTCCTAACACAAAATGAAGACGTATTCTTTGAACAATTCCACATCGGTACTGTAGAAAGACCTACAGGACAAATGGGTGATTATGTATGGAGTTTATTTGTACACAGAAGTAATCCAGATGCAGAAGAAATTGCTTATCAAGAAGCGGGATTCAAACGCGACACTTTTGAAAAAGTAAAACAAAGATTTGAGACTGAAGGTGCTGCGTACTTTTATGATTTAATAGACGGAGAAAACAAAACCGTTATCACTCCAATACAGTTTACGCAGATTCAAGTAGCTAAAGAAACTTTATTAACGCACAAGTTTACTGCAAAGTATTTCCGTAATACTGAACGTTATGAAGTTCGTTACCAAGTTCCTATCTATTTTACGTATGAAGGTACTGACTGCAAGGGTCTAATCGATTTAGTAATTATAGATAAAGAAACCAAAACTCTTTATCCTGTAGACATTAAGACTACTAGTTATAGATTAAATTCTTGGATAGGTAATTTCTGGTCTTTACGTTATGATATTCAAGCAGCTTTCTATAGTTATGGATTAAAAACTATGTTAGACAAGTTTGAATGCGAAACACTTGGTGACTTCAAGTTTATTGTAGTTAACCAAACCAAGCCAGAAAACCCCCTAGTTTTCCGCGTACCAGACGAAGTATTAAAGTTTGGAGAAGTAGGTGGTAAGAAGATTACAGTTGAATACGAGGGCTTTAAACAAGCCATAGATAGGGTTAAGTGGCATACAGAAAATGACCTATGGGATTATCGTATGGAAGACTATTTGAATAATGGTGTCAGAGATATAACTTTGCCTAAAATCTGATGAGTACGAATACAGAAGTGAAAGATCTGAATCTAACGGCTAAGCTTTTATGCGGCTTTGTTTTTTCAAGCAATAGCTTAGGTCCGTTGGTTAGTGCTGGCTTAATAAACATCTATCTAGATGATTACGGTCAGTCAGGAAAGTATAAAGATTGCATGTTCTTCTTATTCAATTCAAAAAATAAGTATTATGACTCTTTAGAAAGGAAAATTACTGATTTTAAAAGCTTCCAAGATTTTTACGACATAGAAGAAAATCGTAGGATGTTGGTGTTTAAAATAGGCAAAGCTTATATCCAAGATTATCAACAATTCAAACAGAATAACTTTGATGATTTTTCTACAGCTGCGTTGAGTGTTTTACCAATAGTTAACTTTAACTTTGAATTAGATTATTCAAAAGAAATTTATCGCTACCATTTATGTACAAATTAACTCACGCTGAAAAGAAACTAAACCTATACCTAGACATAGCAGAAAGAGTCGCTCAAGAATCTTACTGCAAGCGTTTACAAGTGGGCGCTGTTATTGTAAAAGACGGAAACATTATTTCCTTCGGATACAATGGCACGCCCTCTGGTACGCCTAACAAGTGTGAGGAAAATGATGTAACCTATGCTTATGTTCTACATGCAGAATCTAATGCAATAACCAAGGCTTGTAAGTCACCTATATCTACAGAAGGGGCTACAATGTACTTGACGCACTCCTGCTGCCTAGAATGTGCAAAGTTGATTATTCAAAGCGGAATTAAAAAAGTTTATTATTTACAAGACTACAAAGATAAGTCTGGTATTAATCTTTTAAAAAATTGTGACATTGAAGTAAGTCGCATAAATAGAAAATCAAAATAAACCAACCAAAACAATATAACTATGAAACTTAGAGGAACAAGAGTCTTATTAGACCAACCTAAGATTAAAGACTTAGGGTTAGAGTTATCTCCTGAAATCGAGAAGGAGTTAATTGCCGATGAATTAAAGAAGTACAACGCTCTTGCAGTATTTGCTGTTGGAGATGAAGTAACCGACTTAAATGTAGGCGACTTAGTATATGTAAGTCCTACTACTTTAGCTATGGCTGAGATCGTAGAAGTAGAAGACGAGCATAAGATTTTAGTACGTGCCATGGACATTTCAATTATTTGGTAATATGATAGTAATTGTTTTAACTTTAATTGCAGGTATTTTAATTGTATTGGGAGTTTCTTTAATTAATGAATTAAAGAGTATCAATGCTAATTTAAGCAGACAGTGTGCGCAAAACGAGTTGTCAGTGGCCTGTAGTAGAACTAGTTTAGATATTTTAAGAAATAACTATACTATAAATAAAGAGATGTCTGATTTACAGAAAAATAGAATGATGGAAGAACTTACAATTTTAGCTAAGAAAGTTCCAGCAGCTGTAAATGACCAAATCACTGACTCTGTTACGCAGAAACCTAATCTGCAGAAACGTAATCCAAAAAAACCTAATTCAATAAAACCTAAAAAGTAATATGAGACTATTTTATTATACCGAAAAACAAAAAATCGAAGACGGGGAAGAAATGGAACTAGTTACCAAAACTGGTTTCTGTTTTGACCTAGACAAGGTTCTTATGACTTATCCCGAAGACAAAGGATTAGCCGTTGTATTGGCGCACAATGCAGATAAACTAAATCCTGTAGAGTATGAGTTTAAGATTGATCCCGTAAGCAAAAAGAAAGTTCCTGTAAAAGTTAAGAAGTTTGAAATTACTTCTGAACCTGTAGTTATTTCTTTAACTAACATTGAGGATGTAAACAGATTCTTTGCAGAAACAGGCGGACCAAAATACTAACTGTTAAATCTACTAAATAAAGAAAACCCAGTCTTAATAGGCTGGGTTTCTTTTTTTTGTGGAGATAGAGGGAATTGAACCCTCGTCCAGAGAAAGTTGCAATCTAATGCTGTTTACACGCTTAGTACTGAGCAAGCTCTGCACCGTAGGGTTGACCGAAGTCAGATTCCACCACTTGGTTTAGGTCCAAGAACCTTAACTTGTCATTTTCTGTTCCAGGGGATGACTCCCCGTGACTTAGGCTGCCATTTGATATTCGTTCACGAACTCAACTGCATCTTCAAAAGTCATGTCAGATAATTCTACGTTGCCGTTTAATTAGTTTGATACGTGATTATAGAGAACAGTACCATCTCTCTGCGTGAGCATTAAACCCAATCAATCCTGTCGATTCCTGTTATCCCCGATTGATGTACAAATTTACATTTTAATTACTCTAGGTGTTTCAATTTCTTCAGAAAAAAGAACTTTTAAACCGCAGATAGAAGCAATAAAGACTCCTTCAGGAATCTCTACGTTATCTTCTGCGTGGAACAGTTCTTTTAAAAAGTTCTTGTAATGTGTGCTGTTCATTATTACAGCATTAGGATAAGTGCCTATCTTTCGAGTACCTGTACCTTCTGAGTCTTTTTCTGAGTCGAGAAAAAACTTATTGATCTCTAACTCTAGTTCTTGAATAGTCATTAGGGTAGCATTAATTAAATAAATTAATGGAAGATAATCAAAAGAAATGAAAGTGCAATCGCTCCCCAAAAACCTTTTTTGTAAAATTTTAATTCTTCTTGACTTTCATCGTAGAGTTTATAGTACTTTTTTAACTCTACACCTGTAGTATCTATGACGTGTTGCATGCTAGGCACTACAGAATCTTTGTAATTTTTGATAATAACGCTATCTGTCTTTACTATACGTTGTAAAGCAACTACTCTCTCACGGGCTTGTATGCCTTTGAGAAACTCTTTATTCAATTCCTTTAGCGGTAAGCTGTCTAGAGATTGAGAATAAGAGTTTTGTACCTTCAAGATCAGGCATAGTATCAATAGCAATCTGAATTGTGTCATATTTTAATTTAACTTTAGTGTACTCTTTGTAAAGCTGAGTTTTTACTTTCTGTAAAGAATCAACCTTAGCAAATAAAAGTTCGTTCTTTTTATTTATAGAATCTAAGTACGAGAACAAACGTGCGTCACTTTGTTCTTTAGGACTGAACAGTCTATAAGAAAGTACTAGGGTTATAATAAGTAAAAGGACTACAATTAGAGTCCCTTGTACGCTATTTATCTTGTTTTTCATTTATCTTATGAGTATCTATTTTTGATAGAATGATTGTAAGTAATTCATTCTTTAGTAAGCCAGCACGAGCTGCATTCTTTAAAGCTGATATTAATTGAAATAGAATAAAAGGAGCAACTACAGTTTCGCTTAACCAGAAAGTTCCATCAAAGCCTTTCTCAATAACAAGTACTCCTGTCAATAAGAAAATCCAAGTTACTAAAGTCTGTAAGACTCTAATAGCTTTATTTGTGCGGAATCCTTCCATTTTGGTTCCAGCAATAACCCCAAAGAATCCATCAATAAATACCACACAAACAACCGCTAAATATTGGTCAATGTTTTCTGCGCCTAGATTAAAAAAATACGTGCCAAAAAATGCACAGAGAGTAGTGAAAGAATATAACAAAGTAGTAGTTTTCATTATGGACAATTAACAACTATTGGTGGGAAATCATCATCAGTTAAAGTTATAATAGGAGCGCCTTGTGGTAGAATGTCTCCAAAATCTTGTAATGCATTAGCGTTACATACGTAGCGACCATCTAAAGTAATAGCGTAATTAAAAGTATCTACACCCCTACGCAAACCAACATTAGTTTCAGCTACTTCTTGTGATATAACAATGTATTGTGCCATTATTTTCCTGATGCTATTTGAAAGTTATACAAAGCTAGTCTAAACTGCAAGAATTGAGCATCGTTAATTGCAGCTTTTGACATGTAAAAATACTTATATAATTTATTTGAACGTAAGTTAGGTGTATTTGCTCCTGGAGCACCGTCAGAAGCAGCTGCTAAAAACATTTTATTAGTTAAAGAAGCATTTGGATTTATAGTAACAGAGTTTTGCCCCTTCATATAGTTACTGCCTGATCCTGTATTAAAGTAAAATACTTTTGCTTCGTTTACTGACCTTCTTAAAAATGTCCAGTGACCTACAGCTTGGCCATTTTCATTTACTCCACTAAAAACAATACGAGCAGCGTCTTCATTGAAAGACCAAATATCTAATAAGTTGTAATTGGTAGAAAACCACACTGCTCTAGCTCTGCTATAACCTACTACACCTCCTACGGTTTCTGTAATACCCATAGGAATTTCTGTTCTAGAATTAAATCCTGTAGCGTCATAACATCCAAACATAAAATCAGCTATCGAAAATCCAGGAACAGATGCAGGAGAAAAATTTGTATCCCCGTGTTGAGTTGTTCCATCAAACTGTAATCCTTTAGATGCTATTACAGGACTACCTGTCCAAATAATTTGGTAGGTAGCAGGATCTTTTAAATTATAAGTTGTCTGTGATAATGTATTACCAAGTAAAGGATAGAAAGCATAAATTCTATCCCACATGTTACAAGCTTTTAAAGCAATAACAAAATTGTCTACAGCGGTTCTTTCAGCAGAATTAGTAATATTAGCTGCAGTAACATAAGCTAATGCATCTAAGTCATTAACGGGAGAAAGTCCTTCTCCCCCTCCACCTATAATTTTAATAGGATTACGTATGCCAAAACTTAACCCAATCATGAGTCTTATTTATATGCTATGATACTTCCAGAAGAGATAGCAAACCCTGTGATGTTTCCGCCTCCAGGTAAGTAGGCACCTTGTTTAAAGGTTACTCCTGACATACCACGAAGAGTAAGTTGCTCTACTCCGTTTATTTTAAATGAAGTAAATACTGTGTCTTCTTGGGGAATAACAGCAACAAAGTTTACATCGTTAACTGTGCCTGTTGCGTAACGGACAAATCCGCCTGCTCCAGCTAATGTTCCTGTACTTGCAGCAATCTGTCTTAATTTCTTAGAATGCTCGTCTAATTTTTGAGAAATGTCCCATGCCATAATTGTATACGTTTAAGTTAATAAACCAGTCTTGCGACTCGCTAATACAAATATAATTTAAAATAAAATAAAAACAACAGGTTATCTTCTATCAGCTCCTGTGTAATCAGAGTAGTTCTGCTCTAAAATTTCTTGTGCTTCTTTATCTCTTTCTATTTCGGCCTCGAGGCGTTCTATTTTTTCATACAACAACTCTTTAGTATCTGGATCTTCAATTAACTTTATCTCTTCTTTGATTGCTTTAATCTCAAGTTTATTTGAACGCTGTCCTCTTTTTGCCTGACGTAATTCTTTTTCATAAGAATCAGTAAAATATTTAGGATTTAAGTAATCGTACTTGCGATACATAAACTCTTGGTTTCCTATTATATAGTTTACAGATTTATCTAAAGCAAACAATTTAAGAGTACGGGCAAGGATATCAGGCATACCTTGTAAGAAAGGATCTGGTTTGTAACGATTAGGATTCATTACTTTACCGTTCTTGCTTAAAGGCACATACTCATCAAACATTCCTAAATCTCCGAAAGGAGAATATTCATACATAGCCCTTCCTATATCTTGAGATACGCGGAAAGGCTCTGTAAAGTATTTTTTAAAGTAATAGGTAGCAAAGTTGTCTCCACTTACTTTATTTTCGATACGAGAATAAGCAATAGCTGCAGGACCAAAAACAGGATGTAATGTATTTAATTCATCTTCTAAGTAAAGAAGATTATATAACATTAAATAAGCCATTGGATTATCTACATCATCGTCATCGTCGGAGTACACAGCTTGGCTGATAAGGTGAGAAAGACCCATCATAACAGAAATTCCTAAAGTATCAAACATAACACCTTTAAGATTTTCTTTCTCTCTATTGCTTAGTAGATCTGAAGTAGCTGAATAACTCATCAACTGCCAAAACTTACCCTTGTAACCTAATACATTCCATAAGGTTCTGTACATGCCCTCGAACTCCATACCTGCTCTAATAGACATTCTACGTGAGCCAAATCTGCTTAACCACTGATAACCAAACCAGTTACGCATCATCATTATAAAACGACCAATAGCATAACGCTGATATTCAGCTTTGTCCATTGCACCATAAGCACCATGAATTAAACTGTTAATTAAGTTTAATCTACCTTTAAAGTAACTTTCTTGATTTGAGAATCCTGCTAAGTCTTTTATGTCAGCACGAGGCACCAATACTCCCCCTACAGAGGTATAGGCTTCCATAATAGGAATAAACTGTCCGTTATTAAGTTCTATAAGGTGTTGTTTAGATAAAGCTTCTGCTACTCCTACACGCATCTCAAATTCTAAAGCCTGTCTAGTAAAAGCATACATCCTCAATGGATTGTAATTAGCCGTTTTATCTAAAGAAGTACGATACATTTTTTTACCAACTTCGTTTAAATGATCTTCTGGCATAATATTAAAGTATCTAACCTTTTGAATATAAGGAGTAGACACACCATCTTCTACACTAGCTCTATAAAAATCTCGCAAGTGCATAGCTGCTTTTGATTTTCCTACTGCTATATCTTGTCTGTTAATACCAAATCTTCCTGCTTGAGTATATATGTTATAACTACCTGCGGTAAAGTTTTTAACTGCTGAAGGTAAGTTAACAGATAAAGTAGCCTTAGCTGTAAGTCCTACAATTAGTTTATCACTCATGTAGCCAATAGCATTTAAAATAGGATTACCTGTAAGCGATACGCGAGATTTTCCATTTACCTTACGCTCAATAATATTATTTACTACGCTCTCAGTTACGGTTCCGCCTAAATTCTTTGTTACTAAGTCCCTAGTTCCAAAGATATAAGCCATATTTTCGTACAAGTTTTTAAAGCGTAAAGCATCTGCTCCAAACTGAGTAATAGACTCAAAGAAGTTAATGCTCATTTTATCCGCTTCTATTGGAGTTAAATACTTTAAATGTATTCTATCACTGTACTTGTTTAACTCTGACTTATTAGGGTTCAGTTTATCTAATAAAGAAACTTTATCTGTAGGATCTTCCTGGTCTTTACCAGTGGCTCTATCCCACAAATTACTTGCAACACTTGTAATTTGGTCTTTTAGATTGCCTACTTTTCCATTAAGACTTTCTAATCCTGTCTTCATATAAGCAGGTAATTCAGTTCCTAACTTTAATTTAGTAGGTAAGCCATCCTCTAACTCTCCTAAAATACTTACTACTTCACTGATAATTTCTTTCTCAACAGAATCTAATGTTTGATATTCAGAGTTTCTAAATCCGCTAGTGCGCTTTAAAGGTACTCGTTTACTATATCTAAAGTTTTGTACGTCTTTATTAATGTATAGAGGCTTACCCGTATTAGGATCAGTGGCGTCGTTTACTTCAATAGTGTACCAACGGAAAGAAGGCTCTTCTTCGGAAATAAAATTAGGGTTAGTAGGTAAAGTAACCCTCCAATGAAATAGTGGAGTTCCTTCCCCTGTAGGTTTAAAATCTCTATGATTTTGCTTATACCACTCAGAGGCTCTATACTTTTTAAGTATAGCACGTTGTAGTTGTTGATTTGTTAAATCCTTGTACGCCTCTCCTAGCTCAGAAATAACTGCTGTACGAGCTTTAGCTTGTTCTACAGCGACTACCTTTTTATAATCTTCAGTAGTAGTTTTTGTTTGAATGTTCTTTAGTTCATCAAATAAAGCAAACAAGTTATCTTTGTCTACTTTAGACATACGTACACCTTCGCTCATTACATCACGAATACGGTCAATACGATTTTCTATGTCCTTAACTCGTGTCGCTACGTTAATTTGTACTACCTCACCGTCTTCAGTAACATACTCTACTAACTCAGTAGGCGCTTTTGATCCTACATACTCTCCGTTTTGGTTCTTGTAGGGTTTTAATAAGGTAAATAACTCTTGGTATAGTTCACTAATAGCTTCTACACCGCCCATCTCAGTCCTGTACTTACTTTGAATGTTCTCAATTCCCTCTAAGATAGAGTTACGTAGTTCGTAAAACTCTGGCTTAACCTTTTTAACTACGTTGTTTCTTTTAAACTTAGCTAAGTCAGCTTGAGCTAAACGAAGTATTTCTTTTGCAAGTTCTACGCGGTCTGATGTATTAGTTTGGAGTGCTTGAGAAATTTCTTCAGCTAGGTTTGGATTAGATTCAGCATTTGCTATGCCTAGTAGATTTGCTAAACTTAATTCGGCTTCTCTTACTTTTGCTTTCTTTGCGTCGAAGAAATCATTAAAGATTGCACGATTGGTTTCGGTCAGTTTATAAACATATAAGTTAGCATTTCTACGTTCTTGTTTCCACTGTTGAATATTGTAAGCAATTTCTTGCTGTTCAGGAGTCTTACCAAATGGATTCTCCAACTCATCTAGTTGAGTCTTTAAATCTTCTAATCTATCTAAGTCTTCATCGGTTTGATCACCCTGTGTAGCATTAACCTGAATTTGACGCATCTGGTTAATAATCTCTTCTCGGGCTTTACGTGCAGGTTCAGATAATATATTTTGAATACGATGATATTCTTCAGTATACAAACTTTCAAGATTTTGTTCTTCAAAATCTGCTAAGTTGTCGATTAACCGTTCTAATTGCTTTAAATCATCTTCGGTTTTATTCTCTTTGTTTTCTAACTTTAAGATTTCATATCGTAGTTCGTTATGTCGATTCAAGTAAGATACCTCATCCATCTCTGTTTGAAGAACATAAGTATCTCTTTCAGATAACTCTAATACGCCATTTACGCGTTTAATCTCTTTAACAGTGACTCTACGAATATACTTACCAAAAATATCACCAAATCCTAAAGAAGTAACAGCTCTCTTACCTTGTGCTTCTAAATGATTTTGTAGTCTTGTAGACAAAGACTTCATTCTTTTCTCTAAAACTAATGCTTCTTCTGTAGCCTTTGAGTGTAGGTCATCTACAAAACCTGCTAAACTACCCTCAATTAAATCCCCACTTAATGCAGCAGATTCAATGAAAGCACCTAGTCTAGAACCAAGAGTACTCTTGCTATCTCCATTTACTAAGACTCCCTTTAAAGCTTGTTCTAGGTTTTGTTTAGTGGCAATAGCTTTAAGTCTTTCTGTTTCTTTAGTTAGTTCTTTCTGAAGAACTTGGGCTTTTTTAGTATTACCTGCTCTATTAGCAGTTTCTAACTTATTAGTTAGGTCTTGTATCCTTGCAGTTATTTCTTTTCTTAGTTGGTTTGTTTGTTCCCAAAAATAATCAGCAAACTTAGAAGCAATAGCGGGAGCCGCAATGCTGTCAAATCCCCCAATTAATTCTGTAGAAATGGCCTCAATGCTGTAAATATATCTACCCATTGGACTTGAGCTACTAGGATTATCCATTAGACTTTTAAAGTCTTCAATGTATTTCTTGTAGTGTTGTCCTATGTTTTTTGCATGATACGCTCTGCTAAATAATGTATGTTCAGGTAAAGACTGGTTCTTTTCTAATTCACTCAAACTACTTTTCAGATTACGCAAAAAAGTATGTGTATCTGATAAGTGTGTCATAACGGCCTTAAACGAAGTTTTTAAATCGCTTCTTGTAAGTGCGCCTACTTCTATGTTTTGTAAAACATCTACGGAGTCAGTTAGAACTTTAAGCTGAATACCTGTAGCCTTAGCGTGCTTAAATATAGACTGCCAGTTAATTTTAGGATTATTAAGCAAACTGTCTAATGCACCATAGAATTTATCAAAAGAATTTTTTCCTGGAATACTCTTTAAGAAATCGTTATACACTTGATCAGTTACTTCATAGTTAAAAGCATCTTCAGAAGTATAAACTCCTGACGTATTAATCTTTGAACTTAGAACATTGTTAAAAAAATACTTAGTTAAATCAGTTAAGTATTGGGTATCTTGTCTGTTCTTGTTTGTCAAAAATTGATTAAACAACTTCTTAAAAAAGTTTAAGACAGATTGATAAATAGATCCGTGTACTACAGGTGCTTCTTTTTCTAAAATAGAAC
>Ga0315902_10009255_pt1 | contig 13211 bp, 3 predicted proteins | sample LakEriMetagenome_9_FD_203523 | JGI IMG/M metagenome (GOLD analysis project Ga0315902, IMG submission 203523) | Freshwater fungal communities from buoy surface, Lake Erie, Ohio, United States - Buoy 12 MA117 | ecosystem: Environmental > Aquatic > Freshwater > Lake > Lake biofilm | place: USA... | reverse complement strand
AAGCTCGTTCCGTAGTCGCCAAGGGATGCCAGATAATCATGCTCATTAAAAACTTATTCGAACGCGACATCTTCCGGCCCATCAACGGGGTCGTGAAAGCCGATCAGCTTGACGACTCTTCCGTCTGGCAAGAGCTCGATGAATTCGTCATCACCAAAGAGCTGGACCAGCACTTTCGTAAGTTCATCGACTGGTATCTGCAGGCAGTCGACCAAGGTAAAAACCCAGATCCTACCGGCAAAATGGGGATTTGGATTTCTGGGTTCTTCGGAAGCGGTAAATCGCACTTCTTGAAGGTCCTGTCGTACTTGCTCCGAAACCGGCAGCACACGAACAGCGGCCAACAACGTTTCGCTGTCGATTTCTTCGAGAGCAAAGTCAAAGATCCAATGCTCTTCGGGGACATCAAACGAGCGGTCGCTGCCAATACTGACGTCATTCTCTTCAACATCGATGCTAAGGCCGATCACGGTAGCAGTACGGGTCGTGACCTGATTCTGCGAGTCTTCGTCAAAGTGCTCAACGAGCTTCAAGGCTACAGCGGTGACCATCCTCACATCGCGCACATGGAACGGCACCTGGAATCCAAGGGCAAGCTGCAGGCGTTCCAAGATGCGTACAAGCAACACACCGGTCTCGACTGGCTCAGCGAACGCGACGCATACCAATTCAATCGCGACGAAGTGGTCCAAGCCTTCAGTGAAGCCCTTGGCCAAAGCCAATCGGCCGCCGAGAAGTGGATCGATGGCGCAGAAGACAACTTCTCAATGTCCGTGGAGAACTTCTGCAAGTGGGTCAAAGACTATCTAGACTCCAAGGGACCAAACCACCGCGTCGTTTTTCTCGTTGACGAAGTGGGCCAGTTCATCGGCACCGACTCCCATCTGATGCTTAACCTTCAAACGATCACTGAAGAGTTAGGAACAATCTGCCGTCGACGCGCCTGGGTGGTCGTCACCTCCCAAGAAGACATGGACGCCGTTTTGGGGGACATGACCAAAACCAAGAAGGAGGACTTCTCCAAAATCCAAGGGCGTTTCTTTCCGCCACTCTCGCTTTCTAGTGCCAACGTCGACGAAGTTATCCAATCGAGACTTCTGGCCAAGACGTCCGAAGTTCAGCCAGACTTGGCCAGTCTATTTCAACGTCGTGGAGATGTGCTCAAGAACCAGCTCACGTTCAAGAACTGCGGGATGACCTTCCGCCAATTCAAGGACTCCGACGACTTCGTTAAAAACTACCCGTTTGCTCCGTATCAGTTCCAGCTCATTCAGCGGATCTTTGAGTCGATCCGAAAAGCGGGTGCTACCGGGATGCACTTGGCTCGTGGTGAACGTTCGATGCTCGATGCGTTCCAGTCAGCAGCCAAAACCGTTTCCATACACGATGTCGGCATCCTTGTTCCGCTGTACGACTTTTACCCATCTATCGAAAGCTTTTTGGATACGGCAGTCAAAAAGACGATCGATCAAGCGGACTCCAACCCAAGCCTGGAGCCGTTCGACATCCAGCTATTGCAAGTCCTCTTCTTGATTCGCTACGTCGATGAGATGAAGGGAAATGTGGACAACCTGGTCACACTCTGTCTGGACCAGATCGACGGAGATCGACTCACGCTGCGTCGCCGCATCGAAGAAAGCCTGGGGCGACTCGAGAAGGAAACGCTCATCAGCCGTAGCGGCGACAACTACTTCTTCTTGACCAATGAAGAGCGGGATATCAACAAGGAAATCAAGCAGGTCGATCTCTCCAGTGGCGAAGAAGCAAAGCTTTTAGGCGAGATCGTTTTCGAAGATGTTTTGAAAGGTATTCGCAAGCATCGCTTCTCCGCGAACAAGATGGACTTCGACTTCAATCGACGTTGCGACCTCTTTCCAGTCGGCAACCAACGCGATGGTGCCTTGCTCGTTTCGGTCATCACACCTTTGATGGACGATTACGAGACTTACGACAAAGGCAAGGCGATTCTGGAGAGTGCCGCAGATGGTGGCTATGTTTTGATCCGCCTTGGAAACGACGAGAGCCTTGGCCGAGAGGTTCGCACCTATCTGCAAACCGAAAAATATCTTTCCCGAAAGAACGATGGAACGATCAACGAATCGACAAAGCGCATTCTCAGAGATTGCGCCGAAGACAACCGCCAGCGTCGTGAACGGCTGACACTGCTGCTCTCCGACATGCTTGGTTCCGCCGAGTATTTTGTTGCCGGCCAGTCGCTCAAGCTCAAAGCTTCGTCGGGAGCAGCTGCTTTGGATGAAGCGATGGAGTATCTGATCCAGAACACATTCAACAAGATGAGCTTCCTCAAGTCGCTATCTCCGGATCCCGCCAAGGAGATTCAGTCGGTGCTTCGCAGCAACGATGTCGCAAAAGAGAACATGCTGTTTCAGAAAGAGGAGAATAATCCGGAAGCAATCGAAGATCTGCGCAATTACCTGCAACTTTGCTCCATGAAGAGCCAGCAAGTCGTTTTGCACGACATGCTGGAGAAACGCTATTCGCTCCGTCCCTATGGATGGCCTGAAGATGAGGTTTTGCTTCTGCTGGCTAGGCTCGTGGTGCTCAGTGAAGTGACGCTGATCATGGACTCTACCGCCATTCCGGTCGACAAAATCTACGAAGCGATCACGACACCCGCCAAACGCCGAAAGATCATCGTACGCAAGCGAGAAATCTCCGATCCTAAAGCGATCCAGAACGCTCGAAGTCTTGGCAAAGATCTGTTCGCCGAGATGGGTCCAGATGGTGAAGATGGACTCTTCTCGTTCTTGCAAACTAAGCTTCGTAGCTGGCAAACATCGCTTTCCGGCTACAAGCAATTGGCTGACACGAAGCATTATCCTGGCTCCGAAGAGATCGACGCGGGAGTTTCGGCAATCGCTCCTCTCCTTGCCGACAAAGACGCGCGGAAGTTCATTGAGCGATTCAACACACTGAAGCAAGATTTGCTCGATGTCAGCGACAACTTCCACGACTTGGAGCATTTTTATGAGCATCAGAAGCCAACGTGGGAGAAGCTTCGAAAGGCGTACGATGCGTTCAAGCTGAACCAACTCGATTTGGAGCGAGACCCCAAGGCGGCTCCAGCAATGCGTCGCATGCAAGACATCCTTTGTGCCAAGTCTCCGTATTCACAGATCAAAGAAGTCGAAACCTTGATTTCTACGGTTCAAGAGGTGAATACCTCTCTCTTGCAGACGAAGCGGACTTCGGCGATCCAAAAAATCGATGCTCAGATCGAGTCGCTTCGCAACGATATCGAGGCAACAAACGCTCCTGCGCCTCTTGCCGCTGCATGCCTTTCTCCGCTTGAGCGATTACGCGATCGAGTAAACGCAGAACAGAGCTTGGCCCACATCTCGCAAGTCGAAGCAGAATCGACAGCGGAGTACGACAAGGCAATCGACAAATTCGAGGCGTTTTGTGCTTCACCCCCATCGCAGCCAGACAAAGTCAAAGAAGAAACAGGAACCGCCAAGCCAGCTGCGCCAGTCATTCGAAAGCAACGCGTGGTCAAACCATCTGACCTGATGACCAAATCACATTTGGAATCAGCAGACGATGTAACTGAGTTTCTGAATACTCTCAAATCGCAACTTGATTCCGCAATCTCCAACAACGAACGAATTCAGATTCGATAGGTAGTCCATGGACCGCACGAAACTCAAGAACTACGCTCCGCAGGCTAGACGCGAATTTATCCAGGCCATGGTTGACCGTGCCGCGTTCTATGGACTGACGGCAGATAAAACCGAAGCGGTTGTCGAAAAAGGTGACGTAGCAGTCATCGGTGGTCGCAGCTTTCCGATCGCGGTTGCTCGAAAGCGTAAAGCACTGGAATACCGCATCAAACGGCACGGTTTCCAGCAAACCATGGAGGCGATGGCCTATACGTGGTTCAATCGCTTGGTCGCCATTCGGTACATGGAACTGCACGGCTATCTAGATCATGGTTACCGAGTCCTTAGCCACCCAGAAGGAAAGCCAACGCCAGAGATATTGGAACACGCAGAGCACCTGGATCTTCCTGGGCTTAAGAAAGATCGTGTCATTGACCTGAAGCTTGCTGGTAACAAAGAAGGCGAGCTGTATCGCGTACTGCTCACCGCCCAGTGCAATGCTCTTCACTCCGCCATGCCTTTTCTATTCGAGCGGATCGATGACGAAACGGAATTGCTGCTACCAGACAACTTGCTGAATTCAGATTCGCTGCTCCGCAAATTGGTCAACGAGATCGACGAAGAGGACTGGAAAGAAGTCGAGATTATCGGCTGGCTATACCAGTTCTACATCTCGGAGCGCAAAGACGAGGTAATCGGCAAGATCGTTGCCAGCGAGGACATCCCTGCCGCCACGCAGCTTTTCACGCCGAACTGGATCGTCAAATACCTCGTTCAGAACACCCTGGGTCGGCAATGGCTGGCGACCTATCCGCAATCAACCTTGCGGCAGCAGATGGAGTATTACATCGAGCCTGCCGAGCAGACGCCCGAAGTCCAGGAGCAACTGAAGGCGATCACGCCGACGAGCTTGAACCCGGAAGAACTGACGCTCCTTGATCCGGCTTGCGGCTCAGCTCACATCCTGGTCGAAGCCTATGACTTATTCAAAGCGATCTATCAAGAACGGGGCTACCGGGCCAAGGACATCCCGGCCCTGATCCTGCAAAAGAACCTGTTCGGCATGGAGATCGACGACCGGGCGGCGCAGCTTGCGGCCTTCGCCTTGATGATGAAAGCTCGTGCCGACGACCGCCGCATCTTTGACAGCGAGGCCAAGCCGAACATCCTGGCGTTTGAAGACAGCCAGGGGATGAATGCCAACGAGATCGCCTTTGCCCTCAATGCTCCGATCAACAAAGACGACGTTCCGAACGAATATCTGTTCGAGGAGATTCAGGAAGAGAAAGATGGACTCTTCAGCAAAAAGGCGCTGGCTGAGAAGAGTTATGTCTCACGAGGCGATATAGCTGCACTCCTGGAGTTGTTCGAGAACGCCAAGACGTTTGGCTCGCTGATTCAGGTTCCACCGAAGCTGGCGACCAAGCTACCGGAGATCGAGAAGCGGCTAGATGAAGTTTTGACGAATGGTGATCTGACACACGCATCGGCTCACGTTCTAAAACCTTTGCTTCAGCAGGCTCGGCTGTTGGCTCGGCATTATGACGCCGTGGTTGCGAACCCGCCTTACATGGGAGGGAAGGCCATGAATCCCTCATTTAAGAACTTTGCAAAGGAATATTATCCAGACTCCAAATCGGACGCCTTCGCATTATTCATGGAGGCAAGTTTGCATTTGACATCGCCCACTGGCTTTGTAGGGATGATCACGATGCAAAGTTGGATGTTTCTCTCCAGCTATGAGTCGCTTCGATCGAAGCTCATGGAAAAGCAATCTCTCATCTGCATGGCTCATTTAGGTTCCAGAGGATTTAATTCCATCGGCGGCTCGGTGGTCCAAACTACAGCCTACGTAAGCCTCAACTGCCAACTTCAAGGCTCCAAAGCGGTGTTTCATCGCCTTCTGGACGGAAATACAGAGGCCGACAAAGCAAGTGCTTGCAAGGAGGCAATTCGTACTAAGAGCAGCCATTTATTTTACGAGGTAATGCCTTCACATTTTAAGAATTTACCCGGCAACCCAATCGCATATTGGGTTGGTAATGCTACAATTGATGCGTTTTGCAATTCCCAAAAAGTGTCAGATTGCTTTGATGTAAGAACGGGGATGCAGACCGGTGATAACTCCCGTTTCGTCCGACTCTGGCATGAAGTGGAGTTTTCTGAAATCAATCCACCTGAAGCGCATTACCCGATAAATTCCAAAAGATGGTTCCTATACTCAAAGGGTGGCGAATTTAGAAAATGGTATGGAAATGTCGAGCATGTGGTGTTGTGGGAAAGTGATGGCCGAGACATCAAGAACTGCTATGTTGATGGCTCACTGAGATCCCGTGTGAGAGAGATGAGTAATTATTTCTCAAGGGCTGCCTCATGGACGTTCGTTGGCTCATCTAGTTTTGGGTGTCGATATAAAGAGCCTGGCATTTTTTTTGATGTGGCGGGATCGTGCGCTCTCGAAAAAGAACTGAAGATTGAAGAAGTACTTGCGTTCTTTTGCTCTTTAGTGGCGAGCCGTTTCCTTCAAACACTAAATCCCACTCTGAACTTTCAAATCCAGGACATATCGAATCTTCCATTTATTCAGAATTCAGCGGCTACACGGCTTGCTCGTTTAGCAATAGCAATTGCAAGGCGTGATTGGGATTGCTCTGAGAATTCAGTCGGCTTTGCCGCTTTTTTCTTATTGGATTGCAAACTTACTGCTGATCTAACATCACGAGCTTGGGACGAGTGGAATCACAGACACGCCGCCGATTTTGTTGAGCTAAAGAGTCTTGAAGAGGAAAACAACCAAATCTGGATCAAAGCCTACGGATTGCAAGATGAGCTTTCCCCCGAAGTTTCTGACGAACAGATCACCCTTTACCGTCCAAGCCGGGAAGAAGACATCAAACGGCTTCTTTCCTACGCCATCGGCTGCATGATGGGCCGGTACAGCCTCGACAAGCCAGGGCTGATCTACGCCCACAGTGGCAACCAAGGCTTCGATCCCGGCCAGTACCAGACCTTCCGAGCTGACGACGACGGTATCATCCCGCTGCTCGAAAGAGATTGGGGTATCCGGGACGACGCCACCAATCGACTGGTGGAGTTCATCGGCGTGGCGTGGCCGAAGGAACACCTGGAAGAGAATCTGAAATTCGTCGCTGACAGCCTCGGCCCAAACAACGGAGAACAGCCACGGGAAACTATTCGCCGCTACCTCGCCACAAGTTTCTACAAGAACCACCTGTCGATGTACAAGAAGCGACCCATCTACTGGTTGTTCTCGAGCGGCAAGCTTCGAGCATTCCAGTGTCTTGTCTACCTGCATCGCTACAACGAAGGAACGTTGGCCCGTATGCGCACCGAGTATGTCATCCCGCTCCAAGGCCAGATCGCCGCTCGTATCGAACAACTCGAAGGGGACAAGTCCAAGGCAACCAGCACCAGCCACCGCAAGAAGCTTCAGAAGGAGCAGGACGACCTCAAGAAGCAGCAGACCGAACTGCTCACCTTCGAGGAAAAGCTGAAGCACGCCGCCGATCAGAAAATCAATCTTGATCTCGATGACGGCGTGAAGGTGAACTATGCCAAGTTCGGTGACTTGCTGGCCGAGTCCAAAGCGATCACCGGCGGAAAGGATGATGAGTAGCCCATGGACCGCACCAAGCTAAAGAACTACGCTCCGACGGCTCGCCGCGAATTCATCCAAGCGATGATTGATCAAGCGTCCTATTATGGAATAACTGCTGATCGGATTGAGCCGATGACAGAGCGGGGTGACGTCGCGGTAATTGCCGGACGCGAACACTCGATTTCTATAGCGAAGAAACGCAAGAAGCTTGAGGAACGAATTCGTCGTGATGGATTCCAAACAGCGATGGAGGCAATTGCCTACACGTGGTTTAATCGGCTAGTCGCCATAAGATATATGGAGCTGAAAGGTTACCTCGACCACGGATATCGAGTACTCAGCCATCCAGATAATAAGCCGATTCCAGAGCTCTTACAGTATGCTGAGTACGTGGAATTGCCGGGACTGAAGAAGGATTTGGTTATCGAATGGAAACTGGCTGGGAACAAGGAAAGTGAGCTTTACCGATTGCTACTCACGGCGCAATGCAACGCACTTAGCCGCACGATTCCGTTCCTCTTTGGCTGGATCGATGATGAAACCGATCTGTTGCTCCCGAATAATCTTCTGAAGACAGATTCGCTAATCCGCTCATTGGTTGAGAATCTTACTGCGGAAGACTGTGAGAGCGTCGAAGTCTTGGGTTGGCTCTACCAGTTCTACATCTCCGAGCGGAAGGACCAGGTTATGGCCCGCAAGAGCGCTGTGCCCACCGAGGACATCCCCGCTGTAACCCAACTCTTCACCCCCCACTGGATCGTTCGCTACCTCGTCGAAAATTCCCTTGGACGACTCTGGCTACTGAATCGACCGAGTTCCCGGCTGCGGGAGCACATGCCTTATTACATCGAGAGCGAACCCGAGAGCGATTACCTCAAAATTACGAAACCCGAAGAAATCCGCCTGTGTGATCCCGCCGTCGGCAGTGGGCACATGCTCACGTATGCCTTCGACCTACTCACCTTGATCTACGAGGAAGAAGGCTACACTCCGACAGAGATTCCCGCTCTCATTCTGCGGCATAATTTGTACGGTCTGGAGATCTGCCCCCGCGCCGCCCAGCTCGCTGAGCTTGCCCTCGTTTTTAAGGCGAGGGAAAAGTCCCGTCGTTTCTTCCAGCCGGAACACCTCGTCCAGCCCCACGTCATTGAACTGCGCGATGTGCGATTCGAGGAAGACGAGCTTCGCGACTACATCCACACCCTCGGGCTAGGTGACCTCTTCACTCAGGACGTGCTCAAGCTACTTCACCAGTTCGAGAACGCGAAGAACCCCGGCTCGCTTATAATGCCATGCCTCGACGAACAAACCATCGCCGACCTCCGCAGCACCATCGAGGAAAAACATCTCGGCGATCAGCTCTTCCTGCGCGAGACGCACCTCAAAGTCATGCGAGTGCTCGACCAAGCCGAATCGCTCAGCCAGCGGTATCACGTCGTCGTAGCTAATCCGCCGTATATGGGAGCGAAGCAAATGGCTGCGACGCTTCTTTTGTTTTGTGAGAAGAACTTCCCTCAAGGGTTTGCCGATCTATTCTCTTGCTTCATTGAGAGGGCGGAAACCCTCACAAGGACAGGCGGAGTCTCTGGCCTGATAACGATGCAGGGATGGCTCTTTCAGCCGTCTTTTGTGGAGCTGAGGAAACGGATATTTGCTGAAGGTCGAATGAGTCAGTGCCTACACTTGGGCGCTGCTGCATTTGACACGATTGGGGGGGAGGTCGTCAAAACGGTAGCGTTTACACTGAACACGGGGGTATCATCAACTTCGTGCTTGTTCCTTGACCTTACGATTCCGCGAGGGGAAGCTAGAAAAGAACAGCTATTCTTGAGTTCGATTGCGGCTGATCCTCCGCCACCAATTCAAGCCGCGCTGAATACACGCTTGTTTTTAAGAATTCCAGGAGCGCCAGCTTTCTATAAGAACTCAGAAACGATGGTGGAAGTTTTCGAAACCTCACCATCCCTTGGCAGTCTATCCGCACTGAAAGCCGGACTTACAACTGGCGACAATGTTCAATTCCAACGTCTTTGGCATGAGGTTTCAGCAAACTGTATTTTCTACGGTTGCTCTTCGCTGGAGGAATCAGTGAAACGCGCTGAGCGTTGGTATCCTTGTAGCTCCGGTGGCGAGTTTCGAAAGTGGTATCGCAAAAGTTCAGAGATCGTCGACTGGCAACGCAATGGTGAGCGGATTCGTAACTTCACGAACGAGACTGGAAAGCTGAAGTCTCGCCCGCAGAACACTCAGTTCTATTTTCGCAGGGGCTTTACTTGGAACAAGCTGAGTACCTCCAATTTTGCTGTCCGTCTTCAGGAAAACGGCTGGATTTACGACGACACGAGTAGGTGCGGATATCCGAATTCGGAGCAGGACTTTGACCGTCTTTTCGCTTTCTTGTGCAGCTCCGTCTCGGTTTTTTTTCTTGGGCTTTTGAATCCAAGTATGAGTTTCACGAGCGGTGATTTGGGGAGACTGCCGATTATTGACCTTGGAGATCGCGAATATATTACCAAGGAGGCTGTTTGCATCGCCCGCGCCGACTGGGACAACTTCGAGACGTCGTGGGACTTTCGCGACCAGCCGTTGCTGCGGCCGGGGCTGAAGGGCGCGACGCTGGAGGCGAGCTGGCGGAATTGGGAGGCGCAGAGCACCGCCGCCATCCGCCGGATGCAGGAGCTGGAGACGGAAAACAACCGGCTCTTCATCGCCGCCTACGGCCTCAACGGCGAGTTGCAGCCCGAAGTGCCCGAGGAGCAAATCACCCTCGCCCGCGCCGAGGCCCGCCGCGACATGGCCGCCTTCCTCTCTTACGCCGTCGGCTGCATGATGGGCCGCTATGGGCTCGACCACCCCGGCCTCATCCTCGCCAACGCTGGCGACACCCTGCATGAGTATGAAGAGAAAGTCGGTAAGCCACTTACCGAACTCACCTTCGCCCCCGACGAGGATGGCATAGTCCCAGTGCTCGATGGCGAGTGGTTCCAGGACGACATCGTCGCCCGCTCCCAAGAGTTTTTGCGTACTACGTTCGACGATGCCACTTTGAACCCGAACATAAGGTTCATCGAGCAGTGTCTTGGAAAAGATGGCAAATCCAAAGGACTCCGCGACTACTTTATCGGAGACTTCTACAAAGATCATCTTCAGACTTACAAGAAGCGGCCCATCTACTGGCTATTCTCCAGCGGCAAACAACGAGCTTTCCAGTGTCTCGTATATCTGCATCGCTACAACGAAGGGACGTTGGCACGCATGCGAACTGAGTATGTGATCCCGCTACAAGGCCAGATCGCTGCACGAATTGACCAACTGGAAGGTGACAAAGCAAAAGCAACAAGTACGAGTCATCGCAATAAGATCCAAAAAGAGCAAGACAAGCTCAATAAGCAGCAAGCCGAACTCGCGACATTTGAAGAGAAACTCAAGCACTACGCCGACATGCGAATCAGCCTCGATCTCGATGACGGCGTTAAAGTGAACTACGCAAAGTTTGGCGACTTGCTGGCCGAGTCCAAGGCGATCACTGGCGGAAAGAATGATGAGTAAGAAATGACGACAATTAGTTTAACATCGAACGAAGAATCCATACTAGAACTATTCATGCAAAGGCTGAATGAGCTTTTGGCTAGTTCCATCGTGAGAAATCCTCCAAAACAAATTTTCTCCATGTCGGAGACGGTATTTGATGGCAGTCCGAAGACGGAAGTAATTTTCGACGGGTACAAGGAGGAAACATTCTTGGCATTTTTCGCGACGTTTCGACAGTTCATGATGGAGAAGGAACAGGCCGTCTACTTCTATAAAGTGTGCCAGATCATTTCGGACAAGTGCAATCGAGACGAACTGAAGGACTGGACCTCCTACGCCAAAACACGGTGGGAATCGCTCCTCGATGCAGACCCAGTCATTGGGTTCGTGTTCGGCGGTGAGCAGTTTACAAATCGCAAATTGCTGAAACTTTGGCTGTACAGCGGGAGATTCCATACGGACATAGACAAGGCGGATCGGTGGAACAAGATGCCAGAGATGATGAGGCAAGACGTTGAGCTTTCGGTGCAGGCTGTCACGCCGAAACTCTTGAATGTTCTTGTCATCGTGGGAAGTGTGATTCGCTGGTGGCGTGACGCAACAACCGAAGCGGTTCCTCCGCTCCCAACGAAATGAGTGACGAATGAGCGACCTGAAGCAAATCCAATCTGCTCTTCACCGGCTTTTTTATGACGAAGCGAACCGAATCGTCTTCTGGAACGATCCCGATCGTGAGTTCGAAGATTCAGTTGAATCGCTCTCGCTCGATGGCGTGACTAAGGTGCTACTGCATCAAGCCGGTGCGCTAGACACGAAAATCCGCATTGATCGTCGGGAGACTGAAAGTAAGTTCTTGTTGTACTCGCCGACCGAGGAACCTGAGTACGAAAGCGACTGGCTGCTGGACATCCGACTTTTCAGTCGAAGTTTCCGATCAGATCGTGCCAGCATTCTCCTTCAGGAATTGGGCCTGGCGAATCTTCATCTGCGAACTCACTTGGCTGATCGCCGAAAGTTTTTCGATTCCAAGGACAGGCTACAGCGTTTGAAGACACTGGTCGAGCCCAACGATGTTGCTCCTGATCTCGATCGGAAGATGATCGCGGTCATCACCAAAGCCGAACAAGCCGAACTCTTCAACTTGCTCCGCACGCTATTTCACGCGTGGACGGAAACCCAAGACATCGATTTGGATGAACCACCAGCGGTTTGGGCACAAGTCGAGAAATTTGACTTGGATGCTCCTTTCTGGCAAATGGTCAAGTCATCGTTTGGCTACGATGAAGAAAGTTCGAATCTGAAGAATCTCTTGTTGCGATTGTTTGCCACCGACTTTGCGTTTCACGTCAAAACCGATGTTCCGCAATCGCTACAAAACCTGGTGCTCCCCAAAAGCGGCTGGTCAAATGCGGTTGTCTGCTTGGCCCAGTGGCGGGACAGCAGTAGCAAAGGTAGCAGTTACGACCGACTTTCGGCGGTGGCCGCATCGCTTCTCAAGATCGATGATGTACTATCAATTCTCGACCTTCCGCAACTGGTCGATGTGATGACTTTCCTGGACGCCGAGAAGCGAATCGCCAGCTCCCTTCGCGACTTGGTCAAGAATACCGTCGACACCATCAATGCCGATGAGATCCGTACCATCGCTACACGACGCCAGACCGGACTCTGGGCAACGCTGTCGATCGCCGATACTGCGGATGGCCCGCGTTCAGCTTTCCATGCGGTCTACGAAGCACTCATTGCGGCCGCTGAGTTTTATTCGCTGCGAAATGATCACAAGATCGGTTTCGAGTTCGCTGACGCAGAATCGCTGGTTAACGCGTACCAGAAAGAGCTATATCGATTCGACCAACTTTATCGACACTTCTGCGAGTCGTCGGATTTGGCTGAAGCGGCCGGCTGGAGCATTCTCAAGCCACTACGAGGTGAACTGGAAGCCCATTATTTGAATTGGTATCTGACGGAGCTAGCTCTCGCGTGGGGCAAGTTCATCGAGCCCGCGGGCGGTCTCTTGGAAAACTGGAAGATCTCCGGGATTCCAAACCAGTACCGGTTCTACTCACAGAACGTACAGCCATGGTTGGAAAAAGGGGATGATCGTCGAGCCTTCGTGATCATCAGCGATGCATTCCGTTTTGAAGCCGCCCAAGAGCTCGCAACTGAACTCAACGGCAAATACCGACTGGAAGCGACGCTATCCGCTCAGCTTGGAGTTCTGCCATCCTATACCGCTCTCGGTATGGCAAGCCTGCTTCCACACAAGAATCTCAGCTACAAAGGTACGGATGTCCTAGTCGATGGAAAGTCCAGTATCGCCAGCGAACGCGACACAATCCTTCAATCAGTGAGTGGAGCCGCCTGCAAGTTCGACGAAATCATGTCCATGCGGAAAGAAGAAGGACGTGAGTTCATCAAGGACAAACGGGTCATCTACATCT
>Ga0315902_10009253_pt1 | contig 13212 bp, 6 predicted proteins | sample LakEriMetagenome_9_FD_203523 | JGI IMG/M metagenome (GOLD analysis project Ga0315902, IMG submission 203523) | Freshwater fungal communities from buoy surface, Lake Erie, Ohio, United States - Buoy 12 MA117 | ecosystem: Environmental > Aquatic > Freshwater > Lake > Lake biofilm | place: USA... | reverse complement strand
GACGACCTCTTTTGCCGGTCGATGAAGTTTGTTGTATGCCCAAACGGGGACTGTTCATTTCGATGCGTTCTTCCTGTAACACCTGAACAGGAGCCGGCTTCCTGGGTCGAACCGCCTTCAGTTTGGTAACCGGAGGTGGCGAGATCAAGGTATCCTCGTCTCCGAATGAAAAGGTGATCTGGGTGAGGGGTTTGGCCATATCCGATTTTTATCCTGGTAAAGGTATCGGGGTAATGGCCTTTTCTGTGGTAACGAAACGCGGGTGTGGAAAAGTATGTGTGAGCGTAGGTTAGTCCAAACTTTGATTGTTGGAGGCAGCTTGTTTCAGCAGCCGGTCAAATTGTTCCGGCGTCAGATCGTTGTAGAAGAAGTATACCGGATCGATGCGTTGATTGAACTTAATGACTTCGTAGTGGCAATGCGGACCGGTTGATTTACCAGTGTTCCCCACCCAACCGATGACCTCGCCACGTTTCACCGACTTCCCGGCGCTTACTTTCACCCGAACCATGTGTCCGTACAGTGTTTGGTATCCATAGCCATGATCGATGATCACGTGATTTCCATAGCCGGATCCTTTATTGCCCGCATGGCTGACTCGACCATTCGCAGTAGCATAAATGGGTGTTCCCTGAGGGGCGGTGAAATCAAGTCCCTGATGCAGTTTAGGGGTCTTGTAGATCGGATCGATCCGATATCCGAATCCACTCGCGATCCGATTCAGGTCGCGGTTGTGTACGGGTTGAATGGCCGGCGTATGGGCCAATAAGGTCTCTTTATCCTTCACGAGCTCCTCAACCTCTTGATAGGATTGCTCCTGCGTTTTCATTCGAGCCAATAATGCTTCGAGTGTTTTTTGAATGGAGGGAACTAATTGGTCGGAGGCCATGCGCTGGATCTTGGCGATTTCCAGGGCTTCGGCCTCCAGTTGCGCCCTGGCGCTGTCGGGAATGGGATCCGCTTCAAAAATGGAACGATAGACCTCGTTATCACGTTTTTCCAGATCGGCCAGTTTGATCTCGATTTCGTTCAGTTTCTCCGCGAGATCCTCGTACTGATCACGCAGGTAGCGGTTTTGTGATTGCAAGATCTTTTCTTGTGGGGAACCGATGAACCGAAAAGCTGCGAAGGCGATGAGTCCGGCCGTTACCAAGGATGCTGCCAGAAAACCGAACAGGCGTAACAGGCGCACACGGAGTGGCGTATCCAGTTTTTCATACTGAAGCGTCTGGGTGTTGAAGATGTATTTGATGCGCTTCATGGACCGGGAATCCGCAAGGGAAGAAAAGGCTTGTTTCGCTTACCTTTGCGTCGACAAATATACCCGGTAAACCGGAATTAGAACGACCATGACTGCTGCCCAGATCCGACAAGCTTTTTTAGACTTTTTCGCGTCGAAAGGACATGCCATTGTTCCTTCTGCCCCGATCGTGGTGAAGAACGATCCGACGCTGTTGTTCACCAATGCGGGCATGAATCAGTTCAAGGATTTCTTTCTGGGAAACAAAGTGCCCGAACACCGACGCGTAGCGGATACACAGAAGTGTTTGCGCGTGAGCGGTAAGCATAATGATCTGGAAGAGGTGGGGGTAGATACCTATCACCACACGATGTTCGAGATGCTGGGCAACTGGAGCTTCGGAGACTATTTCAAGAATGAAGCCATCTCCTGGAGCTGGGAGTTGCTGACCGAAGTGTACAAGATCCCCAAGGATCGATTGTATGCAACAGTGTTTGAAGGCGATGCGAAAGAAGGCATTCCGGCATCCTCTGTTGCCTTGGCCAAGTGGAAGGAGTTGATTCCTGAAGATCACATCGTATACGGAAACAAGAAAGATAATTTCTGGGAGATGGGCGATACTGGTCCCTGCGGTCCCTGCAGCGAAATCCATGTCGATTGTCGATCAGAAGAAGAAAGAAAGAAAACGCCCGGAAGAGATCTGGTGAATAAAGATCACCCGCAGGTGATCGAGATCTGGAACAATGTATTCATCCAGTTCAACCGAAAAAAAGACGGAACGCTTGAGCCTTTGCCTTCTACGCATGTGGATACCGGCATGGGATTGGAGCGATTGGTTCGCGTGATGCAAGGCAAGGCGTCGAACTACGACACGGATATTTTCTCCGGCACAATCAAAGCAACTGAATCTATCACCGGTGTCACCTACGATGGAACGGATACCCGACAGGCGGTTGCTTTTCGGGTGATCGCCGATCATATCCGTGCGATCGGTTTCACAATTGCCGATGGTCAGCTTCCTTCGAATACAGGTGCCGGCTATGTGATCCGCCGCATTCTTCGTCGCGCTGTCCGCTATTACTATTCCTATCTGAATTATCATCAGCCGCTGCTGACTCAATTGATACCCTTATTGGCTACTCAATTCGAACAGGTATTCCCTGAATTACATCAGCAGGTGGATTTTGTAAGTAAGGTGGTACGAGAGGAAGAAGAGTCTTTCCTGCGTACGTTGGAAAAAGGATTGAAGCGGATGGATGATATCATCGGATCCGTGAAAAATAAAACCGTAGCCGGTAAGGATGCATTTGAATTATACGACACCTACGGGTTCCCGATCGATCTGACTCGTCTCATTGCGCAGGAGAATCAACTGCAGGTGGATGAAAATGGATTTGAGCTGGAGATGAAGCAGCAGAAGGACCGCAGTCGGGCGGCCGGTGCCATCGATGCAGAAGATTGGGTGGTGCTAACCGAGGGAAATGCTGTTTTTGTTGGATATGAGGAGTTGTCCTGCTCGGCTAAAATCCTCAAGTACCGTAAGGTGACCGCCAAAGGCAAAACGGCGTATCAGGTCGTGCTCGACAGAACGCCTTTTTATGCGGAGAGTGGCGGACAGGTTGGGGATCAGGGTTGGCTCATCAGTGGCGATCAGCGCTGGGAGGTAATCGATACCAAGAAGGACAACGATTTGTTCATTCATTTTCTGACGGCACTTCCTACCGATCCGTCTATTTCACTTGTCGCTCAAGTGAACACTGAGCTACGTGCCTTTACAACTGGGCATCACTCCGCGACGCATTTGCTGCATAGTGCGCTTCGTCAGGTGTTGGGTACGCACGTGGCACAGAAAGGATCGCTGGTGAATGCAGAACAATTACGTTTCGACTTTTCGCACTTTTCAAAAGTGACGGATGAAGAGGCTGAACAGATCGAGCAGATCGTCAACCAAAAAATACGAGCTAACATGCCCGTCGTGATCAAGTCAATGCCCAAGGAAGAAGCGCTGAAACTGGGTGCGATGGCTTTGTTCGGTGAGAAATATGGCGACGTGGTACGGGTGGTGGTGATGGATCCGAATTATTCTGTTGAGTTGTGCGGCGGAACCCATGTGGGATCGACCGGTGAACTGGGTCTATTCAAGCTCGTTTCCGAATCAGCGGTTGCAGCCGGTGTTCGTCGAGTCGAAGCTGTTTGTGGTGCTGCAGCGATCTTGTGGATGCAGGAGCAAACGCGTTCGATGCGCGCTATCAAAGAGGTATTGAAAACACCGACACCACCGGTCAAGGCGATCGATCAGTTGCAAGAGGAGGCGGCTCAGCTGCGCAAGCAGGTGGAAGGATTTGAGGCGCGTCAATTGCAGGGACTGGTCATTGAATTAGAAAGAATGGCGATCGCTGAAAAAGGACGCACTTTCATTGGCGCTTCTATTGAAGTATCCTCGGCTGATGCATTGAAAAAACTTTGCAACGATTTGCGTACGCGTGGAGAGGATCGCTTGGTGGTATTGACAGCCAATATTCAAGGAAAAGCTTCTGTTGCCATCGGGATCAGTGATGGGTATGCTAAATCCAGCGGCTTGCAGGCCGGTAAGATCATCAAAGAAACGATCGCTCCGATCATCAAAGGCGGCGGCGGGGGTCAGCCCGGTTTGGCCACAGCAGGTGGTCAAGATGTATCTCAATTGGCTTCTGTGATTGAGGCCATTCGATCCCTCTGATCTCATTTAACATTTTGTAGGGCATCTGCGAGTCCCCTCGGTTGTAGATTCGTCTCTCATTTACAACTACTGCTGTATGCGCAAAACTATGTTGATCGTGGCCACCCTGTTTGTGGCTGGTACGTCGATCGCTCAAGGGAATGCCCCTATTCACACAGAAACCCGAGTCAAAATTCGTGATGGCAACGGTGGTTATTTTACCGAAAAACCATTGGTCATTGTCGATGGCAAACCGGGTGGGGATCTGAAGAGTATTTCTCCCGACAACATTTTGAAAATTGAAGTTTTAAAAGGAAACTCCGCCACTACGCTTCACGGGGAAGATGGTAAGAATGGTGTTATTGTAGTCACTACCAAAACGGGCGCACTAGCAGACACACTCGCACCTGGAACCCGAAAGGTAGAACGCAGGGTTATGGTGAATACGTACAAATTCAGTGACGGTTCTAAGGATACGACCATTATTCAGGCTGATTCTGTGACGATGAAAGTGGAGGTCGATGGAGAAAAGATCATCATTGATGGTATGCCCCTGGAGGAGTTACGTGATCGAAATGGAACGGATATGAATGTGCGCGTGTTTCGGATGGGACAAGGACCCAACGAAGAGCGTCGTGAGATCCGGATCGAGAACGATCGCCGTGCATTCCTGGGCGTAGCTACCGAGAAATCTGAAACCGGAGCGTTGGTGAAGGAAGTGGTGTCGGGTTCACCGGCAGAAAAAGCAGGATTGCTTGCTGACGATCGAATCGTTAGTGTAGATGGACAAAAAGTAGATGGACCGGAATCGTTGATCCAGATCATCGGGGCGCATCAGCCCGGTGATAAAGTTGTTGTTGCCTGGACACGCGGTAAGAAGTCGATGAAATCAACGATCGTGCTGGACAAGCCACAAGCGCCCAAAATCGTGGAAGGATTCAGATTGCCCAATATGCCAGATATGCCCGAAGGAGAACTCCGAGAGTTCGAACTCGCAATGCCTCGTATAATGATGGACGGAGCCGAAAATCGAAAAGTCTTTTTATTCAAAAATGACGGATCAAGTCCTTTTGAAAAATCCGCTCCTAAAATCGGATTGTCGGTGCAGGATACAGAAGAAGGGAAGGGCGTACAGGTGTTATCGGTTCTGCCTACGGGTGCTGCTGCAAAGGCAGGCATTCAGGCCAACGACCGTATCGTTTCGATCGATCAGACGGCCGTGAACGATGTGGATGGATTAAAGCGGGCGATTGAAAATACAAGCAGTAAGCGCTCGGTCATGGTACATGTTCAGCGAGAGAAAAAGGAGATGCACATCGAGCTGGTCTATCCGCGTGAATTAAAGAAAGCAGATCTCTGATTTGTTTTTGGGTGTATAGAAAAGCCCCGAACTACATCGGGGCTTTTTCATTTTGAAGCGGTGCCATTATTTCAGCACGGCTTGTAATTTTTTGGCCAGATCCGGACCACGTAGATTTTCAGCTACGATTTTCCCTTGCGGATCTACGAGTACGTTATAAGGGATACCCTCTATATTGTACATGGGAACAACGATGCTGTTCCAAAACTTCAGTTCACTGACCTGTGTCCACTCCAGCCGATCGTCCTTGATCGCTTTGATCCAATCTTCTTTACCGTCTTCCCGATCGAGTGAAACACCCAACACAGTAAAGTTTTTGTTTTTGAATTGTTGATAGGCAGCTACTACGTTTGGATTTTCCATGCGACAGGGTCGGCACCAGCTCGCCCAGAAATCGACTAGTACCCATTTACCCCGGAATGAATTCAAGGAGACGGCCTTGCCATTTACGTCGGGGAGGGTAAACTCCGGCGCGGTTTGTCCCATCAGTCCTTTACTCTTTACCATATCGGCTTTGATCTGTTCGCGGATCTGCGTCAGTCCCACATGTTTGGGAAACTTGATGGCCAGTTTATCCAAGTTAGCGGCGATCTCTTCCAAGGTAAATGCAGTCAGGCGATAGCTGGGATCGGATGCGATGCTTTGGTAGAAGCCCAGTAATAGTAAATAGGTGCTGGGCGTGATGGCCGCATTCAGGGTTGAATCGGTGCGACTAAGCAATTCTTTTGATTGACGGCTGATGCGTTGTTGCAAGCTATCTACAACAGTTGTTGTTCCGGATTTTTTGGAGAGTGTGTCTGCAGCGATGAGATCACTCACGTAGCCCATCATCCATTTGTTCAGATCGTTGGTATAGTTACGTACCTGTGCAGAAGCTGGTGAGCCCTTCACGGTGTAGGCCGGTATGGTTCTTCCCTGTAATTGTTCGAAGCGGATATCGAGTTCGATCGACTTGGTATCGTTGATCAGCAGACAAAGCGGGTAGCCTTGTTTGTCGGAGCGCAGGTAGTAGACATGGTCATCCGTTGCGGGGGCATTCAGGATGAATCGACCGTTTTTGTCGGGCTGGATAGAATCGACCACGAAGGGTTGATTATCTGTTGTGCGAACTTCTTCTAGGTATAAGATGGAGAAGGTGGTGTCGGTTAGTGTACCCGTCACGGTAAAGCCAGCTGTTTTATTGCTTTTACAGGAGTGCAGAATGGTAGCGAGCAGGAGCAGTTGCAGAATTTTTTTCATGTATCATTTTTAGGCACGGTAAAGGTAGCAAAGAAAAACCCCGGCAATCGCCGGGGTTTTAGAATCATTATAAGCTTTTTAATCAATTAGTTATCCCAGAATACTTTTTCTGAGAGACTGCCTTTCTGCTTACAGTTTGGATTCGAGTTGATCTCTGACTGCGGGTAGTAGAAAATAGTAGGGATGGATCCTACTACAGCACCTGCAACGGGGGAGAGCACAGGGTATCCCGTTCTTCTCCAGTCATTATACGGTTCTAATGCTACACCGTAGTTGGCAATGTATTTTTCTTCAATGATCCGCTGCAATTGCTGTGCAGGGGTACCACTTAGTGTGCCATACAGGGCGAGGTAGGCTGTGATATCAGCTGCGGCAACACCCGCTTCCTGCATGGAGGCGGTGATACCTGCTTGGAAAAATGATTCGGCTGTACCAGCAGAACCAAAGCGAAGAGAGGCTTCGGCACGGATGAAGTTATACTCAGCAAAGGTTAACAAGCGGATGGGGGCTGCTCCCGTGTAGGCTGTGTGATTGGCACCTATGTCCGTAACTGCTCCTGATGTATTAGCGACTAGTGGTGCTTTGAGTGTGCCACGAAGGAAGGTATGCATCCGTGAGAAGTCGATGCTTTGGGGCTGGCCAGGTGTAGCTCCTACGTACGGAGAAGTTGGTGTTGGAGTAGCCGTATAAGGGAAGGGGGTGAAGTAGAAAGCCCGACGAGGATCTTGCTTATTATTCATGGTATTAACCATAAAGCTGTTCGGGAAGAACTGGCTTAAGCGACGCTGCTCGAACTGATGAATGGGATTCTGTGCATTGGCAGCATCGATGAATGCCATTTGAAAATTTTCATTGTTAGCAGCAATGATTGGCGCATTAGTATTAATGATCCCATTCAGGCCGCTGGCGGCCAGTGTTGGATTCACTTCGCTGAGATGCAAAAACATTCGCATTTTCAGGGTGTTGCCCATTTTAATCCAACGGGTGCGGTTCCCACCGAAAATAGTTTCATTTACACCCGGAACAAGTGCAGAGGCACTTGCATTTAGATCGGCAATACCTGCATCGATCAAGGCAATCAATTGAGGGTAGATGGCAGCATCATCGTCAAATTTGGGTTGACGGTTACCAACACCCTTGGTTGCCTCCGAGAAAGGCACATCGCCCCAAGTGTCTACTAAGTGCTGATAGCACCATGCTTTCAGGATTTTTGCGATTCCAGAGTACCAGGGGCTACCGGTGCTATTGGCAATTATATACTCAATATCCATCAGAATATTTGAGTAGAATGTACCCCACATACCGTTTACATCAGTACTCTGAATGTTGTATTTCTCATATTCGAGTGTTTGCGTACCGGCAGCGCCTTGTCCCGCAAACTGCTGTACCCAAAGAGAAGTAAACCGGTGAAGGTCGCTACCGCCGGTAAATCCAACGTTCGTTGTAACACTCGTAAGAACTGTTGGCAGTGGAGCAGTGGTTAGCGCGTTTGGGCTAACGTTGATGTCCAGATTCTTGCGACAGGAAGACCCTATGATGGCAATCAGCGCAAGGCTTGTCATCAGCTTAAGCATACTATTTTTCATAATGCAGTTTTTGAACGATTAGAAATTGAACTTCACAAACACGCCAAGGTTGCGTGTGCTTGGTAATCCGTTGAACTCAAGTCCTTGTGCGTTGCTTACCCCGAGAACGTTGTTTTCAGGGTCAAAATGCGGGTAGTTTTTGGCGCTCAAGAAAAGATTTCTGCCCATGATGCCAAATTCAGCCCCACCTACGAACGAATTCTCGAAAATGGACCCTGGAAGCTTGTAGCTGATGGAGAGCTCACGCAAACGGAACCAGCTTGCATCAAACACATATGATTCGCCGGTACCGAAGGCATAAAGTGTGCCCCAATATTGGTTTGCTGTGACTGGAATGGTATTTTTTGTGACGCCATCCGGACCCACCCCTTGGAAAACATAAGGGCGTGTCGATGTTCCATCCGGGTTGAATCGGGGGAATTCAGCAGTTTCCAAAGCAGCACCAGAGCGCCTGAGGTCACCAATGTTACGACTGAATACATCACCCCCCTTGCGAATATCGAAAAGGAAAGAAACATTAAAACCTTTAAAACTGAAATCGTTGTTTATTCCCAACAAGTAGTCGGGAGTAGGATCGCCGATTTGTGCATTGTCTGGAGCCAATACAGGTAAACCAGAGGCATTCAGCCAAAGCTCTCCAGCTGAATTACGACGGAAGACTGAACCAAATAGAATCCCGTAAGGTTTTCCTGCTTCCAATCGTGCGTTTGGAGTTGTGAAACCTGCAAGGACGATGTTAGGTACACCATCTGCGAGTTTTTTAGTAATGGTACGATTCTTGGTATAGTTGAAAGTTACATCCCAGGTCATGTTCTGTTTACGGATCGGACTAAGACGGAGTAATACTTCCCAGCCTTTAGTTTCCAATTCACCTGCATTTGTAGTATATGATCCAAATCCGGAGGAGGGGGCAACTGGTACTCCGAAGATAATGTTGGTGCTATTGGATGTGAATCGAGTTACCTCCAATCCGATCCGGTTGTTGAACAATCCCAATTCCATACCTAATTCGTAGCTGGCTGTGAACTCAGGACCGAGTTCAGGATCGCCAGCTGCATTACCTAAACTGAATCCAGGAAGGTTATTGTATGGGAAACTAATTGTGGGGCCGAATCCGTCGGCAGCACTTGCTGTTCCGAAGAATGTATTGGTGGCATACGGAGAAGCTTCCTTACCCACTTTTGCGTAGTTACCGTAGAACTTAGCGTAGCTAATGGTTTTGCTTTGACGCAAACTTGGAACAGCTTCTGTCAGGTTGAAGGTACCTGCTACACCTGGATAAAAGTAGGATCGCTTATTTACAGGGAAAGTGGAAGACCAGTCATTCCTTCCTGTGATGTTTATACTTGCGATACTCTTGTAGGACAGATTCAGATCTCCGTAGAAACCAGCCAGAAATTGTCTTGACTCAAAATTCGAAGGGTTGAAAATTGCGGCATTGGAAAGGTTGCGAAAGCCGCGGGCCGCCAATTGGCGGCCAATGATCTGGCTTTGGCGTGCACCTCTCCAAGCACTTTCATTTCCAAGCACAAATGTCATATCCCAGTTTTTACCCAGATTCTTCTTGAAGTTGAAGTTTAGGTATGAGTAATAACTGTAGAAGTTGGTGTTACGATCCAGGATGCCACCAACTGGACCAGATGCCGTATTTAGTTGTCCGGTAGAACCGATCTCATCAAATCCTTTTTCATAGTTGTTATAAAAGTCGCCACCTAACTTGTAGGTTATATTTAACCAGCTATTCACATCCCATTTAATATTGGCGTTACCAAAAAAACGGCTTACGTAGTCATTATAAAGGTTCTTTTCAACTGTCCAAAGTGGATTGTCAGTGGCATCGAAGTATACCTGGCTCTCATCCGGATTTTTATAAGGATAGTTGTAAAGGTTGATGTTGCGTGGTAGGAACCAGAGGCGGAAAAGCGGATTGCCCAGTTGATTGCCCTGTTGTGTTCGCTTGGAAAAACTGTTCACATAGTTGCCGCTTACAGAAACTGAAAGTTTTTCTGTTGCTTTGATGTTACCCGAGAAATTAAAGTTGTTACGGACTAAGCGGTTATTTTTTATCACACCGGTTTCGTAAAGATTGCCGTAGCTTAAACGGAAACTGCTATTTGCACCACCACCGGAAAACGTCAGGTTGTTCTGCATGTTCATGCCGGATTGGAAGAAATCTGATACGTTACCGGGATAAGCTGTGAGTGTTTCAGGTCTTCCGAGAAAGTTAGTTACCGTCTGTCCGACAATTTGTGGTCCCCATGAAAGGTTTGAAATGGGGTTAAATGCGCCACCTTGTACTCCCCCTTGTGAGTACAAATTCTGATAGTCGGGGAGGCGATTAACCGAGGCCCACTGCATATTGCTGGTGAACTGTACGCTATTCTTGGAGCGGATCTTTCCTTTTTTCGTGGTTATGATAATCGCTCCACTTGCGGCGCGAGAACCATAAAGAACGGCAGCAGCTGGACCTTTCAATACCGTGAGGCTTTCGATGTCATCCTGGTTGATGTCGATTGCACGGTTACTGTTCGATACGCCAGTCTGTAGAGCGTTACCACCACCACTATTATCAATTGGAATTCCATCCACAACAAATAGAGGTTGGTTACTTCCGGAAATGGTGTTGAAACCACGAATGAAGATCGCCGTACCGGATCCAACCATGCCGTTCGAACCAGCAACACGCACACCCGCCACTTTTCCAACTAACGCATTTGCGATATTGGTGGTACGGCCCATTGTGAGATCATCGTTTTTGATCGTGGAGGCTGCATACCCGAGGTTTTTTCTGGATTTTTCAATGCCTAATGCCGTCACAACAACTTCTGACATCACTTTTTCTTGTCCTTTAAGTGAGATCGATAGATTGTTTTCGGCACCCAGAACAACTTCAACCGGCACCATGTCCACCGCCGAGAATGTCAATGTCTTGGCATCAGCTGGTACAGTCAGGGTAAACGTTCCGTCCGACTTTGTTGCTGTTCCTGTGGTCGTTCCTTTCACCACCACAGATGCATTGGCAACCGGATTGCCTTTCTCATCAGTCACCTTACCGGTGAGGGTTCGCTGGGCCAATGCAGGTGTAACGGCGAACACAACTCCCAATAGGAGCAGATACAGTTTTCTCATGTGCATGTTAGTTTTTGAAGATTTCGAAAAAGCCCGTATGTACGGGCGGTTGAAATTACTCAGTATCGAGGTAAAATCAACTAAAAATGGGCGATTTTTTGAGAGGGAAAAGGGCCTTTTTGAGAGGCCGATTCAAATCCTCCTTTTTTTGCCCCCCAAAAAACAAAAAACTACCCCCTTCCGGGCCCTATTTCTTAGGATTTCGGTCCAGGCTGATCAGGATCGCCGGCAGCAATACCAGGTTGGTCAATGTTGCCGTTACCAAGGTCAGTGAGGTGAGCCAGCCTAAGGCCAACGTGCCACCGAACTCACTGAGGCAGAATACGATAAACCCTGCAATGAGTACCATAGAAGTATACAGGATGCTGATGCCCGTATGGTGGATCGTCTCTATCACGGTCTTCAACCGATCCCCTCCCTGCATGGGCAGTTCCTGCTTGTAATTTACCAGAAAGCGGATGGTCACGTCGATCGCGATGCCCAGTGCCACGCTGAATACCAACACGGTAGAGGGTTTGAGCGGAACACCCACCCAGCCCATCACCCCGGCCGTGATCAGGAGCGGAATCAGATTCGGGATCAGGGATGCTAGCAGGATTCGAACCGAACGGAACAGATACAGCATGCACACGGCGATCAGGAGGAAGGCCCAGAAAATACTCTCTTTTAATCCATTGATAATGAATCGACTACCTTCCAAGAAGGTCACGCTCGTGCCAGTGAGCTCGATCGAGTGGGTACGCTTGCCCCAGGTGGAGTCGCCTGATTTTTCAGCCCGGGTGGACGAATCGGCGCTCAGCGCCAACAAACTATCGCGGTTGAATAATTCTTCTGCCCGATACTGGATGCTGTCGAGCAGTCCCGGCAGGCGACGGCTTCCGATATCCGCCATGTTGACGCTGATCCGGGCCTGTGAACGGGAACTGTCCATGAAACTGCCGACCAATTTTCCTAACGACGACTTGCCGGTGGATGAATCGCCTCGGAAATTCAGATACTGCATGAGTGCGGGCAGGTCATAGGAGGAAGGTAGGGCATAGCTGCCAGGATCACCATCAAAGAAAGCCTGTCGGGCGAATTTGAGTCCCTCTGCAATACTGAGCGGACGAGCAATATCTGGAACCGATTGCAGGTATTGCGCCAGCGAATCGATGTTCTCCAGGTTGCGAAGATTGCGAGTCACACCCTGTTTCTTTTTGGTGTCAACCACGATCTCCAGTGGCATCACCCCTTTGAAGTTTTTTTCAAAGAATTTCAGATCTGTATAGATCGCGGATGTTTTTGGAAGATCGTCCACAATGAATCCTTCGCTGCGTAATTGGAGTGTACCCAGGATAGACAATACGACGATAACAGCTGTGATCCCATAGATGAGTTTACGATGATTGAGTGACCAGTATTCAAGTCGATCCAACCAGCGACGCATCCAGGGATTTTCCAAGTAGCGGGTGTGGCGTGATTTCGGGGCCGGTAAATAACTCAGTGCAGCCGGAATGAAAATGAGGGAGATGAAGAACAATAAAAAAATATTGGTTCCCGCCACCAATCCGAACTCTTTCAATAATGCACTTTCTGTGAGGGCAAAGACCGCAAAACCGATCGCGGCCGTGATGTTACAGAATAACGTGACGATACCCATCTTCTCGACCATGGTCACCAATGCCTTTTCACGATTGCCCGTTTCATTGTACGCAACATGGTACTTGTTCAAAAAGTAGATGCAGTTCGGAATGCCGATCACCACCACCAATGGTGGAATCAACGCCGTCAGCAAACTGATCTTGTATCCCAACAGATGCAGGAAGCCCACACTCCAAACGACACCGATACCCACTACGATGAGGGATAGGATCATCGCACTGACGGAACGGAAGAATAGCAACAGGATCAATGCCGATAACGCCACGGAAGCGATCAGGAATAATTTCATCTCCTGCTGGATCATCACGGCTACCTGCGT
>Ga0315902_10009250_pt1 | contig 13214 bp, 9 predicted proteins | sample LakEriMetagenome_9_FD_203523 | JGI IMG/M metagenome (GOLD analysis project Ga0315902, IMG submission 203523) | Freshwater fungal communities from buoy surface, Lake Erie, Ohio, United States - Buoy 12 MA117 | ecosystem: Environmental > Aquatic > Freshwater > Lake > Lake biofilm | place: USA... | reverse complement strand
GAGGGACCACCAGGCACAGACACTGATTGAGCAAAATTACTTCCAAATTGTAGAGCAGTGCTACCAGGCTCACGCGGCCGTTTTGCCGCCTGACTTTCTCGACCGCTGCGGGGTGCTCGCACGCTCCGCCCCTGCGGATGGCAACAGCACGGCAGCGAACCCAGGACTGGCTTTCCGTGCCGGTCTGCGCACGACAGCGCGATCCTACCCCATGACGACAGGGGGCACGCTCAAATCCGCAGGACACGTTTATCTGGATACCGCAGGCAACGAGTACTTTGTGCCCGATATTGAGGTCGTGCTCGAACTGGCGGAAAACGTCGCCACTGGTGTGATCCGTTCGCTTGCCCGTGGCAATGCGACCCGCCCAGATTCCTTCGTCATCGGGGACATGCTTGTGGTGTTCAATCCAGACCCACGCTTCGGAGCTGATGTGCTCGGCCTTGCGGATGCCCACATTCCACGTGAGATCTTCTTCAGCCAGAGTGTGCCTAACCAGAGTTCTTGCGACGTCATTGGCCACATGGTGGGCGAGCACGTCCTGTTCGTCCAGGAGGTGCTGACGGAGCTTGTTGATCCTGATGCTGAAATCCAAATCAGTGCCGACCGTTTTGTCATTCGTGTGGCGGCTGGTGAAGCTCGCTGGCGCGGTGTGGTGGACAAGCCCACGGGCATCAACCTGGTCGCCGTGCTCATCGATACATTACCGGGAGGTGTGAACACCCGCCGTGAATTCAGCATCCCCATGGTCATCGATCCCTTGAACGGCGCGGCAACCTACGACGCACGTCTGCGAGGCATCGACCTGACCAATCTAACCCATATCGAGATGCAAGCCCGCGATGCCATCACCTCAGAAGTAATGGCGAGCTATGAGCACGACATATCCGCCTTTCGCGAATAACCAACTCAGGCCCGCAAACCTCCCGCCGTCAAAAAATCATGAAAAGCACCTACCTCCTATTTTTCAGCCTGGTCCTCTTGTTCCAGAGCATCGCCTTCTCGCAGATCGCGCCGACCACCACCATCGGGTATGTGGAAGGCCCCATCCGTGAGATCACCTACAACGCGGACGGCACTGGCACCATGCTGGTGCAAAACGTGACCGTGCATGTGCCGGCAAACTGCGCGATCGATTCGCCCACCACCCCTCTCACGGTGCGCCAGCTCTGCGTCCGCAACAGACTGCCTGGCCGTGTGGAGCCGGGTTTCCTCGGCGGCACTGCTCTCATCAACGGGCTTGTGGATCTTCAAACCAACCGCTTCACCGCCACGGATGTAACCGTGGAGCCAGCAGAAAACGTGGTCATCGGGGTCATAACATCCGTCTCGCCGCTGCAGATCCAGAACACCGAAATCGCCCTCAGCACCGATCCGCGCATCACCACCCAGGTGGTCAACGAATATGGCTTCCCGGTCCGCCTCGATGGCATCACCGTGGGGCAGCCAGCGTCTGGCGAAGGTTACTTCACTGGAGGCAAGCTGTATGGCTATGTCATCTCACTCCCGCCGGAAGCTCCGCTGGTAAACGACGTCTCCCAAGTCAACATCCAGCGCGCAGACAGCCGTGAGCGTGTGCCCAACAACGCACGTGGTGATGAAGTGGACTCGCGCGGGTTCTATTACGCCAAAGATGGACTTGTCCCGCTTATTCAGATCTTTCGTGACGACAATGGCGCACTGACTTCCCTTGGCTTCGCCACGGTTGTGCCTGATGCGGTGAATCCTAAATTTGGCGTCTGGACCTTCCGCACGGAAACGCCGCCCACCAACAACACGGTGCTCGGAACGGCTCCGTCCAAGCTTAGAGCCGTCCTCACCGACGTGGCAGGTGCGACAGCGAGCGCCGAGATCGACACGACGCTGCGCTAAGCAACACGTAGTCCGACAAATTCGAACATTCACCATCCTGGCACATATGTTTATGCCACTGAAAAGCATACTCTTATTGTGCAGCGCCTCGATCATCACCATACTCTTGCGTCGCGATTTATTTGGAGCGGAAGAAGTGGCGGTAGATGCCGGCAAAGCGCTGAGCGGGCGTAAAACTGAGGAAAACCTCTTTCGCTCGGTGTCTCCGGACCTGAATGTTTACTCGGCTTTATGGCTTAGGTCGCCCTTTACTTCCAATGCAGCTGTTTCTCCACCACCTGCACCGGAAGCATCCCCTCCGTCCTGGTCCTCCGATTTTCAGTTCTCCGGCTGGGTGCGCCTCGACGGGCGACTAACGGTATATCTGACTCGATCAAAAAACCTGGAACCCATCGCACTCGAAGAAGGCCAGCCTGCTGTTCCCGATGTGCCTCAGCTCCTTGGCATATCCGGAGAGGAGACCATTTGGAACGCTCAGGCTCACGTGGCTCTCAATGGCCAGTCAACCTGGATTTCAATACAATCAGAAACGTCACCGCAGACAAATCCTCCCAGCAAAGATCAGCCCCCTTCTGAAACTCAAGACGCAGGCTCGCCAGCTCCAGTTTTAGTTACGGAACCCACAGTCGTTGACTCCCGTGCGGCCAAGCTCAGCGGTCCAGTGCTGCTGGACAGCTCCGCCACCTTCCAAAGCATCACCTCTTCAGAGGGAGTGCCCACCACAGACAACTATGAGCGTCTGCAAAACAGACGTGATCGACTCATTCGCGCTTTTCCACGGCAACCTGAACAATGACTTCCACACAAACATATACCGCACCGCCCAAAGGCACGCATTCGCATGATCCGCTGCCATCGGGAAACCGAAGTCTGCTGGCAGGCCTGCTCGAACTTGCCTGCGTGAAAACATCTGCAGTCCGGTTGGCCATCATTCGATTCGGAGAGGCAGGTGGATCATTTGAAGCAGGCTACCGCATGTCATCGCAACTTGTGAGCGCCCTTCTGCCGCAGTTGGATTTCAGCAGCCCAAAGCCCGCTGCATGGACAGTCATGTTGGGCATGAAGACCTATTATTGCATCATCGTGAATCTGACAGGGCTGAATGCCTCAGGTCGTTCGATGGTGACCCTATTTGAAGATGTCTCCAGCATCACAGAGAAGGCCGTGGGCCGCCTGGAGGGCATATTCAATGCCTGGTGGCACATGGCAGGCATCAACACAGGAGAAAAGGCCGGTGCCCAAGACTTGGTTCGTGTTTGCAGCGCCTGCCAGGATGTCCGCGTGGAAGGATTGGGGTGGATGCCATGGAATGACTACTTGCACCGGATCATGAAAATGGGGATCAGCCACTCAATCTGTGATTCGTGCTGTGGTGAACTCTATGGCGAACTCGCCGCCCGGCATCCTGACTTGCCCCTGAAACTCGACAGATGAATGCCCTCAATACGAAATGGAAGCAACCACTCCAAGAGCGACGGCAGGATCAGCCACTCTGAATGCGCCTCTATTTTGGGTTAACCCTCTCAAGAGGTTTAATTAACGACCTGCGGAAGTTAATTAAGACATATGAATTTTACGGAGTATGAAAATGAATTGATTAGTTTGCATCAACATGTCAGCGCAGGCTCATGTTATGAAGCTGCAAATTCAATTTGGAGGCTTCTTTTTGCTGATAAAAAACATCACACTTCGATTCCATCAAAGTCGAAAGCAATGGTCAAACAGCTTGATCCCGTCGGTTCAAATTTCGGTTATATCGAAAGCGAGCCTTTACCACATCGGCAGCTCCGCCGCCGCCAGCATTAGATAAACCACTGTTCTCTTGTTCAGAGAATTATTCAGCGGAGCGCAAAACGCACCGAAGTACTAATCAGTCGAGGCCTTTGACTCATTTTATGAAAAGCCTCTGAGTCAATTCACGGCATCACCACCCGCACGCGGTAAAAGCTGCCATTCGGTGATGCCGAGTGCTGCACCGTGAGTGTGCGCACCACGCCGTTGCCTTCGGAAATCGTCGCGGTGCCGGTGGGCGTGGCTCCATTCACGGAAGTGGCCAGCGGGGTCCACGTCGTGAGATCGGTGCTGCATTCGACGATGAGTGTCACGCCTCTCGCGGCGCTGTTTCGCGTGAGATTGAGGGTGGCGGTGCCGCCGGTGAGTTGCATCGAGAGCGGCTGCGGGGCGATGAATTCGATGAGGTTGGGGATGCCGTTGCCGTTGGCATCTTGCTCGGGGCCATTGAATGAGGGCGGGAGGTTGGCAGCGCTCCAGCCGCCGTAGGTCTGCGGATTCGGCGCGGCGTGCAGCGCGGCGATTTCGGTTTGGGTCAAAGCACGGCGATAGACGCGAAAATCATCGATCTGGCCAAACCAGCCGTTCCAGCCGGCGCTGAGGCCGCCGATGCGGAGGAGGTCGCTCACGGTGCCGCCATTGCCGGTGTTGAAGGTGGTGTTCTGCGTGCCGTTGTCGAAATACACGCGTGTGCGCCAGGTTCCAGCATCGTTGAAGTTCACCATGGTGACGAGATGCCACTGGCCGTCATTGAGAGCGGGCGCGGTGTTGATCCCGCCGCCGTATTGACCGCCATTGATGCCTTGCAGCGCGGAAGTCGGGTTCGTGCCCCAAAGTCGGAACTGCGTGATTTGCGGCGAGGCGCTGTCTTTGCTGAAAAGCGTGGTGTAGCCGTTTGTGGTCGTGGTGCGGCACCAAAGCGAGATCGTGAAGGCATCACCGCGCGGGTTGAGGTTGAGGTCGGACTGATTGGCGGGTGTGAAGTTCTGCATGCCTGCGTTGGTCGATGAAGGGCCATACGCGCCGCCGAAGCGGCCATCGGTGATCCAGTGCGCATTGGTCACGTTGGTGGCGTGATTGTTGCCGCCCGTGGCGATGTCCCACACGCTGCTGCCGCTGCCTTCATCAAAGGTGTAGTGAAGGATGAGGTCGGGATCGTTCACGAAGCCGCCGACGGGGGTGAGATCCAGCGCGAGTGCTTGGGTATCGCTACCGGAGGCATCGCTAACGCGCAGCGTGAGTGCTGCGCGTGCAGGCGCGGTGGGTATGCCGCTGAGCACGCCACTGGTGGAGAGGATGATACCAGAAGGCAGCACGCCATTGAGCAGGCTCCATGTCCGGGTGGAGACCCCACCCGCAGCAGTCAGTGTGGCCTGGTAGGGCACGCCGACGGTGCCGACTGCCAGCGTGGTCGTCGTGATGGTGAGTGCTCCATTCACGGTGACCATCGCCGGTTGAGTGCTGATGCTGCCCTGTGCATTCGTGATGGTGCAGGTGTAGTTTCCCGCATCCGCGAGGCTCACGGGCATGATTTGTAGCTCAGCGCTGTTCGTGCCGACCACCGTGGTGCCACGCCGCCATTCATAGCTGAACGGACCTGTGCCACTGACGGCGACGACGAAATGAAGGCTGCCTCCTTCTGCCAAGGTGACCGAGGCTGGCCCGCTGAGCAGGCTGGGAGGCTGCGGTGATGGCGGCAACGGTGCTGGGTGCGGCACACCGTTTGCATCGCGGCCATCGAGCTGCCTCAGGTAGGTGAGCAGGTTGTTTCGATCCGTCGTGCTCAGATTTTGCACCCGACTGTGCGGCTCCGTCTGTGCCAAAACTTCCGCATTTCCGATCAACACGGCATTGAAGTGAAAGTTGGCGAAGGGTTCCGCACTGCGGAGGACTTCGATGGTGTTGGTGGCACCAGGCTGGAGCACCACATTCACCGTGGTCCAGCGCCATCCGCTCGTCTGCCAGCCATTGGGCGGGGACTGCGGCAGGAGCGTGAACGGCTGTGAGGCACCATTGATCACAATCACACCTGAACCACCGCCGCGCAGCATGTGCCGCACGCTCAGTCGCGCGGCACCGCCTGAGGCACCTCCATCCACCTGAGTGAAGCGCACGCCGTTGCCGGCCGTGCCATTGATCGCCACATAACCGCCGCCGAGCATCCCACGCTCAAAACCACCGCCACCCTCCTGGGGACTATCCATGATCCGTGCGCCGGAGGGCAGGCCTACCAGCGTCGCATCCACAGCAGTGAGCAACCTCCCGCCATTGTAACTGAAGACATCGCCGAGCGTCGGCGCCTGGCCATGATGCAAATAAACACGCGTGGCATGAAGCCCCTGCAAGGTCGGTGTGTCGATGCCTGGCAGCGGCAGGCCGAGACGCGAACCGCTGAGGGCTGACTGCGTGCCCACATTCATCAGCATGTCATTCGTGAAACTCGTGCCGCTATGGCATGTGGCGCAGTTTTGCGCCGTGAAAACAGCCTGCCCGGCCAAAGCTGCGGTGGTGAGCGTGCCGTTCGCTTTTCGCTGCGGACTGCGAGGTGTGTGAGCTGGCGTCAAAGACGAAACATAGGCCGCGAGAGCATCGAGATCGCTGCTGAGGCCCGTTTTGCCACTGGCGGGATTTGGATGCTGCGCGGCGAACTGCTGCGGCGTGAGATTGAGGAAGCCGGTGCCGCCAAAGGGACCACGCATGTCGTGCTCGAAGTCCTGAATCTCATCGAAATTTCCACTCCAATGCACCGCGCCGTGGCCCATGCCGCTGCGGCCACGGAGATCGGTGGTGCGGCGCAGACCTTCACCACGTCCGGTGAAATCCCACACGCGACCATCGTGCCCGCCATCGACGTGGCAGCTCGCACACGAGATGTAGCTGTCGGCGCTCATGCGCGGATCGGCGGCATTGTAAAAGATGCGTTTACCTTGCAGCACCGTCGGCGTGAGCAGCTCGGTGGTCACTGCATTCGTCGTGGCGATGAGCGGCAGGGACGTTTGGTTTTGCGTCAAAAGAGGTGCGGCATTCAAAACGGTGACGCTGCGGCCCATGAAGTCCTGCGTGAAGAGGCGGCCTGAGGTGGCATCGATCAAAATGCCCTGCGGGGCAAGTCCGGTGCCGACATCGAGCGTGAGCACGGCGGGCTGGGTGTAGGTGGAGCCTTCCGTGATTTGTGAGGCCAGTGGTGCCAGGTTCAGGGCATCCATGCCAACGATACGATTGTTTCCCTGATGGGCGATGAGGAGGGTATCACCCAGCGGCGTGTAAGCCACGGCACTGGGGCTTTCACTATTGTCAAAGTCACGGCGCGAGTTTGGGATCTCCGCATTCGTCGTTAGATTGAGGAAGGAGATCACGGCACGCACCGTGGTCTCGTGGGTCAGATCACCGACGCCAAAAAGAGTGCCGCGCAGGATGTTGTCCTGCTTGCCCACGATGGCCGCCCGCGTGCCATCGGGTGAGATGGCGATGCCTGCGAGGTAGTTTGGCACGCCGGAGGCCCGATCTCCGCCATCGGTATCATTGGCCGAGCTCAGCGTGAAGGTCCGCGTAAGGGCCAACGCGGCCGTGAACTCACGGATCTCCGCGTGCAGCTCCGGCGAAAGGAAACGCGTCACCAGCACTCGGGAGCCATCCGCGCTGATCGCCAGTGCTCGTGGTGTGTCCAAGCCCGTCGTGGTGAGCGGTGCGGCATTCGGTGACGCCGCTGAGTAACGCTGCACACTGCCGGCACCATCCAGAGTGACATACAGCAGCGTCCCATTCGGCGAAGCCGCGATACCGAATGGCGCGGAGCCATAGGCGAGCGTGATCGTGGTGTGGGGCGTGCCATCCGCATTCAAAACGCGAATCTCATCGCTGCCATGGCAGGTCACCCAATAACGCCCATTCACATCACGGGCGATGTTGCGCGGATTCACACCGACGGCGTATTCGGCTTCTTTCGCGCCGGTGATCGCATGGACCACCGTGACCGTATTCGCGTCTGGATTCACGCTCCACACACGCCGCGTGCCTGCATCATCGCCGATGGCCAGCGTGCTGCTTTGAGTCGGCAGTGGCCCCACGGGCGCAGTGATCACGAGCAGCCGCAGCGAGTTCGTCACGATATTCCCCGCCGCATCCCGCACCTGGGCCAGCACACGCGGACGACCTGCGCTGAGGTAGGTGTGATTCGCCGTCGCTGTGCCGCTCCACGCGCTCCAGGTGCCGTCGAAGTTAAAACGATACTCCAGCGTGCCCGTGCCGGTCGCAGTGGCATTCACGCTGATGTTTTGATTCGGAGCAGGTTGATAGTTGCTGGCCGTGAAGCTCGTGAAAACCGGCGGCGCAGACGCATTCAAGCCACCACCGGTGGAGAAGCGGAACGAATACGGCTCGATGTAGTTCCCCGCCGCGTCCCGCCAGCCGATCTGCGAGGCTGGATTGCTCAAAAAGTCCACCTGGTAGGTGGTATCGGCCGCGAGACCATTCGTCGGTGTGAAGGTCAGCACGCCGGAGAAATCGTGGATCAGGTATCCGGCCACGGCTGCGCCCAGCGTGTCGCCCGGCAGCACCGGACGCACGGTGAAGTCGATGCCATTGCGCGGAGCGCCGCGTGAGCCGTGCTCAAAGATCAAGAAGCTCAGCGGAGCATGACGCGGGTAGTTCGTGCGGCCACTTTGCGGGATGTGATAGCTCACCCGCGGCGGCGTGGTGTCCGCCGCCTGCTGATGCACCCACACGCCCATGCCTTGAGCTTGATAATTCGCCTGGCCAAAGGTGCCGCCCGGATAGCCGCCGGTGAGCCACAGATTGCCCAGCGCCAGCGACATCTGCGAGGTGTCCACACCCGAGGGTGCCGCAGGCTGCCCAGCAGGCACTGGCGGCACGTTTTCATTCAGCGACAGCACGACTGGATTCGCATCCCCGGCGACGAGACGGTTCATGTCGATCTTCCGATTGTGGATGAAGCCAAAGTTGTCCTGAAACACCGGATACGGTGCATTGGTCAGGCCCGGGACTGTCAGATTCGCCGCCAGCCTTACCTCATCCCCGCCACCAGGCACTGTCGCGCTCGTGATGTCCGCAGCCATCACCACATTCGTGCCAGCACCGACGACATACAGCGCTGTGCCATCGCTGTAGAAGACTGGCCAGTAGGCCGTGAAGCCCGAGCTCAGCGAGGCCACATACTGCGGCGTGATGCTGCGCGTGGCCGGATTGTCGAAGTCATTGTATTGCATCCGGTAAACCACCACGCCATCCCGCCCGGCACCGCCGCTGCGGGCATAGATCAGCAGGTCGCCGAAGAACATCGGATGCCAGTCGCCGCCGCCAAACGCGCCCACATGATCAAAGCTCGCCAGGGTGCGGTAGCCGGTGTTGGCACCGGTTTGCGCAAAGCTCTGCTGAATGGTGAAGGTGGTGTCCGGCGAGCCATACCAAGGAAAGCTCGCCAACCACGGTCCCGCCTGCGCCGAGCGGTTGAAGCCGAGACCATGCGCGGCATCTCCCGGATAGGCACTGCCGCTTTGGCCACCGCGCTCCACGATCCCGCCAAACGTGCTCACGCCGATCACCTGCGGCACCAGCATCGTGCCCGTCTGCGCCGTCCCGTGTGCGTTCCAGCCAAAGTTGTTGAAATACCACGAGTTGTTCGGGTAACTCAGCCCGAACTCCGACGGCAGCCTGCGCACCGGATTCGCCGGGTTGCTGATGTCATACACCCGCAGCAGCAGATCCGAGCCCGCCCGCGATCCGGGCGATTCCCCGCCCACAATGATCCATCCATTCAGATAATTGATCGACGTCGTCCGCCCAATCGGCTCCGACCCATTCGTAATCGGATGCGAAAGCAGCGTGCCGGGAGCCTCGGCGCGTGCAGCATTGTTAAAACCCGTCGTCGTCACCTGCGCGAGGGCGCTGGTGACGAGAGAGAGGAGGAGAAAAGCGCGAGAAAGCATCATGGCTGCCCTTTCATGGTCAAAACCGGCGGGCCGTTACACTTTGCCACAAAAAATCCGTCCGTCACGCCTCCAGCCGATACCCGATGCCTGGCTCGTTCACGATGCGCACGCCCCGTTCGCCGAGTTTTTTGCGGAGGTGGTTGATGTGAACGCGCAGGCCTTCGCTGGGGTCGCTGGACTGGCCGGGCCAGACTTGCTTCACGATTTGGTTTTGCGTCACGACGCGGCCCACGTGCTCGGTGAGCACCTTGAGCAGCGCAAACTCGGTCGGGGTGAGTTTCAGCGATTCATCGCCAATTTGGGCTTCGTGATGCAAAAGATCGACTTTGAGCGGTCCGGCGATGATTTCGGGCGTGTGGCGCGGGCCGCGGCGGCGCTGGATGACGTCGAGTCGCGCCAGAAGCTCCGCGCTGCCAAAAGGCTTCGTCACATAGTCATCGGCACCGATTTCGAGAGCCTGGACCTTGGTGGCCTCTTGATCACGCACACTCAAAATCAGCACCGGCACATCGCTCCACTCGCGGAGGCGTTTCAGCACATCCAGCCCACCGATGCCCGGCAGGCCCAGATCGAGCAAAACGACATCCGGACGATGAAACGCGGCCTCTTGCAGCCCGCGCTGGCCTTCATCGGCCTCGCAGACCTCGTAGCCGCGCGATTCCAGCACCATGCGCAACAGGCGGCGCATCTGCTGTTCGTCGTCGATGATCAGGGCTTTGCTCATGGCTGGCGTGTTTTGACCGGCAGGCTGAAAATGAACTCCGCGCCGCCTTCCGGATGATTGCGCACCGTGATGTCACCTTTCATGGCCCGCATCAAGCCGCGAGAAATAGCCAATCCTAGCCCCGTGCCGCCCGCAGGCGCTCCCGAGGCTCTCGCGAACTTTTCGAACACACGCTCTTCCATGTCCGGCGGCAGACCGGGGCCGTGATCGCGCACGCGCAGTTCCAAAGCCTGATTCTTGAGTTCCACGCCAATCTCGATCTCACTGCCCGCCGGTGCATGCTGCGTGGCGTTGTGCAGCACATTGGCGAGCGCCTGCGAGAGCAGCCTGTTGTCGAGCTTCAGCAGTGGCAGGTTTTCGGCTCCGGTGATGCGCAGCGGATGCGGCGAAAGCTCGCGCTGCAGCGGCGTGATGGCTGCGTGAAGCACATCGCCGATCTCGCACCAATCGGGCGAGGGCTTCACGGCATCGGATTCGACTCGGGTGATCTCCAAAAAGTTCTCCACGATGCGTTGGAGCCTCCTTGTGGCCGTCTCGATCTCCGCCGCGAAGGGATTCGCCGTGCCGAGGCCGTCAATTGCCGTGCGGATGATGGCGATGGGCGTCTTCAGCTCGTGCGACACACTATCGAGCAGCGTGCGATGCAGTCTCTCGGCCTCCGCAGCGAGCTCGGCGCGATGTTTGGCCTCTTGAAGCTGTTCCTGCTCGCGATGGTTCTTCTCCAACGCCGCCTCTCGCTCGCGAAGCTGCGTGATGAGATGGCCCATGCTGAGCGCCACGACAAAGAACATGCCAAACATGACCACATCCTCCGGCTTTTCGATGTGAAAGGTAAATCGCGGCGGGATGAAGATGAAATTCCACACCAGTGCGCTCACCACACCCATCGCCAGCACCGGCCCACGATTCCACCGCGTGCCCGCGAGCACGATGGCCAGCAGAAACACCAGCGCGGAAAACGTGGAGCCCGTGTAAGGCAGAAGCACCCAGCACACCGAGGCCAGCACGAAGAGAGTCGTCAGCCCCCAGCTAAACTGGCCGACGACAGCCACCGGTATTGGCTGGCGAGGTTTTGAAGATGTGGATGGATCACTCATGCTCATAGACTGCGCTTGAACTGCCTTCCTGCTAGTAAACAGGGGTAATCATGGAGTTAAGAAGGTGTGAATGCCTCATTGAGCAGGCGGCGGATTTGGATTTTGTCGTCGATGATGGGGGCTGTCATGGAAAGTGGTCCATACACTCCTCTGTGGGGTGCGAGCGTGCCCAGAACCGCACAGGGGACTGTGCAGACCGCTTTGCCAACTGCATCGTGGCGTTTCGATTTTTCCACTCGGCGAAGAAATGCCGATGAAGGGGACGAGGCTGCCGCCGAGGCCATTGACGAGCAGGTGGCGCTGCATGACGGCGGTGGCACCGATGGCGCAATACGTCACGCCTTTGAGCGCGTTGAAGATGATGGCACTCAAGATTTTTTCTTTTCCTTTTAATCGAACCTTTGTGGAGACGGGTAAGGGTGTCTGAGGCTCGTGGCTTGCGCCTTGCCACGGCCTTCGGCGGCGGCTTCGGCGTGAATGGCAAACAACACGGTGAACCACAGCCAGACTGAAAGCTGAATGATGCAGCCGTGGGTGAAGATGGTTAAGGGAAGCGGATGGAAAGGGATGCCATCAGCGAAGTGTCATTGCGAACAAGCGAACCTCCGTGCTGGAAGGCTGGCATGCCGTTGTAGAGATGCCGCGCCTCAATGCGGAACAGGATGTTTTTGTGAATCTGGCGGTCCACATTGAAGGAGAAGCCCGTAAGCGCCGTGCCGTTTTGAAGGCCGACAATGGCGCCTGCGCCGTCGTTGTAGTGCTCGACGCGGAAGGCCGTGGCCCAACGATCATTCAGCTTCCAACGAACAATCATGTTTGGAGACCACCAAGTGTCATACCCGGCGGTGGCGCGCTCCTGCCAGCCGATGTCGAAGCCAAGGAACAGGCTCACGGAACGCGTGAGCGCCACCTGGGCGAAGAGGTTGTTGAAATAGCGCATACGACGCTGCTCGTCAGGAAACTCGCTTCCGACATAGGTGCTCCAGTTTAGTGTGAGTCGATCATGCGACTTCCACGCGACCTTGGTGCCGAATCCCGGCAGGCTGTTGCCATCCAGCGGCTGGATGCGCTGCCAACCATGGAGGATAAAGGCGGCCAGTTCCCATTGCTCATCCGGTTTCCAGGTCAGGCGGCCACCCGCGAGGTAGTAGGGCGAGTTTTCCGCCATGATGCTGCGACTCAGTGTGGGATTGTCCGCGGAGATCGCGCTTTCAAAACCGATGTGAGAGGTGAAGACGCCGAGGTCGAGCCAGAGTGTGCGGCTTTTATTCAAAGCGAACCCGGCATAGGCCTCTTAGATGTGCTGAAGGGCATCGGGTTCGATGGCCAGGTTTTCCTGCGAGTAGGTGCCCGCCATCAGGCCGAGGCTGGCGCGATACCAGCCGCCATCGAGATCCGCCTGAATGAGGGCGAGATTTACCGCGGCCTCATCTGTCGTGGTGAGATTGTAAAGGAAGCCTGGACGGCGGTCGGACGCGTAGTTGTTGAAGCTGTGTCCGTAATAAGTGTCCAGAAATCCTTTGAAGGTCACCTTGGGCGTATCTGAGATCGCCGAGACAGCCAGAGATGCGAACAGGAGCAGGCTAAGAAAAGTGGTTTTCATGTTTAGTGATACTGAAAATGATGGCGGGACTTGATCTGAAGAGTTTGTCCTAGCCTAGGGCGTGTTTTAAAATTGTACAGATAGAGCAACTGGTGTAGCGAGAAGAATGGAATTACATCCAAGCTATCAGTTGGCGGTGCCCAAGCTGGCCCGTGTTATAAGAGCCATAGATTCCTAAA
>Ga0315902_10009248_pt1 | contig 13216 bp, 17 predicted proteins | sample LakEriMetagenome_9_FD_203523 | JGI IMG/M metagenome (GOLD analysis project Ga0315902, IMG submission 203523) | Freshwater fungal communities from buoy surface, Lake Erie, Ohio, United States - Buoy 12 MA117 | ecosystem: Environmental > Aquatic > Freshwater > Lake > Lake biofilm | place: USA... | reverse complement strand
GGCGTGACATTCAACCATACGTCTAAGCAAAAAGTGGTGGCCACGGACGATACACCCATCGCCCGTGGCCCGTTTTTTAGACGCCACCAAAACCCAACCCACGCTCGCGTAAACTCACCCACTGCCCCTGACCAATAATCAGGTGGTCGAGTAAATCAATGTCGAGTAATTTGCCAGCTGCTGCCACATCACGTGTCACCTGAATATCATCGGCTGACGGGCTAGGGTCGCCAGATGGATGATTGTGCACCAAAATAATCGCTGCGCTGTTGAGACGCACGGCCTCTTTGAAAACCTCGCCGACGCGCAATAATGACGAATTCAGGCTCCCCACATACAGCGTTTGAATCTTCTGCACGCGGTTTTTGGTGTCAAGGCAAATCACGCGCAAATGCTCTTGATCGAGGTGACTCATCTCAATCAACATCAACTGGGCGGCATCGCTCGGCGCCCGAATCTGAAAGCGCTCGTCAAATCCCGCTAGCACCAAACGGCGGGTCAACTCGAGGGCCGCTTTGATGCGGGCAGCCCGCACCACACCTACACCAGGCACTTGTTGCAACTCCTCGATACTCAGGCGCTGAATGCCAGGCAAGCCACCCGCATCGCTGAGCATCTGTTGCGCCAGCTGCAACATCTGCTCGGCATCACCACCAGCGCCAAACAACAACGACACCAACTCGGCATCGCTCAACGTATTGGCACCATGCAACGTCAAACGCGTGCGTGGATGGTCATCGTCGGCCAATTCACGGATCCGTAACGGGAACGAAAGGGAGAGAGTCATCGGTAGCTCCTTTTGCAGCAGATGCGTATCTCGTACGCACATGCAGTACCGTCACAGACCCGGCAAAAGGTACGCACACAAAAAACTCCCCGGCACCTATGTGCCGAGGAGCGCCATACACTGTGGAAAATTTAGAGCGCCACCGCAACCAATTCACCGAAGAACTGCTCGGCCACCGTGCGATCAAACACCGCCGCATATGGTTGCAACGCGTTAGCACTGCCACAGGCAACGCCGAGACGCAACGCCATGTCAAGGCCATCACCACGATGCAAGGCGACAATCATGCCGGCCAGGGTACAATCACCACTACCAACCGGACTAATTGCCCGAATTGACGGCGCATTCACATACCAGGCTTCGTTCGATGTCACCGCAATTGCGCCGTGTGCACCTAGCGTCACGGCCACAATCTTCGGGCCACGGGCACAGACCTGGCGCGCCACCACAACGGCATCATCGTGGGTCTCGATTGTCGTACCCGTCGCTTGTGCCAACTCTTCGGCATTGACTTTGAGCAGACCCACATTCGCATCAAGGCAAAGCTCGAGTGGAGCGCCGCTCGTATCGAGCGCAACGGCACAGGTCGATGGTACTGCATCAATCAACTGACGCAACAACATCGGTTTAATCGATGGTGGCAAACTACCTGAGATTGTCAGCCAGCGCGCATCACTACCGCTACAGGTGGCGACCACAGCTTGCCGGAGCGATTGCCATTCAGACTCGGTCATCATCGGACCTTGGTCATTGATGACCAGCTGATCGGGCGTCTCGAGATCGGTGACGAGCAGGCAGGTGCGGGTCTCGCCATAAATCTCGACCACTTGGACGTTGATTTGCTCATTGCGCGCCAACTGAATAATCTGCTGGCCGGTCATACCGCCGAGTGGGGCAATCGCCAAACAGGCGGTATCAAGCGTGCGAATCGCACGCGTCACGTTAAGTCCCTTACCACCGGCTGCATCATAGCGTTGACGCACACGCGTCACATCGGCCTGGCGAAAGGGGGGCACAATCAGGGTGCGGTCTAGGGCTGGATTGGTGGTCAGTGTGATAATCATGATGTGTGCGTTATTTCAATAAAATCACGGCTTTTGATGCTGCCGTTTGCGAGTGCCATCAGGTCAAACATGCGCTTCATCAGGCCGTACTTTTGGTTGAGTAGTTGATTGACACGCGCATGATCGGTAGCATCAAGCAGGCGGGCTTTGGCGGTCATCCCCTCGCCCAACCGCGTCCCGCGGGCGTCACACGGCGCAATCTGTACGACCGGGTTATTGCGGATGCGCTTGACCTTGCCTGCATTACCACCAGTCATGACATAGAGGCGCTGGTTATCATGGACAAACCAGACGGGCGTTGCAACACTCTCACCCGATTTGCGGTACGTAATGAGGTTGATGTACTGGTGTGTGATAAGTGTGGCGAATGGATTCATGGGTGGCTCCTTTGGTGGACGGCGCTGGACGCGCCCACGAACAATCCCAGCGCGAAACGAAAAACCGATGGCAAAACCGATGACCAGCAGAACAATTAACACTTCCTGCCAGGCTAAACGCATAGATACGCCACACTTTTCTGAGGACAACGTACCTCATTCCAATTATCCATAGGTATAATACATGTAATTTCATCGATATTGCTACCTGCACGACAAAGGAGCGGGGAATGATTCATGTATCGCGCCATCCCTTGGTACAAACCAAGTTGACTCTTTTGCGCAATCAACAAACCAACTCCAAGATTTTCCGCGAGCTTGTCGGCGAAATCAGCCAGTTTTTGATGTACGAGGCAACCAACGACCTCCCATTACAACCAGCCACGGTGCACACGCCGTTGGCGCCATATGCCGGTCATGAGCTCCAGGCCCAAATCGGTCTCATCCCCATTCTACGCGCTGGCCTCGGCATGGTTGACCCAATCCTCGATATGATTCCCACGGCACACGTGTGGCATTTGGGGCTATATCGCGACCACGAGACCTTACAGCCGGTCAGTTATTACAACAAACTACCACCACAAGTGGACGTCGATATTTGTCTCGTTCTTGACCCCATGTTGGCCACAGGTGGTTCCGCGAGTGCGGCCATCACAGTACTCAAGCGTTGGGGCGTAACGCACATCAAGTTCCTCGGGCTCATTGCCTCCCCTGAGGGCGTTGCACTTTTGCAGCACGAACATCCTGATGTCGATTTGCACCTCGCGGCCATCGACGAACGACTGAATGACATCGGCTATATTGTCCCCGGTCTTGGTGATGCGGGTGACCGTCAATTCGGCACCCATTAGGAGCATTCATGCAAACTCTGATAGCCCTTGCTAGTTTTATTGTCGCCTTTGCCGTCAGTGCGGTCTGCATGCCGTGGGTCATCAAGTTATGCCTTGCGCGTGGATGGGTGATTCATCCAGGTGGGCGACGTACCCATGCAGGTGTCATGCCGACCATCGGTGGCATCTCGATATACATCGGCTTTATCGTCACCATTTTGGTCATGTGGGGTATTGGCTTTTTTGTGCCTGAATTTAAGCGCAATGAACGCGATGAACTACGCCTGTGGTTGATGCTGGCTGGCGCCACGTTGACCTTTGCAGTGATGTGGCTCGATGATGTGGTTGAACTACACTGGATGCCTAAATTCGCCACCAACGTCATCGCCGGCTTGATCGCCGTCGGGCCGTTTTTGTGGGATCAACAACTCTACCCAGATGCGCTTGGTGCACTGACCGAGCCTCGCGGGATTGTCTTTTTGGGCTTTAACATCCCGTACATGGAATACTTCAGCTTTTATGCGGTATCGCCGTGGTTAGCGGTGATTGTGACTGTTTTTTGGCTCGGCTGGATGGTCAACACCGTCAACTGGGCTGATGGCGTCGATGGACTGGCTGGTGGTGTCTCGATGATTGCCGGGCTGATGCTGGGTATTCATGCCCTCTTGCTTGAACCAGCACAATACACTGTGGCGATTGTACCATTGGCATTGGCTGGGGCAGCCGCAGGATTTTTGTTGTTTAACTTTCCTCCAGCAAAAATCTTCATGGGCGATTCGGGCGCTGAGCTCCTCGGCTTTGTGCTAGGCGTCAGTGCAATTCTAGGTGGTGCCAAAGTCGCCACCGTCTTGTTGGTGCTGGGCGTATGGATTCTCGATGTGGCCTGGCTGATTGTATCACGGCCATTATCGGGTCGGTCACCAACTCGCAGTGGCCGCGATCACCTGCATCAACGGCTGACTGATGGTGGGTTTAGTGCACGACAGATTGCAATTTATTTTTATAGCATTAGTATTATCTTTGGCTTGCTCGGTATCGCTGATATCGGCACAACAGGCAAGTTGATTTCGTTGATTCTGTTGTTCATCGTGGGTGCTGGGACAATCATCTATGCGATGCGAATCCAGCCGCGTGCGTAGGGGTTGCTTGTTACACGCCATTGTCTCGCCGAGGCGCAGCGATATGCTATCCGCCTCCAACCGTCATTGCATGGCCACTGCGCAGTTTCCCTACGATTCCTTTAACCATCTCGTGTGGCCGTGCAATCTGCCCCACACTGTTGCGCGCCGAGGCGCAGCGATATGCTATCCGCCTCCAACCGTCATTGCATGGCCACCGCTTAGGTCGTCCCAACGATTCTATTGACTATTTCGTGTGGCCGTGCAATCTGCCCCACACTGTTGCGCGCCGAGGCGCTGAGGCACGGAGTGCGATACGTATTTACCACGCGTGTCAAGCCTTTTTTGAGCGTCACATCACCAACGTTGATGAGCAAGCCTACTGGCAAACGCATCAGCTTGAGGTATGTCAACAACTGTTTATGATACACAGGATGCATTTGTGTCACCGATTTCAACTCGACAACGACCTTGTGGTTGACAATCATATCTACTCAAAACGCATCATGATAGATGTCACCGTCATACTCAAACAAGACTGGTTGCTGCGTAAACACTACACAGTTTTGTTTACGCAACGCATTGACAAGAATCCGCTCATAAATCGATTCAAGCAATCCAGGACCAAGATTGCGATGAATGTTGATTGCACATGCAATTATCAATCCTGTCGTTCGATCAATGTCGGACATATCACACTGCCTTTCTATGTATTCCACCCTCCTCTCACGCATAGAAAAACACCATCACTCCAGCATTACCAACATGCACCAGGCACGCTATTGATCCCTAGAAGCATGACATACTCCCCAACAAAACTCCTCTGCGCCTCATCGTCTCCGCGCGATCCCCTGACTATTCCTCTCCACCTACGGCACCGCAACTCCCCAACAAAACTCCTCTGCGCCTCATCGTCTCCGCGCGATCCCCTGACCACCCTCTCCACTCAATCCTTACCCCGGCAGCGCTACTATCCCTAAACCCTCGTCGCGATACACAGCTGAGGAGTTATAGCTCACTCAACCTCGACCCAGCCACCATGCACCGTCTGCGGACCATCCTCAGTCTCAATTACCAACCCGCCATCCGGTGCGAGACCAAGCGCCCGACCGGCAACGACAGTTGCACCATAGCGGATGCGTACATCTTGACCAATCAGGTATTGCCGAGCTTGCCAGGTTGATTGGTAGGCATACACATCGTGGCGCAGGCGTTGATAACACGCCCCAAACGCCTCAAGTTGTGCCTGGAGCACAGCGGTGCGTGTCACTGCCCCAGCTACATGCGCCGCCAGATGCGAGATCGGTTGATTCACGACACCCACGGGCGGCGCTCCATGCACATTGACGCCCCAGCCCACACAGATGTACTGCATGCCCGATTGATTCATCTGCCCCTCGCACAACACACCGGCGACTTTGGCCATCCCCCCACCTAGTGCCAATACCACATCGTTGGGCCACTTGATGGCGACTGGGACGGGCACAAACTGTGCCAGCGTATCAGCCAGCGTGGCTACAAAGGCATTGACCAGATGGGGCGTATGCTGGGAGATGAGCCAGGTGGGACGCAACAGGATTGAGCAGAGTAGGGCTTGAGCAGGTTGATCAAACCACGCACGCCCTTGTTGACCTCGGCCCTGCGTCTGATGATCAGTCACAACCACCAAGCCCTCGGCGTGACCGGTGCGGGCGTGCGCGCGCACGATATCGTTGGTCGAAGTCGTGTGTGGGAGATACATCACCTCCCACGGCAGATGTTGCCGTGAGAGGTGTGTAGTGAGATACTGCAGATCAAAATCAGTTGACGGAGTTGTCATCAACCGTCACATTCGCATGGAGCCAGCGGTAGAACGGCGATTCGTCTGCATCACCATGGATATTGACAATCGCCGTGACAATATCTCGATGGGGCAACGACAATCGATACCCTTGTTGATCGCACAGATACAACAGCACTAGCAACGCCGTGGTTTCGTTTTGGCTGACAAACGGCTGGCGGCGTACCAAGGCGTATACCACCGCTGCAATCTGCTGTAACGGCGTCACAAAGCGAAGCTGGCCGAAGTAGACCTGTTGCGGCGTCTCCACTACCCGTACCAACAAGTCATTCGAGATCAGGCCCATCCGTCCGCCATAGCGCTCGACCATCAGCATGTGCATATCCAGGATTTGGTCTTTGTCGAGTGCGATGTACTGCATTTACTCAAGCCCTGCCAACCGGCGAAACGCCTTGTCGTACTCGTCAACTACCGGCTCTGCCCACTCGCGGAGCACTTTTGAGGCCGGCTTGCGCAACAAGACCTCTCGATCGGTGAAGACCAACTCAACCACCTCTTGGTCGCCCAAGTTGGCCGCCTTGAGCCACCCCTGTACCGCAGGTGGCAAGTTTTCGACCTCGATGATGAACTGCTTCGGCATACTCCTGACTCCAACTTAGCTTTCGCGTGGTCGCAGATGTGGGAAGACGACCACGTCACGGATTGTCGACTGATTCGCATAAATCATCGCCATACGATCGATACCCATGCCCAATCCACCGGTCGGCGGCATGCCGTACATCAAGGCATTGATGTAGTCGTCATCGAGCTGATGCGCCTCGTCATCGCCCTCGGCTTGCGTCTTAAGTTGTTGCAAAAAGCGTTGCTGCTGATCGAATGGATCATTGAGCTCGCTATAGCCGTTGCCGATCTCCATCCCGGCCACAATCGCCTCAAAGCGCTCAGTAATCGCCGGATTATCGGCGTGACGCTTGGCCAGTGGCGACAGCTCAACCGGGTGATTCACGATGAATGTTGGCTGAATCAAGGTCGGCTGAATCATCTCGCTAAACAGCTCATCCACCTGCTTGGCCCAACTCGGCTTCGACTCGACTGGCAACTTGCGCGCCCGAATCTCGCGCAAGAGCTCCGGCTGGGTATTGAACTGCAAAATATCAATCCCCGTACGCTCCAAAATCGCCCCCGGGATCGAGACCTGCTGCCAGGCCGGCCCGAAATCAATTTGGTGCCCTTGGAATTCAACCACCGTCGATCCAGTCAAGCGCACCGCCGTCTCACGACAAATCTGCTCGACCAAGTCCATCATGGTACGGTAATCGCCGTAGGCCTGGTAGCACTCCATCATGGTGAACTCGGGGTTGTGCGTGCGGTCGACGCCCTCGTTGCGGAACACTTTGCTAATCTCATACACGCGCTCAAACCCGCCCACAATCATACGCTTGAGGTAGAGCTCAACGGCAATCCGCAAGTACAAGTTCTGGTGCAGTTGATTGTGATACGTGGTAAATGGTCGCGCCGAGGCCCCGCCATAAATCGGCTGGAGTACTGGCGTCTCGACCTCGAGATAGTCGTGGTTGTCTAGCACTTGGCGCATAATATTGACCACCTTGGCGCGGGTACGGAAGTTCTCGCGCACGTCGTGGTTGACAATCATGTCCAAATAGCGCTCGCGCAAGCGGGCCTCGGTGTCAGTCAAACCATGCCACTTGTCGGGTGGTGGGTTAATGGCTTTGCTGAGGAGCGCCATACCATCCACAAAGACCGAGGCCTCGCCAGCCTTGGTGCGACGGAGCGTACCGTGCGCCTCGACAATATCGAAGGTGTCGATATCGTTGGCGAAGCGGTCAAACCACTCATCGCCCAAATCCGCACGGCTCAGCCAGAGTTGAATGCGCCCATGTTCGTCTTCGATATGCGCAAAAGCCAACTTACCCATGATGCGACGGGCGCCGACAACGCGGCCAACCACAATCACGCGCTCGCCACGCTCCATCATGCCATCAAAATCAGCCAAAACGGCCTGGATAGTATGCGTGCGCTGCGTGCGCGCCGGGTAACCCTCGATACCCGCACTACGCAAACGCGCCAGCTTCTCGGCACGTTGTTGTTGCAAATCGTTGAGATCCATGGTCTCACCCTACCTATTTGTCATGCGATGGCACTGCAATAAAAACTCGGCGTGCTGTGTGGCCATGCGCACCACAGCACACCGAAAATTATACGACTACTTAATCGACTTAATCACGCACTTCATCGGGCCGTTGGGCGTCTGCACAATGACTTTGTCTTTGACACGACGGTCAATCAATGCACGACCTAGTGGGGACTCGTTCGATATACGACCTTCGGCTGGATTGGCCTCGGCGCTCCCGACGATGCGATACTCCTCATCGGCATCTTCGTCTTCGAAGCGGATGACGACGGTGCGACCGACGCGTACTTCTTTGACATCACCGACTTCTTCTTCGATGATATGGGCTTTACGCAAAACATCGTTGATTTCTTTGATGCGCCCCTCCAAGAAGCCAGAGGCCTTCTTGGCATCTTCGTATTCGCCACTTTCTGAGATATCACCCAGCTCTTTGGCAGCATTAATGCGCTCGGCAATTTCACGGCGTCCGACTGTTTCAAGTTGTTTTAATTCAGCTTCAAGCTGATCTTTGCCTTCACGAGTTAAGTAGGTGATGCGATCTGTCATACAACGTCCCTCTCATACCACATAGATTTGCTCAAATCTCGTACACCTCGCGAACACGCAGGAGCCAAAAAAAGCAACGGCGATACGGCCACATACAAATGCAATGCAGGTATCACCACGTGGAACGGCGCCTTAGTGCGCGCTATCGCAGTTGAGCAAGATACGGAATGGGCAAAAATAATAACAGAACTGAGAGTAGTTCCTCTCAGTTCACGCGGGGCAAAACCATTCCTGTACCTCATTATAATGGATTTGTAATCATTGCGCAATTAATGCACAAATTCACAGCATCGTTTGACGATTGCCCGTGCAACTCGTACAATACAGAATATGCGGGAGTGGCGTAGTGGTAACGTAGGAGCCTTCCAAGCTCATGTCGAGAGTTCGATTCTCTCCTCCCGTACCATGTGAAGTCCTCGTTAGTGCAGTTTAATGCATTATCGGGGGCTTAAATGTATCACCGAGCCAGTAACTCAGCTATTCCAACTGATCGATTATATACAAATGCAACTGTTCTGTTATCAAACGCAATAGCATTCGCTGGTGGCACAATAAGTACCCAGTTTTGCTCTTTCAATAACGCCAAACTGGCATCCATGTCATCGACAACATAACAAATATGGTACGGCGTTGGTCCATTTTTTTGAAGAATTTTTGACACAGGCGAGTGCTCGCCATTCGGCGCGATAAGTTCAATACAATACGCACCTTGTCGTGCAAATGCGATATACACATGACGGTAATCATCGACAATCACATCACCTACGGAATAACCAAGAAGACGAAATTGTTCAATAGCCAAATCAATGTTTGATACCGCATATCCAATGTGATGAATCTCCATTATCAACCCCAACGAATCGTATGAATTGTCGATTTCGCATAACTTGAATCTTGCCAAACATAACTCTTGATCGGCAATTGACTTTCGGTCTCAGTAAATCTCAAGTTACTCCACAGGTCGGAAACGGGTTTGTTCTTTGCAGTTGGCGCATATGACGCATGTACTTTTGTCACTCCTGCAGTCAACAAATAATCAAGTATTTGTGCAATAACAGCATGTTCAATCTGACGCCCCATAACACGACAGCTCATCAAAAAGTTATCAATCACAGCATCCGAGTGATCAATACGAAGCATTACAACTGCAACCAAACCTGCATCACCAAACTTGTCTTTTACATGCACCACAAAAATGCGATTATACGGAACTTCACAATATTTGGTGATTTGCACGATATCCATACGTACAGTGTTCGTATTAAACTGATTCGTTTTGTTTATTAATTGATACACTCTATCCACATGGTTAGGCTGCATAACAGAAATACTTATGACCGTCTCAAGTGACTGTAAATACGCATCCATTGATGTAGCATTTGCATGTGCATTACTACGCGCTACAGCATCTTGATAAAAGGTCGTACGCTCCCAGTCTTCGGCAGTACGTGTCCATGACCAGAAGTATTGTTTATACACATCAATAATCGTCTGCGGTAAAACTGCTAAATCAACTGGGAAATCAGGCACAACAACTTCAGGAAGGCGAAGTCGTACTGATTCGCGCTCGACAACATTATCATCGATAAACACAAATGAATCTAAACCTAGATTAAGTTTCTGGGCTAGCATGCGCAAATTATCAGATTTCTCTTCCCAATTCGCACATATATCTACAAAATCACTTTTTGCCAAAATCATATGCGGATTTTTATCAAACACCTCATATATATCATCAATGTTATTTTTGGAAACCACAGCAATGAGCACCCCATAAGGAATCATTTGCTTCACGATACGCTGAACATCTTGATAAATTGCCCCAATATGTGATGGTCCTAACACAATCTGATCATACCCATCCTCACCAACAACACCTCCCCATAACGTGTTATCGAGATCGAGTACGAGCACTTTTTTGCGATTCGTATGGAGTTTATGCAAACATGACGTAATTTCCTGTGCAATAAACTTCAACCCATTCAAATCAAACGGTATGCCCCCCATGTACCACATTTTGAATGAATACATCGTACGTCTACCCACATCTTCAACAAGATTGCGTAGTTCAAAGCGATGCATACGTAAATTGCTTTGGATTCGTGTATCTAGTAATTTTTCCCACTCATCCATAAGTACAACAGAATGCCGCATCTCATCAGCTGCAAACACTGCATCAGTACGAATATCAAGAGTGGATACAAAAAATACTGCATCTCGGTAAATCTGTATCATAGAATCAATATAATTAATACTTTGTACAAGAATAGTTCTTTTTTCTTCAAGTGTATTTGCCTGTGCAACCATCGCATTGCCATCTAAAATCAAAAAAATCGTTTGCGGGGCAAAATCAACTAACGTAGATTGCCAATCAAGTGCATACGAAACCCAAGAGCCATACCCTGAGCTATCAAATACATCATATGTTGGTTTCAGCGATTTAATAACGAAATCAAGATTGATATTCGACAAAAGAGCAATTCGCATCATTGCAGTAACCTCAGGAACCATGTTTTATGTACTGATAAAAATCAGCCAACGTATGAAGCGAAGACACTTCATCGATGGGGATTGTCACACCATACTTCGATTCAATTTCCATAATTAATCGAATCTGCATCAGTGAATCCCACTGTGGCACCATTCCATATGCAGTGTTGGCATTCAATTCAGTGACAGAAACCTCAAATATGTCTGCAACAAATTGTATGAATTCATCCATGTCACACCTCGACTTATTCCTTCTACTTCCCGACCATAGTTATAATACAATGAAATTGTAACAATACTCGATTTATTTCGGATATACTTACCTCACTATGATGAACCAATCAACACACTACACATCAGACGAACTGAATAGCTTTGGATTCCTACACATAGGTGACAACGTCAAGATAAGCCGCAAAGTAAGTATTTACGGTGCCCATCTAATGTCGTTTGGCAATAATGTGCGTATCGATGATTTTTGTGTGCTCAGTGGCAAAATCACCATTGGCAATTACGTCCATATTGCTGTATTTAGTTGTATCTTCGGTGGTTCCGAAGGCGTCGTATTCAAGGATTTTTCAGGTTTGTCATCACGTTGTGCAGTATATGCAACTACTGATGACTATTCGGGTGAATACATGACCAACCCAACCGTACCACCCGAGTTCACGAATATCATCACAGGCAAAGTAGTGATTGGTCGTCATGTTGACATCGGTACTGGTTCAACGGTACTTCCCGGCGTCGAAATAGGCGAAGGTTGTGCTTTCGGCGCAATGACCTTAATAACCAAAAGTACGAAGCCTTGGGGGTTTTATATGGGATATCAGTGCATGCGCATTAAAGAACGCAGTCAGCGTGTTCTTGAACTCGAACAGCAACTGATGCACCATTTTAGAGAGTCAAAACCAACTCAGTCTCAGAATGAGGGGAAGTAAACGATGCACAATCTGCACACGAATATCAATCAAGATTTCACCTATATCCACAATATTATTCGAGAGCTACAACAATCAAACCTTCCCCTTATTATGCTTGGGGGTGGTGATCGCGGGTATACTGCTTGGAGATTTTTATCCCAACACTCAATCACGCCAGTGTCGATTGCAATCAATAGAAAATATTGGCATGCAGATGCCCGATTACCACACACAGACATAGCACTATCGGTGTTTGAAGATGAAATCCAACGTTATGAGCATTGTAACGTCGTCACTGGTTTTTCCTTTACTCAAATACCTCAATCAACCCTGCAATTGTATCCACAAATCACCAACAGCTACTACATTAACGTAGGAGTATACGATAATTATCTATATACTCAACCGTTTTTGGAATCAAACTATGCATCTCTTAACTGGCTTTATGGTCGTGTCGCCGATCAAGAATCACGCAATGTATTAGTGGCACATCTCAACGGCAGAATTGCTGGAAAGCATGTGGATTATCCTTTAGCACCACGAAGTAAAGCTCAATACTTTCTCGAAGATATCATGGAATGGCATGATAAAGAAGTGTTAGTAGACGCAGGCGCATACGATGGCGATACCGTGGTTGAACTATTGAGTAAAATGCCTGATTCAGTTGAACACACATCTGTTTACTGTTTTGAACCAGATGATATAAATATCCTAAAGATTAAAAAAAATTCTTTTATTACTAACCACCCCAACAATCAGTTACAGATCATACCACTAGGTGTGTGGAACGAACGAAAAACACTCAAATTTTCTAACGTTGGAGGGGAACAAGGAAATATTTCTGACACTGGTAATATTTCAATTAATGTCGATAGCATTGATAATGTATTCGCCACAATCTCAGAACGAATCACTATCATCAAAATGGACATTGAAGGCAGTGAATTACCTGCACTCATGGGTGCAGCTCACCGCATCCAAACAGACAAACCATTGCTTGCAATTTGTGTGTATCACAAGCTCGAAGATCTTATTGCAATCCCGCAATACATCCACAATCTTGTTCCAGCATACCGTTTTTATTTACGGCCACACATCAGCACACCTACAGAGCTCGTGTTATTTTGCAAACTGTAATATGACCTACCACCA
>Ga0315902_10009245_pt1 | contig 13218 bp, 16 predicted proteins | sample LakEriMetagenome_9_FD_203523 | JGI IMG/M metagenome (GOLD analysis project Ga0315902, IMG submission 203523) | Freshwater fungal communities from buoy surface, Lake Erie, Ohio, United States - Buoy 12 MA117 | ecosystem: Environmental > Aquatic > Freshwater > Lake > Lake biofilm | place: USA... | reverse complement strand
GCCTAGCGGGAGTTACATTCCCGTCAGGCAGTGGAGACCTGGCCGAGTGGTCGAAGGCACTTCCCTGCTAAGGAAGCATACGGGCTTAAACCTGTATCGAGGGTTCGAATCCCTCGGTCTCCGCCAATAGTATTTTTAGCACGATAAACCCTTTAAAATCAAAGGTTTACGTTAATCAGCAGAAATGCTTTCAACACATGTTTTCACCACATGTGTTGACTTGCTGGCGTTACTTCTTTGTCATTGCTCAAGTGCTTTCTATATTGAAAACTACTTGGGAGCAAACAATGACCAAACGAATCGCCATCTACGCCCGTGTCTCTACAGACAAGCAGACGGTCGACAACCAACTCATCGAACTTCGCAGTCTCTGTGGACGACTGGGTTACACCATCGTTCAGGAATACACAGACAGCGGCATCTCAGGCGCTAAAGGTCGCAATGACCGTCCTGCTCTTGACGCATTGATGAAAGCAGCTACACAGCGCAAGTTCGACATGGTCATGTGCTGGAGCATCGACAGACTTGGCAGATCACTACAGAATTTGGTCGAGATACTCAACGAACTGCAAGCACTGGGCATCGATCTCTTCTTCCAGCAACAGGGTATGGACACCTCGACACCCAGTGGAAGGATGATCTTCTCTGTCTTTGGCGCTATCGGTGAGTTTGAACGCAATCTGATCCGTGAGCGTGTGCTGGCGGGTCAGCAGCGGGCTAAGGCAAACGGTGTGAAGCTTGGTCGTCCGTCAAAGATGAATGACGGGATGAAGTCTGCTGTGAAACTATTGCGTGACAAAGGGATGGGGATTAAGCAGATTGCAAAACAGCTACAGATTGGTGTGGGGACGGTTTATTCGGTGATTTGAATACACCAAATGTAAAAGGCAGGTCTTATGGTACCCCTGTGGTCAAAATGACAGCACTCTTCCTATTTTTCCCGCCAACTTCTTCAATTTGAATTTTGAAGTTGCACAAAAGAGAAATATTTGTACTGCGATAGGTTGCTTTCGTTTTTTTATTGGATTTTTTAAAATTAAATCTAACTTGAAATTATCCGCAATTTCTTTTGAAAAACACTGGAATATTTTTTTAGCTTTTGCACTATCGAAGTGATCCCCAATCAATATATAGTTTTTATCAGGGATCATCGGATAGTCAAGCATTTCGGAGATAACAGGTTTTCCGTTTAGGTAGGAAAGCAAGATCCTAGGATATTCAGTATATATGCCTTCTTCAAAATGGATATTCAGAACAGCGGAAGAGAGTTTTATCTGGCGATCAAGGTCATCACCAAAAGTATTTACTGACACACACTGAATATTATATTGCCTTTGGTATTTTTCTAAAGCAGATTTTCTCCGCTGGTTCATGGCCCCCATAAAAATTAGACTACCTGCTGGTGAACTTATGAAAGCTTTTGAACTAGACGGAAATATGTATGGACCAAATTCAACAAATTCTAAATCTTGTTCGGCATAAATTTTGGAATTTGCAAACGATAAATCGATAATAAGATCAAATTTCGCTTTCAAAACAGCCAATGAACTATCTGAAAACATCCCCCAGAGTCGGTTCCCGTTTCGATCAAAAAATTGCTCAGTCTGTATACCTATATTGATTTGTGTAATCGGTAGGTAGTCATATAGCCACTCATGCGCACCCACAAAAATATTGATTGATCGATTGGATGGATTTGGCGGATCTTTGAACTCAAGCAAACGTGCAAGCTCTTTTAGAACTTTATGTTTTGCATAAACCGTTACTGCTTGCTGCCTATGGACTTTGTATTTGCGCTTCAATTTAGTTGAAAGTCTGCGCTTTCCATTGAATAAAATCTTTCCAATTAACAACCGGCAACTTTGATATATTGTCGAATAAATACTTAAATTTTTCGATGGAAATGTCTTTGTGTGTGGTGTCCAGCATCGCCTGTGGCGTTTTCTTCCGCAAAACCCCAACGCCGTGATCAATTGCTATGATTCGAAAGTCTAAATCATTCGATTGAACTATATCAAAAGCCAATTTCCACACATCGCCAGTCCATGCACCGCCAGTAATCATTGGAACATGAGCCTCCACCCAATTTCTGGGCAGCATATCGTGAATAACTATCCACCCTCCGTATTCCAAAACCGTTAACGAATTGATTAGATCTGTCTTGACCTGATCGTAAGTATGCAATCCGTCAATAAAAATACAATCAAATTTCCTGCTGTTATTAGAAAAAAACAAATCTGATGTCATCCTGTGTGTTCCACCTCTGGCTGGGTCCACACCAATTTTTTCTTCAAGGGGGATTGAAGAAAACAAAGAATTAGAGGCACATCCTATTTCTAGATACTTGCAACCAACGATATCACTAATAAGAAAATTCACGACTGCGATACGATTGAAGCAGGTCGAGTTCCAATCCCACGAGAACTCGTCATAGCATCCCTCGGATGAAAATAATAGTTTTTGCTGGAACTTCAAAGCCTTTCGTTTACTTAAACGAAGCAATATACTAAGAAAAAATCTTTCGATGAAATTTAGATCGCTGCTTGTTGTGTTCATAGAATCCTTGTTGTGATCGCTGCTCAATTTGAGGGAAACTTTCAAGATAGATTATACAAAGGCAAAAAACCTATTGAACGATTGCGTGTTCAATCAAGGCGTATCGTCAATACCGATTATTTTCGACTATACCTTGCATCTAATCTCTAAATTTTAAACCAATAAAGCCAATCGCCCCAGTCACACGCCTCGTCACTATCGACTTGGAATAATGTAGGTCACTGCGCCCCAGTTTGTGAAGTAAATCTTTCTCGAACCCTCAGAACGCAGTATTTCCGAACTCTCGGATACTGCGTTTTTTCTTGGTTGCGTCCGAACTGTCGGGGCAGCACTCTTTGAACCTTTATGATCTACAGTACCAACTGTGGTTTCATATCGCAATGATGCCTCGGTAATTTCAATATTTACAACTAATGTAATCCCTGTTCTTATAAGAACAGGATCAGGACTATGCAACCTGGATACCTGAAATCGCCTTTGCGTCTGCCGGGTGGTAAGACCAGAGCCATCAAAACCCTAGACCGTTTGATCACCCCTTGCCGTGAGTGGAGGGAACCGTTTCTGGGTGGGGGCTCCGTCAGTCTGCATGTGACCAAAAAATACCCCAAGACCCGCATTTGGGTAAATGATCTGTACTATCCTCTCTATAACTTCTGGTCAGTCCTGCAAAAGGACGGTGACAGACTCTCGGACACTCTGCTGGGTATCAAGGACTCAATTGGTTCTGATATGCCGGCACACCATGACTTGTTTGATGCTTGTAAGTTTGGCATGAGTTCTGAGGACTCATTTGATGCGGCAGTCAGTTTCTATGTGCTGAATAAATGCTCGTACTCTGGACTGACTGAAAACAGCACATTTAGCATAACTGCGTCGAAGAGCAATTTCACTCGACAGAACATACGCAAACTTAAAGAGTACTCAGAGCTTATTCAGGACTGGAAAATCACAAACCTTGATTATTCTGAAGTTTTAAGAGCAAAGGGTTCTGGTGTACTCATGTTTCTTGATCCACCGTATGATATCGATGATTTTTTGTATGGATCTAATAGGGAATTACATCGGCAATTCAATCATGAATTATTTGCAAAAGAAGTTGATCACTGTCGGCATAAATTCATTTTGACTTACAACGTTAATGAATTTATTGAAACTCGATATAAAAAATACGATCAGAGAAAATATCAGTTGCAATACGGAATGGTGCATCGTATTTCAGGAAATAGAAAAACTGAATTCGTAATTACGAACCACTGATCCAGAAGTACGGTCGCCATAAATTCAGGATATCTCAATATGTCAAAAGTGATACCGATCAAAAAACGTTCGACTGAACTTGTAGTGATGGAGTCGTCTTTTGAAAAAAAGATGCAGTCGATAAAAAATAATCAGTTGAAAAAGACGCAGGAAATCGATCACTTTGTGGTTACGTTCAAGCAAGCAATGGGCAAGACAGCAATTGCTTATTTGGAGTTATCGAAGCTGGCTTATGATGCTTCTGTGAGATATGAAGAAGATAAATGGGCGTATGATTATTTTTGTGAAAAGATTGGTTTATCCAAGTCGTACTTAAGAAAATTGTCGTTGATCGGTAGCAGGGCAGATGAAATGCTGAAGCACATTGATTTTCTACCGAACTCAATGAATTCTCTTTACGAACTATCTCAGTTGAATGAAAAAGACTTCAAATCTGTCCTACAAAAAAAGAATCAACTGAAAGAGCTTACGAGCTCAGATATTGCAAAGTTGAATCAAAACAAGGTAAAGAAATCTTCAAGTCGTGAAATTGAAGAAAGCAAAAAAGAATCGAAATCAAAAATGATCAATGAGTTTGCGAAACAATTACTCATTGAACACAAGTATCAAATTGACTTGATTGAGATTAGATATGACCCGAAGAACTCATTGATGCCAGCAAAAGTACCAAAGGTGGTCGTGAAGAAAGGTCGGGTCGGATCATTTCGGAAAAAAGCATGAGAAAGTGAATGGTTTTCTATCGACCGAATACCTAAAAAAAATTTTGGTGTGAGTTTTTGTGGAAAAGTCAGTTTTCATTCACTAAGGTTGCTTTGAAAAAGCATGTTCCTTCAAAAGCATTCTTTGGTTTGAGATATGCATTTGAATCTGGATATTAAATGACAAATAAAACGATTCTTCTCTCATTACTTTTCTTGGCTGGATGCGCTGGCGTAAAACTGGTTCACTTTGATGGTAGATCAGCTACGCTTCAACACAGTGAAAGTGATTTTGCTGATGCAATGCGAACAGCAAGAGAACAATGCGCTAACCAGGGCAAAGGAATCAAGCACGACAGAACTGACTGCGGCAGTAAATGCGTCAGCACATTCGTTTGTCTGGAGAGATGATTCTTTAGGAATTCAAGCAAGATATGTTGGGTTCAGAAAGTCAGAAGTCCAGCGGCAGTGATTTACTTGCTCGGAAAATGTTCAGAAATGAACAAAATGATGGGTTCAGAAAGTAGTTATTTTTGGAAAGATGAGGAGATAACAATTGGAAGATGAAAAAAATAATGATCTAAAAGACTATGCTTTAATTCCTTCTGGTGCGATAGCAATTTTATCGATATCGCCATTACTTTTTGCCTTATTCCAAGTAAAAATATCTGAAATTGTTTCTTCCGATGAAGTTGAATTCGTTTCAATCTATTCTTCTTTTTTAGGTTGGTTTGTTTTATTTTCAATTGTGAATTTGATTTTGTGTTTCATGGATCGTGAATCGTTATCTAAACATGGACTTAAAAATTTAAGCGGCGTACTCATACTGATTCTCGTCCCAATTTATTTATATTTTAGAGGGGATTCAGTAAATAATGCATATAAAGTCGGATGGTTTAAATCGAATATTTTCCTGATTATCTGGGTAGTATCACTTGCTTGCTCTATTCCGCTGGAGGAATACCTTCTCTCAAAAGTAAGCTTCGAAATGAGGGGCACACAAGGAAATTTGGCCGAAGGAATTGAAAATCCCAGAGAAATAATTGACCTATCAAAGAAATTTGATATCAGAAATGGGGATTCGATTGAACAAACTATCGAAAATTTACAAAAAAAAGGTTTTATGGAAGTTATGAACGTTGAAATATACCAAAAAAATCATCAAATTTTATTTTTCTCATACCGTCAAAATGATGGGGCTCTAAATTATTTAAAATCTTATCCAAAACACGATCCGGTTTCAAAAGAGATAAGATCATTTCAAACGGTTGAAGGTCTACCTGATTTTTTAGAGAAAGATCAATGGCAAAGATCTGATAATTTAGTTGTGTTTGAAGGCACGAAACCGGAAACCGGTCCTGGGACGATTATCGTCGAGTTTGATAAGCAAGGGAAAATATCAAAATTGCTTGAATACGAATAATAAATTTGTTGCTTAACTTTAAGAGATTTGAACTATAGATTGGACTAACATGAATAAAAAATATCTTCTTTCCGGTATTGCGGTCTGTCTATTTGTGTTAATTAGCGGGTATTTTTACGTTCAGCAAAAAAATGAAGACATGGCACGTGCCGAAGGGTACAGAAATTATGTAGAAATGAAAAAGTCAATCGAATTAGGATTTAAAGATTCGACAGAATATTTTGATGCAATTGAAAAAGGTTTTCCTAATAAGAGAAATTATGCTGATGCTTTGAAACAAGGATTCGACAGCTTCGATGAATTTCAAAAATCTAAAAAAGGTGGTTTCACCTCAAAAGACGAGTATCAAAAGTCTGTGGCATTTGGACTTGACGATAGAGTCCAGTACAAAGCAGCAATTGCTGGAGGTTTTAAAAATGGAAAAGAATATCTTGAAGCATCGAAGGGAGAGTTCACTGATGTAAAACAATATCGTGAAGCGAAAAGATTAGGATACGAAAACAGTAGCGATTTTGAAGCAGGAAAACTAGGCAAATTTGGAGATGCAAAAGAGTGGCGAATAGCATCAGAAAAAGGATTTTCTGATGCTGCGAAATATCGGCAATCAATGGTAATGAAAATCAATAATTTTTCTGATTACCAATATGCGATTGAAAAAGGATACCCAAATGGTGATGAGTTGGCAGAAGGACGGTCTGGCAATTTTGAAAATTATGGGGAATATAAGTTAGCAAAGTCTTTAGGCGTGAGAACACGAGAGGCATTACTAGATTTTCTTGATGGGAATAAAACTATTGAAAAATGTGCAGATGGTATGACCTTAGAAAAACAGCGTTGTGAGCAGGAAAAGCTTGGAAAGCGACTTTTTTTTAGAGGGAAGATATTTAATGTTAAAACAGAAAACGAAGCGCTAGTGAAATTATTTACCAACGAAGGAAATTTCGCAGAGGTTATATTTCGAAATGCAGTAGGAGGAACATTTTCGAAAGATCAGCAAATCCGTTTTTGGGGAAATTTAACAAGGGTTGGCACTGGAATAATCATAAATCATCAAATTACTGATGCGATGCTTGATCCATAGTGCTTTTTAATAAACTGAATACAATATCAAGATAATAAATGAAAGCTCTCGGAATACTTTTAATTATCGTTGGTTTTCTTTTTAGCTTGTCTGGAATTGGGGCGCTAATTGGTATTCCACTCATTATTGGAGGAATTGTCTCCTTCTTCTACCCTATTTTTGCCGCTGTGGTGTTAGTGGGTATGGTATTTGGGTATGAAGCGGGCGCACAAACTAGCGGAGGTTATGTCTTTGCTATTTTGGTTGCATCTGTAATCATTTTGCCATTGAAGCACTTTGTTTTCGACAAGTTGGAAAATGAAGATCCGCTGAAATCATTGATATTCGGGAAAACAGATACCCCTAAAGAGAATTCTGAAAATAACCCACAGCTAGCGTCAGCCACATCTGAAAATAATGATTTTTGGGAAATTGCATTAAATGAAGTAAATGACGAAAACAGCAGAATTCCGTCAATTTGGGCAAGGGCGTTTGCAGAATCACTTGGAGATGAAAAGAAGTCCGCAGCCATTTACATAAAACTTCGAGTTGAAGGTCTAAACTCTCAAAACAATACGCAAGCGATAAATTCGCAGCAATCGGCCGAAGTTTTTCTAGCAGAGAGTCACTACAAATTCATCAAATTAGAAGGGTTTGATTGTTTTGTTTTCCCAAATGGACAATGTGCGGTTAAAGAAGGTGATGTGTACGTTTTGTTTAACAACTTAGAAAATTTGAATAATTCGATTCGGAATTATGGATACACGGGTATGCATGATTCAAAAGGTCGCCTGCGTGTACTAAACATTTCAAATACTTGAAATTAGTTTTCAATTTCACTCACACTGATACAAACACAGCAGCACCTTGCCATGTTCGCACAATAAGCTGTCATGCAGCAATTCCACAAAGTTCAATATCTTCATTCTTTGCTCGTCATACAGAGCATTCTTCTCTTCAAGCGTCATATCATCATCAGGTGCTTTCAGTGACAAGGACAGTCTTGCTTTGCTGATTACTTCCATCTGCTCAAAGAAGTTTAGGCAAGGCTTGTAGTCAGTGATGGGTAGCAGATCATCTGTGGAGTTATTCATTCTGGCTCCTTGATGACTGCTACCAGTGTTACAGATGATGATTTCTCTTTCTTTGCTTGTGCTGCTACTTGACGCAGAAATGGTGCTGCTGCTGTACTGATGCTCGTCTGATACAGATTCAGATTTGTTCGCATCACAGTCACTGGTGAACGCTCAAACTCTTTTGCTAATAGCTGAAGTTCACGTGCCATCATAAGAACCTATTTCGTAGGTTGTATTCTTGAAGATGGCGCATCAATAGCAATCTGGTAAATGTCGATGGCTTCAGATTGTTCTGCTTGGCAATCTCACGAAGTTGATGGTTGAACTGAATCGGTAATCTGACATGGATGTTCGTCTCAAGTAGTTCTGGTGTTGCGTTCATACTCCTCCTTTTGGTATTGTTGGTATGCACTGTTTCTGATATTTATAAGAAGTGCAATTGCAGTGACTCAAAATGCTTCTTTGTCTAAATAGATTGCTACACAAAGCATCACAGACAAACAGCAGAGGCAATAATCATTTGGATAATTCAATGGGCCAGGAATCTCCTGCAATCAATAACATACTTATTTCACTGGGTGATTCTCATGGCTGAGTCAACACAAAAGATAAGTCGTTTTCGAAAGCAGATGGAGAAAAAGACTGCTCAAACTTCTTTGGCACTCAAAGAAGAAGTCAAAACTTCACGATTTCTGGTTGGATCACACAATAAAGTCAGGCTGAATAAAGCACTAGCAGTGGCTGGACGACTGGATCTGACTGAGACGACTCTGCTTACACCAGATGTTCATAAGGTTCATGCAGATCGACTAACTGAACGATATCTACGTAAATGGCGCTCAGTTCGTGCTGTCTGTCACAACACTGATCAGGCTCGTGCAAGATTCAGATTTCTGACCCTACTGGACTGTATTGAGGTGCCAGATCCTGATGTTGCTATTAAGACGATTGTGGCATTCAAGGAAGCACTGTCAGCGGCAGCACAGGACAGTGTGGGTATATGGCTGCTGGGTGCAGTGGAAGTGGAGGTCGTGTCTTTGGAGATGATGAGGGAGAATAACAAACTCATTACTACAGCACCTGGACAAATGAGGAAACTTGAGGTCTGTGAGCAACTTCTAACAAGATTACCGAAAAGGGATCGACATTTACGATCATATTTCCTGATTCATTTTCACGGTATCGTCAGTGCAGCATCAGATAATCGTTTTCAGCAGTTTGAAGATCGACTGAGGTCGGTAAAACGCTGGTCAAAGGTACCCAGAGGCATAGAGATCAAACGTTTGTCTAGACAATTCGGTGGCAAGAATAAATCGATGGAAGCAAATCTTAAAGATATTGCCCGATACATCACAAAAGGAGGTAACGATTGGGTTGGGGATAAGAGCTACCTTAGATATAAATTGAGTTTCGATGGGCGTGATGCTTCCGATGAAACGGCGTGGGTACAAGAAAACTGGCGAAATAATGAACTTTTGAAAAAAGAGCATAAGGAGGAAGGTATTGAGGATGCTCTTTCACTAGATCACTATGAAGCGGCTGCCCTTGCAGATGTCATTGATCGGATGATGAGATTGCAAAAAAATAGGCAAGGATATTTACTTTTTCGATGATTCGATTCGTCAAAAGTCGAATTTTGCTACTTACATTTAAAGAAGGTTAAAAAATGATCTCAATTCCTAAAAAGACTATTGATGAACTAATTGATTTTTATTTGAACACGGCAATACAAGAATTGAAAAATAAAAAATATAAAAATTAACCGGACTATCGTAGTTTGATTTGCGATTTTTTTGTTGTGAAATTGAAATTATATGAATTTGCGCACAAGAAAATTGGATTATTTCCTGAGTCATTTGATTTGCGATCAGCTCTTGATCAGATTTCAATTATCGCTTTTTTTGGTATTGGATTGAATGATTCGATAGAAAAGTACGTCGTTAATGACGGTTTGTTTTGGGGAATGTTTATTTTTTCAATTCGAAGAAACGAATTTCCATCGTTCCAATTAGAGTTGATTAAGGATAGTGTTAACAGGTTTCAAAGGCCTAAATCGAAGCAGATTCTCAAGCAAACTGCATATGGCGTGGTCGCTGGATGCACTGAGACAATTGAGGAGTCCCTTTTTTCGATTGGTGTATTTAATGTGAATCATGCTTCCAGTGCACTCAAAAAATTTAAATCAAAGACAAGTTTTCTATTGGGCATGGCAGATAAGATGGTTCAATCTTCCATTAAAGAAATTAATTCTATCGTCGACTCGGAAGGGAATATTTTTGTATACAGAGGGTTTGATTTCGGTCCCAAAGAAAGTGTAAGAAAGGATCGGCGCAGATTGGGTAATGAGCATTCTCATATCCAAGAAACCGGTGTTGGATTAAGCTTCACTCTTGATAAGGCGGTTGCGAAGGAATTCGCACTCTCAAAATGGAGTGCAATGCAGAATGGCGAAATTACTTTAGAAGCTCGAATATTTAATAGTTGTGTAATTCTTGAAAAATCGGGCGTCGATTTCAAGAAATTTCTGTCTGATAAAGAAAGATTTGCTGCAATTGGCAAGTACAAGGTAAATCGAAAGCACATCATATGTAATTTCGCTTACGACAAAAACAGCTATAAGTCTGAATCTGAAATAATGGTTTTCCCTGAAAATTTAGAATTGATTGATTACCGCATCATTCAAGGCACAAAAGCAAAATCGTAGATTGGAGTTTTCGAAAATTCTTCTAGAAGTAATAACTCCTTTTTGTTGGTTGTGCGTCAGTAGGAGGTTTCTAGGGAACACTGCTACTGTGTGGCACCAATTATTAACGGCATACTGGCTTTAATGCAAATCTCACTTCAAAACCAGTAGCAGCACACCAAATCCAATGAGCAGATAAAGCGGCAAGAACAGCTTTATGTTCTGCTGAACAATGCTCGAATCTGCATTCTTGTATTTCTTGAGGTAGTAAGTGTGGATGATCGGTGCAAGCAGGATCACACCAAACTCAGCCAGCAGTTCAATCCGTTCGCCTGCCATTGGTTTGTCCTGTGCTCGTCGATTTGATCGGCAGATGCGTTTTCTTCTGTCTACACCAGTGTAGGCGTCATCAATAATAAGTTGTCAAAATAGAATCTTAATAATTCAGTCATCTGACAGTCTTTCACTGCCAACACATGCAATGCCATTAACCGTGCTTCTGAACGAGTATAGAACGGTTTCTGATGTGTTCTGGACACTTGAATGCAGTGCAGTTCAGCTGCAGAAACCCTGTTGTGCGGGTATGGGAAAGTAGATGTTGCTAAATTGATACTATCACTGAAGAACTCATTACTACACCCCAGCACTTCAGACAGTAGCAGGCGGCAGTCTGATACTTCATGCCGGGGATTGGAGGAGGGATGCCTATGACTTATTTGGAGAGACTGGTTCGGCAGATTCGACGAAGGTATCCAGACGACGCACCGCTTCATCTGCTGGAAGAAGCATGTCGACGGTATCAGGTTTATTACCATCGACGAATTGAACCATGCCCTGAATTGTTTTATGGATCGTGGGGCTGGACTGATGCACGAAGAAGGGAATTCAAAGCAGCATTAGATGCCTTTGGACTTATGGAAATTCGTAAGTGATCCGTTCCAGTGCTTCCCGCATCACTTCAAGTGTCGTGCCACCGCTGTATAGTCCATAGGTGATTCGTGGTTTTTCATGACCGACGATATCAGCGGCTACATTCTCTCCGACACCTTGATTTTCGAGCATTGTCACTAGCGTCTTGCGAATTGAATGAAAGACATGTGACTTTCCGTACCCTTCAAAGCTCTTCAGTCTTCCAAAGCGTTTACCTATTGCGTTTGATCGGTCACCGTACTTATTCTCTGATAGTCCTGAAATCAAAAATCCATCTTCTGATTCTTTGATTAGTAAATCAACACGATCTTTCAACTTGGTATGGATAGGGATTAATCTCTTTCCTGCTTCGGTCTTTGAGTCGGTGATCTTAAAAGTGAATTTCTTGAGGTCTATATCTTCAACCTTGAGAGAGCAGATTTCTTCAATTCGTGCGCCAGTGTAAGCACCAATCAGTATCAGATCGGAGAGTTGTAAATCTCCTTTCATCGTTGCGCAAGCAAAAAGATATTCAACATCTTCTGGTTCAAATGGTTGCCACGGTTCTGTCTTGTATTTTGCTTTTGAGTTGGGTTTATCGCTAATCTTGAAGTCATCAGGCACAACGAATGGATTTGGTAAGTCTGGGGATATTTCTTTGATCTTTTGAAGATACTTGTAAAAGTTTCTACATGATCCAGTGATGCGTCGAATTGATGATGGGGTTAGATTGCCAGTTGTGCCTAGATAAATTAGAAATATTTCAATATTCTTGGTGGTCAGCATATTGGCAGTAGGGAAGGGGTCATGCAGCAATGAAACATCGCTTTTCATTTGATCGATGGTTTTTTCTGCTAACCCTTTTTCTTTTTCATGCTTTAGCCAAGAACTTTCAAGATTCTTGAGGTGCTGCTGTTTGCCTGATGCTAGAGTCTTGAAAATATCTGCTGCTGTTTCACCTTGTTCGTGCCTGATGCGTATTTCTTCCTCTTCCATGATTTCTTTAACACGCATCGGATTATCGTTAGCAAGATATTCCTCGTATAGTTTTGTTGCTGACTGAACGTTGGCATCAGCAGAGTTGACGTTTACTATCGTTCTTGCCTTTTCAATCTGATTTTTCCAGTTGATAACCCAGACAGCAGCAATTGCCTCTGCTTTCTTCAGATCGTCAGTTTCGGTACTCTTGTAAAACTTTGCTTTCTTTATGATGTGACGAACATCGGCAGGGACGTACAGCACCGCATAGTAGGTGTTGTATCGCCTCTCAACATGGGATGCTTTGAAGGGTTTCTTGCCCATGGACAGTATGGATTCTAAGTAGGGATTCGAACTGGTATCATTATGAAAACACTGATTCAACACATGTTTTCAACACATGTGTGCGATTTTAGACTATAATTTACGTCGTAAACAGCACTTTTTGTGTAGTGACGACGAATCCCTCGGTCTCCGCCAAGTATTAATCTTGTAGCATCCAGCGAAGTCTAAAACTTACCTAGCTGTCTCGAAAAGGCCTTGAATTTCAAGGCCTTTTTGTCTTTTGACGTCCGTCA
>Ga0315902_10009244_pt1 | contig 13219 bp, 18 predicted proteins | sample LakEriMetagenome_9_FD_203523 | JGI IMG/M metagenome (GOLD analysis project Ga0315902, IMG submission 203523) | Freshwater fungal communities from buoy surface, Lake Erie, Ohio, United States - Buoy 12 MA117 | ecosystem: Environmental > Aquatic > Freshwater > Lake > Lake biofilm | place: USA... | reverse complement strand
TAAAATCGCTTTAAAATACGATTTGAAATCAAAGCAACCTGCGATCTCTAAAATCGATAGAATCTCTTCTCCAGGACACCGTAAATACGCAGGCGCTGAAGAGTTGCCACGTGTGTTAAACGGACTCGGAATTGCAGTGATGTCTACTTCGAAAGGAGTAATGACAGATAAGAAAGCTCGTCAAGAGAAAGTAGGCGGAGAAGTATTGTGTTACGTATATTAAGAACTAGAAAAAAATTGACCCATGTCAAGAATAGGTAAAAACCCAATTCCATTACCCAAAGACGTTAGCGTTGAATTGGCGAATGGTGTTATTAAGGTAAAAGGGCCAAAAGGTGAACTATCTCAAGCAGTTGAGTCTTCAATTACGATTGAAATCGGCGAGACTGAGATTGTTTGCTCACGCTCAAGTGACCACAAAGACGTTCGTGCAAAACACGGATTGTACCGCTCTCTAATCAACAATATGATTGTTGGTGTTAGCACGGGCTGGAAGAAAGAATTAGAAATGATCGGTGTTGGTTACCGTGCAAATGTTGAAGGTCAAAAATTGAACTTGACATTAGGTTATAGCCACCCTATCGTGTTTGAACTTCCATCTGAAATTAAAGTATCGGCGAAAGCAGAAAAAGGGGAGAACCCTCAGATTTCACTTGAGTCGTATGACAAGCAATTGATTGGACAGGTTGCAGCAAAAATTCGTTCGCTTCGTACTCCGGAGCCATATAAAGGAAAAGGTGTTCGTTACGTTGGTGAGTTTGTTCGCAAGAAAGCGGGTAAGTCAGCAGCTAAATAATTGATAATACAATGGCATTTTCAAAAGATTCTCGTAGAGCTAAAATACGCACTCGCATACGTGCTAGAGTGAAAGGTACTGATGTTAAACCTCGCTTGAGTGTGTTTCGCAGTAACAAACAGATTTATGCTCAGATCATAGATGACAACCAGGGGGTAACTCTTGCGTCTGCTTCATCTAATGTTATGAAAGAAGCGCAAAATATTGCTAAAATAGAGCAAGCGCGTATCATAGGTAAAACAATTGCTGAAAGAGCTAAAGCAGCAGGTATTGAAGAAGTGGTTTTTGACCGCGGTGGATACTTGTATCATGGACGTGTAAAATCTTTGGCTGAAGCAGCTCGCGAAGCCGGACTTAAATTTTAATACAAATGCTAGAAGGAAAAGTAGTTCGCGCTAGCGAAACAGAATTGAAAGATCGTTTAGTAAGCGTTAATCGTGTTACTAAAGTTACCAAAGGTGGTAGAACATTTGGTTTCGCAGCAATCGTTGTTGTAGGTAACGAAAACGGAGTAGTAGGTCACGGTTTGGGTAAATCCAAAGAAGTTGCTGAAGCAGTTACGAAGGCAATTGAAGATGCTAAAAAAGGTCTTGTGCGTGTTCCAATCCACAGAGGTACGATCCCTCACGAGATTGCAGGTAAGTTTGGTGGCGCTCGTGTTTTCTTGAAGCCTGCTTCTTTGGGAACTGGAGTTATCGCTGGAGGTGCAATGCGTGCGGTGCTAGAATCTGCTGGAGTAAAAGACGTTTTGGCTAAATCCAAAGGGTCTTCAAACCCACACAACGTAGTTAAGGCTACAGTTCAAGCGCTAGCTGCACTTAGAACACCTCAAGAAATTGCGCGTATTCGCGGAATTCAATTAGAAAAAGTTTTTAACGGATAATCCATACCATTATGGCGAAAGTTGTTATCACCCAAGTTAAAAGTGCTATTGATCGTCCAAAACGTCAAAAGGCTACAATCGAGGCTTTGGGAATCAAAAAATTAAACGTGTCAGTAGAAAAAGAATTGACACCAAACATTGAAGGAATGATTCGCGCTGTGAGTCACCTTTTGAAAGTGGAATACAAATAACGATTAGAAGAGATGAAATTAAATAACTTAAAGCCAGCTGAAGGTTCTATTAAGGACAGAAAGCGTATCGGTCGTGGTGAAGGTTCTGGACACGGTGGAACTTCTACACGTGGACACAAAGGTGCTGGATCACGCTCTGGTAACAAGCGCAAAATTGGTTTCGAAGGTGGTCAAATGCCTCTTCAAAGACGTTTGCCTAAATTTGGATTCAAGAGCTTAAACCGCGTTGAATACAAAGGAATCAATCTTGATACTTTACAATTGTTAGTTGATAAGCATAACCTATCTGAGGTTACTTTTGATACACTTGTAGCAAACGGAATTTGCAGCAAGAAGGCCCTTGTAAAAGTTATGGGTCGTGGCGAATTAAAAGGAAAATTAAATGTGACAGCACATGCTTTCACAGCCACTGCTAAAGCGGCTATCGAAGCAATGGGCGGAACAGCAAACATTATATGAAAAAGTTTTTTACGGCAATAAGAAACATCTGGAATCACGAAGAACTTCGTAAGAAAATTCTTTTCACCTTAGGTATCCTATTGGTGTACAGAATTGGTTCTTATGTCCTTCTTCCTGGGATAGATGCTGTGAAAATGCAAGACCCAAATGCGGCTGGATCAGGTTCAATCGCAGATTTTTTAGGTCTTTTCACAGGTGGTGCGTTCAATAGAGCTTCAATTTTTGCTCTCGGTGTAATGCCTTACATCTCAGCTAGCATTGTTATCCAATTGTTGGGTCTTGCAGTGCCTACAGTTCAGAAATTGCAACGCGAAGGTGAAAGCGGACGTCGTAAAATCAATCAATGGACACGTTTTCTGACTATTGGTATCGCTATGGTGCAAGCACCGGGTTACCTTGCTCAATACGTGCCTGCAGATGCTCACGTGAACAGTCCTATGTGGATGATCACTTCGATTATCATTTTAACTAGTTCAACATTATTCGTGATGTGGCTAGGAGAGAAGATAACCGACAAGGGAATTGGAAACGGAACTTCATTAATCATTATGACAGGTATTTTGTCTGACATTCCAGGCGCTTTTGCTCAAGAATTCAGTCAACAAACTTCTTTCTTCTTCTTAATTGAAATAGCCGTTATGGTTATTGTAATTGGGGGAACAGTAGCCATTATTCAAGCTGTGCGCAGAATACCTGTGCAGATGGCTAAGATGGCAGCTGGTGGTAGTCATCTCCCTCAAGGAGAAGGTGCTAGAAGTTATATTCCTTTACGAGTAAACGCAGCCGGTGTTATGCCAATCATCTTTGCTCAAGCAATCATGTTCGTTCCGCTATATCTGAGTAACACGGAAATGTTCCAAAACAACAAGGTTTTGGCTTCATTGACAAACTACCAGGGAGTTGGTTACAACATGTTGCTAATGCTAATGATTATTCTCTTTACTTTCTTCTACACAGCTATCGTTACCAATCCAAATCAGATTGCAGACGACCTAAAGAGAAATGGGAATTTCGTGCCTGGAATCAAGCCTGGAAAGGATACGGCAGAATTTATTGATAGAGTTTTGTCGAGTATTACCCTTCCTGGTGGTATCTTTGTCGGCCTTATTGCAATATTGCCTGCTCTTGTTTTGACATTGTCATTAACAAAAGCACAAATGTTTGCCCAATTTTTTGGAGGAACATCAATGTTAATTACAGTTGGAGTAATCTTGGATTTACTTCAACAAATAGAAAGTCATTTGCTATCTCGTCACTATGATGGGTTAATGCAATCAGGTAGAGTGAGAGGAAGAAACAGTGGGAACGTTGCGAGCAGTGGTTACACCGTTTAAGCTGTGAGCAAAAAGGTAGTTTTAAAAACGCAGGATGAGATAAACGCCATCCGAAAGAGTTCTTTACTTGTAGGAAAAACGTTGGCAGAAATTGCCAAAATCGTTGAACCAGGTGTCACAACCTTGCAACTAGATAAGGTTGCGGAAACGTTTATTCGAGATCATGGTGCATACCCTGGTTTTCTTGGATATCATGACTTTCCCAATTCAATCTGTGCAAGTGTGAATCAAGCTGTGGTTCATGGAATACCAAATACACAACCATTGAAAGAGGGGGATATTGTCTCTGTGGATATTGGAGTGTTGTGGGAAGGATTTTGGGGAGATTCTGCATTTACATTCGCCGTTGGGAAAATATCCGATGATTTACAAAAATTGCTGGATACAACGAGAATGTGCTTAGAGTTGGGGGTCGAACAAGCCGCAATTGGAAAACGGATAGGTGACATCGGTTACGCTGTGCAACATCATGCAGAGACGAACGGGTATGGTGTTGTAAGAGAGTTAGTAGGTCACGGAGTTGGCATACAACTTCACGAAGCACCGGAAGTGCCGAATTACGGAAGAAGAGGACATGGTTTGGTTATGACAGAAGGAATGGTCTTGGCAATTGAGCCAATGATTAACCTCGGGACGAAGAACGTGAGACAACTAAAGGACGGTTGGACAATAGAGACGCAAGACGGAAAACCAAGTGCACACTTTGAACACACAGTGGCAGTTGGAAAGGGTGGCGCGGAGAAATTGTCTTCATTTGAAGAGATAGACGCAGCATTAGCTGCGAAAAAATAATAAAAAACTGAATGGCGAAACAGACATCGATAGAACTAGACGGGACCATTGTTGAGGCATTGTCAAACGCAATGTTCCGTGTGGAGCTTGAAAATGGACACATCATTGTAGCTCACATTTCCGGGAAAATGAGAATGCATTACATTCGAATTCTTCCAGGAGATAAAGTGAAAGTGGAAATGTCGCCTTACGATTTAACAAAAGGTCGAATTTGTTTTCGATATAAATAATAAAGTAGTAGAGATATGAAAGTACGTGCTTCAATTAAAAAGCGTTCAGCTGACTGCAAAATCGTTAGCCGAAAAGGAAAGCTTTATGTAATCAACAAGAAAAACCCGAAATTCAAACAAAGACAAGGATAATTCCTTAAAATAAAGAATAACTATGGCAAGGATTGCAGGTATAGATCTACCGCGTAACAAAAGAGGTGAAATCGGACTCACCTACATCTACGGAATTGGACGTTCAACGTCGCGTAGAATCTTGGAACAAGCTGGAATTTCTTATGACAAGAAAGTTCAAGATTGGAACGATGATGAACTAGGTTTGATTCGTAATTTCATTACCGATGAATTGAAAGTGGAAGGTGCTTTGCGCTCCGAAACACAATTGAACATTAAGCGATTAATGGACATCGGTTGCTACAGAGGTGTTCGTCACCGCTCTGGATTGCCACTTCGTGGACAAAGCACAAAAAACAACTCTCGTACCCGTAAAGGAAAACGTAAGACAGTTGCGAATAAAAAGAAAGCAGTTAAATAATCAATAAGCTAAGGCAAGAGAAATGGCCAAAGTAGAAAAAAAGAAAAAGAAAAATGTGGTGGTGGAAGCTATGGGTCAAGCCCATATTCAATCCACATTTAACAACATCATCATTAGTTTAACCAACAATTCTGGACAGGTGATCTCATGGTCATCGGCAGGGAAAATGGGATTCCGTGGTTCTAAAAAGAACACTCCGTACGCCGCTCAAATGGCTGCAGAACAATGCGGAAAAGAAGCCCATGATCTTGGCCTTAGAAAGGTGAAGGTGTTTGTTAAAGGACCTGGAGCAGGTAGAGAATCTGCTATCCGTACTATTAACACAGTTGGTATTGAAGTTTTGGAAATCGTTGATACGACTCCACTTCCTCACAACGGTTGTCGCCCACCAAAAGCAAGAAGAATCTAATTTTTAGAAGAAAAAGAAATGGCAAGATACATTGGCCCAAAAACAAAGATTGCACGAAGATTTCGTGAAGCAATCTACGGACCTGATAAAGGACTAGAAAAGCGTAATTTTCCACCAGGACAACACGGCCCAAATAAGCGTCGCGCAAAACAAAGTGAATACTCTATTCAGTTAACTGAAAAGCAAAAAGCGAAATATACCTATGGTATCCTTGAGCGTCAGTTCTCTAACTTGTACAAAAAGGCTTCTGCTCGTCCAGGTGTTACAGGAGAAATCCTTTTGGCTTTGTGTGAATCACGTCTAGATAACACAGTATTCCGTTTAGGAATTGCTACAAAGCGTAGCGGTGCAAGACAGTTGGTTTCTCACAACCACATCACGGTTAATGGTAACGTTGTGAATATTCCTTCATACCAATTGCGTCCAGGAGACCGCATTTCAGTTCGTGAAAAATCAAAATCTTTAGAGTCGATTACAATGGCATTAGCTACACGTAAGAACTTCGATTGGTTGGCTTGGAACGACTCAAACAAGGAAGGTGTATTTATGAAGTACCCTGAACGTGTTCAAATTCCAGAAAACATTCGCGAGCAATTAATCGTCGAATTGTACTCTAAATAATCCTTAATTTAAAATCAACTCAATGGCTATATTAGATTTCGTAAAACCGGACAAAGTCGTAATGCTAGAAAGCAATGACTTTACAGGTACTTTCGAATTTCGTCCTCTAGAACCAGGCTTCGGAATAACGATTGGAAACGCATTACGTCGTATCCTTCTTTCTTCCTTAGAAGGTTTCGCTATCACTTCAATTAAAATTGAAGGAGTAGATCACGAATTTTCTTCTATCAAGGGAGTAGTAGAAGATGTTACTGAAATCATCCTTAACTTGAAGCAAGTTCGCTTCAAGCGCCAAATTGAAGGAACAGACTACGAGAAAGTTTCTATTAGTATCAATGGCCAGGAGCAATTCAAGGCTGGTGATATAAGCAACTTCACATCTGCATTTCAAGTGTTGAATCCAGATTTAGTTATCTGCAATATGGAGCCTAAGGTGAAGCTTCGTATAGATTTAGCTATTGGCATGGGACGTGGTTACAGACCAGCTGAGGAGAATAAAACTTCAAGTGCTCCTGTTGGAACCATCTTCATAGATTCAATCTTTACGCCTATCCGTAATGTGAAATTTTCTGTTGAGAATTTCCGTGTGGAGCAAAAGACGGACTATGAAAAGTTGATCCTGGAAATTCAAGGTGATGGTTCAATCACACCTAAAAATGCACTTCAAGAGGCTGCAAAAATTTTAATTCATCACTTCATGTTGTTCAGTGACGAGCGTATCACGCTTGAAACTGAAATCAAGCGCGAAGTTGAAGAATTCGATGAGAGTTCATTACACATGCGCCAGTTGTTGAAAACCAAGTTGGTTGACATGGACTTGAGTGTGCGTGCTTTGAATTGCTTAAAAGCAGCGGATATTGAAACTTTAGGAGATTTAGTTTCATTTAACAAGAACGACTTGTTGAAGTTCCGTAACTTTGGTAAGAAATCACTTACTGAATTAGAAGAATTAGTAGAAAGCAAAGGTTTGCACTTCGGAATGAACGTTGCAAAGTATAAATTGGATAGAGATTAACCCCTGCTGATTTTCAGTAGAAGAAAGTACAATTATGAGACACGGAAAAACGAATAACCATTTAGGTAGAAAGGCAGAGCACCGTCGTGCTATGCTAGCTAATATGGCTAACTCACTTATCGAGCACAAGCGCATCAATACAACTCTTGCTAAAGCGAAAGCTTTGCGTAAGTATGTTGAACCACTTCTCACTAAGTCGAAGGCAGATAGCACTCACAATAGAAGAACTGTTTTCAGTTATTTGAAGAACAAAGAAGCTGTTACTGAGTTGTTTCGCACAGTAGCTCCACAAATAGCAACTCGTCCTGGTGGTTACACCCGTATCGTTCGCACTGGATTCCGTCAGGGAGACAATGCTGAAATGTGTATGATGGAGCTAGTAGACTTCAACACCATTTACGGTAAGGAGGCTGAAAAGGCAACAGCTAAGAAGCGCACGCGTCGCGGTGCTGCTAAGAAAACCGATGATGTTGCGGTTGAGGCGGGAACGGATGTAATTGAAGCGACAGAGGTAGATGCTGAAGCAAAACCAAAAAAGACAACAAGAAAGAAAAAGGATGATTCTGCTTCAGCAGAGTAAACCTATAAATCCATTATGAAATAGGGAGCAATTTATTGCTCCCTATTTTTATTTTGTTGAAAAGTTCAGTTTATTTTTCTATTTAAAAAGTTTAACTTTGTCCTTTAATGAGACAAGAATCTATACCTGCGGTACTGCTCCTCCAAGACGGTACCGTTTTTTATGGCCAAAGTTGCGGCGCAAAAGGCACATCAACAGGTGAAATTGCATTCAATACCGCAATGACTGGCTACCAAGAAGTTTTTACAGACCCTTCGTATTTCGGTCAGTGTTTGGTTATGGCTACATCCCATATTGGAAATTATGGAGTGCACATCGACGAAGTTGAGTCATCTAAATGCCAAGTTTCAGGAATAATTATAAAGAAATTTTCAGATGTGGCGAGTCGTGTCGGTGCGGCGGGTACGCTGCAGGATTATTTAGTAAGAGACAATGTTGTTGGAATTTGCGATTTGGACACCCGAGCGTTGGTTCGACACATCCGAAAAAATGGTGCAATGAATTGCATTATTTCAACAGAAAATTCTGACATAGATAATTTGAAGATCAAGTTAAGTCAAGCCCCAAACATGGATGGACTTGAGTTGGCCTCAAGAGTAGCATGTTCTGAGGCGTTTGAATTTGGAAATCCTAACTCTGAAATTAAGATAGCAGTGTTGGATTTCGGGGTAAAGTTAAACATCCTTCGCTGCCTTGATGAGCGCGGTGCTTTTCTAAAAGTGTTTCCATTGAATGTAACATTGGAAGAAATAATGGCGTGGGGTCCCGATGGCGTAATGTTTTCAAATGGCCCTGGGGACCCTTCAGCAATGCCATATACGATAGAACTTACAGCAAAGATTATTGAGATAGGTATTCCTTGCTTTGGAATTTGCTTGGGTCACCAACTCATTGGATTAAGTCAAGGGTTGAAAACTGTGAAGATGTTCAATGGACATCGAGGAGTTAATCACCCAATAAAGAATTTAATTAGCGGAAAAGGCGAAATTACCAGTCAAAACCATGGGTTCGTTATTTCAAAAGAAAGCATCGCAAATAATGCAGACGTTGAGATTACACACGTGCACTTGAATGACGATACTGTTGCTGGAATTCGATTGAAATCCAAGCCAGTATTCTCTGTGCAATACCACCCAGAAGCTAGCGCGGGTCCGCACGATTCAAGATACTTGTTCGACAATTTTATAGCCAATGTGAAATCAGTAAGCGTTAAGGCTTAATGAATACGCTTTCTAGAATCTGGAGTAAACCGGAAGGTAAAGTATTTACAGTTGCAGGCATCATCTATGTGTTGCTTGTACTGTTCGCAAATGGCGTTAACGGAGGTGCAGATACTTTTACCCACTATCAAATGTCGAGGTATTCGTGGATTCATCACGACTTGCTTTTGAATCAATGGGGAAAACCCGTATTTACAGTGTTATTTTCTCCCATAGCTCAATTGGGATTGCAGGCTATTATTTTGACGAATCTCGCTTTGATATTCTTCGAAGCATTTTTGGTTTTGAAAATAGCCAATCAACTGGATTTGAAAAGATCTTGGTTAGCACCTCTATTGTTCTTGACTTGTCCTGTCGTCTTTGACAATGCAGTTTCTTCCTTGACTGAAATTATCTGTGCATTATTCCTCATTTTATTTATTCATTGGAGTCTGCGTGGTAAGTTTTTTCTGGGTGCGTTGGTCTTAAGTTTTATGCCTTTTGCCCGAAGCGAAGGATTTGTGATTTTGGGTGTGGCTGCAATGTTCTTCTTCTTTACACGTCGTTGGAAATTCATACCGCTTCTCGCGGTTGGCTCAATAATTTTGAACTTATTTGGATATTGGTATACAGGAATTCCATTGTGGATATTTGATTCGAATCCATACGTAAACACAGAAATCACGTCATACGGAAGTGGTAGCTTTTTTCACTTCTTTATCTGGGCTATTCCAGTTTTTGGAATTGGATTTTTATTCTTGTTGAAGTCAACGTGGTTGAACGCACACACAATTGTAAATCGATTAACAATCGACTGGAAAAGTGCCACTGGATCAGAAGACTCGAGGAATTTCATTTTAAAACACCAAGTGATGTTTTGGATAGTCTTGGGTTCTTTTTGGGGTTACTTCATGGCGCATACAGTTCTTTGGTGGCAAGGAATGTGGGCAAGCTTGGGTTTGTTACGAGTGATGTTCGTTGTTGCGGTGCCAATGGTTCTGCTGGCTTTAATTGAATTGAATAAGTTTTTAGATAGCCGCCCCCTAATAGGTAGTTGGAAAACTGTTAACGTGATTATTGTTCTTCTATGTGGAACCGCATTCGGAACGAATACTCTTATTCTAGGCGCCGTTGGTGCCCCAGTTGAATACGGCATTGAAGAATCTGTTTTGAATGAAATGAAAGGTTGGATGAAGGCAGAAGGGATCACAACTCAAGGATGCGTATTTGCCGGACATTCATATGTCTCATTAGCTTTGGACAGAGATCCGTTCGATTACACAAAAATGAATCAGCTTAGATCATTCAAATATGCTCAGAAGGGCGATCTGATTGTTTGGGACGGTCACTACGGTCCGAATGAAGAGAATACACCAATAGAGATGTTGGAAAGAGATACGACATTGATTTTTCTGAAAGAGTTTCGTCCTGAAAGGGAATACCGCCCATTGAACGACATGCCTTTTTATGTAAGGCTCTATCGAAAGAAATAAGCAAAAAAAAACAGCACCAGTTGGTGCTGTTTTCATTTCAATCAAAAATGATTTAGAATAGATTCATTGAATCCAAAACACCCATTACTTCTTTAACAGAAGTTGCTGAGTTGTTCAACAATTCTTTTTCAGCGTCGTTCAATTGCAATTCGATAATCTGTTCGATACCGTTTTTGCCCAATTTAACAGGAACACCTAAATAGATATCTTTCATTCCGTATTCGCCGTTCAATAATGCGCAAACAGGGAAGATTCTTTTCTGATCGCGTACAATGGCTTCAACCATCTGAGCTGCTGCTGCACCGGGTGCGTACCACGCAGAAGTTCCAAGAAGGTTAACGATTTCGCCACCACCAGTTTTGGTGCGCTCAACGATTGCGTTTAATTTTTCTTCAGAGATTAATTCTGTAACTGGAATTCCTCCAACAGTGGTGTAACGTGGAAGTGGAACCATCGTGTCGCCATGTCCACCCATTAACACCGCTTGAATGTCTTTTGGAGAACAGTTCAATTCAGATGCAATGAACGCACGGTAACGCGCAGTGTCGAGGATACCAGCCATTCCAAATACTTTCTTGCTGTCAACTTTCGCAGCTAAGAAAGCGCAATAAGTCATAACATCAAGAGGATTCGATACAATAACGATAATCGCATCCGGAGAATACTTAATAATATTTTCAGTAACGCTCTTTACGATACCAGCGTTGGTAGCGATCAAATCGTCGCGGCTCATACCTGGTTTTCTTGGAAGACCACTCGTAATTACAACTACATCTGAATTAGCAGTAGCCGCATAATCATTGGTGCTACCAACAGTTCTGCTGTCGTAAAGGTTAATAGGGGCAGTCTGCCAAATGTCAAGCGCCTTGCCTTCAGCAAAGCCTGGTTTAATGTCCAACAAAACAATTTCGTTGGCAATTTCACGGTGTGCTAATACATCGGCACATGTAGCGCCAACATTACCAGCTCCAACTACGGTTACTTTCATGGGTTCAAATTTTAGACTGCGAAATTAGTGAATCTAATTTCCTGTTGAAAATGATTTTTGATTTAAAACGGAGATATAATGTTTTGGCCTAATTTTCCGTTGTGAATGAAATCTAATTTTTGCAATATGATGCTAATGCTGAAGCGGGTAGGATTAATGTGTTTTTTTGCTTTGAACATGGTCTTGGCTTTAGCCCAAGCTCCTGGTACTGTTTTTCCAAGTGGAACATTTGGCGTAGACTACAACGCTTTCAACAGTAATAATAAAAGAGAAGGCGAATGGATTCGTGTTTACAAGTCGAACCCCAAAGTAATGTATTACAGAGGGGCCTTCCGAAACGGAGTGCCAATAGGTGTTTTCGAATTTTATAATGAAAAGGGTTACCTAAAGTCTACTGTTAATCACATTCAAGACACCACGATTAATGATGTGGTAAACTTTTACGCCGATGGCAAAACAGTTAACAGTAAAGGGAGATATGTTGGGAAAAAGGTTGGGAAGACTTGGGAGCGACAAAAGCAAGGCTTATGGGAATTCTTTGACGCAGACGGAAGATTGATTCGGTTTGAAAACTACAAGGACAATTTGTTGAGCGGTGAGTCGAAGGTATACTTTGCGAATGGACAAGTCTCGCATGAAATGATATTCCTGAACGATAAGATGAATGGTCCCTTCACAGAGTATACAGTGGAAGGGAAGATTAGTAAGAAAGGAACTTATAAAAATGGGATTTACGACGGAAGCATTGTCGTGAATTACGACAGTGGAAAGAAGAAAGAGGAAGGAAAGTTTGTGAATGGATTGCGCGAAGGATCTTGGAATTTTTATCTTGAGACAGGTTTGCCAGAGCTTACCATTTGGTTTAAGGCAGATAAAATTGAAAAGAAACATTATGCCAATGGAACTTTTCAGACCTATTACGATTCTGGAATCCCGCAATCTGAATACACCTACAAAAACTACAACAAAGAAGGCGCTTTCGCTGAGTACTATGACAAAGGTTCTTATGAACAAATTCCTGCTTCGCCGGAAGATGTAGCACAAGGTATTGCTTATCGCGAACAATTAAAAGGTACGCAGGTTAAGCAAAAGGGCAATTACGTAAACGGTCAATTGTCAGGTGAAGTTTTGTATTTCAAAATTTCAGGGGAGTTGGAAAAGACGGAAGTATATGAAAATGGAAAATTGAAAGAAACGAAATAGAAGTATGAAAAATAATTATGTCTTTTTTCTTATTCTGATTTCGACTTTGTTCGGGTTCGAACTTTCTGCACAATCTTCGTTCAACACTTATTTCGTTCAGTTTCGAGATAAAGCAGATTCACAATTTTCACTTTCGAATCCCTCAGCGTATCTTTCAACAAAATCCGTTGAAAGAAGAATTCGAACAGGGGTAGGATTCGATTCGCTCGACCTGCCTGTCAATGGAAATTACATTCAGCAAGTGCTTCAACAAGGAAATTCTAATTTGTTGTTGAAGAGCAAGTGGTTCAATTCAATTACCGTTCAATTGCTTGACACCTCTATTGCTGCTGCCTGGAAACAGCAGGTGGAGGCGCTGCCCTGTGTGTTTCAAGTCAAGTCTTTGCCAAGTGTTCCGTTGGAGAAAATCTCGGTTCACAAAGGCACACAAGCTGAAGAGGGTATGGTTTCAGATGATTTTTACGGACCGAGTTTTAGACAAACAGAAATGTTAA
>Ga0315902_10009243_pt1 | contig 13220 bp, 9 predicted proteins | sample LakEriMetagenome_9_FD_203523 | JGI IMG/M metagenome (GOLD analysis project Ga0315902, IMG submission 203523) | Freshwater fungal communities from buoy surface, Lake Erie, Ohio, United States - Buoy 12 MA117 | ecosystem: Environmental > Aquatic > Freshwater > Lake > Lake biofilm | place: USA... | reverse complement strand
GGAATTAATCCATCAGTAGGTTCAGAATACAATTTCGACGATATTTCCGCCAATAAACCAGATGCCAAATATATTTACCGAATTAGAACCATGAAAGGAAAGGATAATTGGTGGGGTTTGCCTTATCGAGGTCCTTGTGGTCCTTGCAGCGAAATTTATTATCTTGCAAATAAACACCCGATCAATTTTGAAGAATCCATCCTTCCAAACCTAACAGACGAAGAAAAATTTGATTTTATTGATAACCAAATAATTGAAATTTGGAACCATGTTTTCATGCAATTTGAAGGCGAAAAAGATTCATCCAAAGAGCCAATAAATATTTCCCCAATGGTGAATAAAAATATTGACACAGGAATGGGCCTAGAAAGGCTTGTAGCTGTAATTAACGGCCTAGAATCAGTTCAAGAAACCGATTTGTTATCTCCAATAGGACAGGTAGCTTTAAAGTGGAGTAGGGCATAAAAAAGGAGGCTTAAAGTCTCCATGTAGTCTCATTCTGATTTTAGTAAAAGCCAAATTAACATAATAGTGCATGGTATGCACACATTATTAACATACCAAACTAAAAATTCTAACATTTTCCCTCAGTGTTACTCTTTTTTCTTTGAAAGAAATATAAAAATCTCTTTAATTCGTCAAACACTATGATTAAAATTGTGCTTGCCTAAAGTTAATAACTGTGCTAGATCAGCCATAATTAAAATAATATGGCAAGACTTAAAATATCTGATAGCACCCTTAAAAAACTTTTTGCTTTGTCTGGAAACTGCTGTGCTTTCCCAAATTGCAAGGAAAAATGTATAGATGATTCTGGAAATTTAATTGCCCAAGTTTGCCATATTGAAGCCGCAAACCCTGGTGGTCAACGCTTCAACCCAAACCAAAACGACGAAGACAGACGAGATTTTTCTAATTTAATGGTAATGTGCCCAGTTCATCATATTGCCACGGATAATGTTGAAAAATACCCGACACCTTTACTTAAAAAAATGAAAGCCGACCATGAAGCTAAGTTTAAGAATAAGAAAGATCAATTTAAAGTTGAAAAAGAAACTTTAGATAAACTATCAAGTCAGGTAAATAATTTTAATTTTGAAAATAATTCAGGCCAGCAAAATGTTATCCAAAGCGGAACTCAAATAATTGTAAACGGAAACTCTACTGCCGAAACAAGGCAAATTGTATCAGATCAAATTCAGGTTTTAGCTGAAGAATTGAAGAAGAATTTAATTCACATCTCTGCAGAATCGCAAACAATTGTAGATCAAAGAATCCAAGATTTCGTAATTAACAATTTAACTCCAGAGCTGCTCAAACTTACTTCAAGAATCGATGATATCGAAGACAAACTGAAAAGTCCAGATATTCAATATTCTTTTAACCAAGTTTTACAAGCCGTTGGCCGCCGCTCCTCGAAAAGTTTCAACCAAAGTTTGGCAAATTTAATGATTGCAAGAATAGAAAGTGAAGACAATTCAGCCGAAGCCTTAATTTACAACGAAGCTATATCAGTTTTCCCAAAATTAACCTCCGTCCAGTTGGGAATTTTAGCTTTTGCCTTCCTAGTACATCTGGTTAAATTTGAAGGAAATTTAGATACTCCTGAAGAAATAAGAGAGTGGTTGGATCTTAGATTCGGCTGGATAAAAAAACCTCAGTTTGCAATGTCTTTGAACATTAAAGAGATAGAGTTTTCTCACTTAGAATATACTGCAGTAGTTAGTATTGGAACTGAAAGTTTTGATTTCGATAAAAGTTTTGTTGAAAATACACCATCAATTAAAAATATTCTACAAAAAGGAAACGAAGAAAATAACAAGTTTCTGTTTTCTATAAGAAGCATTCACGACCATACTCAAATTAAAAATTTACGACTCAACTCGGTTGGAATTGTTCTTGCAATACACTGGCTAAAAATACTTACTGATCTCGATTTTGAGGCTGGATTGTGGTTGGAAGTTTAGCAAAAGCATAACATTTTCTTTACCAATATTGAACTGCGAACTTGACCAAGTTAACTTTAATTTTACCTAATAAATGCAAGGTTAGGACACAATCTATGCTATTATCGCTCGATAAAAGTTAATCTAATAGATTTATACTAACCAAATAGACTCGGAATATTTAATATATCTGGGTCTATTTTTATTGCCCAAAAATTAAAAAAATATTTTGCTGTAAATAATGTCTTTAAAACTAGCCCTAGCTATTGAATCTAGCTGTGATGAAACAAGTTTGGCAATTTTTTTGTTGCCTGAAAATGTTCCAGAAAACTTTATAGATAAGGTGAATTCTTTCATTGTGCTTGGCTCTATAGTTTCTTCCCAGATTAAAATTCATCAAGAATACGGTGGAGTAATTCCAGAAATTGGGGCAAGAAGCCATGCTAATCAAATCCATTATTTGTGGAACTTGGTTTGGCAGCAGGCTAGGCAAAAAGCTTCAGAACTTGGATTGGAAGAGATTGAAATAATAAATTTAGAAAAAATTTTAGTAACCACAAACCCAGGTCTTGTTTCTGCTTTGCGGGTTGGAATGGAATTTGCAAAATCGATGAAGTTTTTTTTGGAATTGCAAGGCGGTTTAATTGAAATAATTTCTGTTAATCATTTGCGCGGTCATGTGGCTAGTTGTTTTTATAAATTAGATGTTAAAACTTGGTTACTTTCTTCATCGGATAAGCATACTACCCCGATGACTACCCCGAAACCTTCGGTTTCACCGGCTACCCCGATTGCTTCGCAATCACCCCTTACCAGGGGTACTACTACCCCGAAACCTTCGGTTTCACCCCTTACCAGGGGTACTGATGAGCAGGCTGTTTTGGATGGTGAATTGTTTCCTCATTTGCATTTGCTTGTTTCTGGGGGGAATACTCAGCTTTTGCTTTTGAAAAGTTGGAATGATTACGAAATTGTAGGGCAAACTTTAGATGATGCCATTGGGGAAAGTTTGGATAAAATTGGAAGAATGGTTGGGCTTCCTTATCCGGCTGGAATTAGTGTGGCTAGAATTGCTGGTTTATCAGCTGAAAATCCGCTTAATTTATCGGTTGGTATGAAGAATAGCGCCCTTAATTTTTCCTATTCAGGAATGAAAACAGCGGTAAGATATTTGGTGCAAAGCAAACCAGATTTAATTAAATTTGAAGAATTGCTTACTGAAGAAGATGTAAAATTTTTAATTTCACTGGCGACTACCCCGGCTACCCCAGCTACCCAGAAACCTTCGGTTTCACCTGCTACCCCGAAACCTTCGGTTTCACCCCTTACCAGGGGTACTTTTGGCTCGGATTCAGAACCAGGTGTGGGTACTTCTACCTCTGTCCACGAGCTTGTTTCAGGATCTAAATTGCACTTTATCCAGCAGCTTTGTATTTCGGCTCAGTTTGTTTCTATTTCTCAAATATCCCAGAAAGTTCAACTGGCAATAAATCTTTACAACCCACAAAGTTTAGGGGTTTCAGGTGGGGTTTCAGCAAACTTACTACTTCGCGCAGAACTGAAAAACATAGCTAAAAAACATAAAATTGATAACTTATTTATCCCACAATTAGCTTTAACCGGAGACAACGCCGTAATGATTGGCCTTGCAGGTTTGATGTCCGTTTAAATTTGGGCATAAAAAAAGTAGCATTGGCTACTTAAGAATTATCAGCTTCTTCAATTTTAAATTCCACAACAGAGTAATATGTTGTGTTTGTAAAAGATGTTGACTCTGTTACTGAAACTATTTCAAACATGCTTCCAGGAATACCCGCTAGAATTTCTACATCTCCTGGAATAGACGCTACCATCATTATCCAACTAAGTTTGTGAAAAATAGTCCCTCTTTTTCTAGTATAATCTATATCATTAGTTATCCTATAATACGCCTCAATATTAGTATCCTGATTCAAAATAATAATGGTCGCCATCTAGTAAATCTCAAAAAAACTGCTAACTAAGTAATAATAATTCCCTTAAACCTGTCAAAAATTTTAAAATTTGCAATAAAACAAACTATTTGAATTACTAAAATTATACATAATAAATCTCAAACCCAGAGAATCAAATTTAACGCAATGCCTAAAATTCCCTTTCGTACAAAACTTTTAATTTGGCTTGGATCAAAACTTTTAAATAAAGCTAGGAAAAGCTATTCTAAAAAATATGGAAAAAATTGGCCAATTGTGCTTGTGGCTGGAACTGCTGGAAAAAGCTCTACAACTTTATTAATTCAAAATTTATTTTCAAAAGCAGGTTGGCAGGTTTTCGGAAGTGCCAGTAAAACTGTTTGTTTAAATTCTCTTACAGGTTTAATTATGGTTTTGGGGAAATTCTTCTTCCAATTTGAAGGAGGGCAGGGCGGTTGGCACAAAATTGAATTTATAATCGAGTCTTTTTGGGCTTTGCTTTTCACCAATTACAATAATTTGCAGGAAAATTCGGTTTTGGTTTTTGAAGTTGGTTTTAACGAACAGCAAGAAGCAGATTTCTTCACTAAAATTTTTGATGGAAAAGCCAGCTTTTTGGTGGTAACAAACCTTACTCTTGAACATTCCTTCGGTTTTTCAAATAGACTGGATAAAATCACCCTTTCCAGGCTTGAAAAATTGCTTCCAACCGAACTTGCCCATATTCTTGCAGATACCGAAAAAACCAATGATAGGCTTGGTAATACCTCGTTAGAGCAATTAAAATTAATGACCTGTGCGAATAATTACATTATCCCTGCCACAATTGGCGGAATAGATAATAGCTGGTTTAGCAACTTAAGTGGAAAATGGGTAAAGAAAAACCACATCGCCCAAAGGGTAAATAATAGGCTGGAAGTTGATGGAAATTTAATGTTTCCTGAAGATTATTTATTACCACTAACTTTCGCCAAAACAGTTGGGGTTTTACAAGATATTAAGTCGGTTTTTAAGCTTGAAGTTGATTTGCAACAGGTGCTAGATACTTTTTCCTTCCCAAACAGCAGATTTGGTTTGTTAAAGGGTTTAAATGACACAGTAATTGTGGATAGCACCTATAATTCAGACCCTTCAAGTTTGGTTGGCTTTTTAAATTTGTTTGAAGAAATTTTAGATTTACAAAAAGCAACAGTGGCCACCCATTTAGTTTTACCTAAGCACAATATAATTCTAGGCGAAATGAGGGAGTTAGGGAAAATCGCCACTACTCAGCACAGTTTAATTTTAGATAAAGTTTTAGAAATAGGGGCTAAATATCCAGATCGAATAGAATCAATCCGCCTAATTGGTCAGGAATGGCTGGCCTGTAATCAAGACGATATTGTAAAGCAAGACGGCGATATAAGTTTTATTACTTACACTAAACACCTCTTTAAAGTATATAATTCTGCTGGGGCAATTATCCGTTCATTACCAGAAGTTACTATTTCACAAGGCAACTGGTATTGGTTAAAGGGCAGCCAAAATACAATTTTCTTGGAAAGCGTAACAGAATATTTATTAGATAATAAAGAAGAAGCCAAAACCAAACTATGCCGAAGAGGCCCAGAATGGGATCAAATGAGGGCTAAGTGGCTGGTGTAGGTGGCGGAGTAGTGTGGCGATACTGTCATCCTGAACTTGTTTCAGGATCCAAAACGAAATATGTCAGAAAATATAATTAGACATAGTAAAACTTTTAAATAACTCTGCGAATATGGATCCAAGTAAACTAGTTGAATTAGTAAATTTAAAACCAAACAAAACAATTGAATTTATTGTTTTTACATCTTCAATTATAATTTATGTACCGCACTTTATTATAATTTTTGGGTTAGATAAGATTTTAGATAATTTTACTCAATACATTCTACTGGCAATTTTTCTGGCTTTAATTTCTTTGGGGATTTTTATTTCCTTGGCTTCATCGGTGGCAACTGAAAACTTAACGATTAGGAAAGATTTGTATTTACAACTGGAAGTTAACAAAAATTACACGATTAAAATTCGTGAAAAACTAGCAAACACTCTGCTTAAATTTAAAAACAAAAATCTAGAAATAAAGGATAATTCATCTAATATTCACAATGAGCTAATGAGTATTAATAAATCTATTTCTGATATTGAAAATAATTATGATGAAAGTATAGCTCATCTTAAAAAGCGAATTGAATCTGATGAAATATCTATGGACAATATTATTTCTAACCACTCGAGTTGGATAATAAGTTGGTCAGTAAGATTACATCAAGTATCAGCATTTATGAGTTTTATTATCTTACTTTCACCGTTTATTTCAGTCAAAGAGATAACTTCCATTGATAAATTTATACAATCAAATATAGGCATAATAACAGTTATTGTTTCTCCAATTGTTTTTATTGTTATATTTAGTTTAGGTTTGTACCAAATTTTTAACAGACTTGATAAAAATTCAAAAGCAACAACCAACTAAGTATCATCTTAGTTTATACCTTGAAACGAGTTCTGGGTGACAGGTCTACAAGTTCAGAGTAATATCCTCATTATATTTAGTTTGCTTGACCAAAAATATAGTTTATACTACTATTTATACTATAAACTAAAAATATGGCTTCTAACCAAATAATTATTCAAAATAAAAATCATCTTAAAATCAATGAAACTGAGCAGAAAATTTTAAACTTTGTTAAAGAAAACTTCGAGGTACCACCTAAAGATATTGTTGAATTTTTAGAAATCTCTGCAACAGCTACTTATAAATATTTAAAAAAATTGGTTGAATTGCGACTGCTTGAAAAACTTGGAAAATCCCCAAAGGTTTTTTATAGAATTACCAACTCCTTTGAACCTTTTTTTGACCCTATTTTCTCAAACTATATTCGAAAAGTATTAGTTCCTAAAATTGAAAATGGAGTATCTGATAATGAACTAATTAGTTTTATAAAGTATGGCAGTTCAAAATTCAAGAATGGACTTGCAATTACCGAGTACGATTATATTGAAAAATTTCTAAAGGATTACTCTGATAAAATTGTAAAAGAGGATGAGTTATTAGATTTTTTGTATCATCTTGAATACTTAGCTTTGAAAGATTATATCAATATTACACCTGAAGGTGAAATTCAAACAGGCTTTGTAGCTTTTAATAATTGGTGCATTAAAAGAAAATTGCAACCTTCTAAAACCCTACTTTCGTATATGAATATTCAGGAAAAATACACAAGGTTTAAAACCAAAGATGGGCAATTCATTGTCGCCACTGAAAAGTTTAAACAAACTTTTGGAAAAGACACTATGCTTGATGAAGTCTTGTACTGCGATTTCTATAGTATTGAAATTTTTGGTAAAACCAAATTAGGCTCACTACTTTTGCATGGTAAACAGACCCAGAATATTAAAATTATTAACCAGGTTTGTACCCAGGTTAAAGATAGAATTCTTAAATATATTGCTGAAAATAATATTGATGCCGTAGCATTTATTCCACCTACAATAGATAGAAAACCGCAGTTTATGGATGAATTTAAAAAATCTTTAAATCTTTCAGTACCAATTATTAAACTAGAAAAAGTGGTAAACGATATTGCGATTCAACAAAAAACTTTAAAATCTAGCCAGGAAAGAATTGAAAATACCAGAAACACCATTTTTGTAGATGAAAAACGCCAATTCAAAAATATTCTATTGCTTGATGATGCAGTTGGTTCTGGTTCAACATTTAATGAAATTGCCAGAAAAATTAGACTAAAAAAGTTAGTCACTGGCAAAATTTCAGCCATCGCCATTGTTGGTTCGGCTAATGGAATTGTGGATAAAAGCAGTAAATTTGAAGTTTTAAACGAGGTTTAGCACCTAACCCTTGACAAAAACCCGGTTTTGTGTTTACAAAATGCCAAGCTATAGATTTTTACTATGGCGAGCTGGAGAATAGAAACAATAACTTCATCATTATATGGCTTCCTTAATTCTTTCAAACTAACTTTAATTTCAACAGTAATGTTGGAACACAACGGGTGGCATTAGGCCACCTTTTGACATTAACAATTTTTGGTGCTAACAAGACATAAATTAATTTTCTTGTGCAAATTTATTCAAACGATAAATACCGTGCTGTACCAAGTAGAACGAAACCAACTTTAAAATTAGATTCTGGTATAGACCCAAGACAGTTGTCTAAATATCTAGACTTGCTGCAAACAATTTCTAATCAAAATGATAAAGAAAAGCAGATAATGGAATGGTATTATACCGAGCAAATAAACCTTCATTTGAAGGAAGCTTTAATTGTAGTAATCGGTAAGTTACAGTCATTTTTAAGCCAAACCGAAATCAAAATTAAACAAATTGATCAGGGTGATAATTTACTTGCAGATGGTATAAAACAATTACACATCGCCGCTTCAACCCATAATTTTGAAAACCTGGATAAAATAAGAGACAGAATTTTGAAAAGATTAAAAGAAGATGAGCACAAAAGTGAGATTTATAATTTTTGTGGTGAAATATACAGAAATATTGGAATTCAAAATAAGACAATTTCTAATTTTAAAAAGTCTTTAGATTACAATTCATTAAATTTCGTGGCCATAATAAACTTGGCTAATGCCTATATAAATTCAGAAGATTATAATAAAGTAGAGGAAATTATTATTGAAGCAATAAAAGTTTTTAGGAAGAAAAACCCTGAAAAAATCTCCCTCTTACTTAATTTACTGGCTCAGTCTAAAATTTACTCTTCTAATTTTCTTGAAGCAAAGCAAATTCTGTTACAAGCCAAAGCTGCAATTTCTGGGAATGAAGATTCGAACAAACTGATTGATATTAATTTGATTTTGGTTTTGGTTCACAATTTTGAAATGGATGAAGCTAGAAAAATGATTCTTGAAGTGGGAAAGGCAATAGATAAAAATTTTAACATTGAAGTGGCTCAAACTTTGCAATATAGCCAAATTCCTTCCTTATACAATACTATTGCTATTTATTATGCAGTAGATAATCAATTCCAAAAAGCCAAAGAATTTTCAGAAAAATCTGCCAAGGTTTCCGAAATGCTTGGAAATTCTAAGTTTTTAAAACCCTTCGACTATTTAATAATTAATACCAATCTAGCTTATTTATGTTTGTACATTGGCGATTTTGAAAGTTTCCAAAAATACAATCAAGTTGTTAGGGATATCTCGATAGATTTCTTTGATGCAAATTCATTTGCTTTTGCTAAAAGTTATGCTAATCAAGGTATTTTTCATCTTATTCAAGGGAATAAGGAATCGGCTTTCAAAAACTTTTTCAGGGCTTTTCAGCTTTTATCAGCCACTTCAAATAATAGGAATAACTTAATAAGAGCATCCATCTACGCTGATATTGCCAATGTATATTGTTGGAAAAAGAATTATGAAGATGCTAAGCTGTTTTACCTAAAAGCCAGGGAACATTTGGAAGCAAATTTTGGCAAAAATAACCCTAACTTGCAAAGAATCAATTGGAAAATTAAAAATATTGAAAGCGGTCAAAATATAATTTTACCTTTCTAGTTATGCGATTAGTTTTTTTCGGGTCATCCAATTTTGTGGTGCCCATTCTTGAAGATATTAAAAATTCTGAACAACAAAGTCTTTTTCAGGTTTTGCAGGATAGGCAAGAAGGCTTGGCTACATTTTCTCCTTCAATAATCGAGATCCTAGAAATCTTGGCTAAATTACAAAACAGTAATTCCGACTTTGCAAAGTTAATTTTTAGTCCTGTTGAATTAATCGGCGCAGTATCGCAGTCAAATAATATTCACAGAGGTAAAACAATTAAATCGCCTGTCGCTTTATGGTCAGAAAATAACCTGGTCAAATTATTTCAACCTGAAAAACTGAACAAAGAATTTGAAAACTGGGAAGAATTCGTTTGTAATAGTTTTGATGTATCAATAATAGCATCTTTTGGACAAATTATCGGAAAAAAATATTTAGAAAAAGGAAACTGGATAAATTGGCATCCATCTAAATTACCAGAATATCGTGGTCCTTCGCCGTTACAGCAAGCAATAGCCGATGGAAAAGAAAGCACGGCTTTAAGTTGGATAAAGGTTGAAAAAGCCATGGATGCAGGCGAAATTTACTTGCAAATTCCGGTAAATATAGAAAAGAAAAACTTTATTGAATTATCTTCAAAAATGGGTGAGATTGGTAAATTAACCTGGCCGGTAGCAGTTTTACATTCAATTTTAAGTAACCAAGCGGCTCATTTAAATCAAAGTAATACCTATTTAGATAAGTTGAAAAACCTACTCAAAATAATTGTCCAAGACCAGGCAATGGCAACTTTTACACCTATGCTTAGTAAAGAAAATTCTTTAGTAGATCCTGCAAAGCAAACTGCCGAAGAAATTTATAATCACTATAAGGCATATATTGAATATCCGAAAACCTATTTTTATTGTAAATATTTTGAACAGAAAGTCAGACTCGATTCTGTATCAGGCCTTGAAACTGAAGAGATAGAAAATGCTGATAGAAAAGAATGGCTTAGAATAGATAATAGAAGCGACTATTTGCTACTTAGTTGCAAAAATAATTCCTGGTTAAAAGTTGAATCAATAACTTTAGAAAATGGTAAACAAGTTATTTTAAAAGGACTGCAATTTTAGTTTGCAAAGAAATGACCGCTGTGCTAGAATAAAATATAATATTTATATGATCAACAATTCGCACCAAAATGCAGTTCAAATTGCCTCTTCAAACGAAAATACTCCGGAATTAGCAAATTACTGGCAGAGTAGGTATTCTACGCTTTTAGAAAAAGATTTGTTCCGAATAAGTACAAAAACTTTAGAATTATTGAACATGGCTGAAGTAACAAAACCAGCTACAACTTTTGGCGATTTGGTTTTAGTTCAGCATTTAGGCGAAAACGGAGAATTAGATGAGGCTGCTTTACAAACCACTATTGAAACTTCAGTACGCTTTTTAGATTCGCTTCTTGATAAACTTAACTTTAATTTTTCAGCTAAATCTGTTGTAGAGCAATATAGAAAAATTGGTTTAGGCGTAGCGGATTTTAAAGAATATCTTGGAAAAAGAAGCAATGCTTCCGAATTAGACGAAGTTGATTATTTAGGAAATTTATTAAGTTCGGCCGCTTACAGAGCCAGTGAAAGTTTAGCTGAAGAGAAAGGTGCTTGTTTAAGTTGGGATAAAATTAAGAAACATTTAAGACCAAAGTCTTTTGAATATTGGTTTGATATTGAAACAGGCGAGGTTAAAAATGGGTTGGAAATGAACGAAGATTACGATGAAGATACAATTCTAATTTCTAAGTTTGAAATAGTTCCAAGAAGAAATGTGGCCTTGCTTTTACTACCTCCAGACCTTGAATGGCAGATTTGGAGCGACAGAGATGATACAGCCCCTAAAACTGAAATTGTTATTATTAACCAAGCTGAAGCTGAAAAACCTGAAATTGAATTACCAACAACCCAGCCAGCTAGGATTGAAGATACTAATTTAATAACTGAAGAGAAGCCAGTTATATCCTTGTTAGACCAAATTAAAAGTGATGAGGTTCTAGATTTCACTCAAAGCATTGAACAGCCAAAAGCTACCGAATCTATTCCAGAAGCTATTTTTATTGAAGAAGATAAATCTGATGAACAGCCAATTATTTTTAACTCTGAAGAGAAAGAAGATGAAGACCTTGAAAGTAAGAACCAGGAAATGGCTTCAATTAGAGCAAGAATTCTTCCAGAAGATGATATAAAATTAATCGAGGCAGAACCTTTGGATAAACTTACTTTTGATAATAAAGTTACAGGATTACTAGATTTGGACGAGCAAGAATTGTTAGAAACTGAATCAGATAAAATTGAATTGTTGGAAAAACCTGAAGAAAAACTTATGTTAGTTCCTGAAACTGCCGAATTGAAAATTGAATCTAACTCGGATGACGAAGAAAGCCAAACTTCCACAGATATTAATATAGAAAATGAGAGTCTTCCAAAGCTTAATTTTGACGAATTGAATCAAAACTTTATGTTTCAAATTGGCGAGTTAGTTCAACTTCCTAAAGAAAATAATAAAGTATATCAGGTTCTAGATTCTAAACATGAAGATGGAATAAATAAGTATGAACTATCTGATGGAAAAAGTGAAAACATGGATGTATATATTGCGGAAGACCAAATTCAAACCGTTGAATTATTTGAAATTTTAGAGAAAATTAATTTACAAGCCAACTCAATAAACACTCAAACTAGTGATATTCAAGAAGAAGTTATAGAAAATTCTGGATGGGAATTGTGGGCAAGCGCTCTAATTTTTAAAGGTGACAATATTGTTTCAATTAAAGAAGAAAATGTAGATTATTTACCATCAGTAAAAATTAATTCTGGTGAAAATCCTGAAAAAGCCTTAATTTATTATATAGAACAGCAATACAATTTGCACGGCAGGGTAGTGGAAGAGGTTGGAAGTTATGTGAAAACTAACAAAGTAAATATTACTTTTCAAATTCAAATTAAAGAACAAGATTTGCCAACAAGTTTGTCTGAATGCAAAATCGGTACTTTGCAAGAAATAGGCAATCCTTACAGATTGATCATCAACAAGTATAATAGAAGACAATTATATTGGCAGAACCAAATTGAAAAAGCAATTAAGAATTCTATTCCTACTCAGAACGAAGATGTAAACACTGAAATCCCTGACTCGGCTGTTGTTGAACAAGAAGTTCCCACTTTTACTAAAATTACACCTGAATTTAACCCAATATTAAATACTATGACTAAATATTCATTAAAACTTGAACAAATTGTACAAACTAAAGTCTTCGGTGATATTGTTGTAACAATCCAATACGATTCTGAAGGTCCTAAAATTATTGTCGCTACAGGCAAATCCCTTAATCCAGAGTTAAAACACCTGCTAGACACTGTTTTGTTGTTGGTGAATTTTACGCTTACCAAGAAAATCTCTCCAGTTGAAATTGCAAATCAATTAGAAATCCAACCTGAAGACGGAATGCAACTACCACTTAATGATTTACTTACAATTATTGCTGAAACTTTGAAAACAGCTCCAGTATCAGTCGATCAGATTAATAATAGTTTAATCGTATAATCCAAACCAAAACACAAATTAATGGAGGGGCAACCCTCCTTAAACTTTGCCCAAAACCAAACAATAAAATATACTTTGATAAAACAAAAACAAATATGTCTAACAAAGACCAAACTAGTTCAAACAATAATTCTAAATTAAAAACTGAGAATGTAAAATTAGAGAATTCTAATAATCCAAAATTAAAACAATTCCTACAA
>Ga0315902_10009241_pt1 | contig 13221 bp, 5 predicted proteins | sample LakEriMetagenome_9_FD_203523 | JGI IMG/M metagenome (GOLD analysis project Ga0315902, IMG submission 203523) | Freshwater fungal communities from buoy surface, Lake Erie, Ohio, United States - Buoy 12 MA117 | ecosystem: Environmental > Aquatic > Freshwater > Lake > Lake biofilm | place: USA... | reverse complement strand
TACCACTCACGATCCAGCTCGCCGCCGATGACGTGTCGGCGTCACCGAAGACAAATCGTCCAAGCGATTTATTGGTGTCGAGCGTGACGGTGCGCGTCGCCGTGATGTTGTTGGCAAATGTGGCGGTGCCGCCAATGCCCTGCCCGATCGTGTTGTTCAGCCAGTTGGTGGTGCCACTCCAGAGGCCGTCGGCATCCACGTTCCAGCTGCCGTTTTGCGCGAAGGCCGGCCCAACCGACAGGGCCACGATCACCGCAATCGCCGCGACCGGGAGCACCAGACGGAGGCGCCTGGACGTGCGGCCGAGCACGACCGTGATCGCGAGCCACGCACCGCGAAGCAGAGAGAGCGACGCCATGGCCGCACGGAGCAGCGCTGGGGGAATCGATGATCGCATGGTTGGCCACCTTGTCGAAGAGAACTACGGAAAAGAAAGAACGGAAAGAAAAGGAGGAGCACGAGGGACCAGATGGTTCAGCGGTCGAGTCGATCACAAGCGAAGGCGCCTCGGTACACCATCCGCCAGGCAAGGCAGGCGAGCCCTGCAAACGCCATGGCGGTCGTGCCGGGCTCGGGTACGGCGGCGATGCTCGGCGCGGGTGCGTTGAAGGGGCCGGCGTTGAACAGTCCCAACGACATGAAATCCGCGATGTCGAGGATGTCCACATTGTTGTCGTAGTTGAAATCGCCTTCACCCCAGGTCGCCGGCACCCCAGAGTTGAACTTACCGCCGGCCACCACGTTGGCGACGTCGAGGATGTCCACACTCCGGTCGAGATTCGTGTCTCCCGGGGCGGCATACGCAAACGTCATCGAGCCATCGCCATGGTCGAGCCATCCCACGGTCCGGGAGCCGCCGCTGGCGGCCGCTGCGCTCGATGTGATGCCTGCCGTGCCGTTCCACGAGCCGTCACCCCGACCTGCGCGAAGGGCCGCCAGCAGATCGTTCTTGCTCAGTCCCGCAGACACGGTGATCGATCCGTCGCCGACGTCGGTCAATCCGCCAGCGAGCGGGGCCAGACTCCCGACAACGCTCCCGAGCGCAGGCGACACGGTGAGGGTGCCTCCGGAAAGGGGTACGAGGCGACTCGAGCCAAACGCGGCGCTGCTCGCGATTTGAAGTCGCCCTTTCTGCACGATCACCTGGCCTCGCTGCGTGCTCGCCCGATCGACCACGAGCGTGCCGGCACCCTTCTTCAGGAGCGGCGTGGTGCCCGAGAGAATCGCATACCCCGCCTGGCTCTGGGTCTGCACGCCGCTGCTGACGTCGATCGTGATCACGGAGCGATCCACGGTGAGCTCGTACACCAGCCCGGGCTGGCGAAAGTAGAACGGGGTCGGATCGGTGGTGCTGGTCGGGGCATCCATGGCCGAGATGTCCCAGCCGACGGATGTGGTTCCGAGGTCACGGTCGGCATTGAGCCGCACCTGCAGGAAGCTACCGCCGGCGTAATCGGGTCGCGACTCGTAGAAGGTCCGGAGATAGCCTGCGAGCAGCCCGGCGGCGCTGTCGTCGGAGAACGTGCGAGACAGGTGAATCCCCGACTTCAGGATGTTGTCCTGGAGCTTGAGATTGTCGGCCCGATCGGCGAGCGAGAGCTCGGTGTTGGCCTCGAGGTGCTCGGCCAGCCGCGTGCTGCCACTCGTGATCCCGATCGCCCAGAGGTCGCCGTTGACCGTGCTCACGTTGCCGGTCTGGCGGACGATGTTGAAGCTCACGAAGGCCCGCTCGAGCTTGGCCGGATCGTCGAGGGGCGGCAGTTCGTAGGCGAGCACGGCGGAGCGGCCGGCGGCCACGCCCGCGAGAGCCGTGTCGGCGCCCACGCGGCTCGTGTCGAGGTCGTTCTGGACCGTCCCGCCCTCGATCGCGGTGAAGTCGAGTTTGTTGCCGAGCACGATCTGACGGGTGAACGGATTGACACCCGCCGCCTCCCGGCGGAGGTCGTTGAGACGGATCTGCATCTCGTCGAGCACTTTCTGCGTGTCACCCGGCAGGGCGTTGGCAGGTCCGGGCAGCAGCAGATTGTTCATCTGATAGGGATCGCTCACGACGTCGTAGAGCTCGTCGTACTGGGCTCCCAGGTCTGGGTGCGTGAGATACAGGTGGGTCTGGGTGCGGACCGCATCCCACCGCGGCACATCGGGGTATTTGTCCTCCTTGTAGTACTCCGCGAAGATGGCATCGCGGCCGAGGCTCCCAGTGCCCTTGAGCACGCCGTTGAGCGGCTGCCCTTGCATCGACTTCGGCACGGCGATGCCCGCCGCCGTGAGGATCGTCGGCGCCAGGTCAACGGCCGTCACCAAGGCGTCTGACGTCTTGCCGGGTACCACGCCCGGCCCCCGCATCAGGAGAGGCACCCGGATCGACTCCTCGTAGGCGAGTCGCTTGTCGCCCCGTCCATGCTCGCCCCAGAAGAAGCCGTTGTCGCTGGTGAAGATCACGAGCGTGTTCTTGTCGAGGCCCTTCGCATCCAGCGTGTCAAGCACGCGGCCGATGTTGGCGTCGATGTCGCGCATCATCTCCATCTGGCCGATCTGGTCGGTGTTGCCCCGCGTGTTGTTGAGCACCAGCCCATTGAAGCCTGGCCGGCTGAACACCGGCTTCTCTTCGTTGATGGTGAATCCACCGTATGACGGCGACGCGTTCGGCGGCCGATCGAGTGTCTGGCCGGCATACCGGCCACCAGATGCGGTGTACTGTGGGCCGACGGGTGCGTGCACGGCCTTGAAGGACAGCGTCAGCGCGAAGGGTTCCGACCGCGTCCCGCCCGCGCCGTAATCCTTCAGGAAGTCGAGGGCGTAATCGGTGAGGATCGTCGTGGTGTAGCCGGTTTCATTCACCGTGCTCACGGCAGCGGCGTCTTTTTTGACTCTGAGCTGGGGATTGTTGTGGACGCCCTGTCCCGAGAAAGCGGCCCAGTAATCAAAATCGGCGCGGGGCTCGAAGTAGGAGTCCATGTGCCACTTGCCGACGAGCCCGGTGCGATAGCCTGCGGTGCGCAGCGTCCGCTGATAGATCGGGAGCCGCTCGTCGGGCACCGCGTTGAGGCGGTCGTTGCCGTAGTACCCGTGCATGGCGGCGTACTGCCCGGTCATCAACGACGCCCGGGAGGGCGAACAGAGGGGGCAGTTGACGAACGAGTTGCGGAAGTTGATGCCTTGGCCGGCGACCCGCTGGTCGAGGTTGGGGGTCTCGACGAACGGATGGCCTGTCGCCCCCAGTCCGTCGTGCCGCAGATCATCGACGTAGAACAGCAGCACGTTCGGCCGCGACGTGGTCTGGCCATGAACTGAACGGGCCGTTGTGGCGACGGCCGCCACGCCGGCCAGGAGCGCCGCCAACGACGACGTTGCCGTGACGCAGCCGCGTGCCCACAAGGGTGCTCTCGCGCTCACGTCAGTTCATCCCCAAGAGACGCAAATGCGGCATCTGCAGCTGAGAGATACGGTCCCTGGTCAAAGGCGGCCGCCCCCAGAAAGTCGGAGAGATCAAGCTGATCGACCATGCCGTCGTAGTTGAAGTCGCCGCCGCTCCAGCCAGCGTTGTCCCCGCCGGGCCCGTTGAAACTATCCATGAGGTTGACGACGTCGATCACGTCCACGACCCCGTCGAGGTTGGTATCGCCCGGCACGGCGAACGCAATCGTCGTCAGCCCCTGGTCGACCACATAGCCGACGGTGCGACCCAGCGTCGCCGCACTCGACACGAAACCGCTGCTGCCGTCCCAACCACCGCCATTGTGGCCGGCCAGCATCAACTGACGGAGCGTGGCCTCCGCAATCCCCGCCGCCGCCGTGAGACGTCCTACCCCGATGTCGATGCGTCCTGCCGCATCGAGCAGGAGCGTGGGCACCGACACTTCCGCCAGGCCAAGGTCGAGCCTCACCCGGCCGCCGGCGCGAACCTCCAACCGGCCGCTGCCGAGGGCAGCGACGTGGCGGATCACCAGTTCGCCCTGCTCCACCACCGTGCCGCCGGAATGGGCACTCGCTCCGTTCAGCACGAGCGTGCCTGTTCCACGCTTGATGAGCGAGCCGACACCCGAGCGACCGCCAGCGTCAACCACCGTCTGGCTCGCCGGCACCGAAACAACCTGATCGGCCGACGCGATCGTCACCGTTGCCTGGCCGACGACCGACGAGGCGGAGGCTGTGATCGTGGACGTGGCTGCGGTCACTGGGGCCGTCAGCAAGCCCGCAGGCGACATCGAGCCGCCGCCGGTCACCGCCCAGGCGAAGCTCGGTTGCGGCACCAAGGGACTGCCGAACTGGTCCGCCGCGACCGCCGTTAGCTGCAGGGTGGTGCCGGCCACAGCCGACGCGGTCGCAGGCGACACGCTGATCGTCGTCAGCGTCTGGGCCACGGTCACAGTGATCGACGAGGTCGCCGTCAGCCCGCTGGAATCCGTGATCGTCGCCGTCAGCGTGTAGGCACCGGCCTTCGTGAAGGTGGCGAGGCTGCTCTTGGCGGCGTTCGTGCCATTGACGGAAAACGTCACCGCCGCCGGGCCTTGTGCCGTCCACCGGTAGTCGAGGTTGGGCTCCGCGTGGTCATCCGCCCCGAGTACGGTGAGCGGCGCGGTCGTCGCCGTGACGATCGATGGCGCCGACGCGGCAGTGGCCACGGTGGGAGCCAGGTTACTCACGGCCACGTCCGTGAACTCCACGCGGTTGAGCCGCGTGGCGGCATCACTGGTGCTGGCCAGTCCGACAAGGGCGCTCGAGCCCATGGAGATCGTGATGGTGCCGACTTCGGACCAGGTCGATCCGTCCGCCGACCATGAGCCCGTGAACCTGGTGCCTGCCCGAACGACCTTGATCCACGCGGGGGCGGCCTGCGTCGTGGGGCCGGCGACGACCACTCCAGACCCGCCGACGTTCTGCCGGTACTGCCAGGCAATGCCGTTCGTGGCCGACACGACCATGACCGCCTGTCGGGCGTTGTCGGCGGTGGACTCGCGGATCACGACCCCGGCCTTGGCCCAGTCGCCCGTGTTCTCGACCGAAGTCACCCGAGCCACAATGGAGCCGTCGCCGACCAGCGGTTGGGAGGTGAACCGGAACGAGTCGGCGGCGCCCCCGATGGCCGTTCCACTACCCACGAGGATGAACTTCCCCGACTGGAGGCCGGTCGCCCCCTCGCCAAGCACGCTGCCGACGTCCATCGCCGTCCACGGCTCGGGAAGCGTTGCGGCGGCAGGAGCTGCGGTGAAAATCGTCGGTGAAGGATTCGCCGCGATCGTGCCGTTGAGGGCCACCACGCGGTAGTAGTACTTACCGATCACCGCGACCGTCGCATCGGTATGTGTGGTCGTGCCGGCTGCGGCCGTCGCGAGCGTCGTGAAGGTGGTGCCGTTGGTGGACCGCTCGATCCGGTAGCCGGTCGCCGTGGCGACGGCCGTCCACTCCAGCCCGATGGCCGTCGAAGCCTTCGAGGTGAAGGCGAGGCTGGTCACGGCCTGGAATCCACCCGTGTTCCCCGTGATCACGACCGGATTCCCATCGCCCGATCCGCTCATCGGCGAGATCCGAAACCAATACTGCTTGCCCCCCGTAAGCCCGGAAGCCGTGTAACTCGGCACGTTGGCCGCGACGGTGGCGATCTGCGTGAAGGTGACGTTGTCGGTCGACCGCTCGATGCGATAGCCGGTCTCGCCGCTGGTTTCGATCCAGTTGAGCACGAGCTGGGAGTTCGACAGCGACGTGACCGCCGCCTTGGTCACCGGGCTCGGCCGGTTGACGGCGTTCACGATCGCGGAGGGAATGGAACGGCCCGCCGCATCGCTGGCCCGCACCCGGTAGAAATACCGCATCGCGCCGGCGAGCCCGGTGTGCGTCCAGGAGGTCGCGGAGGACGCAGCCGTGGAGACGCTCGTGAAATCAACGCCGTTTTCAGCGATCTCGATCACATACCCAGTCGCCCCCGCGACCGGCTGCCACGACACCACGAACGACGCACCGCCTCCCTGGCCGACCGACACACCCGCCGGGGCCGAAAGCGAGTTGACCGTCTCCGGTGCATTGATCGTGCCCGTGAGCGACACATTCGTGAACGCCGCCTCGTTGATCAAATTGGCGGCGTTCGCGGAACTCAGGAGCCCGATGTAGACCGTCGACGTCATCGACACGGTGACCGAGCCGACCGTGGTCCACGACGCGCCGTCGGCGGAGCGGGATGCGGTGATCACGTTTCCGACGCGGACGAGCCTGACCCACGTGGCCGTGAAGGCCCCAGCAGTGCCGTTGACGGTTGCTGACGAGCCGCCGGTGGTGGCCCGCGAGATCAACTGCGGCCCCTGCGCGGCGGTGGTCACCATCGCCACGTGCTTCGAGTTGGCGGCGAGCGATTCCCTGATCTCCACGCCCGCCTTCGCCCAGCCGTTGGTGTTTTGATTGCCGGTGACCCGGGCCACGATCGAGCCGTCGCCCGTCAGCCTCTGCCACGCAAAGCGGAACGAGTCGGCCGTGCCGCCGACGGCGGTCCCGCCCCCCTCCACGGTGAAGGTGCCCCCGCCGAAGCCCGCGTCGCCGGGGGTGCTGGTGGCCCCGACGTCGGCCGACGCCCAGCCCGCAGGCAGGTCGTTGACCGACAGGTCATACATGCCGAGATCACCGTAGTTGCCGTGGCTCGAGACCGACACGTACCACGTGCCGCTGCCGACCGGGAGCACGATTTGCTGATCATTGGTGTCGCCGTCGCTCGCCGCCACGAGCGTGCCCGTGGCATCGAACACCTCCACCTTCGCATCCAGCCCCGAAGGCTTGGTGGGCACCACGGAGATCACCGCCCCGCCGCCGCCCGTGGTGAACGAGAACGTATCGGTGTCGTTCATCCGCTCGACGATCCCCGCGGCCGACCGCAGCCCGTTCGTGGCCGTCAGCGCCGAGGCGGTGGCGATCGTGCCGCCGAAGTCGTCGGCGCGGAAGCCGTCACCACCGGCAGGCTGATACTTCTTGATCACCGCGGCGATCACGGCCACGTCGTCCTGCAGCGCACTTGCCGAGTTGCTCGGGTGGCCGATGAACCACTTGTGGACGTCCTGGCGGTAGTCCACGCCCATGATCGAGCCATGCAGCGAGTCGTAGCCGTTGGAATACTCGCTGGTCTTGTTGCCGAGAAGGTCATACTCCGACTGGTGCAGCAGGCCGAAGTTGTGGCCGAGTTCGTGGGCGATCCCCGACACCCGCGACTCCGCGACGGAACTGCTGACCCAGGATTCGGGCTTTGAGTTGGGGAACACGCCCACGTAACTGCTGCCGCCGTCGACGTCGTTGCTGATCACAATCCAGGCATACGGCACGGTCGGTTTCACCGTCGTGACGCTGACATCGAACATCGCGAAGTAGGCCGCCGTCTGCCGATGGGTCTCGGTGATGGAGGCCGCCTCGGCGGAGTTGAACGTAGCCGGGTCGCCATCGACGTCGTAGGCGCCCAGCGTGCTCCCATGGCCGTCAAAGTCGAGATAGATCGCCGTCGGGGCCCCGGGCAGGCTGTGGAGATCGGGCAGGCCGTTGGCGGCGGCGGCGGTGGCTGTGGTCGTGCCGTCGAGCGTGGAAAGCCTGCCTGTTTGGGCCGCCAGCAGCACGTCGAACGACTGGCCGACGTCCCACGTCTGCCCGCTCGTGGAGAGCGACTGCAACCCGCCGCCAGAGGGCGAAATGTCGGGCTCGACGAGCCCGCCAAACACATGCCCGGCGCAGAGCGCATACCGCGGCTCGAGCCGCTCGGCCCGCAGCATCTCCAAACGACGGTGCTGCCGACGAGATCGGCGGCGTATCCCTTCGATGATGCGGGCGGGGTATCTCATCGCGACGATCGTGGCTCCTTCGTCCCGCCAACTCGGTACGCTTCTCGTACCGTCGCAGTTCAATCGGCAATGGTCAACGATTCGGCGATTCGCGGTCGCCTCCACGCGCGACAAAGCCCGGCGCAAGGCGGCGTGAGCTCATCATGCTCGCGCGATGACGAGTCCGGTCGCGAATCCCCTCTCGAGTTCGATGCCGTGCATCGCCTCTTGATCCATGGGTCAATCGCGACGTCCGCTGCTCGCGTACCGACGACGCATCCTTGCAAAAGCGACGAGGCCGACTCCGAGCACGGCGGCCCCCGTCGCCGCGGGCTCCGGCACCACGATCAGGTTCACCTCGTTGGGCGTTGATGTATCGACCGCAAACGAGAGCCCCGAGGAAAGCGTGGGAGTGCTACCGAGTGACAAGCCGTTGTTCGTGAGCGTGCCCGCGTACGTGAACAGCCGCCACGTGTTTCCCTGCGTGGCCGACAAGAAGCTCCCCACGCCGATCTCGCTTACGTTGAGCGTTCCATCGAGCGAGAGATTGCCGGTCACCGCAGAGAGGTCGTTGATTCCGCCGCCCACGGTCGTGGTCGTGCCGCTCAGTCCATAACTCAGCAGCGACCCGGAATCGAGCGACAGGTTATTCGCGAACGAAAGCGTGCCAGCCGAGCCAGAGATCCCCGGAGCAATCGTACCCAGCGACGACACGTTGCCGAGCACCGTTCCGGAGCCCATCAGCCACCGGGCGGCCGCCAGCGAAAGGCCCGCGTTGGTGTCAAACACCGCTCCGCTGGCCACGCTGATCGTGCCGCTGTTGGCGATCGACCCACCCGTTCCGAGCCGCAGCGTGCCGGTGTTGATCGTGGTATTGCCGGTGTAGGTGTTGGCACCGCCAAGGACGACACGGCCAGAGGTGCCGGTGCCGATCTTCACCAGCCCGCCCGCCCCGGAGAAGACGCCGCTGAGAAAGACGTCACCGACGGCGTTGGATCCGCCCTGCGTGGTGTTGAGCGTGAGGTCTCCGGCAAGGGAGGCACCCGTCGCGATCGTCAGCGCGGCCGTGGTCTGGTCGTCGCTATTCAGGACCAAGGCGCCCGACGTGGGGAGCGTCACGTTCGTGTATGTCTGGGCTCCGCCGGTTTGTCGGGCAGTCAACCCCGCGCCATTGTCGAGCGTGACGGCGTTGGTCACCGTTCCGGTCGTCATGCTCTGGCTTGTCAGCTTGACGCCGCTACGCACCCTCACACTGCCGGTGCCGAGGGCATTCGTGCCCTCGAAGAAGGCCCTGACGCCGCTATTCGCGGCGAAATCCCAGTTGACGTTCGTCGCAGTTCCCGAAGTGTTTTGCAGGATTACGGCGCTGGCCCCGGTCGCGGTGGCGGTATTGCCCGACCCGGCGAGCGGCGCGGCGATGGTCAGGGCGCCGCCGTTGGCACTGATCGTGCCGCCGCCAGAGCCGATCGTGATGCCGCGGGTCGCATTCACGGTGAAGCTCGCACTTGACCGCAGCGTGGCTCCGTTTGAGATCGTGATCCGGTCGGCCGCGAACGTGCCTACGGCACCCAGATTTCGGTCCGTGCTGGCCTGCAGAGTTCCCGAAGTAATCGCAAGAGGGACCGTAAAATTATTGGTGCCAGCCAGCACCAACGTTCCCACACCGTTTTTGATGATGGAGGGCGTCGTGCCGCTGGCAGCGAGCGTAGACGAAATCGTCACCGTGGCTCCAGTGCCGAGGGCGTTGACGGTAATCGTCGCACTATTTGCGCCGTTATTCATCGTCATCGGGGCGGTGCCACTCACGATCCAACTTGCCGCCGATGACGTGTCGGCGTCGCCGAAGATGAAACTGCCGAGGGATCGAGCCGTGTCGAGGTTGACCGTGCGGTTCGCCGTGATGTTGTTGGCAAACGTGGCGGTGCCGCTAATCCCGCCCGCAATCGTGTTATTCAGCCAGTTGGTGTTGACGCCCCAGTCGCCGTCGGCGTTGACGTTCCAGCTTCCTTTGGTCTGCGCCAGGGCGTCGCTGCAGGTCGCCATCGCCAAGACGACGGCAGCCATCGCTGCAGCCACTCGCCCCTGCGTGAAAAAACGCCCCGATCCGTGTCGTGCTGACATGATTCCGCCCCTCTGCGTGACGAGTTGAGCCATCCGGCCCCGGTGGGTGATGGCGACGGGTCCACGAATTCCCCGCCACACCTTATTTCCGTCCTGACCAGAAAAGTGCCACGTGGATTTTCCCGCGGCGGGGAAATGGGGGCGAATGGCCTGGAAATGGCCCACGTTCCCCCTGATTTCCTCGCGAAAGCCGACCGGCCGTGAGGCCACGGGCAAACAGCGTGGGGTCCGGGCAAACTATGGACCACCCCACGCCTTACGGCGTTGGGCTTATACGAGTGCCCGATGCGTGAAAGCCGACCGGCCGTCAGGCCGCGGGCAAACAGCGTGGGGTCCGGGCAAGCCATGGGCCACCCCACGCCTTACGGCGTTGGGCTTATACGAGTGCCCGATGCGTGGAAGCCGACCGGCCGTGAGGCCGCGGGCAAACAGCGAGGGGTCCGGGCAAACCATGGGCCACCCCACGCCTTACGGCGTTGGGCTTGGACAGCCGGATGCGATCGGGATCAGTCCGCGTCCTGGTTGATCGGCTCGTCCACCACGAACGGGTCCGGGAAATCCGCGGCACGGTCGCCCCCCCGCGAGCGGAGGCGCTTGTCATTGACGCCTCCCCGAGGCTGGTTGAGGGGAATCTCCATGCCGCCGAGGTCGCCCATCAGCCGATACAGCTCGTTCTCCATCCTGCGGGCCGTCCTCGCATGGACCGGGTCGTAGAGCAGGTTGTTGGACTCTTTCGGGTCGGCCTCGAGGTCGTAGAGCTCGTCGGCGTCCCAGAGGCCGTAGTAGGTGATGTATTTGTGGGTGGGCGTGCGGAGGGCGAACGTGGTCGGCGTCTGCGGGAAGTTCTTCTCCCAGTAGTAGACGTAGAGAAACTGCTCGCGCCAGGGGATGCGGTCGCCGCGGGCGAGCGGCAGGAAGCTCCTGCCGTCCATGTGCGGCGGTGTCTTCAGCCCCATGGCCTCCATCACGGTCGGAGCGACGTCGATGTTGGCCACCATTTGATCGAGCACCGTGCCCCCCTTGATCAGCGCCGGGCACTGCACGAGCATCGGCACCCGCATCGAGGTTTCGTAGGCCACGCGCTTGTCGATCAAGCCGTGCTCGCCGAACATGAAGCCGTTGTCGCCCATGTAGATCACGAGCGTCTCGTCGTGGATGCCCATCTCCTTAAGCTGCCGGAGCACGCGGCCGATGCTGTCGTCCACCGTCCGCAGCGTCTCGCAGTAGCGCTTGTAGTAGCGTTCGATGTCGAGGTCGCTGTGGTAGGGAAAGTCGACGCCGTGCCATGAGTTGCGCTGATCCCGCACCCACCGGGGCGTGAGCCGGGTCGCGGCGGCGAGGCTCTCCGTGTCGGGGCGGGTAAAGGGCAGGTCTTTGCAGGTGCCTTCGTAGCGATCCTCGGGCGTGAAGTTGGCATGCACCGCCTTGTGCGACAGGTAGAGAAAGAACGGCTTTTCTTCGCGCTTCTGCTCTTTCAGCCAGTCGATCGCGTAGTCGGTGAGTTCGGTGGTGATGTAGCCCGCCTGCTTCACCCGCTGTCCATCGACGTTGAGCGTGTAGTCGGGCGTGGGCGGGAGGTAGTGTCCCTGCCCGGCGAAGCTCACCCAGCGATCCCAGCCCGGCTGCGGTGCGTCGCTCTCGCCACCCATGTGCCACTTGCCGATGAACGCGGTCGCATAGCCGGCCTTCTGAAGATACTGAGGGAAATACACGGTGCCAGCGGGGATCGGCCGGTTGTTGTCGATCACGCGGTGCCGGAAGGTGTAGAGGCCAGTGAGAATCGAGGCACGGCTCGGGGAGCAGAGAGAGGTCGTGACGAGCGCGTTTTTGACGTAGGCACCGTTCGCCGCCATCGAGTCCATCGCCGGTGTCGTGGCAAAAGGATGGCCGAGGAAGCCCATCGCGTCGTGGCGGTGGTCGTCGGAGAGGATGAAGACCACGTTCCGCGGTTTCACGCCGGCGATCCGCTCCGGAACGACCTCGGCGGGGACGGGCACCGCCGCGTGAAGCATGCCCGGAGCGAGCACCAGCATGCCCCACAGAAGGCGTCGAATGGGTTTCATCACGATTCCCCGAGTGTGCGTGTGGATCGGCGACGGTGCAGCGTTGCAGCACATCGCGTCTGCCCAGGATGACGGAGCGGCCGATCGCCGTGAGGGCACACCGTCACGGCAGGGAGACCGCTTCGCCCTGGCTGATGCTGCTGGCCGCCTTCCAGATCGTCAGATCAACCGCATCGTCGACGAATCGCACGGAGCCGTCGCAGAACGCCGTGGTCACGCCACCGGCGTGCTTGCTGCGGGCAACGATGCTGCAGGATGCATCGGCCGTCGTGGGAGTGCAGGGGAGGCCCATCTCGGGACGATCGGCGCAGTACGAAACGTCGTCTTCCTTCGTATTGGGGGCGAACTTCGTCACCAGTTGGTACGAGCCGCCATTGGGGTTCCAGATTCTTGCCCGTCGATCGACGGTCTGCCCTGAATCCGAGGGCGCCTGGATCATCTCCATCAGCATGAGCGTCTTGCTCGTGCCGTCGGTGATCTCGGAAAACTTGGCGCCGTAGTTCGCCGCAAAGGGGGCTTTCGCCTGCGCCAGCGCGGTCGGGAACGGCTGCCCGAAGGTGTTCTGTCCCCAGTTCACGCCGTAGTTTCCCTTGCGGTCGCCACCCACGCCCTGGGCGACGTCCATCATTCGCGAGATGTCACTGGCGCACTGATACGCCGGGATCAACTGGCCGACCACGGCGACCTGCACATCCCAGGCCTTCTTGAAGTCGTAGAGGTCGGCACGGCCCCGCTCCTCGATGAATGGAAGCAGAAACGCGACGGTGGGCGACTTGACCGCGCTGCCCGCCGCATTGGTGAACTGCTTGCTGCCCGGCGGAAGGCTGCGCTTCGCGTTGTGGTAGTTGTGCATCGCCAACCCGAGTTGCTTCTGGTTGTTGCTGCAGGAACTCCGTCGCGACGCCTCGCGGGCCGACTGCACCGCCGGCAGCAGAAGCCCGATGAGCGTGGCGACGATCGCGATCACCACGAGGAGTTCCACGAGCGTGAACGCCCGATGGGAGCGATAGGAGACGTTCATGGCGAGGCCTGTTCCTTTGTCCGCCTGCAGCGCAGGCGATGGAGAGCCACCACGCAGCCCAACGCAGTCGCCATCGCCCACGCGGAAGGCTCGGGGACGGCCGCGATGCTGCCAGACGCGGTGGGGTTGTAAGGCCCCGCGTCGAACAGTCCTGTCGAGAGAAAATCGGCCGCATCGAGAATGTCGACGAAGCCGTCGTAGCCGAAATCACCCTCCAACCATGACGCCG
>Ga0315902_10009234_pt1 | contig 13228 bp, 9 predicted proteins | sample LakEriMetagenome_9_FD_203523 | JGI IMG/M metagenome (GOLD analysis project Ga0315902, IMG submission 203523) | Freshwater fungal communities from buoy surface, Lake Erie, Ohio, United States - Buoy 12 MA117 | ecosystem: Environmental > Aquatic > Freshwater > Lake > Lake biofilm | place: USA... | reverse complement strand
CGCGGATGATTTGGAAAGCATGCCCTGGCTGCAAAACGCGCCGCACCTCCTCCGCGACGGCCTTTGGAGCCTCGATCCCGCGCAAGTCACGCCGCGCATTCGCGAACTCGCCGCATGGATCGCGCAGCTTTGCCAAAACATCCTCGCGCGCCCGCCGCGCCTGCGCTGCTACGGCCTGCATGAGTGGGCCATGGTCTATCAGCAGACCGCCGAGCAGGTGCGCCACTCCGGATACACGCTGCGCATGCCGCCGGAGCAGCTCGCCACCTTCATCGACTCCCAAAACGTCTGCTGCAGCCACTACGACGCCTTTCGTTTCTTCACGCCCGCCGCAAAGCCGCTCAACGCCCTCCAGCCCGTGCTCGAAACGCGACTCGAGCTCGAGCAAGGCGGCTGCCTGCACACCAACATGGACCTCTACAAATGGTCCGCCAAACTCCTCCCCTGGTGCGGCAGTGATCTCGTCAGCGAATGTTTTCTCAACGCCTGGCAAGGCCGTCAGCTCGACATGCGCGCCAGCCCCTACGAACTCACCGCGCTCGGCTACGCCCCCGTGAAAATCGAAACCCCCGAAGGCCGCGCCGAATACGAAAAACAGCAACGCGAGCTGGCCGATGCAGCGGTGCCGTTGCGGGAAAAATTGCGGCAAGTGGCTTCGAAGCTCGCGAATAACGAGTTCGGAGCCCCGGCTTCAGCCGGAAAAGACGGCTTGTGAGCATTCAGCAAACTTCTTCACGTCTTCAATTTCGACTCTTTTTGTTCAGTGCCGGCTTCAGCAGTTCGCCAGCCAACACATCCAGACCGGAACCCAGAATCGTTCGTCTCGCGACGAGCTGATCGGTCATCTCTTCGTCCTTCCAGGTCTGTTCGACATAGCGTGGATCTTTGATCGTGACGCCCTGGGTTGAAAACCGGCTGACCACGATGTTTCCGGCATTGTCCGTGCGCTTTTGCACATCGCCATCGGACTGGTGCAGGATCAGGGCCGCATACGGCAGGCTGTGACCATCGTCCGCCACTAGGGTGAGCGTGCGATTCTGCACCATGGGAGCCAGCCATGCAGCCATCCCGACCAGTGCAATGAGCCCGAGCGTCACACCCGCCGTTCGAACATTCCCGGTCGTCACTATTTCTGCCGCAGCAGCTTCCTTCTTCTTCATTGTCAGCCGCCCTAGCTTGAATCCGCTCACAAACAGGCCAACCACGATCTCCAAAGCCGCCGCGCCAAGATTGATCAAAACGACCAGCGCTCCGAGGACCGGTAAGACCAGCCACTCAAACAGGTAACGGCCAGACAAACGATGGCATCCAAGATCATGGCCAAACTCAAAACCCTCGCGCCTAAGCTGTCACCCAAAAATCTCCGAACCTCACTCCCCCTGCAGCGTCAGGGCCGCTTCCGTCACGGCGTTGCTCGCTTCCTGCTCGTCATTGATTACCACGGTCGCGCCGAGGCGCTTGAGGCGTTCGACATCACTCGCGAAACGCGCGCGGGCGAGCACCGGGATGTCCGGACGCGTGCGGCGGATGATTTCCAAGGCGTGCGCGTTGATGAGCGCATCCGGGAACGTCAGCGCGACGAGGCGCGCTTTGGCGAGCTGGGTCAGTTCCCAGGTTTCCTCGTGCGTTGCGTCGGCAAAGAGCACGCTCTGGCCCTGGCGCTTCAGCGCGCGGACGGTCTCGGCGTTCAATTCGACCACCAGAGTGGTCACGCCGCTGTCGAGGAGCTCTTTGTTGAGTTTTTCGCCCACGGGGCCGTGTCCGCACAAAATGGCGTGATCGGTCATGCCGCGGATTTTTTGCCGCAGATCGCCCAAATCGGCCGTGGAGGCCTTTTTGCCGCCAAAACCGAGTTTTTCGAGTTTCGCCGAGATCGGCCCGCCGAGCCGCATGAGCGCCGGAAGCAGTCCCATCGACAAAGCGGACGCGGAGAGCAAAATCTGCTGCGCCGCCGGTGAAAACAGCGACGTCTCACCGGCCTGACGCAGCAACACGAGCGAAAACTCGCCCGCGCTGCTCAGACCGATGCCCGCCATCAGCGCCTGACGATGCGCGAGGCCGAGCTTCCGCGCGATGAGCGTGATGAGCGCCGTTTTGAAGAGCATCAGCAGCACCGTGACGATCAAAATGCTCTGCCACTGCTTCGCCGCCTCCTTCACATCGATCATGAGGCCGACGGTGACGAAGAAGAGCGTCAAAAACAGATCCTTCATCGGCATCACGTCTGCGAGGATGCGGTGCTTGAAGATCGACTCGCTAACCGCCAGTCCCGCGACGAACGCGCCGAGCGCGAGGCCCAGCCCGAGCAGCCCGCCGGTAAACGCGAGGCCCACGCAGCAGCCGATGACTGTGAGCGTGAAGAGCTCGCGATTGCGCGTGCGCGTGACCGCATTCAGCAGCCAAGGGATCACCCAGCGCGCCGCCACGCCGGCCAGCAGCACAAACAAACCGCCGCGCCAGGCCAGGCTGCCGAGACTCGCGCCCAGCGCCGCTTTCTCACCGGCCTGTGGCAGCAGCAGCGGCACAAACAGGAAGAACACGATGATGAAAAGGTCCTGAAAAATGGCCACGGCCAGCGCCATGCGCGCGCCGGGGCTGCTCTCGAGCCCGAGATCCTGGAAGCTCTTCAAACTCACCGCGGTGGAGCTCATCGCCAGTGCCACGCCTCCGACACACGCTGCCTGCCAGCCGTTTCCGAGCATCAGCAGCGCCGCTGCACCGAGTAAAATGCACAAACCCATCTGCGCACCGCCGCCGCGCATGGCAAAGCGCCGCAGATACTTCAGTTCACCCAGCGAAAACTCCAGCCCCAGCGTGAACATGAGCAGCACCACGCCAAACTCCGCCATGCTCGCGATGCGCACCTGCGAATCGTCTCCGCCGAGCAGCGCCATGACGCCGCTGTTTGCGATCACGACGCCGCAGATGAAATAACCGGCCAGCAGCGATTGCTGGAGCCGCAGCAGCAGCAACGACACGAGCACCACGCCGCCCAGCATCACCGCCAGCAGGGCGAAGATGGGCGGAATCGTCTCCGCGGCGGCGATGGGCAGCATTTGAATCATGATTCGTTCCTTTGCGGGGCGCGCGGGTGCTTTTCAAGCCAGCTTTCGCCCCCCGATCCACCCGGGAAGCGGGGACCAAACTTCCCATTTGCATTCCGGCAGTGCGCGTCCAGAATCGCCGTCCGCAAAGCCCGGGGCGCAAGCCATAGGCCGCGCGTCAACAAGGTCGGGCCGTAGTTCAGCCTGGTAGAACGCTTGCATGGGGTGCAAGAGGTCGTGAGTTCGAATCTCGCCGGCCCGACCACTGTTGTTGACGCCTCGACAAGGTGAAAACTCACCGGAGGTCCTCTCACTCGGACTTCTTCCCTTTTTTCTTCTTTTTGTCCGTCTTCCGCTCCGGATCACCATTCCAGCGCTGATCCTCCCAACGTGGTGGCTGCATGCTGGCATTCCACTTGTTGAAAAGAGCCACGAGTTCGGCCTTCTTCGCGGGATTCTCGGCGCTGAGGTCTTTTTGCTCGCCGGGATCGGTGGCGAGGTTCACCAGTATCGGCTCCATGTCCTTCGAAGCCTTCACCAGCTTCCAGTCCCCCTGCCGGACGGCGTGTTGCACGCCAAAGCGGAAGTAAAGCTCACGCGGCGCGAGTTTGTCGCTCTCGCCTTTGAGCAAAGGGAGCAGATTCACACCATCGAGTATTGTAGTCCCGGCTTTAGCCGGCTCAGAACCGCCTGAAGGTGGGACTACACTACTGCCAGCAGCAGTCAGCGCCGTCGGCAGCACATCGAGCTGAATCACCGGATCATTCACCACGCGATTACCGGGGATCGTGCCCTTCCACTGCGCCATCCACGTCACGCGGATACCGCCTTCCCACACGAACCACTTCCGGCCACGCAGCCCCATCTGCTCGGCTTCGGGTGAGGCACCGCCGTTGTCGCTGATGACAAAGAGGAGCGTGTTTTCCTCCAGCTTGAGGTCACGCAGCTTCGTCATCACCGTGCCGATGGCCTCATCCGCCTCGCCGATGAGCGCGGCGTAGCCTTGCTGGCGCTTATCGAGGTGCTTGAACTTCTCCAACCACGGCGGCGACGCCACCACAGGCGAGTGCACGGCATTGAAGGACAGATACAGGAAGAACGGCTTGTCCTTGTTCGCCTCGATGAAGCCGCAGGCCTCCTTCGCATACACTGGCGAGGTCACTGGCGCGCCTTCCAGATCCTTCGCCAGCTCGCTGCCGCGATAAAACGACGGCCCCTTGCCCTCGCCGAGGTTTCCGACCGTGCCCATCGCAAAATCAAAACCCCGCGCAGGCGGCATGAACTCCGGCCCGGTGTCGCCGAGATGCCATTTGCCCACGATGCCCGTCGTGTAACCCGCAGGCTTCAAATGCTGCGCCATCGTCTTTTCGCTCAAAAGCAGCTCGCGACCTTCCCGCGTCGGATTCGCATCATGACCCGTGCGCGCCTGATAACGCCCAGTCATCAGCCCCACACGCCCCGGCGAGCACACGCAGCCGCTCGAGTAGCCATTCGTGAAGCGCACGCCATCCGCCGCGATGCGGTCCATGTTCGGCGTGGGAGCCAATTTCCCACCGTAAGCTCCCGGTTGAGCCCAGCCCATGTCATCGAGATAAAAGATGACGATGTTCGGCTTCGAGTGAGCGGTGAGCAGAGGGCAAAGAGCGAAGAGAAGAGCAAGGAATCGCATGGTGGCGCGATGAACGATGTCGAGCGTGCCTTCTCTCCGGGAAGTTCGCCGCGCATTCGAAACGCGGCCACGATTGAGCCACGAAGAGGTCATGCGAGAAGCGGAGAAGAACTCGGATTACTTCGCCGAGTAGCCTTTCCAGAGCCATTCCAGTGCCTGCGGCAGGATTTGCGACCGCGCAGGGCCGAGGCCGTGACCGACATTCAGGCAATAGACATACTGATAGGGATAGCCTTTGGCCTTCAGCACCTTCGCCATGCGGTGATTCGCTTCCACCCAGTCGTGCATGTCGTCACGCATGACGTTGGGATTGAGCAAATCACGATCTCCCACGGCCAGATAGATGCGTAGCGGCTTCTTGGGGCTCTCCGGGATGAGTTTGCTATGAAAACCCCATGCGCCATCGGGCGTCTCGGGATTGAAAGGCCACTGCTGGTTCACAAAGGTGCCCGAGGTGGTCAGCACGCGATGATACAAATCCGTGCGATACCAGGCCATCGCCAGCGCACACGATCCGCCGGAGCTGCTGCCCATCGTGGCGCGGCCTTCGGGATCCTTGGTGAGTTTGACGCCCGCATTCTTTTCCACGAGCGGCAGGACCTCGTTCTCGATGAACTCCGCATACAGGCCAGACATCGTGTCATACTCACGACCGCGCTCATGCCCCTGCGCATCGCCACCGCCGCTGGAGATCAGGATGGCGATCTGCACCGGCACACGCTTCTGCGCGATGAGATTGTCGAGGATGCGCGGCAGCGTCATGTCCGGCTTTCCGCGCGGTCCGTCATGTCCCACGATGAACGGAGCCTCCGTGCCCGCGACGTATTGCGCAGGCACATAAACCGTCACGAAGCGTTGGTAGTCGATGGGATGCGTCTCCACGATCAGCGTCTTCGGGTTGTTCGGGTCCACCGTGCCGAAAACATCACGCGCAATGCCGGGATTGAAGAGCTTGCAGTCCTTTGACTCCATCACGAACTGCTTCACCACGCCCTGCGGCACACCTTCCACCACCTTCGCCTCCGGCGGGGCGACATAGTCCGGCCCGATGACGAAATCCCCGTCCACATTCACCGGCGCATTCACACCCGGCTTGCCATCCAACCGCGTGAACTTCGGTGCCCCAGGCCCATCAAACGGCCTCGTCGGCGGCTGTGGACGATCCGGTTTCTTTTCCTTCGCTTTCTGAGCGAAGGCGGGGAGTGCGAGGGCGGTGAGAGCGAGGAGGAGATGAAGAGAGCGCATAAGTCAGATAAGGAGAGCTGGGTGTAACTTATTTCACCTCGGTGACATCGACGACATCAAGCTGGATGAACTGCCCGTTGAAGGGCTTCGGCGCGGGATCCACGTCGGGCACGACTAGCTTGGAGAAGTTGGTGATCATGTGGCCATTCTGGCCGTCGCCGTGGAGTGTGAGGGTGGCACCGCCGTCGATTTCGAAGGTAGCGGTGTAGTCGATGGTGAAGATGCGGTGGCCGACCTTGTCATCGCGATTGAAGAAAAAGTGCTGAGCAGGCGAGGACACGCTGAGCTGGTAGATGTTGTAGGTCTTGTTGTTTGGCACGCCGCCGATGTAGAAGCGCTCGCCGACCTGCTGGCCGTCCTTATACATCATCGGCTCCACCACGCCGCGCACGCGCAGGGTCACTTTGTAGCGCTTGCCAGCCTCACCGCCGAAGGTCTTCACGTCGGTGAATTTGTCGTTCGTCTTTGGATCGTCCGTCATGCGGGCGGAGATGCCGTCTGCGCCGGGCTTGGGATTCTCCGGCATGGGATCGCGGCAGGGAAACTCAAAACGGTAGCCATCCAAAGCGGCGGCGACTCTCTTCAAGTCATCGGCGGCGAAAGAGTGGGCGGTGAACAGGATAGCCGTGAGGCAGAGGTTGAAGTGGAGGCGGTTCATGAGGTAGATGGAGGTGACGACTACTTATTCTTTTGCGAAGGGCACGCACTTTCAAGATGCGAATACAGCCGGCTCGGCTCCGAAATTGCCAGGTCGCGTTTGAGCATCTGGAAGAACTGAATGAGGCGGTCAGCTTTGGATTTGAGGATTTTGTCGGTTTTAAGTTTTTCGAAAAAGGGCTGATCACCACGTCCTTCATCAGCGACGTGCGCGGTCATGAGTCGGGCGTAGAGCGTGGCGCGGTCGTCGGTGGCGATGTTCATGCCGTAGGGTTCAGCAAAGCCCTGCCACTTCGTGTTGTCTTTGTAGAACCGCAGTCCACTGGGGCCGCTGGCAGCGCCCGGGCTGCCGATTTTGTAGCGGAAGCCCTCTTGGTTGAGGCTGTCCCAATGGGTGCCGTAGATCGGTCCGCCTTCTTTGGAGAACTCGCGGTCCATCAGGTGCAGCACTTCGTGGTGAATGGTGCGGCGAAGGAAGTCCATGGAATTGACAACCGCAGGATCAAAGGTGCGGAGGCCATAAGCGAATGAAGCTTGGGGCAACCAGCTCATGCCTTGTCCAGCGACGCCAGCGCCACGGAAATTAAAGGTGTCCAGCATGTAGAGGTTCTTCACATGGAGTCGCTCGGTGATCTGCGCAGGATAGATCTCCAACTGCTCACGACACATGCGCATGAACGCTTTGAACTCAGTGAGCTTCTTGTCGGTGAAATAGGAGTATTCCAGCCGCACCTTCACTGGCATGGGTGGTGCGGGCGACCCAGGTTCCCAGAGCACTTTGAAGCCCCATTGCTTCTCCAGCTTGCGGATGTCGCTTTGGATCTCGGGATCGGCTTTGATCCTGTCATGGCTGTGAGTGTCCGTGAGGTCGTTGAGACAAATGGTGCGCTGATGTTCGGGAATGGTGGTAAGCACGGACCAGAAAGCTTCATTGAACTGCGGATCGAGCGACGTCATCCAAGCCTTCACGATGTCGATGCGCTGCTTCAGCTTGGGGTCAGTTTTGGCGAGCGTGAGCAGTTCGTTGAACTCCCAGGCATCCCACAGCACCTGGTAGAGTCCCTCTCGAGTGTTGCTTGCCTTGGTGAGTCGTTTGGCGCTCTCGGTTTCGAGCATCGAGTCATCGGACTCCAGTGTTTTCCATTGTGCTAGGGCGAGCGGTGAATCGGGCGACTTTATGTCCGCAAGCAAATGATTGCCCAGTGTGCGGTGGATGTAACCACGGCCAAGGACTTCAAGTGAAGGAGTCACCGTCGTCGGCACGGTCACCAGGATCGCATCAGTGGTTCTGTCGTTAATGAAGGTCGGCGAATAAGTCGCCGCAGCACCTTTGGCGGACCTGGAGGTGTAGGCGTTCGCTAAGACGAGATTTTTGGGACCGTGCTTCTGGATGAATCCAGCCGGATAGCGTTTCAATTCAGCTTCTACCCAAGTGAGGATCTGTAGCGCATGGTCGAGATGCTCTGGCTTCACCGCGGTCACGACTTGATTCTTGGCAAACACCGGATCATCGACCTCTGCGAGCTTCACGGAGAGCCCGAAGCCGGTTTGGAATCGCTGGGCGACCTCGATGAATTTGGGCTCACGTTCGATCGCCTCGAGAGCAAAAGCTGAAGAGATGAGCATCAGTGCTGCGGCGAGGATGAGGAACGTGTGAAAGCGGAGCATGAGGAGGTAAACGTAACGCCCTCTGGAAGTCATGCGATGTCTTCCTTCGGCAACTGAGCGCATTCATGCGGTGAAAACACGGTGAAATCAGCGTGCAGATGGTTTCCGTCCATCTACGCGAAGAGGCCCAAATTCCAGATTGCCTGCGAGGCCTCCGCGCACAGACTGAAATCACATGGAAGACCACGATATCATCATCCTCACCGACGAACGCTACGAGACGCCTGACGAGTCAAACTGGTATCAGGCGCAATTGCTCGGCGAGGAGCGGCTCTTGATGGCAGGGCTGGAGGCGCGAGGGCTGCGGACAGCGCGGGTGGCTTGGCCGAATCCTGATTTTGACTGGAATCGCGCTCGTGCGGCGGTGTTTCGCTCGACGTGGGATTACTTTGAGCGGTTCGCGGAGTTTTCAGCCTGGATGGAGCGTGTTGCAGACTCGATACCGCTTTTCAATGCACCAGAGCTGGTGCGCTGGAATATGGACAAGCACTACCTGCGCGACCTCGCGGAACGTGGGGTGAATGTGCCGATGACGCGGTTCATCGAGCGCGGGGAGACAACCACGCTGAGCGAGGTGATGCAGGCGAATGGATTGAACGAGGCGATTTTGAAGCCGTCAGTCTCGGGCGCGGCACGGCACACCTATCGGCTGAACGCCACGAACCTGGAGGCACATGAGTCGGTGTTGCGAGATCTGCTGCGCGATGAAGCAATGATGGTCCAACCGTTTCTCGGCAGCGTGCTCACGCAGGGGGAACTGTCGCTGATGGTGATTGGTGGTCGTTGCACTCACGCCGTGCGAAAGATCGCCAAGCCGGGTGACTTCCGCGTGCAGGATGATCACGGCGGCACTGTGCGCCCTCATACTCCGATGGCGGACGAGATTGCCATTGCGGAGGCGGCTGTTGCTGCTTGTCCAAAAGTGCCGCTCTATGCCCGCGTGGATGCGGTGTGGGATGATGCAGGAGAGCTTACCCTGATGGAGCTAGAACTCGTGGAACCCGAGCTGTTCTTCCGTTTCCATCCGCCTGCTGCAGATGCGATGGCGGCGGCCATCGCGGAACGGCTGTGAGCCTTTATAGTGCGATCCATGACAATTGCCAACCAAGGACTCACTTCCCGCCCTTGATGAACTCCTCGCGGGAGAGAAAGCCGTCCTTGTCCTTATCGAACTTGGTGAAGCGCTCCTTCGCCTCATCGCCGTTGGATTGCCGGGCGAGATACTCGTCGAGCGTGAGCTTGGCTTTGCCGGGGTAGAGGCGGTCGTAACGAACATCGCGAGGCTCGTCGGTGGAGGTGGTGGCGGGCTTGGTGGGTGATTTGCCTTTGCCTTTCGGTTTGGCGGCGGGGTTGAGATCGGAACCGACGGGTGGGAGGTGTTTGATGAGCGTTTCGAGCAGTTCCTTGTGCTCGGATTTGTCGGCGAGGCTGAGGGTTTCGGTGGGGTCGGCTTGTTCGTCGTAGAGTTCGGAGGCGATGATCTTGGACCCGTTGCGCTCACGCCAGAAGGTAGCGCGATAGCGCTCGTTGCGGATGCTGTAGCCCATCACAGGGCCTTCCGGTGCGCTGCGTGGATACTGGCTGATGGCGACGTCAGTGGCAGGAGCTGACGGGTTTTCGATAAACGTTTTCAAGCTGCTGCCGCCGAGGCCGCTTGGGATCTGTAGGCCGCACACGTCGGCGAGCGTGGGATAGACATCGACAAACTCGACCGGTGCCTCGCACTTCTGCCCGGCGGTCTTCGTTCCGGGCACGCTGATGAGCAGCGGCGCACGCGCGGCGATCTCGAAGTTCGTGTGCTTGTGCCACAATCCGTGATCACCGAGCTGCCAACCGTGATCGCCCCAGAGCACGATGATCGTGTTGTCAGCGAGCCCTTCTTTGTCGAGAGCATCGAGCAAGCGGCCGATCTGCGCATCGGTGTAGCTGATACAGGCATAGTAGCCGTGGCGCAGAGTCTTGGCGAAGTCTGCGGGGATCGGGTTCTCCTTCGGCACGCCGGGGTAGGCATGCAGTTCGCTGTTGTTGTGCCCGGCAAACTCAGGGCTGCCAGCGGGCAGTTTATCCGTGGTGGGCACGGGGATCGTGTTCGGGTCGTAGAGGTCCCAATACTTCTTCGGTGCCACGAAAGGCAGATGCGGCTTCAAGAAGCCCACAGCGAGGAAAAACGGCTCGCTCTTCGATTTGAGCGCCGCGAGACGCTTCACCGCTTCTGCAGCCGTCGCGCCATCGGGGAGCTGAGCATCCTCCTTCGGGCTGACTTCATAGGCGGGGCCTTTTTTGGCGCTTTTGCCGTTCTTGCGCGGTTCTCCGCCTTCTTGCGGCTCGCTGTATTCTTCGGTGTTCACGTCATGTCGTGTCACGATCTGTTTGGTCCAATCCACGGGATCGGTATCGACGGCACGGCCTTTCGGATACCAATGCGGTTCGTTCCAGGAGCGGCCATCTTCAAAGCCTGCGTGGTAGAGCTTGCTCAGCGCGGCGCAGTGATAGCCGTTGGCCTTGAAGTGCTGTGGCAAGGTGATGCAATCCGGCTGTGCCACGCGGAAATGCGTCTCCAGGTCCCACACCTTTGTTACATCCGGCCGCAGTCCCGTCATGATCGCCGTGCGCGACGGACTGCACACGGCCTGCTGACAGTAGGCTTTGTTGAAAACGATGCCGCGAGCCGCGATGCGGTCGATGTTGGGTGTTTTGATGATCTTGTTGCCATAGCAGCCGAGGTCTGGCCGCAGGTCATCGACGGCGATGAAGAGGATGTTCGGTTTTGTGGCTGCTTCCAGCGAGGTGAGAGCGAGCAGGAAGGCGGTGAGGAGCGTTTTCATGGATAGGATGAATTTGAGGCTACTTTTTCGGCATCTTGCCTTTGAGGATGTATTCCTCACGGCTCACGAGGCCGTCTTTGTCACTGTCGTATTTGTCGAATCGCTCCGCAGCGGCGGCGGCATCGGATTGGTGGGTGGTGTAGTAGTCTCGGGTGATCTTGCCGGTCTTGGCTTCGTCGAGCTTGTCGAACTTGGCGGCACGCTCCTGCTCTTCCGCCGTTAGGGGCTTCGTTGGCGGAGTCTCTGGCTTTTTCATAGGTTCCTCGCCCTTCTTTTTCTTGTCCTTGTTCGCATGACGGCCAGTGCCGTCACCGCTGTCGGGGATGCCACCCGCAGGATTGAGTTTCGCCAGCACGGCGGAGAGTTTGGCGCGGGCAGGATGATCGCCGGTGACGAGCTTTTCGGCAAAGGGCGCCTCGCTCATGTCATAGAGCTCGTTCTTCTCGTTGAGCTTCCACTTCGCGTCTCGCACATACCACATGGCTGCGAGTTGATTGAAGACCCAATCGCGGGGAATGCCAGCTTCGCCACGGAGCTGACGAGCGATGCTGTGACCATCAAAGATCGTGTCTTTCGGCAAAATGCCGCCGGAGAGCTCGGCGAAGGTGGTGAGGAAATCCGACGAGTCGATCAAGTCAGCGCTGACGTTGCCAGCGGGCGTTTTGCCCGGCCAATTGGCGATCATGGGCACGAGGCCGCCGCATTCGAGCATGCTGCCCTTCATGCCGGAGAGGGCACGCCCGCCGATGGTGGACAGCGGGGTCTGGCCTTTGCCGGTGCCGTTGTCGCCCATGAAGATGATGAGCGTCTTCTCGCGGAGCTTCAGCGCCTCGAGTTCGGCGACGAGCTTGCCGACGAGTTTGTCCATGTAGAGGATGTTGTCGCCAAAGAGGTCTTTGCTGTCCGCTGCGCTGTCGGGCGTGGGCTGGATGTCGCCATGCACATGCACCAGTGAGTAGTAGAGGAAGAAAGGCTTGTCCTGACTGGCCTTGAGAAAGCGCACGGCACGCTCGTGCATCAGGTCCGGCATGTATTCCTTCACGCCGAGTTGCTTCTCTTCGCCGTTTACGAGGTATTTCTCGAGCTTCTCCGGCTTGCGACTCCAGTAAACGCCGCTGCCATTGAATCGCAGGTAGTCGTCAAAGCCCGCTTCATCCGGATCGCCCGGCAGTTGTCCCCATTTGCCGATGAAGGAGGTGTCATAGCCAGCGCTTTTGAAAACCCGCGCCAATTGCAGTTCCTTGTTCGGCATCACCATGCAGGCATCTTGATTGCTCGATCCATTGCGGAAAGCATAGCGCCCCGTCATGATCATCGCCCGAGATGGCCCGCAAAGCGCCGCCGTGAAGCATTGCGTGAACCGCGTGCCTTCCGCCGCCAGCTTGTCGAGCTGAGGCGTCTTGTAGTGATCCGAACCGTAGCAACCGACGTTCCCGATGCCGAAATCGTCGGCGAGGATGAAGATGACGTTCGGTTTGTCTGCGGCCTGAGTTTGACCAAAGACAACGACGAGCGCGAAAAGGATGCTGAAGAGATTTTTCATGGCTTGGGTGCTTCCGGGGATTCAGCGGGGGCGGCGGGCTGGCGTTTTTTGGCACGCTCCATGTCACGAGCCTTCTTCTTTTCTTCCTTGGTCATCTTCTTCGGCTTCTTCGCGGCAGGCGCGGCCATGTTGTAGCGCTTCTCACCGGCTTTGACGGGCTTTGCCATCTCCGCGAGCCACGCATCGTGAAGCTTCGTGAGCTCGGCCACCTTCTCGGGCATCTGCTTGGCGAGGTCGTTAGCCTCCGAGACGTCCTTGCTCAGATCAAAGAGGCTAATCGTGCCTTTCTCGCCCACGAGCTTCCAATCGCCGGACCGCACCGCCCACCAACCTTCGTCACTGCCGGAACACCAGAAGAAGTCACGCGATTGAGGCTTGGTTTCGCCTTTGAGCAACGGCAGCAGATTGATGCCATCCAAAGTGGCTTCGGCTTTAGCCGAATCTCCGGCTGCCGCGAGCGCCGTGGGCAAAATATCGAGCGCTGACACCGGCGAGTGCCATTCGCCCGGCTTGAGCTGCGCAGGCCAGCAGATCAGAAACGGCACGCGAATGCCGCCTTCGTAGTCGGTGTGCTTGC
>Ga0315902_10009232_pt1 | contig 13228 bp, 13 predicted proteins | sample LakEriMetagenome_9_FD_203523 | JGI IMG/M metagenome (GOLD analysis project Ga0315902, IMG submission 203523) | Freshwater fungal communities from buoy surface, Lake Erie, Ohio, United States - Buoy 12 MA117 | ecosystem: Environmental > Aquatic > Freshwater > Lake > Lake biofilm | place: USA... | reverse complement strand
TGTGATTGAGCCAAGAAGTCATTAGCCCACCAGGAGCCCATCATCATCGCTCCGCACTTCTTCTGTAGTAGAAGATCGCGCATTCCATCCCATGAAATATCGAGGAAGTTCTTATTCATATAAGGGATAAGAGTTGCGAATTGATTGAATGTATCGATGGTCTTCTGATCGGTCCACTTCTGGCGACCATTTAGTAGATCAATGTGATAGTCATAGCCATTTAAACGAACGTTGATGATGGAAAATGTTCCCATCGCTTCCCATCCGCCCTTATCTCCCATGGCATATCCGATAAGGCCCTTCTTCTGGGTTCCTTCTAGAAGCTTCATGAAATCATCCCAGGTGGCGATATTTTCTGGATCTAGTCCAAGCTCGCTCATTGTTGATTTACGATAGTGAAGACCCCATGGATACCAAGTTGTTGGGATGATGTATTGCTTACCATCAGATGGATTTGTTGCGCCACTGACGAAACCTGCTGGCATTTGATCGCCAAGGTTTGAAATATTCTCTGAAACATCTACTAGCAGACCTTGATCAGCGCGGAAGTTAGTTCTAAATCCGGCCATCCACTGGAATGCATCATCTGGTGTTCCTTGTAGATACTGTGAGATTCCATCTTGGAAAGCATTGGTATCTCCAGAACCTTGCATTGTTACTTCATTGCCTGTCTCTGCCGTATAGGCATCGGCTAGGGCTTGCGCAATCTTTAGACCAGTTTCATCATTTGTTCTAGCTGTGAAAGTAACTGGACCACTTGCCTCATCGCTACCGCAACTTGTTAGAAGAGTTCCTCCACCAACAAGACCGATACCACCAAGGGCTGCGCCTTTGAGAACTGTACGTCGCGATACGCCGTTCTCGGTAACTTCGTTCGACATCGAACTTCCTATTCTCCGGTGGCCCCCGATGGGCCCCAGACATACGGGAACCTACGCCTGAATAGGGGTGAAAGCCATCATCTTTAGATAACGAATTGGTATCGAGAGCTAGAGTTAAACCTATGGAAATCACCCGTTCTCTCTTTCTTATCCTCCATTTCATAGGAATGGCAGGCCTTCTTGGAGGTCTTTTAGCCTCCTCAAAGAGCCTCAATAAAGGAGTACTCCACTCCTCTCTATTAGCACTCGTTGCAGGCCTTGGTCTTGTGGGAATCCGCTATCCATTAAATGAGGCAGATCCAATGAGATGGGATTCTGTTAATCACACCCAGGTCGGGATAAAGCTAGTAATCCTGCTAACAGTATTAATCCTTGGATATAGAGCAAAGGCAAAAGAGAACCTATCTAAGAACACCTGGCTAGCTATGGTGCTATTAACGGTAACAGCGATAGTAATAGCGGTGGTTTGGTAGTTTTCTTCAGTACTCGCGACTTGTTAAACGGTACTATCGGTGATCAAACCTTCCTTAACTCATCAAGCAACTTGTTGCTTGACTCAATTCTCCAACACTTCCAACCATCTATAGGTTTGTTACCATTCAAGTGCTTAGCGGCACCAGATGGACTTTTATGCAACTTTCCGTCAGCCGTCCTTATCAATACTCCCAATATCGTCGCCCGGTGAACACTACCTTCGCGTTTGCGGTTCCATACAAGAACTGAATCTTCTGTCAATTTTCCTCGATGAATGAGTTCTGATATAGAAATATTCACGACTTTTTCTTCACTTTCGTCTCTTTGATTCTAGTTTCAGCGGCACGAATATATCGTGTCTCTCGCTCAATTCCTAGCCATGAACGGCCTAAAGACTTTGCAGCAACAGCTGTGGTTCCGCTTCCCATAAATGGGTCAAGAATTACTTGTCCTGCGTTTGAAGAGGCGACGATTGTTCGCTTTACTAATTCTAATGGCTTCTGAGTTGGGTGCAGCGCTCGCCCATCCTCTCCGCGAAGACGTTCCTCACCTTGTACGACTGGAAAAGTCCAAACGTCTCTCATCATTCTTGGACTACCGTCTCTCTGCCTATCAGGATTCATGTCTCGCAGTTCCACTGCATTGAATATCCAGCCTTTGCCTTTAACAGCCCAGACTATGAATTCAACGCTATGTGTATACAAACGCTTGGTTGTATTCGGCATAGGATTAGATTTTTGCCAGACAAGAACGTTGTTAATTTTGCAATCTGCTAACCGCAACGAGTGCATTACTGCGTCAATATTGTGTTGACTACAGCAAACGTAGATTGAGCCAGAATCTGATAGAGCTGTTGTGGCTTTTTGGATCCACTGATTAGAAAATTCTTGATACTCGGCGTCGGTATAAACATCCCACTTTTCATTAACTTTGAACCAATCGCCCCCCGTCTTACTTCCCTTTAGATTCAAAGTCTTACCAGAGAGGTTATACGGTGGATCGGCAAAAACCATGTCAACCGTTCCTGGCTCAATTTTGTCTAAGAGCTCAAGACAATCCCCTTTATGAATGGTGTTCAATTTCAATCTTGTCACTTAATAAACTCCAATATGTTCGCTGGGTTTGAGATTCTTTCCCACCATTCGTCAGTGTTTTCCTTTTTTGTAGTGGATGGCAATAGTGATTCCAAATAAGCCTGGAATTGAGATTGAGTTATATTTTTCTTCCGCTTCCTTGCTTCAGCCAAATGCCCGACGGTTGCAGTCCAAGTAACAAAATCAAACGGGACAATCTTTAAAGAATCTAACGAATCTACGCCCGTGTGAAACGCCTGTTTAAAGCTGTTCTTCGTGTCTCGGTGAATAGAAGGAGCGATAAATATGCCGAATGCCTCTTTATCAGAATTCTTAACTACAAAATCGTGTAGATGTCGCTGAACTGGTTGACTTTCTGCCATCCACTGAGCTCTGTTAGTCATCAGAGTGACCTCACAAATAGCATTGAAGTCTTTGTAGAATATTTCAAGGTCTGGAAGGTTTCCACCAGCAGTGAATGTTGGATTGCCTTCATCATCGACTGGGTAATTTGGCTTGATCTGAACAAGGTCATTAATTGATAGAAACGTTTTAAAGGTTACATATTCAAGCTGAGTTGGGGCCTTAATTCTCGTAATTTCAGCCTCAGGAATATCCTGCCTCCTTGCAAGCCTTAAGTAGTCTTCTACGCAAGAAGATAGAAACTCCACAGTTGCTGCATCACTGGTCATATACTGCATATTTACTTCAGTGATAGCTTCACGAAGTTCTGAGATTGTTTCATCCTCTCGAAGAGCTGACGGAAGTGAAGACTGGGCCTTAATTTTGCTAGCTGTTTTTGCTTCAGCTCCCTTCTCTCGAAGGATTTCACGAAGCTTATTTTCAATAGTTTTCTTCTTCTCAGGAGTTGTCCAAGGAGGGACAAAACTATTCAAATCCTGCATGAAATCTGCATATTCCTGTGGCGTAGCAAAATACAAAGGTTTGTATTGCTCATCGGTAATCAACATATCCACTTGGGCTTCTGAAAGCGGTGAGATATCGATATAACGTCCTCCGCCACGTAGGGAAAAAAATTTAGATTGCTTAAAATACCTAAAAGCGTTATCACCGTAGTCATAAAGGTTTGCTATGACCTTGGGATCTGAAATTCTCTCTTTGCCTTCAAGGAGAGGCTCAAGGAATCTATTTACACCGTTCTTCCATACGGAATCTTTAGCAGCATTTCCGCTTGCCGCCAAAACAGCTTTTCTTATGGCGATGATTTCTTTCGCCCATTTATCTATATCGCTAGAATCTGTAAGTGTCGGACCGTAAATGCAGAATTCATCCCAGCTGATACCTTTTCTGTCATTACCTGCGGATTCCCAAAGTTGGTTTACCTTTTTAATCAACGCTAACGTTCCAATGAACGGACGAATCGAGTAACCATTCTCGCTCTTAAATTTTGAATGATTTGGTTGAGGCACTTGCCATTTAAATGCAAAGTTCATCATTACTTCATTAAATGGGATCTGGCCATCAAGAAGAGCTCGACCAAGAGAGGTCAGTTTGACCGTATCAAAAGTTGTCACGAGTCCGTTGTCCACAAGTGGACTCATAGAGGTTCTTCCGCGCATATGAACATCGGTGTAATTCTTTTCCTCAATAATCTCGTAAGCTCTAGCTAAGCTGATTTCAGCATCATCATCATTCAGCAATTGAATACTTTTTGCTGACAAATTTGATTCGGTAGGTTTGTATATTCTTATCGCAATTTGATTAGCAAAATATTCAATTTGTGTGTCTTTGCTCCTCCAGCTAGAACCAACAATAGGTTGGACAGCCTGCATAAAATCAGGAATACGCTCTGGATTTCTAATCGTTGTGCTGATTGACCATACTTTCATTAATCTTTAACCTTACAAATAAATAGGCGCTCAGCATGTTCACGTTTCTTAGTTTTTCCAGTCGTAAACCTATTGAAGGCAACCTCCTTTACAGAAACTTTCCCACGGCTCTTAAGTGACTTGAGAATTTCTTCATCCGAAATTGCAGCATTCGACCGTGAGTTTAAACTTTCAGAAGTGTTGTTATACGAAACCATTATCAATCGAGTTTGTAGTTTACAAATTAACTCTGCAAAGGTCTGCGGCGCGGCTTTGCCACAGAAATCACTCTTTAAATGAGAGCGATTCATCTTCTTTGCGACCCCGTGAACTTCAGGCTTTTCCCAAGCTGCTAAGTTTTCGAGTAGATGGTAGGCGTCTGAATACTGTCGCGAATTATATGGAGGGTCTAAATATGCAACTTCGGCCTTGACTTGAGGTGCCAGCGTGATCGCATCCTGACAGTAAGCCTCATTTGCGCTTGTCTTTAATCGCAAGATATTGGGCAGTTTGAGTTCTATTGGAGTCTGAATGTCTTGACCGCGATGAAAGGCATCGTAATGTCCCACAGTATTAGCAACTCTGTCAGCTGCATAAATAAGAGAGGTCACTAGTGCGGCTTTCTCACGAAAATTTGATGCGATTACCTCTATCTCATTTCGGATAACACCAATTTTCTTGGCATTTTGTTCGCTGAAGAAGTTCCCTCCAAAATGCTCTGAAAAGTAATTCTTCTTTGGAGAGAGATTTTGGAGGTGAACCATTTTCTCTGCTAGTTGCTTCAGGTCAATATTTTGTGAGCCCATAAAAGTTTGAAGCCCAAAGTAGTTGTGCAGTAATAAGTCATTTGAGATAACTTGAACCCCTTGAGTTGCAAAGTGGTAGCCAACAACTCCGGTACCAGCGAATACATCGAAAACGGAATCCGGCTCTTTTCCTAGTGCCTTCACCGCCTCATCTTGAATGAAATCCAGAAGCTTTGACTTCCCACCTAGATATCTACGATTTCCAAGCTCGAAGGTTCCCAGCCCATATTGCTCAGCTGCCCCAATTGCTGTTGGAGGCCAGACTTTCGCGTTCATCGAGTTAAGTTGGGGGCTTCGCATGGGAAGAGAATATTGGGTAGGACCGACAAGTTGATGTTTTTGGCTATGTTAGGACAATTCTTCTTTAAACTGGAAGAAATTCTCAGGCATTAAGCCATCTGAACAATGATCTGGTGTCCAAATCATAAGAAATAGGGAATCCTGGCCTTATGAGCACGAGCAAACCATTGGGTCATGACGATGAGAGTGGCTTTAGTTTTGTGCGAGAAATACTTCAAGGTGAACCAACTTATGCCATTAACTTTGACCGTCTCCAAAAACACCCAAAGTTAGGTTATCTAATATTTGAGTTTTTGCTTTGTGAAGAAATTCAAGTAGTCACTCCAAATACTTCACATCCGAACAAGTATTGGCATAAGAATTCCAGAAAGTTCATGTCTCTCTGGGAAGCTACCTTGGATTTGAATGCAACTCTTTACTTAGTTAATTATGCAAAACACGGCAGTAAACATGAGAATAAAGTTACTGCGATTAAAGTACTTGAAATTGACTCTGTGAAGGGAATTACCAGCGAGCAGAAAAAGGACTTTACGAGGGCTGAATTTGCAGAGTGGTTTAGAATACTAAATTCTGAATGTAAGTAGAGAATGAACCCAGATTGTCACTTTTTAAAAACTCTTAACTGTCCGCAGGCCGGTCTTTGTACTTCTCCTCCGCTTCAGCCATAGCTTCCTCATACATCTTGAAATATGCATCGTTTGCTTCGGCATCATCTCTGTCATCAAAGATTTCAGACCACTTTGCATGAACTCTTTGGATAATCCTTAATTTCTCAGCTCTTGGAATTGCCATCAATTTCTCCCTTCTTAGGCTTAGCTAACTTCTGCCTAATTGTTTTACATAGTCGTCAATTTGAGAATCACTGATTTTTGAAACATCTTACGGCTCGACCACTGTAATTTCGTTACCTAAACCTGGTACATTATTTGTATTCTCACCTTCCCAGCCACACTGGACACACTTAAAAGTTGGGTCATCATCTGTTACGCAGCAGCCACCAATTGCATACTTCTCTTCGTCAACAGGGCCACCCGGCATGCCATAAATGATTTCCCTGAATCCGCTGTATGAGTCACAGACGGGGCATAATTTCATTTTATTTATTCTCCAAGGCATTAAGAATCTCCTCAATAAAATCATCCTTTTCAGATTGGGTCATCAAATTAACTGGCTTCGGTACTTCAATAAAGAGTGGGGTACTACTCCCCTGATTCTCTGGATTCACCTTCATATACCCAATATATATTTGACTACTGACAAGTGATAGGGCATTAAGTAGTTCGATCTGTAATACCTTCCACTGACGGGTATCTAGACCTAGACTCGCCTCCATGATCAAGAAATTTCATGAGTACTACGTGCCAGTTCTTAAGTTCCTCAAAGAGAGCGGCCCTACTCACCAGACAAAGTTAAAAGAAGCTCTGGCCAAAATTGAAGATTTAACACTGAATGAGATTAATCAAACCAGCGAAAAGGGCACCAATATATTTTCCTCACGAATTCACTGGGCACTTCAATATTTGTATCAATCAGGAGCCGTAGATAGACCATCAAAAGCAACATATGCCATTAATGATCTAGGTACAAGTTTGCTTACTAAGTATCCAACTGAAATTAAGCCTGAGGTACTACAGGAGACGGAAGGCTATAAGTATTGGGATGATAGGACGAGAAAAAATCAGACTGATAAACCAGTAGTTTCTGTAATAAATGGTGGGCAAACTCCAACTGAAAATATTGAATCTGCAATAGAGCAACTTGAAGACAGCATCGCCCGTGAGTTAATTGCCAGAATTATGCAGGCTACACCAAAATTCCTAGAACTAATTACCTTGGTTCTACTAAGTAAAATGGGCTATGGGGATGGGAGTGACTCTTCATTCATGCATCTTGGTGGCCCTGGTGACGAGGGATTAGATGGTGTTATCAATCAGGATAGTTTAGGTCTTCAGAAAATCTATCTACAAGCCAAGCGGTATCAGCAAGGTAGCAATATTGGGGGACCTGAAATACAGGCATTCATGGGAGCATTACATGGCCAAGGAGCAAATGGAGGTGTATTTATAACAACTTCGAAATTCACAAAAGCGGCAGAAGATTATGTGGCTAAAAATATGACTACTCGAATTGTTCTTATTGATGGTTTCGAATTAGGAAGACTACTGGTCAAACATGAGGTTGGGGTAGTTGCCTTACGTTCCTACAAGGTTTTAGAAATTGATGAAAATCTGTTTGATGAGACAGAAAAATAGAAAAATTCTAGAACTGCAGATTTGTCATCAATATTCAAGCAATAGCTTTTTAGAGGGTGCGCTTATATCAGGTTTAACTTACTTTGAATCTGTAACTGCAATCAAAGCGGGAATCAAATATGGAAAGAACTTAGTTCACTAGAAGTCTTACTATTAACTTTTCAAAGTCGAACTCAAAACGAAAAGTTGAACCCTTACTCATTTGGTGCTGCGAAACTCCATGCCGAATCATCGCAGTAAATCCCGTCCAAAATCCAGATGGGGTAAATTTAACTGCTTGGATAGTTTCTAATTGACCACAAGAGCAAAACGTTTCAAATTCAAAGCCCTCAAATATTTTTTTGTATCCCGAAGGGGGAAATACTATTCCACTAGTGATTACATTTAAATTTGGTTTGACACTTAGAATCCCCTTAGAAGCATCGATCATTTCATATGAAACTTCTGAGACCTCTGAAGATCCACGGATTATCTGAATGTACGCACCAAGCTGATCTTCCGTAACCTCAGTCCCTACTAGGCTATATATCGATCTCCCGTGGGATCTCATAATTGGACTGTTTAAAAGATAAACAGTAACCGAGCTGACATTTATCCTTCGATCACGGAGTGCAAAATTTACAACATCATTGGAGTGCAGTATCCCTAGATTTACTCCAGAGAAAGTCTCGACTAGCCACTTCTCTAAGGTTTGGAAATCAACTTCTTTCATCAAACTTTTAGAGGCTGTCTCGTAATTGGGTGGGTTTCCTGCTAAACCCAAAATTAAATTGGAAAGATCCGCTGTTGAACCAATAAGTGAAACGTTCCTTTGTCTACCCGTGCGTTGCAACCCCTTCAGGAGTTCTCTAACTTCTAGTGGTGTTGAAACTTTTAGTTGCTTTGCTATTGAATTTTCAAACATCGTGTCTAGATTCTTAGTTCTAGCTAAAACTAAACTTCCGCTTCGAATAGATCTTGGATATAGCTCAGAAATTATTTTAAAAGCTTTATCCTGGTTGATTTCATATTTCTTTGAAACCACTTGCAGATCGTAAAGACCCAATTTCGACCGATCTTTCTTGATCGAGCTTCTAATTGGAGAATTTGCACTTGACTCTGACTCTAACTCCAAATGCTTTGCATAAACTCGATTTGCTAAGACGTTTGGAGAAAGTATCTGAGTGAGTCCCCACAGTCTTTGCCAAGAAATGTCCTCACCTGAAAAAATCTCATCGTCTGCTACTTTAACCCCAAATTCATCTTCATCCTCACACTCTTCGAAAATCTCGACTGCCTTCAAAAGCAGTGGAACTTCATTCTCCAATTGAATACTTGCCTTCATGAGTGGGTCAACTATCTGTCTCACGCGTTCGCGAGTAACTCCCCACTTTTTACCAATATCGTCAAGGGTTAAACCTGGTTCTCCAAATGCTTGGTGACGGTGCTTCAACATGGATATTGCTCGATCATCAACTTTCGGTAATTTCCGCAACTCTCGGTCCAGTTCGTCAAACAACTCGGAGAATGTAGTACAACCTTCAAAAGGAACTTCAGTCTCTGCTTGCTCTTTAATGTCGACCAAATCAAGTTCACGCTCGTTCGCATCCAACATCAGTTCAACGATGTCATCGTATGAAAGATTGAGTGAGCCAATGAGATCTTGAATGAACTCTCGAACGTTTTTCATTACGTGACTTTCGAAATCAACGTTTGGCTTATCAGAGAAAGAGTTTATGCCTGCGAGTAAGCCCAAATTTCCTGCAACAGTACGGGCCCGAATGTCTCGATCTGGGCATACTCGCTTAGCTTGAGCAAAACTCAAACGTAGGTTTGCGTCGATGAGATGCCCAAGCGCTACTTCTTGATCTCTCTTCCCAAACATAATTCTTTTGAATGGATTTTTGCTGGGCAATAATTCCTGCAGAAGCATGCTTCTCCGTTGCGGCTTTATCATTTGAACAGAACCTATACGTTCCAGATATTTGTCTAGATCTTTATCGACTACCAATTTCGCCAGAATTGTAAGGGATGAAACTGAGATTATCTGTGACTTTAGAGTCGCTGCAGAACGCAGCTCAAGATCTTGGTCATCAATTTTTTCCATCATCTCTTCTTCTGGCGATTTACTAAATCTGCGAGCTGATGCTCGTGCTGCCTCAAGCTCAGCTTTAGTGGGAAAGCGACGAGGGCTCTTTTTAGAAGAAGGCATGTCCTTTGCGTCTCTCGCCAACTGCATTGCCTCAAGCTCAGCTTTGGTGGGAAAGCGACGAGGGCTCTTTTTAGAAGAAGGCATGTCCTTTGCGTCTCTCGCCAACTGCATTGCCTCAAGCTCAGCTTTGGTGGGAAACAATCTTTGGTCTCTTTGTTTAGTGACAAGATCTTTCTCCAAGTCGGAATTATCAAATATTGAGATCAACTCTTGGATCAAATCTTTAGCACGTATGAAACCTATATATCTTGCATCATTTAAATCTTCTATATATATCTTGGTCATTAATTCAAAACTAAAACCTTCAGTAAGCCCCTCTTTCGGTATGTCGCTTCTTTCAATCGCTCTCCACAATGTGCTTTGACCCTTTGAAGTCAAGGTATTCCAAGAAATTATTAATTTTCTATCGAACGGTTCAGGTAAACGATCTGAAATACGCTCCATTACTGAAGATCCAGCAATCCTGACTGGAGAGCGATTACGAACCTTGGGATGAATTCTTGCTGTTTGAAGAAAATACTTGGTGCGTCGGAATAACGATCAGGATTGTTTTCTGAATCTCGCTCAACCGCATAGATAGACAGTTGCTGTGCAACGATTTCTACGATACTCGCCTGAGCCGCAGGCGTTGTCTCATTCTCAAAACCATTGGGGGTCGATTTTCCAAGTACTTTTGTGATAGACCTGTGCCGACCATAAATACGAACAACTAATTGTCCATCTTCTAGAAGCGTATCCACTCTGCGAGGTGGGTTATCGTTACCAACAACTTCAATCTTGATTTTCGGATTCTTATTTCTTGCACTCTCCACGATTGTTACTGAACAATTTGCGACTTTTTCATCTAGTTTTGCTGAAATAATTCCTTCGCCCTGATCGATCCCCGCCAAAGCTCGAATTAGAATTTCGGCAGATTTTCCACTCTTAGAGCTCTTTAATCTAACTTGGGACGGTACTTGCAATCCGGTAATCGAGGATTGAACCTCAACAACTTCTCCCACATATTCAAGGGGTCCCCTAAGAATCAAATTTTTTGCCTTTGTAGGTGCAACTTTGACTTGAATGGGATCGAAGACTAATGAAGCTGGTTCAACTTCAATTACCGGTTCAAATGCGACAGAAATCAACTCACATTCGGCTCGAACATCACCAGAGGATGCACTCAAGATGCCTGTTCCACGAGATTTTGCGAGCACACGAATAGTTCTTTGCTTTACAGGAAGACGAGGGTGATTATTCCATGAAACCTTTCCAGCTTCATTGATTTCAAAAGAAGTTGAATCAGATGAAATAGCAAATTTTATAGATTCGAGATCAAATGTTTCTGGGGCGCGTACCGTCAGGGAAACAGTTTCTCCAATTTTGATCACTCTCCGAGGAGGGATTATGGAAAGCGAATAATTGCTTCCATCATCATCCGAAGACGTGGGAAGTGAGCCGGCATCAGTCTCATCCAAAATTTCTTGTAATGTATTTGCTAGCACCTGACTAAGGGCATCAAATCTTTTTCGAAGTTTGTCTCCCTCTTTTCTTTGTGCCCCTTCCTCATCGGCCATTGCATCAAAGAGAGGCTTCAATATTTTCTCTACCTCTGACCCAAGTGCACGAAAATATGGATGATTCCGGACCAGTCCGTCTCGTTGCCGGCTAACGATTCTTGTTGGGTTGAGTTCGCTTTGTGTTTTTTCAGTGTCAATTGATCGAGCTAGATCATGGATTTCTGGAGCATCTAGTCGGCCGCAAAACCAGCCTGCCTCTGGTCTCTTCGAAAGATGCAAGAAGCTATTTTCATAAGCTGCCCCTCGGCCTGAAATAACAAGGCCGTGGACTGAGTACTCATCAAGAATTGAAATTTCCTTCGCGGGAAGTCGATAGATGTCAATTTTTACTGGGTGTTTAAACCGAGGAATGATAAGTTCTTGATCGACAACCTTTTCCCCTGTTGGTACCAATCCGATCAATTTCACTTCCGCACTTGAGCGTACATCAAAATAGAAAACATCATTACGGTTAAGTAAATCTCGCAATTGAACATGGCTCTGAAGCTTCGTTATCATTTCAGTGGCACTTGGAATCCGATGAATCGCAGAAACAAATAACTCTGCTGTTAAACCACTTTCGCCTTCTCTTAAAAGACAATCCTGGTAGGCGGAATTTGTTGCTGATTCATCTATATCTTCCATATTGAACTTTGCTTTGATAGAATCGATTTCAAGCGAACTAAACTTACCGGCTCTGATGGAGGTAAATCTAGCTTTTCCCAGTGCTGCAATATCCTTAGCGCCTCGACCAAAAAGCCCACGAGTTCCCATATCGCCAACAAATTTTTCATTTAAGTCACCTAAACGAGCAAAAGCTTTTTCCATCGCTGAGGCATCAAGGCCAGTTGCCTTATCGTGTACCGAAATCTTTACTTGGTAAGGAGTTTCAGATTTTAAAAGTCTTATCCGGATCAACCCACCTTTAGAGTTGTATGCGTCATCGGCATTTGTTATGAGTTCAATCAGGGCACGAATTACATCACCTTTCATTGCATCTTCTGAATCTTGCTTAAAAGCTCGAGCTGTGTATTGGAGATCGCCAGATTTCTTAATAGTCATGACTTTCTCCTTTCTATAAATTGAGTCTCGACGAAATCTGCAAAAATCAAAATTGATTCATCTGCAAGTAGATCTCCTATGCGGCGTAAATCATTTACTCTTCCCATCCATATTGAGGTTGGACTAGCAGCCGAACATTGCAAGGCGGCTGCTGCATCTGACATTTCAACTGATGTTGGATCAGCTAAGAACTTTGCCCAAGCATCTGACCTTTTCAATTCATGTCTTTTACGTTCGTGCTGGTTTGTAGCTATTGATGCTTGTACAACCGCCTTCGAATAATTCTTTTCAAGAATAGCTTGGTAAGCCTCAACCCACTTGATGCCTTCTAGGGTCAAACGACAGTTGAATTTATTTGGACGAAGAATTAGGCCCACATGAGATTTATTTTCTGCCACTGATAACGCTTTTAATCCTTTAACTCCATCTGGTAAGTCTGGATGATTTCGCCAACTAAAACGCGCAGGAGCAATCTCAAAGCACTTCAAGCAAACGTCTTCGACGCCGATGTCGTTGTCAGCCCCTCCTAGAAGATAGAGAGCCCATACAAATACATCCTGATTGTTTGCCTTTGAGCTCGGCGGATCTCTTCGGATACTGTCGCTTGATCCCATTGGCACAGCTTGCCAGCCTTAACTGACAAATAGAAGGTTTCTGAAGAAGCTAAACCTTTTGATTGAAGTCAAAGGGTTGCAAAGTGACGATTAAGAATTGTTGATGTATATTTTTCTTAGGTCAAAGACGCCAAACGCTCTAGCCCTTTAGCTAGTTTGGCACCAACCGCGCTACCGCGCACGGTGGTCCTAAAGGAAGACCCGTTCG
>Ga0315902_10009231_pt1 | contig 13228 bp, 15 predicted proteins | sample LakEriMetagenome_9_FD_203523 | JGI IMG/M metagenome (GOLD analysis project Ga0315902, IMG submission 203523) | Freshwater fungal communities from buoy surface, Lake Erie, Ohio, United States - Buoy 12 MA117 | ecosystem: Environmental > Aquatic > Freshwater > Lake > Lake biofilm | place: USA... | reverse complement strand
CAATTAAAGAGCCACTTATAGTTTGGTCACCAACAAAATTATTTGAACCTGTTGTTGCTACTCCAGCTGGAACTGCTCCTGCAAATGAAGATGTTGGTACTTGTGTATTTTGTCCTAATGAATTACCCACCCATGCATATCCATTTTGTAGTGATGCAGTAAATCCTGCACTTGCACTCAATGGAGTTAACACTGCTACTCTACCATCCGTATAGTTTGCCTTATTTTGGAAACCAAATACCGCAGGGTAAGTATCACCAGCAGTATTGTTTACATAAAATGCCGGGCCAGTTGACCATTCAGTAATTCCGAATACAGATGGGTCTACCGTAAATCCTATTTCATCAACAGTTACTGAGTCTTGTGTATAAATTGTTGATGGAAACATACCACCATTATCTGTTGCATTTCTAGTACTAATACTATTTCTATTGATTGTAGTAGTTCCTGCTGAGCCTGATACTGTAATTCTTGGTGCAGTTGTTCCACCTGTTGCAGATGAGGAAACAAATATTTGTCCTACAACCGTCAAATCAGTTGTTGCACTACCACTAATTGTTACACTACCACTAATAGTTTGATTACCTACGAATGCGTTACTACCTGTTGTAGCGAATGAGCCTGTATTTATTGTAGTACCACCAGCTATTGATGAAGATGGTATGTTTTTCCAAAGTGATGAAGTTGCTTCATAAACTAATAAATCACCTTGTAATGGATTTGTTATTCTAACATTATGTAATTCGTTTAATTCCCATCCATTGGATATGTTAACGAACATTGAACCATTGTTTGATTGTACTCTAAGTACTTCACCCAATACTACTATTTGTAAAGGTGCTTGCGGTGCTACGTTTGTGAATTGACCTGAAGATGATAGATATAATAAATCACCTGCATTCATTCCCTGTGTATTTATACCAACTAATTTACCAATTACAGTTACATCACCATATTGTCCGCTTACTGCGGTGTTTGCTAATACACCTAATGTATTAGATGAGTTTACTTCAGTATCGTAAGATGCAGTATTGAATTGAGGATTATCTCCATTTGCTCCACTAATTCTTACAACAGTACCAATAGGTAAAGTAGATTGGTTAGCGTTTATAGCAGATACAATTACTTCTCTAGCTATTGATGCGGTTACTGCATATAGTGATGAAGATACAGCCATAGAGGATGTAACTGCGGAAGTTATGTAAGAAGATGTTGCTGCGTTTAAACTATTCAAAGAGTTTTGTGCACTTGCTGTGAAAGCGTTTGTACCTGCTACAGAAGCAGTAAATGCATTAAGAGCTGATATATCAGTTGAACCACCTGCTGAACCTGTATTAACAGTTACATTAAAAGTACTACCATTACCTTTTGTAAATGTAATAGTATTAAGATTTGCCGATGCAGTTGTTAATAAAGAGCCTGTATCGTATGTGATAGTAGATAAATTAGCAGCAAAGATGTTTCCACTCGCACTAATATCTCCCTGCGCATTAACAGATATGTTTAAAGTATTACCTAATCCATCCTGTAAATCAGTATAAGAAGATGAAATAGTCGTATCACTACCCAAATGGATAAGTGATATATAACTTTGTGAAATGTATTGGTTTGCTAAACTTCCCATTTATATTTATTTTATTTTAATCAAATTGCCACACTCTATATGCTACATCAGGGCCTGAACTCCAATTTTGTGGTGTTGTACCCCATACCTGCGGATTTGTCCATAAATCACAAACTGCACAATTTTCAAAATCCGTATATGGTAAAGCAAGTATTGGTAAATTCACAAAGTTATATTCATCATTATTTGTGAATGTATCAACAATAGTATAACACTTATAATCATAATAAGTAGTAATATCCCTTGATGAGTTGGGTGTTGTTTTACTTGCGAATACCTGTCCAACGCTACCACTACCATTTAAAGTAGCTCGGTATTGTGTGCCCGTATCGCAATCTTGGATTATGTAGCCAGAGCCCGAAGGGTTAATTAAAAAAAAAAGGCAACGATTTCTATCGTTGTGGGTGGTGAGTGTAAATGTGGCCACCCAACCGGCTAATCCATTATTGTATTCTTCTGCGAATGCTACGCAGGTTATATCATCGTTTATATCAAACCCTTGCACACCTCTTTGTGTATAAGATGTTAAATCGTTTATGATACCTAAAGTATTTGCGTGTATATCTACTACATCATCTACTCCATAGAATGGAATAGTTTGTGCGTTAACACTTCCTGATGATTCGTTATTCTTATTCTTAATCTTGTCAGCAACAGTCAGCTCAATCGTATAATTGGTAATATTTGTACCAAAGTTAGATTCAGTAATGTTTATATTACCGATTGGATAAGCTGGGAATTGGTCTACATCTATCTTTGTAATATCTCCTTGAGTTACTTCAGAAATAGATGGGTGATTACTCATTATTGTTTTAAAATAATTTAAAACATTATAGTATAATGAGAAATTTGTACCTGAATTATGAACGATTTGACTCATAGTTTATTATAATTGAATTCCACCAAAATATTGATTCGATTGGTCTGGGTAAATCTGCGTTTGATTTCCTACTGATTGTAAGTATTGTGGTATTTGGTTACTATATGCAATCAAATAGTTTTGTAATCTTAAAACGTAGTAATCAGCATTTGTTTGTGCCTGTTGTTTAAGATAATCTATTTCAGATTTAGATGGTGTTTCTCCTTGCTCACTCTTCTGCTTTACTGCACCATTAGATTTGAATTGTACTGAACTAAATGGAATATACTCAACGCATGAATACCAAATAAGAGTATTCTTAATATGGTCATTCAATAAGTCCTGATAATATACAGACAAACTACCAACAGTACCTGCTTCTATTTCAGCTTGTAGGAATTCGAATAGAACAGTACCTAAAGCGTTCTTTAAATACTTATCCTGCGCAGTTCTTACAAATGGTAATAGAGCATCTGCATCAATAGCACCCTGTAATGGTGTATTCTTAATGATATCGTTTCTTGTTATAAATAGTGCGTATGCCATATGGTTTATTAATTAAATTCTTTTGTAAAAAATGCTGATTGAGTTCCTACCCTTCTAATAAAATCTATTTCACTCATATCTTCTGCTTTATTTGGTAGTGGTTCAAAATCAGTTTCATCTCCACTATCTTCAGTTATTGCAGGATTCTCTAATGATTCGTTTGTTTCATCTTCTACTTGCGCTACAGTCTTACCTGTTTCTTCAGCAGTTTGTGAAAGAATTACTAAAGGAGTTAATTGCTCAAAATATAATTGTGTATCATCATATCCACCTTCTGTCAAAGCCATATCCAATGTATTTAAGATAAGGTTTTGGAATGGAGATATTGTCATTGTTTGCATAATAGAGAAAGCCGTTTTCATTTCTTCTGATTGAGAAGAGAATCCATTATTAGCAGTACGAATACCAAACAATAAAGGAGATGTTACTCTATGTGCAACTAAGATTCTATCTTGCGTATATTCAGCAACATAGTTATATTTCTCATGTAGGTTATCAATATTAATCGCATCAATTGTAGGTTTGGTCGCTGGGTCATCATTAAAAGATAACATAAAACGTCCAGCGTTATCTGTGCCAGTAAATTTAGCTTGAACCAAATCTTCAATAGTTTGTCTTTCTTCAGGAGCCGGTACACCATTATTAAAGTTTATCATTACTGCCGGTAAGAATCCATTAGTAATGTTATTCAAATGTAAGTTAGATATCTCACCTTCTGAAATTGAGAATTGCATTGCTGCTACCCAATCAGGCAGAGAATAATAGTATAACCCTGGACAATAGTTCTTTATATAAAGGATTTCCATTTTCTCATTCGATGTGCCGAATGCAGGAATCTTCTTTTTATCTTTAATCTTTCTTTGGTCATTCCAATCTACACAATAGTAGTAGTTCTCAATGCGTGGAGATGAACCAATCTTTTCTGCTCTTAGATATTGAACAGGTGTGTGGTAAAATTTAATTACCTTAGTATGGTCATCATTCCAATATACTTGGTATGCAGCATTGCCATATAATTTTAAATCAAATGATACTCTCTTAGTTTCTTCTTGCGGAATTAACTTCTGCAATATTTTATCATATGCAGGATTTTTAGAATATACACCTTTACCAAATATCAAATCAGCAATACCTTCAACACAAGCTGAATTTGTAGTAGATACATTGTATGCCATTGTAGTAGCATCAAAGAAATCATCATGCCCATAAACACCAAACGGAATCCATCCATATCTGGTCTTTGTATCTTCAGTTATAATTGGTAGCTGATTGTTATTAACATTTACAATCGAAAATTTTTGTGTTTGTTTCATATTAATCCATTATAATGTATCTATTCTCCGATTGATGAGAGATATATTGTTGATTTTGATTTTCGTAAACTGATTTATCAATTGTTCCAGATGCGTATACCTGAATAGAACCATTCCAAATAGGTTCAGTAGAGCCACTATTAATTAAGGTTGCTCTATATTCAGAACCAACTATTGCACCGCTTATAGAAGCAGTAAATGCTATAATCGATTCGTACCCATTATAAGTTATTCCACTCAATGAAGCAGTGATATTATCCAATAGATACATATCCTGCAAACTCATTGTAAATTGATTACTTGATGTAGGTTGTGTTCTAAATGTATATTCGTTGGATTGAGATATATGGTAAGCCAGCATTATCTATGATTTATCTTGTCTTTATCTAATAATAACATCGATTTATCCATAAATAGTTAAAACAAAAAAAGAGCACACCCGTTAGAGTGTACTCTTTAATATTTTAATGCTATACTGAATTAAGAGTTAGTTCCGTAAACTACAGTGTAGTTAGCGGTTAAACCACCTAATGCGCTAGTTGTTGTCGAACCTGATATAAATGCTGCTGGCAATTTCTCCATACCTGTGAAGGTTGCAGAGTAACCATAAAGGTCACCCATTGCTGCTCCTGTTTGGATAGTTCCTGCTGTCAAATCAGCACCATGCTCTTTACCAACTAACAATGCATCTCCGTTATTAGTCCATATGATAACCTGAGGTCTACCATAAGCCATTAACTTCAATTGTGTAGTCATTTCGTTTGTTAACTTTTTTAAGTTTAATACTAATTCTTGTGAGAAGAAAGTAGTACCATTTTCACGAGATGAGTTAACAGTTTCAGTATATGCACTTGTACCCTTTAATTCATAATAGTAAAGAGTAGAACCGGAAGGAACTGCTGTTACCTCTCCGTTACCATTCGTAGTGAAAGAACCTGTTGTGAAGTTGATAAAGTAAACTCCTTGAAGTCCACCAATCGACTCTTTACAAACTTCGTTTCTTCCAGCTGATAAATTACAAGCCATATCTTTAATGTTTTAGTTTTGTTAATATTTGGGTGAGGATTACTCCCCACCCTTAATTAGTTAGTTATTAGTATGCACCGTAGTAAACGATGTCAGAACCGATACCGAATTGAGTACCAGCGGTATATCTCATTACAACACGATAGTTTTGAGAACCATCGATGTTAGCCATGTCTAACACTCTTACTTCGTTGAAATCAGACATCAAGCCTGTACCGAAGAATAAGTTAGATTTTTGAGCTGCAACGATTTTAGATGCACTCATACCTGGACATAATACGATTTCGATACCATTGAAGTTGTAAGGCTTCTCTCCAACGTTAAATTGGTTGTTCCAACCATTAGCGCCAGATGCTCCACCTGCTTGTGATTGCTGATAAGCTTTAGCTACACCTGTACCTACATAAAGTACTAAGTCAGTCTTACCATAAACAGTTGCAGGGATTGTAGCAACTACATCTTCTAATACTGCGATTACGTTTGCTGAAGTAATAGAACCAGAGATAATTGCTCCTGTTCCGTTATCTTTTGCTGCTAATACAGCGCCTGCTCCACCTGCTGCTACTGAAGCAGATAATGCTGATTCGAATCCTAAGAACTGACCATTGATGTTAGTTCCTTGCCAGATTGATTGTTCAGTTGCTTCTGCTACTTTACCACCAACGTAAGAGATTAAGAAATCGTTGAAGTTCTTTGGAATTTCATCGAATGCAGAGAAACCTAATTGTAAAGCTTCCCAGCTGTCTACGAATTCTTGCTTACATAATTGTAAGTTAACTTGCAATTCTTTTGGTTCTAAGATTCTTTCAGAGATTGCTACTGAACCTGAAGTTGTGAAATCACAACTAGCATCTTGTACGATACCAGATACGTCTAATTTTTGGATTACTGATTTGTACTTCACGTTTGGCATGATAGATACAAGCTTCTTATCCAAAGTGTTTGCACTTAACAATGCTGCTGCGATGAAACCGCTAGCTGCTTCTCCTGAATAGGTAGAAGTAATTGTAGGAAGTGCGAAATTTTGTTTTGCTTTCATTTTCCTTGTTTTTAAATGATTTTAAATATTTTTACTTATAAAGTTTAGATAAGAAAGATGATTGTGAGTTTACAACCTTCTTACCATAATTTTTACTATTCTTTTCTGCTGAGAATCTCAATCCTTCTTCGATTGGTGCTCCATCTAATTTTGGAAGTTCTTCTTCGCTCATCTCCATTCCTTCTTCTTCTTCAGCTACTTCTGAATCAACGGGTGGCATCATAGCCTCTTCCATTTTCATTAGCTTCTTTTCCATCTCTTCGATTCTGTAAGCCATTTCTTCCATCTTCTTTTTCAATTCGATTTCGATTGATGGTTCTTCTTCATCATCTTCAGATTCGGTTTTTTCTTCTTTCATAGGAGCCTCATCATCTTGTGGGATAGTTTCAACTTCTTCAGTTTCTTCTGCCATTTTCAAAGTACCACTTGCAACTTGATTTTTTAAATCAGGCTTCTCATCTGCTTTAGTGATTTCGCCAGCTTGAGGTAAATCTTCTACTTTTACAACTTCTTCATCAGCAGCTGCTAACTCAACGTTTTCTCTTTCAACGATTTTACCGCCTTCAGTTCTAACTTTAATTAAGTTCTCATTTCCAGATTCATCTTTTAATGCTAACTCATGCATCCCGTCTGGTGCTGGAGTTTTAGTTCCATCTTCTGAAACTACGAACAAATCTTCACCTACATCGAATGTAGCTGATTCTACAATTGTTCCGTCTGCTAATTTTGCGTAAGTTAATACCACTTCTTCTTTTGATAAAAGTGATAATATCTTATTTAATACAGTTTTTGAATTCATGTCTAAATTGTTTTATATTGTTAATAACATCTATGTTTATAAAAATCATTATTTTCTTAATATCCAAAGTGATATTTTTGTGCATCCCAGTTCTTTGTTACAGACCCTGAATCTAATTGTGATTTGTAGATTCTAGTTATTGAAGTTTTTCCTACAAACCCTGCATTACTAAAATTAATTCCTAATGAGCCTGGTGCATACATTGAACCTGATGGTGAATATATTTGTGTATATGATGTGCTTATACCTGTATTTACACCATCTATATATATTGAACCGCTTGCTGCAGCTGGATATGATATCAGTAATTGATGCCAAGTACCTGTTGGAACGTATGAACCTAAATCTATTTCTTTAACAAAAGTTCCAGGTACGCCTATTAACCACAAATCATTTTGTGGTTGCAAAATCGTATATGCTGAATGGCCATTGCCGAAATTAAAAGTATTACCAATAAGTGTCATATTTGTACCTACTGGTACTGTTCTATTAAACCAAACTTCAATTGTGTATGCACTTTGTGATGGAACTAAATTTTTCCATTCAACATTTGTAGGTATTGAACCTGTGTTAAAATCTAACCAACTACCACTTGCTGATGAACTAAATGGTGCACTACCTGATATTGTTCCTGCTAACGAAGATACTAAATCAACAACGCTAGAACCAGAACCTGGATAACATTGTGTATCATTGAAATCATAATAGAATGTCAAACTCTGCGATACTATCGGGTCCGCAAATGGACCAACTTGACCAAATACTTCAGTGCTTCCTAAATAAACGGATGTAACAGGCGTAGAGCCTAAGTACATACCTGATACAGTAGAGCCTCCTAATGATATAGCCATATTAAATTATTATGTATAATGTATTTGGGTCTTTAGGTGATAATGCGGTGTATTCTGCAGAACTCAATGAAATTATCTTTGTTACTGATTCGGTACCTGTAAATGTATCTCCTACGTTTGTAATTACACTACCACTTGCAGAGCCCGATAAGAAATTCATAGAGCCTGTAAAAGATGAACTGCCACTTACGTTTAATGTACCTTCTACAAATGTGTTACTTCCACTATCGATTAAGAATCCAGTCTTTCTATTTGCTTCAGCAGTACCTGTACCTACTGCGAAAACAGTTTCAGCAGTCATATCTTTTGTACCATCTATTGAGTTCCATCTACCAGCGAATACTGAACCCCAATCTGCTGCTGTTGCTGCTGTTGGTCTACTATTAGTACCAATGGCTACTAACGATTGTCCTAAAAGTATTGTAGAGTTAACTTGTGCTAAATCACCATTTAGAGATGCAGATATTACGTTTCCACCACCAATGAAACCAGAAGCAGTAAGTGTTCTAGGTGGACCTGTAAAGGTTGTATTGGAGCCTGATGCGTATATAAAGTTAGGACCAATATTTAATAATCCACCAATTGTAAAGTTTGCAGTATTACTATTAAAGGTTGTTGGAAAATATGAGTTGTTTACCGTTAAACTACTTTGAGCAATTACATTACTAAAATTTATAGATGAGCTATCCATATTTAGAGTAGCCGTTCCACCAATATTATTATTAGTTATAGAAACAGATGATGATAAAGAAGTTTTGTATGCAGTTGCATTAACCGTTCCATTTATTAGGTTATTACTAAATGTTAAACCTGATACTGCTTTATCAAAACTAGTAGCTGTTGCTGTTCCTAATGAAATAGATGTACCAGTAACGTTAGAAATTACGTTACCATTCATCGTATATGCTGATGAAGAAACCGGTGTTCTTAATAATACACTTGCATTCATAAAGTTACTACCCATAGTAATTGGGAATGCTGCGGAGCCTGTTAATGATGGAATTGCTAGTGGATAAATATTATTCTGTCCACCAACATATCTAACAAATCCTGCAGTTACGTTAGATGGGTTAGTAAATATGTTATTACTACCTGATACAATAGTACGTTGTGTACCAGCATTAGCTTTCCATATAAAATTCACCTGGTCTGCCGATGATGCTGATATATGAGCCAATGCTGCAGATGATGATGCAAATGTTTTTCCAACTAATACTAAACTACCAGATATTGTAGCAAGTGTTGCTGTATTTAAAGAAGCATCTGAAAGCGTTTGAGTACCTGTAAATACATTCGAACCTGTTGTTGCGAATGAACCTGTCTTAGCCTGAATATCATCTACTTCCGCTTGAATAGATTGTGTAAATGCGTTTGTACCAGCGATTGATGCGGTAAACCCTTCTAATGCGTTTATTTCTAATTGTGCACTTGCGGTAAAATTGTTCAAAGGAACTAATGCTGATACACTTAATACTGAAGAAGTAAATGCAATCAATGAATTTACTTTAGCATCATTAGATTGTGTATATGAATTAAATTCAGTTTGTGATGTATAATTGGTATCCAAAGATGAACTCCAGCTTTCCAAATTATCTATTCTTAAATCAAAGGATTGTGATAATAAGGTTTGAGATTGTGTGTATGCATTAAATTCAGCTTGAGATGCATAACTTACATCTAAAGAAGAACTCCAGCTTTCTAAGCTAGTTATTCTCGTGTTAGCACTCTGTGTAAATGCGTTTGTTCCTGCTACACTTGCTGTAAATGCGTTTAAAGCATCAAATGTAACAGTGAATGATTGAGTGTAATTATTAAACGCAGTTTGATTCACTGTGGAATCAATCATGTCTCTATTAAATTCCCTTAATACTGATGGAGTAATTTGTCCATTGTTGTTATTAGGGAATGATTGATTATTTTCTACTATGAGAGCCTGTTTGCTTATCTCTGCCATATTGATTTATTTTTTCTTTTAATCTAGTACAATGTCGAAACCATCACTATATCCATCACTAAATGCACCACCTTTAGTTCTGTTAGGTGATTCAATCACTCCAATACCTTGCTGCATTAACGCACCTTGACAACACTTAACATCGTAAGTATTTGAGTCTAAACATAAACAAGCTCTTCTGCTGTTCTTAGGAGAACTTAATCCGCGTGTTGGACCAATGTATATGCCGCTATTATTTTCTCTATTTACAGAGTATCTTAAATTACCATTACGGCTGTTAGACCATTTACCCATAATATAGTTCCGTTTTATGTAATAACACCAATAAAACTAAAAATGATTATAGACCATTTCTTTTTAGAGCTTCTTTGTGTAGAATGGTTTCTAATTGATTTTTATCAGTCTTATAAGATAAGTATAACAGGCATTTTTCTAATGGCTCTTCAACTACTTTGTCGAATCGGAGAATATCGCCTTCTGCCAATTCAACAATTGCTGAATATGTTCCCCATTTTTTTCCAAAATTGGCCTGATGCTGCGTAGTGCTTCCTGCTCCATCGAAGACTTCAGGATAGAATTTAATAAGCTTGTTTGTAAATTCGATAAAAAAAAAAGTGCTCCAAAGTGTACATCCATAGGTACACCTAAGAATTTCTCCCAATCGGTTTCGCCTGTGTATGGTTTGATAGAATACATTTCACCTTGCTTCTTTGTTATAGGTCTATATAAGATATTCATTATCTTTGCCCAATTATCATCTATTCCGATTGTATTAAACTTAGATATATCAGCATAAGCACCATAAGCCATCTTAGATAGGTTTGGTTCGAATCCATATTCTACATCATCTATCTTTATAAATCTTTGTAGTGGCAACTTTACGTTTTGAATAAATGCTCCTAATTCAGTTCGTATTGTTTTATAAGCATCCATAGAAAGACCTTTAATATATTTTGGGTCTAATCCACATAGATGATATAGCATCAATGCGGTAATCGCATCATCATCACCTTCATAGTTTTTTATTTCCTTCTGCAACTCTATCCATTTCTTTAGAGTAATATCACCATACGATGTAGGTACGCTTATTTCTATTTCTTTTATCATAACATAAATTGTTTTAATATCATTGTTAATTGTTTTATTTTTGCATCTCCATTCTTTACATACGCATCCATTGCTATAATCTTTGCACGTAAGTCCTCATTCTCTTGCTGAAGTTCTTTTGCATAGAGTATTAAATCTCTAAGCTCATCTTCATTCCACGTTTTAGTATCTGTAATTTCCGATTGATATTGCATATTGTCCTTTCTTTTGTGCTGATTGTGATAATTTCATCATACAACAATATCTTGCTGCATCTATTAAGTGGTCCAATCCTCCTTCAGGTGTATCAGTTACATAACCATATTTGTCAGTTGCGTATTGATAGGAGTACATTTCGTTTATAAGATTCTGCGATTTATTGTGTATGAATATCTTATAGTTCTTCATTGTGTTAATACCGAACTTAATCGAATCCTTTCCTTTGGTTACTGGCTTTATGTTAAAACCCATTCGGTATAATTCTTCAATCAATCGTGGTTCTGCTGAATCAGCCCATATCTCCTCACTCTTTGTTATATCCAATGCTCTTAACTTATCTGCTATATCCTTAGTAACCAATCCTCTCTCATAGAGTAGTTCTTCAATATATATCCTATCGTTTGAGCGATATACTGCAACCAAAGCAGTAGGGTCAGAACTAAACCCAAAGTCAATCCCAAAGCCAACGAAATCACCATCGTGCTCACCACATAACTCAAAATCAAATATTGCTTTATCATTCGGGGCATATTCACCTTTACCATATATAGTCCAATATTTAGGGTTCTTCTCTTTTAGTTCTTCAATTGCATCAACCATTTCTTTTGGCAAATATGGATTATCCTTATATGTTGTTACATATCTTTCGCAGTTCTCCATCTTTCTTAACCAATGGTATGGAGATATAGTAGGGTTAAATGCTAATATGATTTTACCTGTTGTACGAATGCTTAGCTGAAAATAACTTTCCTCATCTATTTCCGATGCTTCATCAATAAAGAGAATATCCGATTTAAGACCTCTAAGCTTTTCCGCATCATCCGAATTAATAAATTGGATAGTAGATTCATTAAGGCGATATATCCTATCAGTAATATTAAAATCATCTTCTCTCCAAATGTTTAACCCTTTTAGAATATCGCTGAAATCCTTTATTACAGTCCTTTTAAGCGATGGAATTGTTTTCCTTACTATTGTTATGGTCAATGGAGTTTTAAGCGATTCTACGATAAGATATTGAAGAATAGCGTATGTCTTACCGCTACGTGTTCCACCTATATGCTGACTAACACGAGATTTACTTTCTAATAAGTTTTCAAACGTTACAGTAGTGTTAATCTCTACGTTCATAGACTATAGTATAGATTGCAAAGATTTATAAAATCATTAATAGATTGTTCAGCTTTTAAATATTCAGCTGACTCTCCACTTTTATATCCTTCTTCTAACACATTGGTTAGGTTGGCGATACCAATAGTCGATATAAGATTTTTTTCAAACTCTAATGATTGCTTCTCTGATAGTTTATCATGCACTATCTCTACGTCGTATTCACCAATTGAATCTACGAATTGCATCCAATGAGCATTTCTATTTGTAGAATAAGCTCTTCTACCCTTTCCTTTACCAACGTAGAATGGAACTCCATCTTTTGTTTTGTGTAAATAAACATAGTAGTTATTCATTGCTGCCTGATTTATTTATGTTTACTGATATAGATTGTATTCTCTGGTCTATCTCTGCTCTCATTTCTGTCCTACTTAATTTAGGCATATTAAACTCTAATAACTTAATTGCTAAATCAACTGCACCTTTTGGGTCTTTCTTAATCATCTCTTCCATTATAGATGGTAAGCTATCCAATACTTTATTTGTTGCACGAGCTACACTCAACTTCATCATTTCAGTCGAGCGATTGATAGCGCCAGGCGGCCTTCCCTTACTCATTTTATTACCTGCTTCGAACTTAGCCATATCGTTATTTTTTCGTTATTTAAACGTACTTATACATATATAACACAGCGCTATATAGTTTGTAGTTGATGCGTATATATGTATATATTATTTAAAGAGTGCGGATATAACTGTCCAAAGCATATTGAAACCCATTGATAGGATAAGGAATCCAAAT
>Ga0315902_10009230_pt1 | contig 13229 bp, 13 predicted proteins | sample LakEriMetagenome_9_FD_203523 | JGI IMG/M metagenome (GOLD analysis project Ga0315902, IMG submission 203523) | Freshwater fungal communities from buoy surface, Lake Erie, Ohio, United States - Buoy 12 MA117 | ecosystem: Environmental > Aquatic > Freshwater > Lake > Lake biofilm | place: USA... | reverse complement strand
ATCCGCATTGATAAACCGGACGTGCTGAAGGTCTTCGAATGTTCCTGCAAACTGTGGCTTCCAAGTTTGTCCACCATCCGTGGTACGAATCAGGGTGCCGTTTTCGCCGGCCGCCCATCCAGTGGATGCAGAAATGAAGTGAAGGCTGTTGAGGGTGTTACCCTGTGGAGTAGGGTGTGCCCAGTTCCATTGGGATAGGCCTGCATGATGGGTAAAAAGAAAAGCAAGGGGCAAGACAAGTCGTAGAATTCTTTCCATGGGGAAGGATGTTTGGTTTCAGCTACATAGTTACAGGAAATGCAGCGCGAAATCGCTGACCTTCAGCTGAAAATTTGAAGAAAGATATCAACTGATCAGGACGCCTCTGGTCCCTTCCGCCGGTTCAGTTCATCACGGAACCGGGAAGCCGCTTCGTAATCTTCATCGTCGATTGCACGAACGAGCGAATTCTTCAACTCCTCTTCAGAAAGCGTGGAAAGATCGGACTCTGAGCGACCGGATACGATACGCGCCGGGGTTTTGCTTTTGGCCGTATCGCTTGTTGCCTCCGGAAGGGCAGGTTTTTCACCTTCGCCAGCCTCTCCTTCTTCGTTCTCGTCGAGGATCATTCCAGCTTGCGATAAAATCGATTCATCGGTGTAAATCGGGCAATTGAAGCGGACCGCCATAGCGATTGCATCGGATGTCCGTGCATCAATTTCCCGAACCTCTCCGGCCTCATTCGAACAGACCAGTTTGGAAAAAAAGATCCCTTCTTTCAGGTTGTAAACGATCACTTCGTCTATCGATATATTGAATTCGATTGCGAAGTTCCGAAAGAGGTCGTGGGTGAGCGGGCGGGTCGGCTGCATGTGCTCCAACTCGACGGCAATGGCCTGGGCTTCGAACCCACCGATGATGATGGGAAGACGGCGCTGACCGTTTTCTTCGCCCAAAATCAGGGCGTATGCACCGGTCTGGGTCTGGCTAAACGACAGTCCGATGATTTCCAGCTTGATCTTCTCCATGATCCGTCTGAAAGGTAGAAAAAAATCAGGCGTGTGCGGATTTGAATTCCCGGATGGCAGAAATCAATTGTGGGACCACATCAAAGGCGTCACCTACAATGCCGTAATCTGCTGCTTTGAAAAAGGGAGCCTCTGGATCCTTGTTGATGACCACAATCGTTTTGGAGGAACTGACACCAGCGAGGTGCTGAATAGCACCCGAAATTCCAATGGCGATGTAAAGATTCGGGCTTACGGCGATTCCGGTTTGGCCAACGTGTTCAGAGTGAGGTCTCCAATGCGCATCGCTTACGGGCTTGGAGCAGGCCGTGGCTGCACCCAGCAAATCGGCTAATTCTTCAACCATGCCCCAATTCTCTGGTCCCTTTAATCCGCGCCCACCAGAAACAACGATTTCGGCCTCAGGAAGCGAAACCTTATCGGAGGCCTTGACTATTTCTTTGACCATAGCCCTGAAATCTCCTGGGCGCACTTCCGGTTGGAAGGATTCTATCGAGACTGTGATTGGCTTTTCCTCCAGTTTGTAGGAATTTGGAATAAGGCTTATCACTTTGTTGGCACTGCTCAAGGTTACATCGGCGAATGCTTTTCCCGAAAACGCCCCTTTGCGAACGGTGATTGATGCGCCATTGAATACTGGCAGGTCTATCGCTCCATCCACGTAGCCGGCATTCAACTTGGCAGCAATGCGAGGAGCCAAGGCTTTACCAGTAAAACTGGCGCTGAGCACCACAACCGTAGCATTGGTATGGCCAGCAGCCTGAGCGATTACCGAGGCGTATGCCTGGTTTACAAATGATTTTAGTTGTTCATTGTTGACCTGCAAAACTCGTCCTGCGCCAAATTGGCCCAATCTCGACAATTCGCTTTCAGAAACATCTCCAATAGAGATTGCAACAGCATCAGTTTGATGTTGTGCGGCGACTGCTGCAGCATAGCTGGCTAACTCAAACGTGGATTTTTTGAATTTACCACCGTTGTTTTCGGCATAGAATAGTACTGACATGCGTGTGGGTTCTTGGAGGTTATATCACTTTGGCTTCCTGGTGCAGCAAGCCTACCAACTTCACTGTTTCTGTGGCATCAACAAGTTTTACGCTGCTTCTGGGGGCGGGCTTTTCTAAACGCTCGATGTGCTGATAAACGGGAACTTCAACTGCGGGAACAACAGTGAGGGGTTTTGTTCGCGCACTCATAATGCCGCGCATATTTGGAATGCGAGGCTCGGCCATTCCCTCGGTGGCACTGGCAACCAATGGGAGCGGACATGAAATCACTTCTTTACCCCCTTCGATTTCTCGCTCGAGGCTGGCTTGCCCCCCTTCAATTTGAAGGCTTTTGACAATGTTGACTGAGGGCAGGTCAAGGAGTTCAGCAAGCATTGAGCTTACTTGAGCACCGTTATAATCAATGGATTCACGCCCGGTCAAAATCAGGTCGTAGTTCTGTTCTTTGGCGTAAGCTGAAATCTGCATTGCAACGAAAAATGCATCGCGCGGCAGTGCATCGATCCGTACCGCATCGTGTGCCCCAATGGCCAAAGCCTTGCGGAGCGTAGGTTCGGTGGATGAATCGCCGACGTGTAACACAGTAACTGTTCCACCCTGGGCTTCGGTCAGCTCCAATGCACGGGTGAGAGCGATTTCATCGTAAGGATTAATTATGAACTGCACACCGTTGATATTCAATGACTTGTTGTCGTCATTAAAGGTGATTTTCGTGGTTGTGTCGGGTACGTTACTGATGCAAACAAGAACTTTCATGCCTTCCGATTTCAGGCTGCAAACCTAAGCAAACGCGCCAACCTGCCAATAATCAAAGTCATTTGGATTCGTCGGACAGAGGTAAATTTGCAAGATGCCAGATCAAAACAGGATTTTAGCCCTCGAGGCCATGTTGGCGGAAGATCCCTCAGATCCATTTTGCCGCTACGCGTTGGCCTTGGAATATGCCGGATTGGAATCGGGTTCCCAAAGGAGTATTGATCTTTTGCAAGGCTTGGTGGCTGATACCCCCGTTTATCTTCCTGCCTATTATCAGCTCGGTAAATTGCTTGGGGATGCCAACCGAAAATCCGAGGCCATGCTGGTCATTCAGGCGGGTATACAGTTGGCCCGTTCAACGGGTGAAAAACACGCACTGGCTGAGTTGAACTTTCTTGCCGAGGACTACGCTGATTGAAGCCGCCGACTTGCCCGTGTTTCGGCTCAGGGGTAAGGTGAGGCTGAATGACTTATTTTTGCTGTGATTAACCATCAGACATGAGAGAAATTCAGTTTCGTGAAGCGCTTCGTGAAGCACTCAATGAGGAGATGCGTAGGGATGAACGGGTGTTTTTAATGGGAGAAGAAGTTGCCCAATACAATGGTGCCTATAAGGTAAGCCAGGGTATGCTGGATGAATTCGGACCGCGCAGGGTTATTGATACGCCAATCGCCGAACTGGGATTTGCTGGTATCGGAGTAGGAGCCGCCATGAATGGTCTTCGTCCTGTCATTGAGTTCATGACGTTCAACTTTTCACTGGTTGCCATCGATCAGGTGGTTAATTCGGCAGCGAAGATGATGAGCATGAGTGGTGGTCACTTTAATGTCCCCATCGTATTCCGAGGGCCTACTGCTTCTGCAGGAATGCTCAGTTCGCAGCACAGCCAGGCATTTGAGAATTGGTATGCCAATTGTCCGGGACTCAAGGTAATTGTCCCCTCCAATCCGGCCGATGCCAAGGGTCTGCTGAAATCAGCCATTCGCGATGATGATCCGGTCATTTTCATGGAATCGGAGCAGATGTACGGCGACAAGGGCATGGTGCCTGATGGCGAATACCTGATGCCAATTGGCGTGGCTGACATTAAGCGGGAGGGAAGCGATGTGACGATTGTATCATTCGGTAAAATGATGAAAGTGGCATTGAAGGCAGCCGAGGAATTGGCAGCCGAACAAATCGATGCCGAAGTCATTGATTTGCACAGTGTCCGCCCAATCGATTACAAAACAATTGTAAATTCTGTACGCAAAACAAACCGTTTGGTCATTGTTGAAGAAAGTTGGCCGCTGGCCTCCATCGCCTCCGAAATCGGTTTTAAGGTTCAGAAAGACGCTTTCGATTACCTGGATGCTCCCGTTTTGCGGGTTATGGGTGGGGATGTGCCGCTTCCCTATGCGCCTACTTTAATCGATGCCTACCTTCCGAATCCTGCCCGGGTCATCAAGGCGGTGAAAGAGGTAATGTACATGAAGGCCTGATTCGATTCGTTTACTTCTATACCAAAACAAAAAGCGACTCAAGTGGGTCGCTTTTTGTTTTATGCTGACTTGGCAATGCGTTTTAAGTGGGTATTAACGCCGGTGGTGGTTGTGCGGATGGTGCGGAGGTGGTCCATCTGATTTGCGTTCCCTTAACCTACCGATCAACTCACGCTTAAATTCATCTTCGGCATGGTACAGCATGACGACTTTTTTTGCGGGAAGTACCTGTTTAAACTGTGCATGGTATTTTTTTCGGATGTCAAGTTCTTGCTGTCCGAAAGCAATTTCCTCGTCCGCCAGTTTCTCGATTTCAGCCGCATTGAGGTTGTCTATCTTCTCCCGGCTTGAGCGCATTTTTTTGCCATGCTCATGCCTCAATGTGCTCATTTCATCGGTATAGCTATTGAATACGGGCCAAAATACTTTGGCCTCATCCGGACTCAATTGCAGTTTGCGTGTGAAAAACGCAATCCGCATGGATTCGATTTCTTCCTTGACTTCAGGTCCGGGTTGAGTAGGCTGCGCCAAACTAAAATGGCTGGTAAGCACAGAAGTTAAAAGCACGAAAAGGAATTTGTATGCGTTCATGGTTCTATGGATTGCATCAATGTGTGTTCGTCTACATGCAGCATAAGGTATTCCTCGTATGCGCGTTCTCTGTAGGATGAGTCTGTTTCAGGTTCGACTTCTTCAATTAAAACTTCCTGGTATGCATTCATGAGCTCGTTCTCCGGCATTTCGTGAAGCAGTGCATCGTCAATGGTTACTTCCGAGGATTCAACACGTTCGGCTTTCAGATTGTTTTGAGCGAACTGGCTGTTGATTCCGGAATCAATCGGGAAGTAAACGAGGAATAAAACGCTTAGGATCACCAGATAGAGACACGTGCCCGCCAAGGGAGAGAGCCGGAGTGAATATGTAGGTTGCGATTGCTCGAGGCTGCTAATCTTCTCCTGAATCTGCGATGGCACTTCCAGTAGGTACGTGCTGGCGGGAGTGAACACGCGGGTTCCAGCCAATTCGTAAAGCGGTGAATGAACTCCCAGCTCTTCTCGAACTTCTTGGATTCGGCTTTCTTGTTCTTTATGCGACAGCATGCTTGTTTAAGATATGAGTTCGGGCTCTGGGTTTAACCGTTTTTCAGTTTTAATTCGATTTTTTTTGCGGCATGGTGATAAGAGGCCTTCAAAGCTCCAACCGAAGTTCCCAGGACTTCAGACATTTCTTCATAGCGCAATCCGTCAAAGTAGCGCAATTGAAAAACGAGTCGTTGTTTAGGAGGGAGACTCAGGATGGCTTGCTGTAATCGGTACTCGAGTTTATTCGCGTCCATGGAATCATGCTCCATGAGCTTTGAGGCTAACTCCTTTTCGACATCAATCAGTGGCAAGAAAAAGCGCCGACGTTTCTGACGCAGGAATGCCAGGCACTCATTGGTGGCAATACGATAAATCCAGGTAAACAATTGACTGTCTTCCCGGAATCCATCCAGGTTCTGCCATACCTTGATGAACGTGTTTTGTACCAGGTCGTTGCTATCATCGTGATCGATGACCATGCGGCGAACCAGTTGATACACGCGCTCGGTATGTGCCTCAACAATCAGTCTGAACGCGTAATGCCTGTTTTTTCCTTCCTCCGAATGGAAGAGTGTAATCAACTCATGGTCGCTGTACGTACTCATACCGGGCAGTGGTTAGAGGACGCAATGGTGCTGAGGTTTATTTTGTCTTAGAGAAAATTAAACGGTTACCGCTTTTCGCTTCAAGGCCTCCTGAGCCGCCCGAACGATGTGCTCTGTTTCGAGACCATACTTCCGCATCAACTGGTCGGGAGTGCCACTTTCCCCAAAGGTATCGTTCACGGCAACAAACTCTTGTGGTGCGGGGTGGTGGCGAGATGTAAGCTGGGCAATGGCATCCCCTAAACCTCCAATCCGGTTGTGTTCTTCCGCCGTTACCAGGCATCCCGTTTTTCGTACAGAGTGCAATATTGCCTCCGAATCGAGCGGCTTGATGGTGTGGATGTTGATGACCTCGGCTGAGATGCCCATTTCAGCAAGTTGAGAACAGGCTTCAAGGGCTTTCCAAACCAGATGCCCGGTAGCGAATATGCTCACATCACTTCCCTCGCGCAGGTGTACCGCTTTGCCGATGATGAAGGAGCTGTCGGCATCAGTGAAATTCGGCACTGCAGGCCGTCCGAATCGGAGATAAACCGGACCATGGTGTTTGGCAATTGCTAATGTCGCACTTCTGGTTTGGTTGTAATCACAGGGATTAATAACCACCATGCCAGGAAGCATCCGCATCATGCCGATGTCCTCCAGAATCTGGTGTGTTGCACCATCTTCTCCTAGGGTGATGCCGGCATGGCTGGCACATATCTTAACGTTTTTATCAGAGTAGGCAATCGATTGGCGAATTTGATCATAAACTCGTCCGGTGCTGAAGTTGGCAAAAGTGCCCGTGAAAGGGATTAGCCCTCCGATGGTCATTCCCGCTGCAATCCCCATCATATTGGCTTCTGCAATTCCTGTCTGGAAAAAGCGGTCGGGATAGGCTTTGGCGAAGGCATCCATTTTCAGTGATCCCGTGAGGTCAGCACACAGCGCTACCACCTTGGGGTTATTTGAACCAAGTTCGAGGAGTCCGGCTCCAAATCCGGAACGGGTATCTTTTTTTTCGTAAAACTTTACTTCACTCATGGATGTAGCGTTTAATTGATATTTACGCTGATGCCCGTTCCCGGTGCAACGCGGAATGTTTTTTCGATGGTGTAAATACTTGACTGGGAATTCTTCGGACGAAATACCACTCTGTAGGATCCGGGTTGTAGCAAAAGACTTTCCTTGGTGGAAATTATGCCCATGCGGTGAACCCGTCGCAGGATATTTTTCTCCTCCAAAAGAATCTCGCCGACTCCGGGTGCATTACAGATGAAGGTGACCATGCCGGGAGTCGGAATCTGAACTGTGGTGGTTTTGCTTTGATCGATAGATACATTATCGATGTAGGTGCGGGGGGTGGTCAGGATTTCAAGGTCATAGTCACCCACGATGTACCGGATTGTCTCGTCAAAGTCCTGCACGTTCAGGGTCGTTTTTTCACCTCGCTTCCGTACAATGGCTTTCAGTTTTCTGTATTCGTTCGACCCTTCTACTTTGAGCTGTAAATCACCTTGGGGGGCATCTACAGCAATAACATTGTGCTTCCCAGGGACCAGAGTTATGCTATCCCGGCTGACCGGAGGAAGCGTGTGTACCGTTAGCCTGTAACGTCCCAATGGGTCAACGGGTAAGGTGTCTGGTACACCTCGAGCAGTCATGGTGTGGATGAAGTTGTATCGAATTTCTCCGGTATGCTGGTCGTAAAATGTCATCCCGACATTCGACTCACTTGGTTTTCCGTTAAAATCGATCAGGTTGACCTGCATGGTGGTGTTGTTCAGCGCCTGCGTGATTACGATGTTGAATGCAGTGCGAAACTGGGTTTCGTCCGTGGCGTCGAAGTAATTGCCTACACAGTCGAATGAGCGGATGAAGTCTTTGCCCAGTCCTAGGCCGATTACAAATGGCTTAAGCACCACATTCCGGCGTTGAAGCAGCGCAGAAACAGCACAAGGGTCCCCATTGCATTCCTCAATACCGTCCGTGATGAGAATGATGATGTGACGGCCTTTTGCTGCAGGGAAATCGTTTCCGCATTCTTCCAATGCCCGTGCGATGGGAGTCGTTCCGGACGGTTTGATATCGTTCAGCTTTGATTTTATTCTGGGGCCGTTCTGTTTTCCGAAAGGTACTTCAAGTCGTGTGTCATCACAATCCTGGGGAGGATAGCGCTTGGTATGACCATACACCCTCAGTGCAAGTTCAAGGTTCTCTACGCCTTGCAAGCTGTCTACCATTTCGGACAGCATTTTCTTTGCAACTTCGAATTTGGTATCGCTCTCCCAGCGTGCATACATGCTCTGCGAGGCATCAAAAAGGAACAGGATTCGGGTTGTCTGTCCCAGGTTCTGAGCCAGGCTACGAAAAGAGCAGCCAAGAATTACCAACACGACCAATGTGGTCGTTTTCAAACCTGCAGTTGATTGGAATTTGAACATGTTCAGTAGTCGCCTAGGGTGGAGGCGTTTTGCTCTAGCGCTGCAGTTAACTGATCGTTGTTGGGTGCAACGCCATGCCATTTGTGGGTGTGCATCATGAAATCGACTCCATGTCCCATGATGGTTTCCATTAGTATCATCACAGGCTTGCCAAGTCCGGTCATGGTCTTCGCCTTCAGGAGGTTCGCTCTGACGTGTTCGATGTCGTTCCCGTTCATTTCAATCACATCCCATCCGAACGCTTCCCATTTAGCCTTTACGTCTCCCATGGGTAAAACATCTTTCGTTGCTCCATCAATCTGTTGCCCATTGAGGTCGATGGTGGCAATCAGGTTGTCGACACGCTTTGCAGCCGCCAACATCGCCGCCTCCCAAACCTGACCTTCTTGAATCTCTCCGTCACCCATAAGAACGAAAACAAGATGCTCGTCATTGTTCAGTTTTTTGGCTAGTGCAGCACCAACGGCAACGGACAGGCCTTGGCCGAGCGAACCGGATGCCACTCTCACGCCGGGCAATCCATCGTGTGTTGCGGGGTGACCTTGTAATCTCGAGTCGAGTTTTCTAAATGTGCCTAATTCTTCCAACGGAAAATGACCGGTTCGGGCAAGCACACTATACCACAGGGGAGAAATGTGACCATTGGACAGGAAAAACAGATCCTGATTGGTACCGTTCATGTCCCAGGGTTTAGCTGAGTACTGGAGGATTTCTTGGTACAAAACGGTCATGAACTCGGTACAACCCAGCGATCCGCCCGGGTGTCCGCTTTGCACGGCATGTACCATACGCAAGATGTCCCTGCGGACCTGTGTTGCAAAGTCGCGGAGTTCAGCAAGTTCTTTCATGGTGTTGATGGATTGCTGCAAAGGTATTCGCCTGCTGAGGCATCCTGACGTGTTATGAACACAGTGACACGCTTTGTGGATAAAATATGTGGTTTTTGAGCGATTCTGATTTGCCATGGGATGCCCCCGAACCTTCCTGCGCGGATTACCTTTGCGCAGAATGGAAATTTTCCCCGGTCAATCCTTGCTTCTCGATGAATTTGGCAAAATCCGCCAGTTGGCAGTGGCTGAATGTTGTGGTCGCCCGGCCGCAGAAGTGATCGAGCAGGAGATGCCCGGTTCCGATTTTGTGGATGTGCTCGGTCGGTTAGAGCAAACCGATGAAATGCGAAAGCTGATTGCAGATAGTCAGCCGTTCCCATCCGATGCCTATCCCGACCTTAGGGATTGCCTCAAGTTGCTCCGTGTTCGCAATGCCATGCTCTCCGTCGGTCAGGTTTTGGAGATCCGGCGAATCCTCGAGCGAACAGCGGTTATTCATGCATTTTTTAAAACACGTGCCGAGCTGTACCCGCTTTTGGCGAGTGTTTTATCCGGAAGCCGATATGATGCAGATCTGTTGTCCTCTATCGATGTGGTTATGGATGAGGTTGGTGTTGTTCGAAGTTCCGCTTCATCCGAATTGGCATCGATAAGGAAGCAGCTTGGGCGAAAACGCGCTGAGGTGGAGCAGATTTATCAGTCAGCACTTTCACGGTATAGGAAGAGCGGATGGCTCAGCGATGCCCAGGAGAGTTGGCGTAACGGAAGAAGGGTCGTGTCCATTCAGGCGGAACAAAAGCGGACTGCAAAAGGGATCATTCACGATATTTCTGCGACTGGTAAAACCTGTTTCATCGAGCCGGAAGAGGCCATTCCATACAATAACCTGATTCAGTCGTTGGAAGAGGAGGAACGGCAAGAAATCCTGCGGATTTTACGTGCTCTGAGCGACCAGCTGCGCAACCACCACGAGGCGATTTCTCTGTACTTCGATCAGAACGTTCGCTTCGATCGCATTGCAGCAAAAGCAAGGCTTGCACTCAAAATGAGAGCCTCATTGCCATTTGTTGAGCCGATTCCGATGGTTCATCTCATCGATGCCAGTCACCCCTTGTTGTTTTTAAAAAACATCCAGTCCGGAAAGAAAACCGTTCCATTCAGTCTTGATCTTGGTGGTGACAGCCGCATTCTGGTAATCAGTGGACCGAATGCCGGCGGAAAAACGGTGTGTCTGAAAACAGTCGGTTTGCTGCAGTTGATGTTGCAAGCTGGTTATCTCGTTACGGCCGATGGCAATTCTCGGTTTGGTCTTTTCAGTCACCTCTTGGTCGATATCGGCGATTCTCAATCTCTGGAGTTTGAATTGAGCACCTATAGTTCACGGCTTCGGCACATGAAGGAGTTTGTTTCACGATCAGGTGAAAGGACCTTGTTCCTGATTGACGAATTCGGTACCGGAACCGATCCTGCCCTGGGTGGTGCGCTGGCCGAGGCGATTCTCGAAGAACTGAATTACAAGCGTTCGTTCGGAATCATCACTACCCATTACATGAATCTGAAGGTGCTGGCCGATCGTACGAATGGATCCATGGCCTTCGATGCCCGCAGGCTCGAACCCATGTACAAACTTGAGGTCGGCAAGCCTGGAAGCTCCTACACTTTTGTTGTAGCCGAACGAAGTGGTTTGCCACATTCAGTAATCAACAAAGCCCGGAAAAAAGTCAAGAAAAACACCTTGTTGCTGGAGGAGTTGTTGAACAAGCTTGAGCGCGAAAAATCGGAGGTAGCACGATTGCTGGAGGTAAATCGGAATCAGGAGAAAAGACTTCAGGAGTTGGTAGGTCGCTACGAGCGGAATGTGGTAAAACAAGAGCAACGTGAAGTTCAGGATACAGAACGCGTCCGCCAGAAAGAACTTAGGCTGTCAAGACAATTGGAGGATCGCTTTCAGCGGTTCGTCAAGGATTGGAAGGAGTCGCGGGACAAAAAAGCCGTATTGCACAAGTACACCCGTAAGCTGGATGAGCGGAAAAATGAACTCAGCGCAAAAGAGCAGATCAAACAGGAAGAGCTTGTTTCATTCAACCGGTTGAATATCCGTAAAGGAGTTTCTGTTCGTTTGAAAAACGGTAAAGTGTACGGCCAGGTCGACTCTCGCAGAGGCGATCGCGTGATCGTGTTGTTCGGAAATGTCAAAACCACCGCTGACATCAAGGATCTGGTGGTGCAGGAAGAGAAAGCAGCTCCAGAAAAGCAGCGCAAATCACAGGCCTGAGCCCGTTTCTTGGGCTGAGCTCAGGTACTTCTGTGCCATCCCCGGGTTCCCAGCCCGTTGATGGGTTTTTCCCAACGCACGTCGTGTTGGCAGTGAGTTCGGGTAATATTCAAGATTGAGTTCCAGCAGCCGAATGGCATCGGTATATTGGCGCTTGTAGCTTAAACGGGCAGCTGTCCTAATCAGCTGTTCTTCATCAGCTGGATAAGGCAGTGGATTGTTGCTGATCCGAAGTGCGGAAGATTGAACTTCACGGATTTTTTCAATGAAACGGAGGTAGTCAAGTGTGCCGTCGGCCAGATCTTTTTCGTACATGAAAAGTGCCTCTGTACACGCTTTCCAATCTATCCGTTTTCCGTCGCGGCCAGTTGACAGTGCCCGATTACCCCAAACCATGAAAACGGTATCACCATCAATCCGCAAAAGTTCATCAAAGTTCAACAACGCGGCCAGTGCAATCTGGGAGTAGTTCTGTGATTCGTTTTTGAATCCGCCTGCTTGCGTTTTCCATAAGGTGGTAATCAACCATTGACCCCCGCTATCAGGATTGATCTTGTTGATGGCGGCAGATAGGTTTCCCGAACCGGCATGGTATGCGTGCAACACCAATAATCGGAACCAAAGGTCTGTTTCTTTGTAGGGGATGTTACGTGTATCAAGCATCGAACGGACTTTGGGCAAACAAATACTACTGATTAACCGTGATGCTCCATAGGCGGCCCGGTCCAGTCGGGTACGTTCGTCAACATATTTGTTGACCTTGAGCCCATATTGCAGCGCGACACTCCGCATGAGTTGAAAAGGTCCGCGAGCACCGGCATAGGACTGCGATGAGTGCTTGCCAGGACTTTCAATCAGCAGGATGGTTTGGGCATACCAAGGGTCCGTTCCGTACTGCTGAAAGTAGGATACAGCTTTTGCAATCGTCGGGATGCTTTTCCGGTGTTCGTAGAACTCACGTTTGCCATTGGTGACAAACAACTCATCGTCGTAGTCGATACAATACTCTTCACGAAGTCTGTTCTTTACTACGCTTTTTTCCGTTTCACTTTGCGTATTCCAGGTGCGGAAGCAGGCCGTTTGAATTGGTAGTCGGGATTCTGCAATGTTGATGATGCAGGAATCGGGCGACAAACACATGATTTGCTTCCAAAAACGCGGATGAGCAAGTGTGTCCCACCCCTCGGAATACAAGGCCCTTGCACTCAAAAAGTCGGCTTCTGTGGTGTCTGAATCAGAAACAATGGTTTTTCGGACAAATTGGGATCCGGTATCCTCCGGCACAGCAGCGCGCGCACCGGGCGGGGGAATCTCCTGGCAGGAACCGAGGAGGAGTGAAAAAGCAAATACAACAACCGGGGCTTTCATCAGCTAAGGGTCAACACTGCGGATTCATGAGGGTGTACGCATAAAAATAAGCAATGATGCATTTTTTAACCAATAGCGGTACACTGTTTTTCAACCTTGTTCTGTGAATGGCCTTGGGCGCAATCCCGTTACGGTCGTACTTTTGTTGCATGGCAGAAGAAAAGCAGTTTCGGGATTCGGTTGAAATTACTGCGACCAAGGAGTTGAAGCTGTTTGTACGCTCGATGGCTGCTACTTATCAGTTTGTATTCCGTCAGGATCAGGTAGACTTTGTCATCCGGGCTATGATGATCGATTTGGTAAACAAAGAAGGTGTAGCAGCTTTGGCGAGTCGGTTCGGGGCCGCTTTCCCGGGCGAAAAACTTGAGCTGAGCAAAGAAGAAGTCTATCTCTT
>Ga0315902_10009227_pt1 | contig 13230 bp, 38 predicted proteins | sample LakEriMetagenome_9_FD_203523 | JGI IMG/M metagenome (GOLD analysis project Ga0315902, IMG submission 203523) | Freshwater fungal communities from buoy surface, Lake Erie, Ohio, United States - Buoy 12 MA117 | ecosystem: Environmental > Aquatic > Freshwater > Lake > Lake biofilm | place: USA... | reverse complement strand
CTCAATATCATTTTCGGCAATAACATTGATTAGTCCGCCATACTCAGAAGAAGGAAAAGGAACCCAGTAGTCAACAATGTACAGATACTTCATTTGTTTTTGTAAATTACCTCTTAAGTTTAGAATTAATTGTCGTCTTTGTCAATGTCGCTGGCGACTATGAGTGCAGTTCCTATAGTCAAAAGAATACCAACTCCCATACCAAGAATAAAAGTCATATTTTTAGACTATCTTTTGACGTTAGAATAATAATATTTGGAATAAAGTTTTTCATCACGTTGAGCAAGAAAGATATTCCACCCAGCAATGAGTGAAATACCAATCAATCCAGCAACAATGTGCTTATAGTTCATTTATTCATTTGAAGAGTAGGAACAGGCATACCACCCTCAGTGGGAACATAGATGGTCACATTACCTTTGTTTGCACCTTCCTCAAGACCAGTGATATACAGATACTGAAGATACTCACGGTTATCTTTGAGGGAGTTGCCGATGATCTGGTTTGCCTTGGCAACACCTTGAGCACGGATCACTTCAGCATCGGCAAGTTGTTGTGCAGAATCTTTCTTTGCTTGGGCTTCAAGAACTGCCACCTGTCGGGTATATTCTGCTTTCTGAAGTTCTGCTTTACCTTGTAGAGATTGAGCCCACACATTATAGAGTGGACCAACTACAGCATTGATGATAAACAGAGAGAGAATGAACGAAACACCAATAATAGTGGCGTTCCGCATAGTGTTGTCTTGTGTCATTTGTCATTCTCCAGAGTAGATTTCAGCAGTTCATTCATAGTGCGACGAGCACGATAGTTTTGGATAATATCCATTACACAATAACCAAAGGCAAATCCTGCCATAATCGTAGTAATCATTTAGAAGAAACTCCAGTGTTTTTGAAAATCATATTAGCGAGAACAATGATAGTAAAGTTTTGCCAGAATGTCAATGATACATCAAACCAAGGAAGAATGATGCCAAGCAACCACGCTTCAATTAAGAGACTTGCTGTTACAAGAACAACAACTCCAAATACAAGACCCAGAGCTTTCATAATCAGTTAATTCTCAAGTGTTCGCGGCAATAAACAAAACGACTCCATTCTTCATCTGTAAAATTATCAGATGCATATGGAATTCCTACAACATAAGCACAAAACTTATTGATTTTTTCTGATTGATTAGAAGATGCAATAAGTGCAGATGCAAGAAGTTCAATCATACCATCAATGCTGCGGTGGGAATTTCAATCAGGTTGGGGAGGTCATTATGCATATCATAACAAACCCATTCGCCAGATTGAGTGAAGAGATAATGATACTCTTCACTAGTTCTAATGCGTAGATACTCTGATAGATTCTCATCTAGACGAGGAGGGGAATCATCACCCCGCTGGGAATAGTATTGAGGACCATAAGAACCATCAGCACTATCATCCCAACGATTATCAGTCCAACAAGAACTCATATCTCCGCCATCAATAAGTTCTGAAACTTTCTGGCGGGTGTTGTAATGAGTTTTTAGAATCCGACCCAACCAAGATTCATATGAGTCCCAGTGATGATATACTGAAAGAATAGAACCATTCTTAAGTTCAATTCCAATTCTTCCGCGAGTAGAGATGGTAGGTTCCTCAAATCAACAAATGTAGTATAGGGCATCCGGTGCCCATATGGGAGATCTATGTGCCAGTCAAAAGACCGTCACAATGGAAGTTTTGCTACTGACTTACCCTTCTTGTGGTCGTTGATGTATTTTCTTGCAGTTTCTTCAGTTTTACAAAGACGTTCGAGTTGTTGTCCATTATGAATAATAATGAATCCCTTTGTACCAAAAGGGATGGCAGCATAACTACCATCCCCAACTATAAATCCTTCCATTAAATACTTTGCAATGTTCCTTCTTTTCTCATCTGGGCAATGAACTTACCCACACTCTCGACAGTTTTGATGTGAAGGCGAACATAATCAAGGTCTTCACAACCAAAAACATAAAAGTGTTCTGGTTTATAGGTATATGCTACACCAACTTGACTTTGCTCATCATCAAACTGAATCTTTGCAATAGCAGAAGAGTCAGTGAATTCAAGGACTTCCATCAATCTCTTTCGATTACCTAGTAATCATAGCACAGGATCGGTGCCCTTGGGGAGGTCAGTGGTCAGTTCGCCAACTGGTTCTTCAGTGTATTTAAGTGGTCTTCACTGCATATTTTTGCAGTAAATCCTGGATAAAACTTATTTACAAGAGTGCTAATACCCATAGCAGTAATAGCACTCTCGCATCTTAACCAAATTTCTTTTTCCTGTACTTTTACTATGTGATCAAAAGGAAATTTCATTCTTTAACTATAAATTTGTACCAGGTTTCACTCATACCTTCAATAATCTTATCTGCAGATTCTTTATCCTCTGCATAACCTTCTGAAATTAAATGCTCTACAACACTCTCGTAGATTTTATAAGTTTCCTGCAATTCTCTTGGTGTTGGTTTCATTTGACTACTTTTTCTTTTATTTATTCAAAAAACCTCTCATACCAGTAGTAGCAACGAAACTCTCAAGACCTTTGTTAATGGGACGCACTTTGATGTAAATCTCATCAGGAACTTCACCAAAGAATCCCTGCAACCAAGGACACAACCAAACAGGAACACACATTGTGGTATCAGTATAAGTTGTCCCCTCTTCATCAGATACTTCCTTAACCAGAAGAGTATCATAATCAGCAGGTTCTTCAAGGAAGAGAGAAATCTCAACTTCATCACCCTCAATCGGATACTTTCCAGTCTTGAAGTAGCAATGCTCATCAATTGCTTCTTCAGTTCCATTCAAAAGAAGTTCTTCAACTGTATCATTATGGGGATGGTCAAAGTGATACAAACCATCTTCACGTTTGATTGCTACAACTGTAAGTTCCATAAGATTCGTGTGTTTCAAGTAGTATAGCACAAAAAAAGACCCCTTGCGAGGTCTTGGGGACAGTTCAAAAATTGGTCATTTATCTAACCATTTTTTCTGTGAGGTTGGTCCCTTTTTACCATATTTTTTTACAAACTTTCTTGCTAAAAAAAACATTTTAGGACTTCTTCCAGCAACTGGACCCATATCATCAGCATCAGTGCTAAATCCTGCTTTTCCAGGAACACTTTGTGTGGTCATCATTTCTTTGATGTAATCTTCATCAACTTTACCAACCATCAATCCAGTTTTTACGGACTTTTCAGTGCTCTTTTTGCCGAATGCTTTCTTATAAAGTTTTGCTCTTTTTGCTTCACCAGTTTTTCTATCTTCACCCGGCATCACAGCAGTTGGTTTTCCCGTCACAGTATCACCTTTCTTTGCTCCTGCTGCCTTTAGATGTTTTGGAGTATCTTTTACTGCCTTGATAAAGTTTCTACCTCTTTCCATTTGTCTATCTGGGTCTCCCTTACCAACACCACTATCACGATGCATAATATCAACGGTATGAACTTTTCCACGTTTATTAGCACCCGCTTTAGTCATTTGATTTTTCAAGTCTCTCACTCTTCTTACACTTTCACTTGATGGAGCAGATTTTAACTTATTCCAACCACTTAAAGTTGTTCCTGCTCGTTTGAACTTCTTAATCAGTTGTTCTCCCTTTGCTGCTTTTCTTGCAGAAGAGTGTGTGCGAATGTAATGGTCTTGCTCTGTGCTACCATAATCATCCTCATCGTCTTCACTATCATTAGTTGTGTAATCCTTTGCTTTAGTTCTCAAGTCCTTGGTGGAATACTTACCAGTTCCCTTGAGTCCTGCTTTTTTTGCAATAGCAGCAGTGCTTCTTTCACTTCTATCCATATCGGCACCTCTTCCTCTTGCAAGGGTGAGATGTCCTCTAGTTCTTCTTCCACTTCTTTCACCACTAGAAGATTCTTCAAGTTCGTAACACTCTTCTAGAAACTCTTGAAAGGTTTTCATTTTTTCTCCTTTGGGGCACGAATCATTGTATCTGCACCAGCAATTCTATCCGAAGGTGTGCGGTCTCGATAACCTAGATTTCTATACATCTTATCTAATTTTTCTTTATACCCTGGTTTTGCAACTGGGGTCAAAGAAACATTTTTACCAATCTTATCTGCATAGTTATGAAGTCCTTTAAATGTTCTTTTTGCAATTCCTTTGCCTCTTTGATTCTCTGGAACTTCAATGTTATCTACACGAATATCACCAGAACTTGTAGTATGAACAACATACTTCATTCCCGGTGTTCTTCCTTTTGTTTTTCTTTGAATCGTTTCTAGAGCATCAGATTTTGGTGCCTTTGCTTCTTCTAGGTCTTCATCGTTATGTACTGGATGAAATTTCTTTCCAATTTTTGTCGAATACTGCTTACCCCAACTATCTACTTTTCCAAACCCAGACTTCTTATAAATTGATGCTCTTGTATTTTTATCAGGGTTTCTTCTATTATCACTTGAGTTCTCTTCTGGTTCATTAGATACCAGATGCCCACTAGGAATTCTATGTTGGACGTGCTTATCCCAAACCCTCTTTGCGTTCCTTGCAGTTCTTAACTTTTCACCTGGACTCATCTTATCTTGGTCATTAGACTTACTATGTTCCCACCTAACATTATGTTCGGGTTTGTGTCCGTGTGCGGTTCTTGCTTTTCCACCTAATTTAGCATCATACATATGTTCGTATTCATCATCGGAACTATGCCTTTTAGAATGACCAATAGTATAAGTAACCCCGGAAGGTTTATGATGAATAGTCGTAGATCCTCTTCTGTCAGTATTTTGGTCTTTTCCTCTTGGTCGGTCATACTTAACTTCTAGGTCAGGATGCTTTGACCTATCAAATCCGTGCGAGTCATCATACTGCTTTTTCTTTTCTAGAAGAAAATATGCTTCTTCCAGAAACTGTTGAAAAGACTTCATCTTTGTCCGCCACCAGATGAACGTGCTATTTTTGCTCTTCTCAATGCAACCTTTTGTGCTGGTGATGGACCAGCACTAAATGGTCTTACTCTTTCTCCTTCTGGAGTTTTCTCCATTTTTTGCTTTTCTAGTTTTCCAACACCTCTCAATCTACCAGGTGCTGCTGCTCCATATCCACCACCACCTTGTGCGTGTCTAACAGCACCAGGCATACGAGTAGCATATGGTTGTGTTTCTCTATCAATCATCCCCTGCTTCATTCTACCAGTTGATGCTCTAAGTGATAGAGATTTTCTTGTTGATTTCTTAACTTCCGAACGACCAGTTTCAGGGTTCTTCACAACTCTACCTGAAGTTGTGGTTACGTGGAGAGGAGTTTTCGTTTCTCCTTTAACTTTATCCTCTTTACGCATCTCAACGAGGTATGCTTCTTCTAGGAACTCTCTAAAAGTTTTCATTTACTTACAGGGTTTTCTTTTATTTATTTATTCCCTTTTCTTTTCTCAATCTTCTCCTCTTCTAGTCTTTCTTCTTACTTTATTCACAAGAGTAGTGAAAGCTCTCATAGGAGTAATGACATTGCCAATATCTTCTAGTTTTTTGCGATTACCTCTTTCAAATGCGTGAAACTTGCCGTGATGAAATCCTGGTTGTTGTGGTTTAAACTTTGAGACTGGACCTTTATTTGCAACAACTAGATTCTTTGGGTCATTGCCGTGATACTTCTTCTCTTGTGCTTGCTTTTTCTTATGTCTCAACACATCACCAGGAGACATATCCTTCATTTCTTTTCCAGAAGTTTCTATTTCAGTTGCGTGATGAAGTTCTGCTCCACGTTCTCTTGCTAATTTACGTTTACGTTCAACTTTTGCCTTTTCTCCTGGTGTTAGTTGTCCTGTTGCTTGTTTAATTCTTTTTTCTCTTCTTTCCTTCTCATTTTCTCTAGATTGAACTGAAGCAAGTCCATACTTGGGTGCTTCTTTAGTTCCTCTATTTTTAATGAAGGTTCCATCTGGGAGTTTTCCTCCGTGGTGCTTCATTAACTCATCTTTAGATGAAAAATGTCTTCCTTCGCGAATTATTGTTGATTCTTCTACAAACTCTTTAAAAGTCTTTTTCTTACGATTACGTGCTGGCTCTGATACTCTAGCACTATCTAGATTTCTATTTGCTTCCTTTCTCTTTCTCATCAATTCTCCCATTAGAGGAAGACTTGGTGCTGCAGTTTTACCAGAAGTTACTAATGACTCTGGAGATTGTGCAGCATTAGCAGCAAATGAAAGTGTCAAAACTGCATTTGCTGCTGCGTCTCTTTTTCTACCTTCAGAAAGCATTTATCTACAAAAATACCTTCTGTTATTTATCAACCTCCACGTTCTCTCAAACTTCTTACCAAGTATTCGGTAAAGAGTTCTAACTTCTCTGGGACCACAGCAGCAGGTCGTTGATTGATTACATTTTTCAATGCAGTCATTTCATTAAATTCTTCATCTGTAAGTCTTTTGTTTCCTTTTGATGGAAGAGTCATACTCTTTTGCTCCCGCGATTATCTTCAAATCCTAACATTATTTAATGTGGTTGTAAGATTTCTTAATATTCTCTTTGGGATTCATTAACATTTCTTAACTAAAGAAAGTTCCAAAAGATCCTTTATCGTCACCCAAACCTTTCATCCTATTTTCCAATTTATCAAGGAGTTGATCTGTTTTAATTAGACTGTCAATTCGACAAATCATTTCAGAAATCTCACGCGAAACAAAAGGTTTCTCTTGACGTGCAGAATATGCCAGAGCATTCCTTAGATTTGATTCTGCTTCTTTCAAACTTTGTTCTACCGATTCACTTAGAGCCATTTACTTTCCTCAATTCAAAACTACCATCACCACGGTCAGTCCAATTAACTTGATCTCCTTCCTTTAGATTTGCCGCTTCCAATAAATCATCAGGGAAAATTACATAATACTCTCCACTTGGACCATCAAGTTCTATAGGAAGTTGCCACTTTACAACTTTATCCTTTGCTGCTTCATCACACATAGCATTCAATTCTTCTTCAGTATAACGAAGTGCTTCCATATCACTATGTCCCCAAGGTGGCATAGTATTGTTTTCCCAAAAGTCATTCCAAGCACCTTTACATTCCAGTGAAGGGTCATCTTTATCACAACTCAAAATTTTATCTACACAATCATCATATGCTTTGATATGACCTTTACCATTACCATTCAACAGTGCAAGAAGTTCATATGCTTTAGACGTTTGATTCTTATATGTGTAATAGTTTTCTTTAACTACACCAACAATAACATCATAGATTTCCTGAGGTGTTGCTTCACCTGCAGACATTGCATCGTGCATCCAATTCTCAAGATTTTCAAGAGAATACTTTTTGTAGTCCATAATCAATCTTTTGGTTTAGGTTTAGAACAGTCGTGGCAGTAATAGGAGAAACCATCACGGAAGTATTTTACAACCTGATAGTGGCCCTTGTCAAGTGGTTTCTCCACTCCGCATTTATCACAAATCCTTGTCTTTCTTGATGGACTTTCGTACTCGTTTGAGTTCTTTGAGTTCCATTTTAATATTTTTGTAAGCAGCGTCAGCATCTAATTTGCCTCCAATCTCCATTGCTATAATAATATCTACTCGTGTGCCAAAGTGTGCAAGTGCCTTTTCAAAATCGTCTAGTTCATACATCTTTCTTGTTCCAATATTCAAGAGTCAGAATATCTATACGAGCATCAACTGCATCAATGGAATTAGATAGTTCATATAAACAATTTGATGTTTCTATATTTTCTTCCTCCAGTCTTTTTACATCCATTAGAAGACATAAATATCTTTCCTCTAATTCTGCCAACCTACAAGAAATACTGCTGACAGTAGTTGATAGTGGTTTTTCATTCGGAGAAATAAACCATTTAATAAATTTTCTAATCATTATCAAGAAGTCCAACAGATTTCAAATAACGCCTATATGACATAAAACGCCCCAGAGATGGTTGTCCTGGAGCATTTAGTTGATGGCATATTTCACAATAACATAACCACTCATACCAAGGAGTAGTTTTATCAAGAACGTGGTAAGGATACTCTACAGTAGTTCTTTCCAAAATTGTTCTCCTTTTGTTTAGAGTTTATAATTATCTTTTGTAGAATAACTTTTTTCTGTGGATTTGCCAAACTCACCTTCTTGTTTTGCTTTCAAATACCAACGAGTAGCAGTTACACATTGGTCTTCAGTTAGTGATGTGATAATACCACTACCATCAGGATAGTGTGATTGCCAAGTACCCCAACTTTTCTGCTCCACATAGAAAGCATTGTCGTCATAAAATTGTTTATCCATAATGACTCAATTGCCTCTGTAGTTCTACTTGTGTTGAAATCAATTTACTGTATAGAAACTCTTGGTACTCATTACCTTCCAAGAGTTTTGTAAGATTATCAATCTGCATAAGTGCAAGAATGAGTTTAGTCTTGTCGTTCATTGTTTTTCAATTCTTCAATACGTTCCATAATGACTTTGATGAAATCATCTTCAGTCCAGGTATTGAGAATACTTTCCGTAGGAGAAGTTTCATCCCAGGTGATGGTGAATGATTTGTCTTCATTTTCAGTTACTTGTATCATTTTTTAGACTTTGGAGTGCGAGTAGTGTTTCTAGTGGAATCCACGCTGGGTTTTCGTTTGCGAACTGGACTTTTACTTCCGTCACTTTTTGGTTTAGGTTTTTGCTCCACACTTCTCTTGTGTTTTTTATCGGGCTCAGGGGGTTTTTCATCGCGGCAATCAATCTTAAGAGTTTTCTTATCCAGTTTATATCTTTCTAAGTATTTGTCAAGATGTTCCTGACACTCGAACCAACAGACTGTAGTATTTTTCTTTTCGCCAAACTCAAGTCTGTATCCAAACTTTTCGTATGGAAATAGGTCAGTGGAAATCATCGTGTTATATGTTCGAAATCTTGTATTTTTCCGTGCTTAAAATGTATCATACATCGCGGCCAATCTTCCCACTTCCCTTCCCAAATTCCAGGATAAACCTCAACATAGTCAGTCACATCACAAGGTTCTACTTTACCGTGCTTTCCTGTTGGAATCCACTCAAAGTTTAAAAATCCTCTTTTTGGGTCATAACGCTCATCATCTTCACTAATCTCCTCAAAGTCGTGAGTTTCCCTATAAGTAAGTTCATATAAAGAACCATCAGGTGCAATCCAATATCGACACATTGCACAAGCAAGTCCCTTGGTTTGCAACTCTACATTAGTGAAGTGTTCTCCAAGGTTGTATGAAGAACGAACGTAATCAAATAGTCCCATTATTTTTCTCCAAGTTTAACAGGAAACTCTTCATCACTCAAGTCATTATACAGGAGTTTAGCAAAGATTTCATATGCAGGTTGTCTGGTTTCTATTGCGGAACTGGTTGCAACAGACCACATAATTCTCAACTGAAACTTATCAGGCAAAGTCTTCATCATCCAACTCCACATCTTTTAAAAGGTCTTTCATTCTATCAAAGAAATCCTCATCAAGTGGGACTACTTTCTCTTTACCAGTCTCAATGTCGTGGGACATTTGAAGCAAACTGTCTAAGAAGTGCTTTGGATAAATGTCGTCTTCTAAAGAGTCCCAGAAGTATAAGATACATTGCTCCAATGGATCATCAGAGACAAGAAGTGCATAGTCTTGATAGTTGTTACCCATCAAGTCCGCCCAGTTCTTAAAGGCATACCAACAATTATACCACCCTTGAACGAAACAAGAGTGCCAGTAGTATTCTATCCAAGACATTTTAACTTTCTTGGTATCAGTTCCTAATAGAGGTCTGGAGAATGTCATTGTAGGTATCGCGGTTTTTCTGTATCAAACTGATAGAACTTCACATCTTTCATATCTAAACACATACGCACAGTTTCGTGCTCTCTGTGTTCTCTATCAGTTCCTTTATATAGACTTCTGCGTTGATAAGCACAACACCAGACACTATAAAAGATTTTAGATTTTTCATTCATCCCAAAGTTCATCCCAAGGTGCTTTTTTATTCATAATTTGCCTAAATCTTTCTACTTTCTCAGGGTCTGGTGGTGCATTGATTGCTTCCACAAGAGTATCATATGCTTCTTGACTTACATACATCTTTGTGGGTTTTATACCAAGATGTTTGAGACACTTACGTTCCCATCTCCATTCTTTATACCTATACCACAATGACAGTAGAAAGTTCATTTGTTCCTCATCACATAAGAATAATAAGGGTCTCTGCCAGATAGATTGTAAGGGTCAAAGTTTGGTTGAGACATTAGATATTCATCTTTCATTTGTATGTATCCACTTGATAGTTCTTCAAAAAATGCAAGTCTATCAATAGTATTTTCCAAATTCAAACGAAAGTCAATACAATTTTTCCAAGACCACCAAGCATCTTCAATCCACTGTTTCATCTGAGTAATTAACATAGAGATTGTCTCCACCAATGTTTAGATGAAAAATTTGCCCATTATTAAGATAGATTCCCAACCATACTGCACGTCCTTGTTCCATTGTTTCGTAATGGACCATCTTCACATCTTCCAGAACAATCTCGTCTGGGTTTTTGATGAATCGTGTCATTTCAAAACCTCATTCACATTAACTTCAGAATAGTCATCAATACCCAACTTGAACCTTACAAAATCAGTAAAGTCTGTGGCATCTCGTTCATAAACATAATACCCACCGTTATTATCACTTTCTGTGTAATTGGTAAAGTAATCATCAAAGACCGTAAATATTGCTAATGCTCTTGCTTCTGCTGAAGATGAATGCGACACAATCTTGGTGATGCACTCAAACAACTCCTCACGGGTATAAGAAAACGCAGGTGCTTCAGAATTCAAACCATAAGTCATTGAAATTTCATCTCCTTGATAAGAGCAGTGAAGAATGCTACACGGTCTTTTGTGTATTCAATATCTACACCATAATCATTACAGAAGTTCTCAAGTTGTCTTTCAATAGGTGTGGGATAAGGATTATTAAATCTTGCGTAAGTAATGTGTTCAATGAACTCTTGTTTCATAATCTCAAAAAGACGCACTTGGTCGTCTTGTGTGAAATCTACCTCACGATCAGTGGGAGAGTGTCCGTCAAATTTGATTTTCATCTCAACGAGCTCCATATGCTTCAAGAATACCATAAGCAACAGCAATTGCCAAGTCCTTATGTGCGATACTCATATCCTCACGAGCACCACCTTCACAGGCAGTAATGAAGACACCACCATTATCTACAGTCAGTTCTACCCGATGAAAAACCTTTTCATCATCAGGGTCAGACATCGTGAAGACATCAATCTTACTGCGGAGAACATCAGTTCCAGGAAGTCTTGTATAGAAGTTAGACATTTGGGTTTTGTGTGTACGAATGTATTATAGGGCATCACAGGGGCATTTGGAGTGTCCCTGTGCCAGTTTGTCAGGTGTCCTTATGAGAAGTTGTAGTGAACTCGGGTGTGGAAATCTTTGTAGCAACTCTTATTAGAGAGTTTCATCATCACTGGAGGAATGTAGTATGAATATTCACTGAAGAAATCTTCTTTGCTGAGAAATCTGAGACCATGAAGATGCCAAGTGCCAAACTGCTCATGGAATGCTCTCACAGCACGATATTCTTTGGTTGTACAAGCAACATACTTATTGGTAGAGGTTTCAAAATCTTCCGCATGACTAGGAACTGCCTGTGTCATCATAATGCACACAGTTTGACCCTCACCAGTGCCAAAGTATTCAGCAACCATATAAACCCAGTATTCATCTACTGGGAATACATCACGATGATACTTCTGCTCATATTCTTTCATACAAGCATCAGCAACTAGTTGAAAGTTTTCTTTCTTCTTTGCTTGCAGTTCTTCAATCAGTTCTTCATGTTCAATCTTACGAAGTTCTTTAAGAGCATCGGAATACTTATCAATACCAGCAATAGCAGTTCTGATTGTTTCGTTGTAATCTTCAGTCACGATAGAAATACCTTAAGTGTGCGTCCATTGTCTTGTTCTGATATTTGAACATTAGAGCAGTCATATTGAACATACTCTCGTCCATTCTTACCAATCACTTCTACACGATTGATGAGTGGATAAGACTTGATGTAATCACCATTCGGTGCATAATAATCTACATCATCTTCACCCTCAAAATCACCATATTCAATTCCAAGTGATTCTAATGCTTTGTTCTCTGCCTCTCGTTGTGCGGCAAGTTCAAGCATTTCATCTAATGTTGGGTCAGTCATTTTTAATCACCTCAAATGTGTCTTCCGTAAGTTTTCGGTTTAGAATCTTGACTTCAGATTCAAGTGCTTCAATTCTATCACAAAACTCTGCGATAATACCAATCAGGGAATCATAATCAATATTCTCAATATCCTCCCCATATTCTGGGTCATTATAGGAATAATGGTTGAGTTCTTTTTTGAAGTTGCGGTCAGTCATACACTCCACTCCCTTGCTTCCCAATCCATCAAACACATATCAGTTTGTTGCTTGTCGGTGTAATTTTCATAAGCATATTGACGACACTCTTCTTCAGTGCCCTCAAATAGCATCTCATAAAGTTTATGGTCTCCGTCGTAGGTAATCTTGTAGAGACCCCATTCATCATAGCAATCAGGAAAGAATGGCATTATCGTAGTTTCCCCTTAATTTTCTTGAGACAATCGTTGAAACCTTCTACCATATCCTCAACTCCAAGAGATTGAGAACCAGTAGCAGATTGTTCTTTGGGCAACCAATAGTCAATATTATCTACCAAATCATCAATACAAGTTTCCATATCATCATTATTATCAAATACCCTCCCCCACCAAGTCATACAAACATCATAAAGAGTTTGTCCCAGTTCAAACTTCAAGAACTCTGGTGGTTTCTTTGTAAGTTTATCAATCAGTTCATCAGTGGGTTGTTTTATCTCTGGAATAATTCCTTGTTTGATTGCTTCACGGAATGCTTCTTTCAATCCATCAGCAACTTGTTCTGGTGTCTGAGGTTTCAACCAATCTAATGGGTCTTTATCTGGATGCTCTTCACACCATTTCACACTCTCACGGACAACTTCTTTTACTCGTTGCTCCTTCTCTTTCTTCACCTGAATATGATTATAGTAAAGACCATCCAACAATCGTTCAGTTTCGGCATCATCAACCATTACAAGAGTAGGAGTAGGAAAACTGGGAATCACAACTATTCTTTTATACCAAGAGAAGGTAGTTTCATTCATAAGACGATAATATACTTTATCGTGATATGAAACAACAGCATACTCACCCTCTTGTTGAAGGGTCATC
>Ga0315902_10009226_pt1 | contig 13230 bp, 9 predicted proteins | sample LakEriMetagenome_9_FD_203523 | JGI IMG/M metagenome (GOLD analysis project Ga0315902, IMG submission 203523) | Freshwater fungal communities from buoy surface, Lake Erie, Ohio, United States - Buoy 12 MA117 | ecosystem: Environmental > Aquatic > Freshwater > Lake > Lake biofilm | place: USA... | reverse complement strand
CCGCGCCGAGGCTTCCCTCCTGACGCAAGGCAAGCCCTGCGTCGAAATGTGGTGCGCACGGCAGGGGCGCATCCCAACACCTGCCATCCTTTTCGGCGATGCTCACCACAAGACCGGAGTCAGTGACCCGTGCCCGCAGCTGCGACTGCTGCACACCGATCGACGCAACCGCACCCTCGCTGCCACTGCCCCTGCCGTCCAGAAGCGGCTGCAGGAAAGCCGCGTTGCTCACAAGAAACACCAGGGGCAAGACAAAGAGCAAGCCTTTCCCCCATTGATGGGCGCGTGCCTCGACGTAGAACACCGCCGCCACCGCAGCGAACAGACACCACACAGCGCCAAGGGTAAACCGTGGGTCAGGTGCCGTCAGAAACCAGAACGCCATACTCGCAATCGGTGGCGCGAGACAGGCCCATACCCGGGAGTGACCGGGCTTGCTGCTGCGTCGCGTCAGAGCCAGTACGCCCGAGGAAAAAACCAGCCCGAGAGCTCCGCAGAACGGCTGCAAAACAAGCGGGTTGTCGCGCACGCGCTCATACCACAGTCCAATCCACGCGCCGTCAGCCGGCACCTGCGACCAATGCACGCCCGGCACGCGCGCCCAGCCCGAAATCCAGCGGGCTTCTTCCTGCAAGCGCTCGACAGGCACAGACCACTCGAACGGCAAGCGGGCAACCGCAAGTGGATAGACGGGGACCCCGGAAAGGATGTAACTCCTGCACACCCAGATCGCGATCACGCAGAACGGAAGGAACAGCACCTGAAGCACCGCAGCTCTGCCACCCGCATGCCATGCGCGGTAAATGCAGAAACAGATAATGCAGAAGGAAAACACGGCCGCACTGAGCTTCACAGTGATGGCCGACGCAGCAAGAAATGCGATCATCGCGAGCAGTGGCCTCTGGCCCGACTCACCACGTGCCCACGCACCCAGTTCGACCAGAAACCCCGCGAAAATTGCGAACTGCAGCAACATGACGGCGACGTCCGGCATGGGCGCGGTCGTCCATTGCCGTATCAGCACCGCCATGAAAAAAGCCGGCGACAGGAACAGGATGCCAATCACGGGAATGCACTCCGATGAACGGGTGCCATCGCACCGACCGAGCGCGCTCTTCAGGAAAAGCCCTGCACTCAGAAGCGAAAGAAGCACGAGGAACGCATTGGCGACAGAGCGGCCATCCCCCCCCACAGGATGGAAGTTGAGGGCTGCCGCCCATACGAGTGCCGACTGGTTGGATGCCAAGCGCCCATGCAGGTTGCCGAGCCCCGGAACGATCGCGTACTCGTTCAACCACCGCATCGTGGGCAGGTAATAGAGACCGGCATCGAAAACCGAAGGGGCGGCCTGAGACCTCGCCCCGAGCCAGATTGCCAGAGCCGACAGCGCTAAAGCGCAGACAACACCGGCCAGGCCGGGACGTGCCGTCTGCCGATATTCACGCAGAAACTTCAGGCCCGGCACAGCCCCCGCAAGCAAGACGCACACAACCGGCCAGGCGTCCAAGGGAAGAAAAAAATGCACGCACTGCAAAACCAAGAGAATCGCCGCCCATCCCGCCCAGGGGAGGAGTGCGAACTGCCAGCAGGAAACGGCGCCGCGCCCGGAGATGGCCTGGACGAGCCGGCCCCATCCGACGCATGAGAGGCCGAGAAGCACGTAAACGGACAACAGCCTGAGCCCATCCAACAGCGATTCAAACATGGCGATGGCCCGTCTCGAACCCGTGCTCAGGCACGATCCCGCTTGTAGATCAGCGCCGTGATCTGCTCCGACACGAGGCCGAAAAGGAACGTGATCAGAGAGCCGGTCAGCAGCAAGGCGCTCATGTTGGTGAAACGTCCCTGCGAGAGGAATGTGTGAACGTAATAACCCACGCCCAAAAGGAAGAGGAGGAAGGAAACAGGGAAGTACACACGCAACGGAGAGTACAACGTCCCCACCCGGAAAATGATCAGCAGGAACTTCAACCCGTCGCGCAAGGAACTGATGTGGGATTTCCCGTGCCGCGGCAGCACGGTCACCGGCCGGTAGCCCACGGAGTAACCGGAGCGGAAAAACGCCATGGTGCTTGTGGTCGGATAGGAAAATCCATTCGGGAGCAGGTAGAGGAATTCGTTGAAGAGATCGCGCCGCACGGCGCGAAAGCCCGAAGTGAGATCCTCGATCCGGTGGCCCACCATCCATGTCGCGAAGCGGTTGAAAACAGTGTTGGCGGCGTGACGCCCCACGGTCGCCTGTCCGGCGGCATCGCGCGCACCCACGACCATGTCAAAGTCACGCTCGCGCAACTGCGCGACCAGACCAGCCACCTCTGCCGGAAGATGCTGTCCGTCGGCATCCATGAAGACCACGATTGCACGGGTAGCGGCGCGGGCGCCGGTCTTGATCGCGGCGCCGTTACCCTTGGAATACGGGTGAGAGATGACGCGCGCACCGGCCGCGCGGGCGACGCTGGCGGTGTCGTCGGTCGAGCCGTCGTCCACCACGAGGAGTTCAGCGTCGGGATGCAGCTTTGCAAGCTCTGCCACCACCTGCCCGATGACGCGCGCCTCGTTGCGTGCCGGCATCACGATGCTGAACGCACCGTCGGCAGGGTTCATCGGGGTTGTTTCCGGTGGCAGTGACAAAAGGGATACTCCGGGAACGGGCGACACGCCGCAAGGCAGCAGGCACATGTCTCCATGATCACACATCCCGCGCCAGCGCCGCGACAACGCCCAGGGCTGCCTCATTGGCAGGCTCTGCTGCTGCTCGCGCTGGCATTGCTGCTGCTCTACGCGCGGACACACCAGTACGGTTACATCGACTTCGACGACACCGCCTATATCCAAGACAACCTCATGGTGCGGCGTGGCCTCAGCCTCGAGGGTTTTCGCTGGGCCTTCGGCTCCTTCTACGCCGCCAACTGGCATCCGTTCACGTGGCTTTCACACATGGCGGATGTCTCGCTATTCGGCATGGACCTCGGCGCACATCACCTCGTCAACGTCGCGCTGCACGGCATGGTGTCGGCGCTGTTCTACGCGCTCGTTGTCTCATTGCTCGCACGGCGGGATGCGGCGCTTGCTGCAGCGATGCTATTCCTTGTGCACCCGCAACACGTGGAATCCGTCGCGTGGCTGGCAGAGCGCAAGGATCTCCTGTGTGCGCTGTTCTACCTTACCGCGCTGATGGCCCACACCCGTTATGTCCGTGCGCCCTCCTGCTGGCGCATGGCTGGGGTGCTCGTGTTCTACGCGCTGGCGCTGCTCTCAAAACCCATGGCCGTGACATTGCCTGTGGCGTTGCTGATCCTCGATATCTGGCCGCTGGGGCGTATGCCCTCCGCAGGCGGCACATGGATGCATCGCCTGTGGCCACTGCTCCGCGAGAAACTCGCCCTGCTTCCTTTCACACTGGGCGCCTGTTTGGCGACGGTGATCGCACAAGGACAAAGCGGTGCCATTTCCTCGCTGGGTGCGATGAGCCTGCAGGACCGCTTACCGAACGTTTTCGTCTCTTATGGGTTCTATCTGCGGGACTTCGTGCTCCCCACGCGGCTTGGGGTGTTTTACCCTTTCGGCAACATCGACGTCCTCACCGAGTTCCTGCCCGCGACGGCAGCCCTGATGGGCAGCGCATCCCTCTGTCTGTGGGCGCGGCGTCGACACCCTGGGCTGCTCGTGGGTTTTACGTGGTTCGTACTCACGCTGCTGCCCGTGATCGGACTGGTGCAGGTGGGAAGCCAGGCGCGCGCCGATCGCTACATGTACATACCATCGATGGGCCTACTGCTCGGGCTGGTATCACTGCTTCCCGAGGCACAGGGCCGGGCGAGACGGCTCGGGCTTGCCGCGGTCTTCATCGCAACCGGGTTCTGGGGGCTCCTGTGCTACCTCCAAGTCGGTTACTGGGAGAGCCCCGAAGTACTGTACAAGCGCACTGCAGACGTCACGCGGGATAACGCCTTTGCGGAAACACGGCTCCTCGACATCCAGATCGCGCACGGGGATCTCGCGGCGGCAGAAGAGCGCGCCCGACGGCTCGTGGCGCGCTTCCCAGATCGTTATGAGGGGCACATGTCACTCGGGGAGGTCGCGCTCGCGCGCGGAGACGCGGCCGGGGCGGAGCAGTGGTTCAAGGCAGCACAGCAGCGGGCACCGTCTCACTGGCATGTCCTGAACGATCTGGGCATCTCCGTGTTTCAGCAGGGGCGGCAGGCCGAGGGCTGCGAGATCCTGTTGCGTGCCCGGGAACTGGGCGGCACCTCCGAACTGCTGGAGCGGAATCTGTACGCCGGCCGTTGCGTGCGGCGGGCAGGCGGTGGACAAGCACCGGGAGAGTGAAACCGGCGCTCAATGAGCCGCGCGGGGGTGGAGTTGGTACAGGCAACTCGTTTCAAGGCCCTGGAGCGGTTCGCGGCTGCACCACAGGAGTTGCGCGTTCGGCGGTGGCGCGGCCGCAAGGGCAAGACCGTTGATCGTGGACCTGCTCAGCCGCGGGTGCATGCGTGTGAGCAGCACGTGCGACGCACCCGCGTTGTGTATTTGTCGCCAGGCAATCTCGTCGACGGGAAACGGCAGCTCGACCGCGCGCCTCCCTGCCAGCAGCGCAATGTAGGAAGGCTCGTAAAACGCCACGACAGCATCCGCTGCCACGGTTCTGCTTAACATCCCGAGGTCGGCCATCATCGCGTTCTGCAGGCCGAGCTCGCGCCGCGCGTCCTCCGCCCCCGGTTTGCGCAACCATTCGTATACGGGGTTCAACCCCTGGGCATGGGCCAGCTCTGCCCGGCCGAGCAGGAAGGCGTGCGCGGGAATCGCCACTGACAGCAACAGTGCAGGCGCCAACCACCCCAGCAGACGCGTCCGAGGATTGCTACGGGCCAGCTCCACGAGCAGCCATGCGCCCTGCAGCATCAGCAACGGCATGACGGGAAATAGGAACCTCAGCATCTGACCGGGAAAGGGCCACAAGGCAAGCACCAGCAGATAGGCCGCCACGTACCATGCATCGAGTTCATTTCGGAGCAAACGCCATATCAAGCCCGCCAGTGCAAGGGCGAGCAAACCCGACATCGCGACCCACACCACTGGCCGGTCGTCGGTCCAGTAGAGGGCGATATAGCTCGCCCAGGCTTGTGCCAGCGCCATCGACTGAGCCGTGAGATATCCGGGCAGGTCCTCCATTGACTGCAGCAAATTTCCCCAGATCGCGCCGTAATCGCGGGGAGTGCGCGCGGGTGGAAACAAAAGGTGGATGGCACCGGCCACTACCACGGCAACCACGGGGATGGACCACGAAACCCGGCTGTCACGACGATCACCTCGAAACCGCATGACGGCGGTCCGAGCCAGGGTGGCAAACACCGCAAACATCAGCAATATGCCGATAGAACGCGTACTTACCAGAAGACCCAGGACGCCGCCCATCACGGTCGCCCGCAACCGCGATTGCCTCACAGCATCGCCCCCGCGCACGAGGAACAGGAAAAAGCAGGATGTCAGCAGCAGGTACCACGACTCGCTCAGGATGCCCTGCAGACCGAGCAAGCTTCCCGGCAGCACTGCAAAGCATGCGACCAGGACATGAGCCAGCATGGGCGAACGCAAGACAGACGAGGCGTGCACCCAAACGCAGGGGAGACTTATGAAAAACACGCACAGCACCACCAGATGCGCCAGAGGCAAGGATCCACCGGCCCCGACCAGACCCAGCAGCAGGGGAAAGCCCGCAGGGAAGTACTGCTGGCTACACACCGACAACTCCGCCGCACCCGGCCCGGACCACGGGGAGAGGCAGCGGGCCATCACCAGGTAGTTACTGCTGTCGTCCGCAAGGGATGCCAGCGCATCGGGCTCGATGATGGCGTGGAGCACCCGCGCGACGGCGAGGGCCGTGAAAAGCCAGCAACCTAGAGCAATGGCGGTGCGGACGAGTTCCCCGTGCGTATTCAGCCTGCGCCTCCCGTACGGGCGCCCCCGCAACCGCGGTTGACGTCGTCCGCAGCCGCCGCGAACTGGCGGTTCCACACTACACGCCGGAGCGGATTCGCAGGCTCGAGAGCAGAGAGAGTTTGCAGGCGCTCGTGCGCTATCTCGCACAATCGGGCCGAAACGAGAACGACCAGGATTTTCCGCATGTCCGCGATATCCCCGCTGATGGACCAGAGCGCATCGAGGTGCCGGAGCGTGGGGTCCAGCTCGCGCTGCACGAACCAGTAATCGGCCAAAGCTGCGTGCGCCGCGCGGCGTGCACGCAGCATTACCCTGGCGTCGGTGGATGCGGCGATGGTCTCGAGGATGACACGTCCTCTGCCGACATCAAAACCCTTGCAGCGCTCTGTCGCGGCGAGATGCATCACCAGCCCCACACTTTCGGGGACGTGATAGTCGATACGTCCCGAGCGGAGAACATATTCGAGACTCCGCGTGGCATCGGCGACATGCTCGGGTGGGCGCGTGGCGCAGTAGAGTTGCAGGCGGCCGGCTTGGTAGTGCGGGCTTGCCTGCAGGCTCGGGCTCGCTGCGTCATAGACCGCCACGGCCTGCGCGATGTCGCCGCGTTCCCCAAGCGCGCGGCCATACTGCAGAAGTGCGCGCATGGACTCGGGATGTTCTTCGTGCCATATGCGCCCCGCCACCACCGGATCGGACCACAAGAGCCCGCTCTCGCGCAGCACAAAGAGGTTGTTCAGCAACAACGCGGCCAGCACCACGGCTCCTGCGTGACGCAAGGTGCCAATGCCTGACCACAGCAAGGCGCACACACCGATCCACACGCCCACGGCAGGAAGGTAATTGCGGTGCTCGAAGTAGGGCTCGAGCGGAAAGATCGTAGACTCCAGAATATGCCCCGCCAGGAACCACCCGCAGGCGAAGGAAAACGCCCGGAACCTCCCGCGCCGCAACGTCCATGCGACAAGCCCGACAGCCACCCAGCAAAGCAGCAGAATCAGACCGGAGCCGGTGGCCACCACGGGGATATCGTCGTGAAACGGCCCGAGGCCGCTGCGCAACGGGAGCAGCAGTTGCCGGAGGTAAGCGAAGAGCACGCCGGCCTCGGTAAGCAGGCGGTCCCAGGGGCCGTATCCGAAACCGGCATATGCTGCGCGAGTATCCGCAAGATGCCGCCATCCGAGCTGCAGAATGCCTAGCGCGGGCAGGCCAAACACGAGCAGACACCACGCCCGCCAAGCGAGGGCACGCCGAGTTGATTCGAAGCTCGGAGCGTGGGTGACGCGGACCAGCACGAACTCCGTCACCAGGATGAACAACGGCAGCAGTGCGCCCGTCTCCTTCGACAACGCGGCGGCTGTCGTACCCAACAGTACAGCCGCCGTCATGCCTGCCATCGCGCGCCACGGCCGGTCTGTCAGCAGCACCCGCGCGTGCAACCAGCCGATCATGCCGAGCAGGCAGAAGAAAGCACTGAGCGAGGTCATGCGCTGCACCGGCATGAGGCTCGTGCTCATGAGCACGGGGCTGCTAGCCCAGAGTGCGGAAACCGCGATCGCGAAGGCCTCCGGCCGCCATTTCAGCGCGGGCAGGAGAAACGCCACCCGCCCGGCGAGCACCGCCACCAGCACCGCATTCAGCAAGTGCAGGAAAATGTTCCAGCGGACAATCGCATCAACCCTCTCGGGCCAGTCACCTGCTTGCAAGGCAAATGTCGCGAGGGAGACAGGCCGTCCTAGTGGGCCGGCCTCGCCGTTGAACACGAAGAGAAGTGCGGAAAGTGAGTCCTGAACACCGGCCAGACCCGACAGGTTGGCCACATCGTCGAACACCGAACCGAACCCAAGGCCGGGCGCATAGCAGGCGTAGATTATTCCGCAGAGCAGGAGCAGAACCGGAAAAGGAAGACCTAAAAAAAACGCCCCTCCGTGGGGAGGGGCGTTCTGGGCGACCGAGCTGCCTGAGCTGTCAGACAATCCGGGCACCGTGTCTCATTTGCAGCTGCCGGGGCGATACTTGGCCGGAACAGTGGTTTCTGGAGCGCTACCACCGCATCTCCAAGTGATCACTCCGTTCGTCTTTGCATCAACTTGAATCGCGAGTAGATTGGTGGAGGCGGTAAGCTCTGCAATGCCGTTGTTTCCTGCAGTGGTGTTGATGGTCAACTGGATGTACTGGCTGCCGGAGTTGACCCAGGCGACCCCGCCGACTTTCCCTGCAGCCCCTGTGTTGAAGACATCCGTTGTACCATCCGCGGGCATCGTACCAGCAGAGGCAAAGTACTCGGTTACTGCAGTTTTCACTTCGCTGCCACGACTCATGACTTCGGACAACTTGGCGCGAACCGTGTAGTCCTGGTACGCAGGCAGCGCGACGGCTGCAAGGATGCCTACGATCGCGATCACGATCATCAGTTCGATAAGGGTGAAGCCTTTCTGGATTCTGTTCACTGGAAAACTCCTTGTTGGGGAAGGTCATTGGACGAACCGATAAAACTGTAGACTTCATAGCGGTTCTTGCAACCCCCGATCAATAAGCGCGCCAATCTTGATGGGATGTTCCGTATGCAAAAAAGATCAATAGCTTAGGAGCGCAGGTCTAGGTTTCGTCACCTCTCCATCCGATGCCCTGAGACATACGAGGCTATCGCCGACACGATTCAGGGCATATGGTGACGTTTTTTGTCATAACTTGTGCCTCATGAAATGACTGCGCGAGATGACTTTGACTCGTAGCGGGCATAGCCCGCCCCCGCACGGGTGCCATTTAGAGCGGGGCCTCCCGATGAACTCTGTTGCTATACTCGCCGTTAACCGCTGCACGCCAGACGTCGCAGCAACGTACATCTGCGAGGCGCAATGAACGCCAACACCCCCATACCGCTGAGTGGCTTGGCACGCCGTCTGGTGCAGGATGGCGTACTCGAGGAGCAGACAGCACGCCAAGCCCTACAGGACGCTCGCCAGCAAAAGGTGCCCTTCGTCACCTTGGTGGTGGAACGCAATCTCGCGGATGGGCACCGCATCGCCGAATCGGCCTCTGACGAATTCGGCACGCCGCTGCTCGATCTCGCTGCATTCAACATAGAGACCTCGCCCAAGAACCTCATCGATCCCAAACTGATCGAGAAGCACCACGCAATCCCTCTCTTCAAACGCGGCAACCGGCTTTATTTGGCCGTCTCGGACCCCACCAACCTGCATGCACTGGACGAAATCAAGTTCCACACCGGCATCAGTACAGAGGCCATCCTCGTAGAGGAGTCCCAACTCGCCAAGGCGATGCAGCGCTTTCTCAAGGCTGCGGAAGAAGCCTCAGGCGGCAACTTCTCGAGCCTCGACGATGTGGGTCTTGAGGACCTCGACATTGAGAGTGGCGAGAAAAAAGACGAGGACTTGGAGTCACGGTCGGAGACCGACGACACCCCGATCGTGCGCTTTGTAAATAAAGTGCTGCTCGACGCCATCAAGGGCGGCGCTTCCGACGTCCACTTCGAACCCTACGAGAAGCACTACCGCATCCGGTACCGGACCGACGGCATCCTGCACGAAGTCTCCAAACCGCCCGTAGCACTTGCGCCAAAGCTTGCAGCGCGTTTAAAGGTGATGTCCTCGATGGATATCTCGGAGCGTCGCGTGCCGCAGGACGGCCGCATCAAGATGAAGCTGTCCAAGACCCGCGCCATCGACTTCCGGGTCAACACCCTACCCACCATTTTCGGCGAGAAGGTGGTGCTGCGTATCCTTGACCCGGCCAGCGCCCAGCTCGGGATCGACGCGCTCGGTTTCGAGGCTGATCAGCGCGACCTGTACATGAAATCCCTCATGTCGCCTCAGGGGATGATGCTGTTTACCGGCCCTACCGGAAGCGGAAAAACCGTTTCAATGTACACAGGGCTCGGCATCCTGAATACCGACGAGCGCAACATCTCCACCGCTGAAGACCCGGTGGAAATCAACATGGCGGGCGTCAACCAGGTGCATGTCAACGCGAGGGTGGGCCTTACCTTTGCCGAGGCGCTTCGGTCCTTCCTGCGTCAGGACCCGGATGTGATCATGGTCGGTGAGATCCGCGACTTGGCAACAGCCGAGATCGCCGTGAAAGCCGCCCAGACTGGCCACATGGTGATGTCTACCCTGCACACCAACAGCGCCTGCGAGACCATCACCCGACTCCTCAACATGGGCGTACCCGCGTTCAACGTGGCCACCTCTATCAACCTGATCATCGCGCAGCGCCTTGCGCGCAGGCTCTGCCCGCACTGCGCGAAAGACGTGTCCCTGCCTGCAGAGGTACTGATAGAGGAAGGCTTCACCCCAGAGGAGGTGAACTCGGTCACGATCCGCGGCCCGGCCGGTTGCTCAAAATGCAATAACGGCTACAAAGGCAGGGTGGGCATTTACGAATGTGTGCCGATAACCAAGGAGCTTTCCCAGATCATCATGGAAGGCGGCAATTCGATCGAGCTCTCACTGATGGCTCGCAAACAAGGCTTCAATGACCTTCGCCGGGCTGGATTGGTTAAGGTCGCCAAGGGGCTTACCAGCCTCGCGGAAGTCAACCGTGTGACGAAGGACTGACCATGGCACAGGCAGCGGCGAAGGCAATCAAGACCGAGACCTTCACCTATTCAGGCAAGGACAGGCGCGGCAACGCCACCAAGGGCGAGATCCAGAGCGAAAGCGTTGCACTGGCCAAGGCGCAGCTCCGCCGTCAGGGCGTTACCCCACAGGTAGTTCGGAAGAAGCCCAAGCCCCTCTTTGGTGAGCGCAAGAAACCTATCACTGCGGGGGATATCGCCGTCTTCGCACGCCAGCTGGCCACCATGATGAAGGCGGGGGTGCCCTTGGTGCAGTCCTTCGACATCGTTGCCGATGGCCAGGACAACGTTGCCTTCCGGGAGATGATCGTCGCCATCAAGAATGATGTCTCCGGCGGTAACAGCTTGGCATCTGCGCTGCAGAAGCATCCACGCCACTTCGATGATCTCTTCTGCAATCTGGTGCAAGCCGGGGAACAGGCAGGAAAGCTGGACTCCATGCTTGATCGCGTCGCGACCTACAAAGAAAAGACGGAAGCGTTGAAGGCAAAGATCAAGAAGGCGCTTACCTATCCGATCGCCGTCCTTGCAGTGGCTGTGATCGTGACCATCATCCTTCTCATTTTCGTTGTGCCTCAGTTCGCAGAGACCTTCAGCAGCTTCGGGGCAAATCTGCCTGCCTTCACGCTGCTGGTGCTTGCAATGTCCAATTTCATGCAGGCCTATTGGTACATCATCCTCGGCGCCATGGGCGCAGGCGGCTATGTGTTCAGCGAAGCCAAACATCGGAACAAGGCCTTTGCGGACTGGCTGGACGCGGTCATGCTGAAAGCACCTGTGATTGGGCCGATTCTCAAAGAGGCTGTGGTGGCGCGCTTCGCCCGCACGCTGTGCACAACGTTCGCTGCGGGCGTACCGCTCGTGGAAGCACTGGACTCTGTAGCAGGCGCTGCAGGTAACGAGGTCTATGCGCGCGCCATCCGCCAGATACGTGACGATGTAACGGTTGGCACCCAACTCAACCAGGCCATCCGCACCACCGGGCTGTTCCCCATGATGCTGTTGCACATGGTGGCGATCGGCGAAGAGTCAGGCGCACTCGATGCGATGCTCGACCGGGTTGCTACACACTTCGAGGCAGAGGTCGACAACAAGGTTGATGGTCTGACCGCGCTGCTGGAGCCACTCATCATGTCCGTGCTAGGGGTGCTGGTCGGCGGCCTGATGGTGGCCATGTACCTCCCGATTTTCATGCTCGGCTCGGTGATGTAGGCCACTCTTGGATCAGACCTTTGTCGATCTGGCGTTCAGTGCGGACAACAACGCGCTCCTGATCGCCCTCACGGTAGTTTTCGCGCTTGTTGTGGGCAGCTTTCTGAATGTGGTGATCCTCCGATTGCCCGTGATGATGGACAGGGCCTGGCGGCGCGAGTGCAAGCAACTGCTCGACAGCCCCCCCCTGGCCACAGAGCACTCAGAGCCAGTATCACTTGCCTATCCCCCCTCTACTTGCCCGCATTGCGGGCATCGTATTCGCCCCCTCGAGAACATTCCTGTGCTGAGCTATGTGTTCATGCGTGGCCGCTGCAGCGGTTGCCAGGAGCGCATTTCGCTTCGCTACCCCGTGGTTGAAATCGTCACGGCTTTGGTCAGTGTGGCCGTGGTACTGCGATTTGGCCCAACGTGGCACACAGCGGCAGCGCTCATGTTCACCTGGGCGCTCGTGGCGCTTACGGTGATTGACCTTGACTATCAACTCCTTCCAGACAGCATCACGCTGCCCCTCCTCTGGGCCGGGCTGGTAATCAACCAGATGACCGGTGTGGTTCCCTTGCAGGATGCGCTCTGGGGGGCGGTGTTTGGCTATCTGTCGCTCTGGTCCGTGTACTGGGGTTTCAAGCTACTCACGGGCAAGGAAGGCATGGGCTACGGAGACTTCAAGCTCCTAGCCGCGCTGGGTGCTTGGCTGGGCTGGATGGCACTGCCCACCATCGTACTGCTCTCGTCGTTGCTGGGCGCGCTCACGGGCATCTGCATGATGCTCTTCAAAGGTATGAAACGGGACAACCCCTTTCCCTTCGGTCCATTCCTCGCTGGTGCGGGCTGGGTAGCCCTGCTTTGGGGGCAGGAGCTGCGCCACTACTGGCCCTGAGCCTCGCTGGTTCCGTGAGGCCTACGACCAGGGTGTGCAAACACGAAGTGCCTGCGAAGCAGATAGTTCCAGGAGAAAACCGAGCCCACCGCGACCACCTTGGCCAGCATCACGTGCATTCCCTGATACTCGACACAGGCGTACAGGATCATCTGGTGCCAAACCAGCCCCGTAGCACTCACGGCGTACACGAGCACGAGTTCGTGCAGCCGCGAGAAGCGCGTACCGCTGCTGAACACGAGCCGTATGCTGACCAGATAGTTCGCGAACGTGGCGCAGAAGAAGCCGGCGACACCGGCCCAGAGATAACCCACCCCGAACTGGTAGATCAGCAGCGCGAACAGCGAGAAATCTACGACAGCGCCAGCAATAGCCGCCAGCAGGTAACGGAACACACCCACAGAGAGCAGGCTGCGAACGGTTGCCGCAAGCCGCCGCCGTGATTGGGACACCACGTCGGTCATGCCTTCCGCGCCATGACGATGCGGATCGCGCCCGCGCCGGCCTGAGCAGACCACAGTGCCTCGACAATCGCCAGGGGCGTGACCAGACACGCAGCCGCAGACCACAGCACGAGCTCTACCAGACCGGCCACGCC
>Ga0315902_10009223_pt1 | contig 13231 bp, 12 predicted proteins | sample LakEriMetagenome_9_FD_203523 | JGI IMG/M metagenome (GOLD analysis project Ga0315902, IMG submission 203523) | Freshwater fungal communities from buoy surface, Lake Erie, Ohio, United States - Buoy 12 MA117 | ecosystem: Environmental > Aquatic > Freshwater > Lake > Lake biofilm | place: USA... | reverse complement strand
ATTTCACGTTCATTAGATCATGGTTAATCAGATAAAACCGTAGAAGATTTCCGAAAAATTGATCGTCTTCTAGGATTATAATGTGATCGAAATGTTGAGTCTTCATGGATCAGTATTTGGATTCACAGTTGTAATAATTGTGCCAAAATCACAATATCAGAAACTTTCGGTGATTTTGGTTTATTTCGGAGGGTTGTATTTCCCGTTTTGGGAAGTTATTTCCAGAATGGGAGAACTAAAAATAGATAAAGGTTTAACTCAGCAATCGTAAAAATCAATAAATAGAAAAGGTCGGCTAACCGACCTTTTCTATTTCTATTGTATTCTATTTTATACTGATGCAATCTTGTCTGACATGTATTCTCCTGCCTTCAGTTTTCCAACGATCTTCGAAAAACACTCGATGGTGTAATTCACATCCTCCATTGTGTGAACGGCAGTAGGTATAAGACGGAGAATTATCATTCCCTTTGGAACCACCGGATAGACCACCATAGAGCAGAAGATGTTGTAATTCTCACGAAGGTCGAAGATCAGGTTGGTCGATTCTGGTATTGAACCGTTCATGTATACAGGCGTTACACATGAATTGGTTGGGCCGATCTCAAATCCAGCATTTTTCAAGCCAGACTGTAATGCATTCGTAATGTCCCAAAGTTTTTGTTTCAGTTCAGGTTGTGTTCGCATCAGCTCCAGTCGCTTCAATGCACCTACAACCAGAGGAAGTGGGAGCGATTTCGCGAAGATTTGTGAACGCATGTTGTATCGCAAGTATTCCACTACTTGCTCCTCAGATGAGATGAATCCTCCGATCAACGCAAAAGATTTGGCAAACGTCCCGAAATAAACGTCGATACCATCCTGGCATCCCTGTTCCTCTCCTGTTCCTGCACCGGTCGCACCAAGTGTACCAATTCCGTGCGCATCATCAACAAAAAGTCTGAAATTGAACTTTTTCTTCAAGTCAACGATCTCTTTCAGTTTGCCCTGATCACCGCGCATACCGAAAACCCCCTCTGTAATAACAAGAATACCACCCCCTGTTTCAGCCACTAATTTGGTCGCTCTTTCCAGCTGCTTTTCACAATCCTCGACATCATTATGCTTGAAGACGAAACGTTTTCCCATGTGTAAACGCACTCCATCGATGATACAAGCATGTGATTCTGAATCGTAAACAATCACATCACGACGGTCTACCAAACAGTCGATGGCAGAAACCATTGCTTGGTATCCAAAGTTACAGAGGATCGTATCTTCCTTGTGAACAAAAGTGGAAAGCTCTGCCTCCAGTTGCTCATGGTAGTTCGAGTTACCGCTCATCATTCGTGCCCCCATTGGAGCTGCTAATCCGAATTGCGCAGCACCATCAGTATCTGCCTTTCGAACTTCAGGATGGTTGGCAAGTCCTAAGTAGTTGTTCAAGCTCCAGTTCAGTCGTTTCTTCCCACGGAAGATCATGTGCGGACCAATGTCACCTTCCAGCTTTGGGAAAGTGAAATAGCCATGTGATTCTTTCGCATGCATGCCAATCGGACCTCGGTTGGTCTTAATTCTTTCAAAAATATCGTGAGCCATACTCTCTGGTTTGTTTTGGTATAATTACTGTGCCCGAAATTGTAGTACAAATGTACGTTTTAAAGAAGAAATAAAGGGATTTAGCGAACTTGAAATTATCAACAGGTGCTGTTTAAATGCCTATAGATTCTTGTCCAAAAGGTAGACCATTGCTCCAATGGCTGCGGCACCAAGTTCCAATTCTCGTTTGTTTACGTTTTCAAAAACATCGGTGGGTGCATGATGGAAATCGAAATAGCGCTGTGAGTCCGGTACAAATCCAAAAAGAGGTATGCCAGGAAATACATTTTTAAGCGGACCAATATCGACTCCTCCGCCACCTTTTTCGAAGTCATGCATCTCATAGGGGAGGAAAAGGGGTGCGAGTTTACGGAGAAATTCCACTTGTTCACCGCTACCGTCGCAATGAAATCCTCGGGGAGAGAAACCACCTCTGTCACTTTCTAGTGCTGCGATCTGAGTCTCACCTTTTTCTTTTGACCATGTTGCATACGTTTTGCCACCCATATTGCCATTTTCTTCGTTCATAAAAAAAACAACACGCAAGGTGTTATTGGACTTGTAATTCAGTTTTCGAAGAATCCTTAGGGCCTCAAGACAATGGATGACACCGGCGCCATCATCATGAGCGCCTTCACCGGTATCCCACGAATCCAAATGGCCACCAAACGTGATTATTCTGTCTGGGAATTCATTGCCGGTCAATTCTGCGATCACATTATATGAGGGCTGATCCGGATAGTTCCTGCAGTCCATCTCCATGACAAAATGCAATTTTTGTTCTTTGATCATTTCAGCGATCATTTCAGCATCAGCAGTCGACACAGCTGCAGCAGGAATTTTTTCAATACTGTCCGCATATTGCATCGATCCGGTGTGTGGATGCGCATCTATTGGCATGCCTAGTGAACGAATGATGACAGCTTTTGCACCGAGCTTTGATGCTTCAATACCACCAAGGCCTCTTATCGGCCAGCATCCTCCATATGCCCTGAACGTATTGATCTGTTGTTCATTCATTGGTTGGTTTAGAAAAACGATCTTACCTTCAACTTGTGACCGCTTTGCCTCTTTCAACTCATCCAAGTGCTTGAATTCAATAAGTTCACCTTCCAACAATCCATTCGTGCCGACTGATCCACCTAGAGCGAGCATATTAACCTTGTGCAGACGTCCTTTGGTGTCGCGTATCCATCCGCTTTCTTTTGTCCCTCTCTCCCAGTGTGGAACCATGATCTCCTGAAGATATACCCTATCAAAGTCATACCGCTCCATTCGCTCCTTGCTCCATTCGATAGCCATTTGTGCTTCCGCCGATCCTGATAGGCGGGCACCAACATCCTTACAAAGACTGCGCAGGTCCTCGTAGGCTTTTCCTCTGCTGAGCGCCTCATTAAAGATTTGTCGAATAAATGCTGAGTCACTTTGCGATTTGACCGTCAGTATGAATAATGTGCCTACAAGCAGTAGTTGGAATCTCATTGTTCGTTCAGTCTTTTAAGGTTTTGTAGTCCGTGCTGAAAATCCTTTCGGATGAATTTGCGCATGAGCGGACCGAATAATCGTGAGGCCGGACTTTTTCCGAGGTCAGTATCGAAAACCCATTCAACCCGTGTTGTTCCATTGTCGGGATGCAATATGAAACTTGTTTGAGAATTTCCTCTATTACCGAAATTCAAAAGGATGTCCACTTTTCTGTTGACCTCAAGGTGTGTGATCTCCATGGATCCTGTCCCTACTTTACTGTTTCCTTTCCAGATGTACTTGTGTCCGAAAGACATGCACTCGCCCTCAAAGTTTTGTACCATTTCAGGATCTTTTTCTGACCATGGGCTCCATTTCACGAATTCTTCGAAGTCAGCGATGTATTTGTAGATTTCATCAGCGCTTTTTTGTATGACGATCGATTCGGAGAAGTTTATCTTCGGGGACATTGCATATCCGACCGCTGTGATCATGGTTGCCAATATCAGCAAAATGATCAGTATAATCAAAAAAATATCCATGAAGTGTTCTTTTTACGAAGATAGTGATTATCCGCCAGCTGTTTCAGCGACTCAAGCTATCCTTTCTTTAGACTGATGTGTTATCTTTGTCTAAAATTAAAGGAAATGTCATTGAAGTGTGGGATTGTGGGATTGCCTAATGTGGGTAAATCGACCCTTTTTAACTGTTTGTCGAATGCGAAGGCTCAATCTGCAAACTTTCCCTTTTGTACCATTGAGCCCAATATAGGAACGATCTCAGTACCGGATCCTCGACTTGAAAAACTCGAATCATTGGTTCATCCTGAACGTGTTGTGCCTACTACCATGGAGATCGTGGATATTGCGGGACTGGTGAAAGGTGCATCAAAAGGAGAAGGTTTAGGTAATCAATTTTTGGCCAATATCCGTGAAACTGATGCTATAATTCATGTTTTGCGCTGTTTTGATGACGGGAATATTATCCATGTGGACGGACGTGTTGATCCTGTTGCCGATAAGGAAATAATTGATATCGAATTACAATTAAAAGACCTCGAAACGATTGAAAAGAAGATCTCCTCGCTTTCCCGACAGCTTAAATCAGGTGATAAGGAAGTGGTAAGGGAGAATGAGCTTGCCCACCGAATCAAGGAGGCTTTGGAACAGGGGCACTCAGTGCGTTCGGTCGAACTGGACGAAAAGGAAATCGAGCTTATCAAGAAATTCCACCTAATCACATCGAAACCCGTATTGTATCTGTGCAATGTGGATGAGGCATCCGTGAGATCTGGAAATGAATATGTCGAAAAGGTAAAGCTGGCAGTGAAAGATGAAAATGCTGAGGTATTAGTGATCGGCGCAAAGATCGAGGCTGACATTACCGAGTTGGATACTTACGAAGAAAGACAAATGTTTCTGGAAGAGCTTGGTTTGGAAGAACCCGGAGTGAATCGTTTGATCCGTTCGGCGTATGACTTGTTGGATCTTCAGACCTATTTCACGGCGGGTGTCAAAGAGGTTCGTGCCTGGACGATCACGAAAGGAGTGACAGCGCCACAAGCTGCAGGAGTGATCCATACTGATTTTGAAAAGGGGTTCATCCGTGCTGAAGTTATGAAATATGCTGATTTTGTAACGCTGGGTTCAGAAGCGGCTGTCAAAGATGCCGGTAAATTCAAGGTAGAAGGGAAAGAATATGTGGTTGAGGACGGAGATATCATGCATTTCCGATTTAATGTTTAATGATCTATAAGGAACAGAAATGACTATTCTAGCTAACGATCCGAACCTTAGATCCTGGGTGGCAGTTCCTGAGAGCTCGGATTTCCCAATTCAGAATCTTCCATTTGGAATTTTTAAAACAGCCGGACTTACTCCCCGAGTAGGAGTGAGGATAGGTGATCATGTGCTCGATCTGAAAACATTGTATGTTCTTGGGTATTTAGAGAATCTTTCTTTCGAGATAGAAGATTTTGATACTGACTGCCTTAATACGATGATGTCAAAAGGCAAAAAAGGAACGCGTGAGCTGCGGAACCGGATCTCCAAATTGCTTGATTCGACGCAAGATGACCTTCAAAAGAACGAACACCATGTAGCTCAGGTATTGATCCCTGTGGAGCAGACCGAAATGTGTATGCCCGTTAAGATTGGAGATTACACAGATTTCTATTCGAGTAAAGAGCATGCAACGAACGTCGGAATGATGTTCCGTGATCCTGCCAATGCATTGTTGCCAAACTGGCTGTGGATCCCTGTCGGTTATCATGGACGTGCGAGCTCGGTGATCTTGAGTGGTCAGGCCATACACCGTCCCAAAGGACAAATAAAACCTGATCCAGAAGCCGCTCCGATCTATGCTCCGTGCAGAAATCTTGATTTTGAATTGGAAACGGCGTTCATCACGTATGACGGAAAACCGCTTGGTGAATCGATCTCGACTGATGAAGCAGAAGATTATATATTCGGTATGGTGTTGTTCAACGATTGGTCAGCTCGTGATATTCAGTCCTGGGAATATGTGCCACTCGGACCATTTCTAGCCAAGAATTTTGCTTCTTCGATCTCGGCCTGGGTTGTGACGCTAGACGCGCTGGAACCTTTTCGTGTCGAATCACCGAAACAAGAACCCGAGGTACTTAGCTACTTAAAATTTGAAGGGAAACGATCTTTCGATATTCAACTTGAGGTACTCATCAAACCTGAAAATGCGGAAGAAACCGTAGTTTGTCGTTCCAATTTCCGCTACATGTACTGGAATATGGTCCAGCAGCTTGCGCACCACACAGTGAATGGTTGCAATATCCGTTGCGGTGACCTCATGGGCTCCGGAACTATTTCTGGTCCTACACCGGATTCATACGGTTCAATGCTGGAACTGGCCTGGAAGGGCACGAAACCAATGCAATTGAAAGACGGCTCGGAGAGAAAGTTTATTCAGGATTTCGATACGGTGATCTTACGAGGAAGCTGTGAAAAAGGTGGTGTTAGAATTGGGTTTGGCGAGGTAAAAACGAAGGTGTTACCTGCGAAATAGCAACTTATGCAAAACGCTCATCCTGAATTTCCTGAGATCGATCTGGAACGGGAGCGCAAGGAAATACTCAATGCGTTCAAGGGACTCCTACGTACGTTGAAGAACCGATCGCGCGAAGAGACCCGCATGATCCGAAAAGCTTTTGACGTAGCGGTCGAGGCCCACAAGGACATGCGCCGAAAATCAGGTGAGCCCTATATTTATCATCCGATCGCGGTGGCTCGGATCTGTGCTGACGAGATGGGGCTTGGTGCCACGGCGATCACCTGTGCCTTGTTGCACGACACCGTCGAAGACACGCACATCACGCTACAGGATGTGGAGGATCTTTTCGGTCCGAAAGTCAGACTGATCATTGATGGTCTAACCAAGATTCCGGAGGTATTCGATGAGAATGCTTCTATTCAGGCAGAGAACTTCCGAAAGATGATCCTTACGATCAGCGATGATCTTCGTGTTGTGCTGATCAAGCTTGCAGATCGTTTGCACAATATGCGTACACTGGGCAGCATGCGTCCGGATAAACAACTGAAGATCGCATCGGAGACGAAATTCCTGTATGCGCCGCTTGCTCACAGACTGGGGTTGTATTCGATAAAGAATGAGTTGGAGGACCTTTCACTCATGTACAGTGAACCGGAAGTGTATTCAAAGATCGAGGAAAGCCTGAAATCTACACAGGATGCGCGGAACAGGTTCATCCGACGTTTTGTCCAACCGATCAAGGATGCGCTTACGCATGAAGGATACATTTTCGATATCAAGGCACGTACCAAGTCGATCTATTCGATCTGGCGTAAAATGAACAATAAAGGGATCCCATTCGAGGAGATCTATGACGTGTTTGCTATCCGGATCATTGTGGATACTCCGCTGGAGCTGGAGAAACCTGATTGCTGGAGGATCTACAGTATCGTAACAGACTTTTATCAGCCAAGTCCTGATCGGCTCCGGGATTGGATATCCACCCCCAGAGCAAATGGGTATGAATCATTGCATACTACGGTTATGTCTCCTCAGGGGAAATGGGTAGAAGTGCAGATCCGTTCCAAAAGGATGGATGAGATCGCCGAAAAAGGACTTGCAGCGCACTATAAATATAAAGAGGCGAAATCTGAAGAAAGCAAATTTGATCGCTGGATAGCGGAAGTCAGGGCATTGTTGGAAAATCCTGATCTCAACGCGATGGAATTCGTAAATGAGTTCAAACTGAATCTTTTTTCAGATGAGATCTATGTCTTTACACCTAAAGGAGAGCTGAGGGTTTTGCCGACTGGAGCGACCATTCTGGATTTTGCGTACGACATCCACACCGATATCGGTGATCGATGTATCGGAGCAAAGGTGAACAACAGGCTTGTACCGCTGAGTTATCAACTGCAGAACGGTGATCAGTTGGAGATCATCACCTCCTCCAAACAGAAGCCCAATGATGAGTGGTTGCGATTCGTTGTTACTGCCCGTGCGAAGCAAAAGATAAAGTCTTCGCTCAATGAGGAACGTAAGGCGATTGCTCAGGATGGAAAAGAGATCTTGGAACGTAAGTTTAAACAGCATAATTTGAGATTTGTCTCTGAGAATATTGTCTTTTTAGAGAAATTTTTCAGTATGCCCTCGATCACAGAGCTTTACTTCAGGATCGCGAAAGGAAAGATAGATCTGACGAGATTGCGCGAGATCGACTCAGTGAACGGTTTGTTGCAGTCAGGAAAGAAAACAGCTCCGAAAGACAAGAATGAAAATGAGATCTATCAGAAAGTAAATCACAAAGCGGATACCATTATCATCGGCGAAGATTTCAAAAACATTCAGTATAGTCTTTCACCTTGCTGCAATCCAATACCTGGAGACAGCATTTTTGGATTCATAACCATTAACGATGGTATAAAAATCCACCGGTACAATTGTCCGAATGCCGAGCACTTGATGTCGAAAATGGCTTATCGCTGCATCAAAGCCAGGTGGCAGTCTCAGCAGCTGGTTGAAAGAATTGCTGCCATTCGGATTGACGGTATCGACAGTCTTGGACTAGTGAATAAGCTAACAGAGATCATCTCCAATCAGCACAATGTCAATATGAAGTCCATCTCATTTGAGACCAATGACGGTCTTTTCGAGGGTAGGATCAAGGTTCTGGTTTATGATACGGAGCATCTTGAACAGTTGATGCGAAAATTTGAGCAGGTAGAGGGAGTAAAACGTGTGGCGCGATGGGATACGGAGGAGGAATCGATGCAGTGATCAATCTGGCAAGATACCTTCTGTAATGATCCTTCTCGGTCGAAGCAGTGCTTTCCATTCGAACTTTTCAATGAACATTTCATCATCCGGAATTTCATTCATCGGATAAAAGATGCCATCTGGCTGATCATAGTAAGTAATGCCGGTCACATCTCCACTGTCCACGTAGATTCTTAGTTCACCCGATGACAGTCTGTTCATCCCTTTCCTTTTCATTGTTACTACGGTGTCTGTTCTCTCTGTTTCGGTGGGATAGAATATCGTAGTGGCCGTCCCTGTAACATCGGTTCGGTAAAGGTCGTTCTCTTTGAAGAGCGCTAAAATATCCTTCCCGGCGATCTGGTTGTAGTAGCGTCCTGAGTCCACTTCCATCAATACGGTTGCGTTCTTGCGAATATGGATCTGCTCGATCAGACTATCTTTTAAATGGATGGTCACTGAATCACCTTTCAATTCGGTGTTGTTCGACCAAACGATGGGATTCCGGTACAATTCTGCACGGTTTTCGGTCTGACTGAAATAAACGGAGTCGGCAATCGCCTGAAGTGAGGTATGGAACAATTTAACTTTACGATATCCTTTCGTGAAAAGAGGTTTGTCCAATGAATCATTTTGATTGAAGAGTGTATCCGCAAAAACGAATAAGGTATCCTTGTTTTTAAATGAAGCAGCAGAGGCATCTCCCGTGATCAGCGCTGTTTTGGCAGCCTCCGATAATTCACCGTAATTACCGCGGAGGATCTGTCGGGCAGTGGTATCGGTGAAACGCACATTTCCCCTGGCAATGGAAAGACCACTCTGCGGGCGACGGATTAGCGTATCTCCTTCGATGATCTTGTTCTTTTCCTGTATCCGAGCCTTACTGATCAATGAGCCTTCTTCTGTATCTATATTGTACCAGCCTTTTTCACAGAACATATCTGTTTCACCTTTTTTGATGACGGTGGGCCCATAGAAAAAGGTTGTTTGCTTTGAGTAGATATATTGAAGTGTATCGGTTGACATGCTAAGGTCTTCATTTTTGTAACGCACTTTGCCGCTGAAAAAAAAGCTTTTAGAATCGGGATAGAAATAACCAGTGCGACTGGTCAATGTCTCATTGGAGGTGATACTCTCGATCTTGCCACCGTGTCTGTAGATCCCCTGAGCTTTCTTTGCGTCGTATTCAAGGGTATCTGTTGTAAGTTTGTATTCAAGGTCCCTGACGCGCACGTGTCCCCACAGCTTTGCTCGTCGTGTTTTTCCGTTATAGTAAAGCGAATCACAGAACAAATTGATATCGTCTTTGGTAATGTGGACGTTTCCGTATGCGCGCACCTCCTGAGTTTTATCGAAATAATGAGCTGAATCACAGTACATCGTGTTTCCCTGATAGATGAAATTGACACTGCCAACGAGCCTGTGCGCACCCGTCTTTTCGTTGTAACCCAGTTTTTCGGATCCCGGAAGTAATTCTAAAACCTTGTTCTGTGCACGATACTGGAAGCTGAGCAAAAAAAATGCGCCCGTATAAAGCGCAGTTCTCAGTATGTGCAAACTATTTTTCAATACTTACGATTTTGTTAGGGTCTGCTTTCTGTCTGGTCCCACTGAAACCACGGTTATAGGTACTTCCAATTTTTGTTCCAGGTATTTCACATAATCCTTCAATGGCTGGGGTGCATCTTCAAAATCGTTCAATTGAGTCAGATCGCAGTTCCATCCAGTCAGTTCTTCATAAACGGGAGTTATTGCAACATCGTTTATGTCATATGGAAAATAATCTACTTTTTCTCCGTTGATGAGATAATGCGTACACGCCTTGATCGTTTCGAAACAGCCGAGAACATCCGCTTTCATCATTGACAGTTCAGTCACTCCATTGATCATAATTGCGTATTTGAGTTGCGGTATATCAACCCAGCCGCATCGACGGGGTCTTCCGGTGGTCGCCCCGAATTCATGTCCTTCTTTACGGATCAGTTCACCGACCTCATTGTCTAATTCTGTAGGGAAGGGGCCGCTACCTACGCGTGTACAGTAGGCTTTAAAAATACCGATGACCTTTCCTATCTTTGTTGGCGCTACTCCTAAACCGGTGCATGTTCCGGCGGTCACCGTATTGGAGGACGTAACGAATGGATATGTACCGAAATCAATGTCGAGCATCGTTCCTTGAGCACCTTCAGCAAGTACTTTTTTTCCATTTCGAAGCGCCTCGTTGATGTAGTGTTCACTATCAACCGGCGTTAAGCCTCTGAGCACTTCGATCCCTTGCATCCAAGGTCCTTCAAGCTCATCCAGATTATAATCGAACCCTTCGTGATGCTTTAGAATCCCGACATGTTTTTCAACCAGTGCATCGTACTTTTCACGGAATCGTGGAGAGAAAATATCTCCGACACGCAAGCCATTTCTTCCGGTTTTATCCATGTACGTAGGTCCGATTCCTTTCAAGGTGGATCCAATCTTATTCTTTCCTTTTGATGCTTCAGAGGCGGCATCCAGTAAAAGGTGTGTCGGCAGGATGAGGTGCGCCTTTTTGGAGATCAGCAGGTTGTTTTTGAAATCAATGTTAAAAGGTGCCAGTTTTTCGAGCTCTTTTGCGAAAATGACTGGATCGATGACAACGCCATTTCCTACTAGATTGATCACATCCTTTCGGAAGATCCCGGATGGAATCGTATGCAGCACGTGCTTTATGCCTTCGAATTCCAGTGTGTGACCGGCATTTGGGCCACCCTGAAAACGTGCAATAATATCATATTGAGGAGTGAGAACATCCACGATCTTCCCTTTTCCCTCATCTCCCCATTGGAGTCCAAGCAGTACGTCTACTTTCATTTTAATTCGATTGCTGAAAATAATTTATGGCATCATCATCTGATACCTTAACGGTAAACAAGCTGTCAATTTTGGCCAGCTGAAAGAGCTTTTCCACGTTTCCTCCGAGACCGGTTATGAGCAGTTCACCGCCATTTATGCGACAGCGAGTGAGGGTGCGGATCATAAAATTAATACCGGTAGAATTGGTTTGTTCGAGCTGACGCAAATTGAAGATGATTTTACTTTTTGATGCGGTTTCTTGCACCAATTGCTCCAAGTCAGATTCGGAAGTGATCTTGCCTCTTAGCTCAAAAAGCGCGATGTCTTGAAAAACGTTTTGTGAATAGGTTAGGGCCATGTTCAATCTTTTACGTTCTCTTTACTTTTGACCGCATAAATGTAAAGGGAGTGATGTTGAACCTGGACACCGAATACTTCCTCGATGGTTGCCTTAATTGATTGGATCCGCGGGTCACAAAACTCGATCACCTCACCTGTATCTGTACAGATCACATGATCATGCTGTTTTGATCCATGCGACTTTTCGAATTGGGCGATGTTTTTGCCGAATTGATGTTTTCGAACGAGGTTACAAGCAAGCAGTAGCTCAATCGTATTGTAGAGTGTGGCCCTGGAAACGCGGTAATTTTGGTTCTTCATTTTGATATACAGGGATTCGATATCAAAATGTCCCTGATAATTATAGATCTCCGCGAGTATCGCATAGCGTTCAGGGGTCTTTCTGTGACCATTCTGCTCGAGATATGCAGAGAAAATGCTTTTAACTGTTGCCTGTAGATCCTGATTCAACATTGATCAATAGGAAAACATCAAAATTAAGGATTAATTTCTTCCTGAAATGGCTTAAATGTAAATAAAGCAGCCTAGTTATCAACCGATCCTTTTTCACATTTTCCGGGCACACGCCAACTTGGCAATGGCATTGCATGATCGAAGCAAGTATGGATCATTGCATCTTCCTTTCAATGAAATCGATCAGTGCATGGATGACTTTGATATGGATCTCTTGCGCTCTGTCGGCATAGTCGGAATGTGGGGCCCGTACTTCTACATCGCAGAGGCCAGACATTTTTCCACCGTCTTTTCCTGTCAAACCTATGATCTTCATGTCTTTTGCTCTAGCAGTATTTACAGCATTTACTACGTTTAATGAGTTTCCAGAAGTGCTTATGGCCAGAAGAATGTCTCCCTTTTGTCCGATAGCTTCCAAGTATCTCGAAAATACATGTTCGTAGCCGTAATCATTACCCACACAGGAAATATGACTTGGATCAGAAATCGAAAGCGCAGCAATTGCTTTTCGGTCTTCGCGGTACCTTCCACTCAGCTCCTCTGCAAAATGCATGGCATCACACATTGAACCACCGTTGCCGCATGCAATGATCTTATTGCCGTTTCTCAAGGATGTAACCATCATCTCTCCGGCCGTTTCTATCAGGGTATGATTCTCAATAGTGTTAAACTTTTGTAAAATTTCTAGGGCTTCAGAAAAGTGGTCTGCAATTTGCTTCATGCCGAAAAGGTTGAATTTTGTCAAAAATAAATAATTAAAGTGTCCCGATGAAATTCACCTAAACTTGTTATATTTGAAAATCGGGTTCGCCCACAAACAACAATGCATCTATGAAAAAATCCCTACTGTTATTGCCTGCTTTTTTTCTACTATTTTCTGTTAATGCGCAAGACGATTGTTACAAGCGTCTGGAGGATGCTTTTACAAAAAGAGGAGCTTACGGTGTTGGTGATGATATGCATCGGAATGTGATCGTCAGTTTTTTCGAAAAGGACGGTTCATCGACATGTGTCTCAGGTAAAGCGCGCGTGGAGAACGGCAAGATCGTCTCGATCCTCATTCAATACAACGATGAGACCTATGAACCATACGACAAGAAGTTCTACAATGAGAAGAAGCAACTTCCGGGTATAGTAAATGGTATTTCCGAAATGATCTTCTCCGCCGATGGTGAGAAGTTGAAAGTGATCTTTTTCGATAAATTGAAGCCGAAACAGAAGACCGCCAAGGAAATTGTTCTTCCGGAAGACCTTTAAGAGAAACGATTAATGCCTCATCCCGGTTCATCCA